>ERZ808258.131-NODE-131-length-37874-cov-8.795526_pt1 | contig 37874 bp, 45 predicted proteins | sample MGYA00521280_ERZ808258 | MGnify/ENA primary metagenome ERZ808258 (study PRJEB31516, sample SAMN03275585) | gut metagenome | biome: mammalia-associated habitat; material: feces | host: Papio cynocephalus | place: Kenya | collected 2012-07-19 ...
ATGCTAATCCGAACCGAAGGCTAGTCTAAGACTAGTCAGGGGCAACGCATAGTAGGTGAAAAGATATAATCCTACCACGAGGCCGCGATAATTTTTGATAAAATACAAAAATTAAAAAGATATGCTGAACTAATACGAATTCAAGTATTAGAACTATAGGATAAAAAGCCTATAGGGTAACATTATTGGGATCATCATCCTGTTTCTGTTTTGCTTCGCTGGCTGGGGCGGCGGTTGGGGTGGCAATAATGGCTCCAACGGTGCAGGCTATCAGGGTGCTCTTACTCGCGACGAACTCACTTATGGTTTCGATCTTAGCGATATTAGAAGTGGCATCCGTGGTATCACTAGCGATGTTGCTAATAGTGCTTATGGTCTTAACTCTAGCCTCTTGGCTGGTTTCTCGGGTGTCAATGAGACTGTAAATGGTAGTGCACGTAATATCCAAAGTGATATCTGTAACATGGGCATGACCAACTTGCAGAATACCAATGCTATTACTGGTGCGATCATTGATGCACATTATCAGACCAATAGTCAGTTAGCTGCAATGGCCGCTCAGCAAGCACAGTGCTGCTGCGATGCAAAACAGCTTATTCAGAGTTCATTTGCCGACTTAAACTACAATTTGGCGAGCCAGGCTTGTGAGAATCGTCGCGCTACTCAGGATGCAGCACGTGACATTATTGACAACACTAACGCTAGCATGCGTTCTATTCTTGACTTCCTTGTTCAGGATAAACTTGATATGCTTAATGCAGAGAATGCTTCGCTTCGTGGTCAGATTTCTCAGAGTGAGCAAAATGCATACCTCGTATCTCAGCTGGCACAGCGCGCACCTATTCCTGCATACGTTGTGCAGAATCCCTATGCTTCCTACGGCGGATGCAATTACCTTTATGGTAACACTTGTAACTGCAACGGTTAATTAACAGGAGGTAAATGATTATGGAAATAACAGCCAATGCTTTATAGACGGTTAATGCCGGCTCTAATGTAGAATTTACTAATACTGCTGTTGCTGGTAGCTGTTCCATTATGCACAGAGAGGGTAGCGGTCTCATTACCCTCCGCGGCATAACTAACCAGAGTCGCGCCAGATTTCGCGTGACCTTCGGCGCCAACATTGCACTGCCTACTGGCGGAACTGCCGGTCCAATTCAGTTAGCAATTGCAATTAATGGCGAACCTGTATCAGCAACCCAAATGATAGTAACCCCAGCAGCCGTTGAGGAATTCTTTAATGTTTCTCGCACGTTGTTCTTGAACGTTCCTTCTGGATGCTGCACACAAGTTAGTGTTGAGAATACCTCTACGGTTGCAGTAGATGTTCAGAACGCTAGCTTAATAGTAGAAAGGGTGGCGTAATATGGAAAGATTAAAAAGCATTAAAGATTGCTTGATAACTCAGGTCAGTGGCCAAATGGGCAAGCTCGATCAAGTTGATGCAAAAGAACTTGGTGAAGTAGTAGACATGATCAAGGATATGGAGGAGGCCTGCTACTACGCGAAGATTACCGAAGCCATGGAGAAGAGCGAAGAAGAAAAAAAATATTACACCGAGTATCGTCCATACAGCAGAGATTATCTAAGAGACATGGATAAAGATTATGGTCGTATGTATTATGGCGGCGACAGGTCTGGCGGGCATGATACTGGTGGTTATGAGACCGGTAAATCGGGCGGCGCCACGTATTATACTGAACGCCCTTATCCCATGGAATTGCGGGATAGGCGCGAAGGACGCAGCCCTATGAGCCGTAAAATGTATATGGAATCGAAAGAATTACATAAAGATAAAACAACTCAGCTAAAGGATTTGGAACATTACATGCAAGAACTCTCTGTTGATATTGCAGAAATGATTGATGATGCATCGCCCGAAGAAAAGCAGATGCTACAAAGCAAGATTTCCGCTCTAGCAGCAAAGATAAAATGAGATGTTCAAGATAAATGGTGAATAGTGGATGATTGCATTAACATCCACTATTCATCCTAAATTAATCCGTAGTAATGGCACATTAGCCATTGGTTCATGTGATGATGAGTCGAAAACAATTTATATCAATGAAAATTTATCACCAGAGCGCATGAAAAAAGTGCTGTGCCATGAAATAACACACGCGGCGATGTTTAGCTATAATGTAGAATTAAATGTCTAGCAAGAAGAATTACTAGCAGACCTTATTGCTACTTATGGTTAGGAAATCATAGATACAACTAATAAAATATTTACTCGTATGACAGAATAAAAAATAAATCGGGGAACTAATATTCACAGTATTAGTTCCCCATTTTTTTATTTCTGTGTATGTTCTAACTGGCCGCTATACTTATTAAATACAAGTTTATATAACTCATCACCATCATGGTTTCCGCCAAGTGCATTATATACCCGATGCTCATTGGTTATTTTTTCATATTGTTCATACTCAATTGGCGTTTCCTAATTAATGAGTGTTTTGCATTCGTCCATAAATTGTTGTTTTTGGATGGACAAAACGCCATCCTTGAGAATTGTAAGATCTTCTTCGAGTTTGTCGAGCCTATCATCCAAGCCTTTTTCTGTGGCGGCCGTTTGGGTGGCCTTTTGTTCCAAATCAGTAATCTTTTGATCTAGTTTATTGATTTGGATACCCAGTTTCTCATCATTAGCTTCCATGGACTTTTGTATAGTAGTTGTCATGGCGCTAATCTCATTTGTAAGAGTTTCTTTAATGTGCTTTTTAAATAAGCCCCAAAAATATTTAGCTAGACCAATTAGTCCAGCAGCGACGATGCCTAATACAAATTCCAGCCAGTATTGTGCTATAAATTCCAACATAGATTAATTTCCCCCTTTCCTGAAATACTCGTATGCTCCTATTATATTATGATTTTCTGTTGTTATACATTAATTAAAATTGTCCTCGTGCGTCAGAACGCCGAGGACATTTTTTCATTTCTAATATAATGGGTTCCAATACAAATAGCATCAGATTCATCTTCTGTGGCGGCTTTGGAATAATTTTTTTCCACAAACATTTGGGCATTCTTCTTATAAACCGAACGCTAATTACCCTTAATGCCAAGGCCACTGCGCCACGTAGATGAGGGGATAATCTTGAATGGAATTTTTAATTCGGCAAGTAACTCTGTAATAACACCAATTACTTCAGCAAGTGCTTTAAATGTTACTACATTATTACCTACACCCTTTTCCATTTGGATATCTTCTAATACAACTTCTGTAATATTATATTTTGTAATTAATTGCTAAATTTTCTATCGTATTTTCATTAATCGTTTTTCTAATGGCCCAGATATTGTAAATGCGCCACTAGTGATTAACTATTCTTGTTCATCAAATATTGCGTAACCAGATGTCTATGAGGCTTGGTCTAACGCTAAAAGAATCACGTGGTAGTGCTCCCATGTCCGCCCATACGCTTGCCGCCATGCATATCATCTTCAGTCAAGCCGTAGGGACAAATAATGCCCTGCGCCACACAATCACCTTTCTGGAGTTTGATAGGGAATGGTGAAAGATTAATGAGTTGCAGGTATATGGCGCCCTCGGACTCCGGACTATTGTAGTAATCGGCGTCGATTATTCCTTCCCCATTCGCCATGACCAACCAATACTTGAGGGGCGTAGAACTACGAGGAACAAGCTTCAAGTATGTTCTATTCTCAAGTTTACATTTCATTCCAGTAGGAACGAGTGTGGGCTTGGCGCCAAGGGTCTTAGTCATATCTTTCATTTGGTCGAGCGTGAGAACTCGACCAACAGGATTACCAGATGCAGTTTTCATAGCATGAATATGTTCGCTAATAGGGGGAATTATAGTGTCCTCCGCCACATACAAATCATATCCTGCTGAATACTCAGTAGCGCGGCTGGGCATCGTGAGATCGACATCTGCGTATTTAGATACTTTCTCAAAACGTGCCATAATTAGGTTCCTCAATTACATAATCAATACTTACCTTACTATCAGGCATTTTTTCATCAGTAAATACTTTATTCAGGGTAATACGGATATATTCATCAATAATCTCACCCTTAGCTTTTACCTCTTTGGATTCGCAATTATATTTAACAAGAACAAACCGATCATCATTCTTAGCCTCAGCAATCAATGCCTCGGCTTCTGCGTCGGTATTAACACGATAGACTTCCTGGACTTTAATTAGATGCTTCATTAATTTACCTCTATTTCTAAATCATTTATTCCATAATGGGTGGCGCCATACTCATAAATATCATGAGCTAGCTTTTCATTAAATACCCTTGCGCCATATAGGGCAATTGCATTTGTATCATATTCCTTGCTATACAAGGCTAATACTTCATCTAACTTGTCAAGTGAACATTCTGGCAATTCAGTAATCTGCCCACAATCCAAGAGAATGGGATGCTGATAGGTATCCCATAATTCAATATGACAAATTATTTTTTTCATTTTATTCACACCTTTACTGGAACAACGCCCGCTGTATAGTCGAAAAATATCATACAATATGCATCATCTTTATCTTTAATCCAAATTTCAATACTATTCATATCATTATTTTTTTCTACGCTAACAATCTGGCCCATATCTTCAGCACACTTCAGAGCAGTTGACGCTATTGGAGTTGAGCCTATGTTGTTATTCTTAACTGTAAATATTGTATAATAATTTAAATCTTTGCAGAGCAACATGTAATAGTTATCAGATGTGGCGCCGCCACAAAATTCTTTAATAACTTCAGCCGCTTCAAGACGCTGTTTGAGATTTAATGGCTTCATTTGAGCCATTACTGTTTTATTAATTTCATACAAATTAACTTTTACTTCGCTTTTGGTATCCATTGGTTCCCATTTGCCATCTTTGCCCACATAGGCTTGCTGTGTATCTTCACACACAGCAAGCTCATTGTCTTTTGGGGCACGGGGTAAGGCAAACAAGACTTGCTTATTAGGAACTGTTATCATTACTTTACCTCTTTTTTTATTTTATTGTATCATATTTTTTATTCTACGTCAACTTTTTTTATTATCACGCAAAATAAAATTTAATATAATACCAACTACAAGGGCAAGGGCAGTGGCACTAAGTGAGAATGTGGCGCCGCCAATTGCTATACCGCTGATACCAAGAGATAAAATAACAGATACAATAATTAAATTCTTTTGAATATTTAAATCAACATGCTGCAACATTTTTATGCCGCTACAAGCTATGAACCCATACAAAATAACTGCACTACCTGCGAATACGCAGCTAGGTATAGAGGCGATAAAGGCTTGCACTGGCGCCAAGAAACCAAGAATGATAAGAAAGATTGAAGCTAAGCCAGTGACCCATACAGAAGCAACCTTGGAGAAACCAATACATGCTACAGATTCACCATAACTACAAGCACCCAAGCCACCTACACATGCGCTAAATAAGTTAGCAAGGCCCTCGCCGCAGAAAATTCGGCTCAAGCCGGGCTTGCGATAGAGGTCAACGCCAATAATACCACCCAAAGCAGCATGATCACTCAGACATTCCATCATTGCACTAATGGTATATGCAATATAAACTATAATAACAGGGATGAGAACCGACCAAGCTACAGGATGCATAAGTGTAAATGCAAAGTTGGGCATGCTAAACAATGAAAGGTTAGTAAACACACTAAAATCAACCATTGGACAAAGACCAGTTAATGTAAGAATAATGGCGCAAACATAGCCTACTAATATACCCACAAGGAATGGGAGTATTTTCCAAAGACCCTTGGCATAATGAGAAACAATAGCCGTAGCCAACATAGTTATCATCGCTACAGAAACACCCCACATATTAACCTCGCCACCAACTTGAACATAAGTAAGAATAAAAGGCATGAGGTTAATACCAATGACTACTGTAATTGCGCCTATCAAAGACTTGGGGAAGACTTTATATATATTATCAACCGAAGTGTGACTAAATATAAAACCGAATAGACAATAAATAATACAAGTAGTTAAACCACCTACTGCTACAGCAGTATAACCACCAGCGCCTAATGCTAGAAGAACCGGCGCTACAAAGGCCCCACTATTCGAGATAAACATGGGAGATTGTCCACGAGTCACTAAGAGGTAGATTAGTGTGGCGAGACCGGCGCCTACAAGCGCGCCAGACGTGGCGACGCCACATATTTGAGCAATGAGGGTGGTCGCCACAAATATTGACAATAGCATCTGAATAGCAAATGCTATCATTTTACCTATTGGTGGTCTATCATTAATATTATAAATCATATGCCAAGCTCCTTCCTGGCTTGCTTAATGGCTTCGATAGCATCATCAATATTAGAAACAAGCACACCAACTTCATTAATTAATCCAGTGGTATATAAATTTTGATAGGAATATTGCTGCTCACCAAGACGAGAGCAACCTCCAGCATCTTTTTCGGCACTATGAGTTAAATAACATTGTCTTGTATCTGTGCAAATACCAATTAACGCCTTTTTTTCGCCATGACGAATCTTCTCATGCAGCTTTCCGATCTCTGAGCTAGTCCCTGACGGAATTATATCGCCGTCTATGCAAGCTACAAGTATATCAGTGTTATCAAGACGAGCATTATCAGCTTGAGCAATCATTATGGAATCAGCAAATTTCTTTTTACCTTCTACCCCATTGATATCAGTATTTTGTAGTGGGTCATAAATATCGGCATCAGGAAAAGCTTCAGTTAGTTTCTGATAAAAATAATCATTCCTAAATTTGTCGCCCAAGAAAAATATGGGGCCGGCTAAATAAATTCTCATTCTTCAGTTTCCTCCTTAGCCTCTCCTTCTACTGGCGTCTGTTCTGCATTCTCCAAGAAAAATATTTGTTTATTTAACTTACTAGCCCAGTCGATTTCGCCGTAGGTGGACTTTCCAATATAGCCGCCGTAATTAATAACATAAATTGCATCACTCATATTAATCTTGAGCTTGTGCAAATTATCAAGACGAATTTTTTGCTCTTCAGTCAATTCATCATTATCGGCATGATGAAATACCATCGGCATGAGAACTATGTTACCAGCTAGGGTCAATTCTCGGGCAACTGCGAAAAATAAGTCTTTGAATTTGGTGCTGCCGCACAATGTAATTATCATAATTCATTTTTCTCCTTTATCTCTTTTTTATTTTTTAAATCCCAAATGCGTTGATTGGGAGAGCCCCTCATCCACAAGGTTATATCCCTTTTTGCGAGGATAAATGGCCCATCTATTAAATAATCTGAATTATCTAATATGAATCTTAATTTATGGTTGGTTTTTGCTGTTTCGAGTAAATCTTCATATAAATAACCAGACCAAATATATATTTTTACATCGGGATGTATTTGGCGAATATGCTCAATTAATAGGTATGATAGCATTAAATTCTTCTCGTGTAGTGGTTCGCCGCCCAATAGACAAAAATCACGATGCACGCCATTGGCGACTAATGCTTTATCTATTTGTTTTAACACATCGGGAGTAAATTCCTTACCGCCTTCGAAATCCCAAGTCTCAGGGTTATGACACCCCGAGCACCGGTGGTCGCATCCTTGAGCGTAGAATGATACGCAGACGCCTGGAGCATTCGCTGTATCATTTTTTACAATTCCTGCATATTTCATAAATGAAGAACCCTATCTTTTATTTCTTCTGTGCGACCATAGTTCCAGAATTGAGAACCGATGTAGCCACAGGTGCGTCGCGCCACATTCAAGGTTTCATGGTTTCTATTTCCGCAATTGGGGCAATACCATTCCATATTATTATCAATTAGAATTTCGCCATCATATCCACACTCTTGACAATAATCGCTTTTGGTATTGAGCTCAGCATACATGATATGGTCATAAATAAATTTCATAACTTCTTCTACTGCCTCGATATTATTTTGTAAGTTAGAAGTCTCAATATAACTTATTGCCAAAGGTTTTTTGCTTGTAATTTTTCTTTAACAATAGTTTGTAATTGCTCTTTAGTTTCTATTGGAAGATTTTCGGTAAATTTTTGTTTTTTATCCTGTTCGGCTTGATTTGCAAATTCTCCGAAAACAAGTTGCTCTGCATAATATCTTTTATAAACTGCCTCTTCAAGTGTTTTGGTATATCCTAAATGACAACGAATAGAGCTTTTTCTAATTTCAGGATCGTATCTATCTCTATCTTTTCGGTATGATACTCCGATAAAATTAGAGGTGTTATTACTCATAAAAGATTTGTTTCGAGTGTTTTCACTTTGTGTACAAATTCTTAAATTTTGTTTGCGATTGTCTTTGGGGTTACAGTTTATATGGTCTATAACAATATCTTTCTCAACACGATTATCAAGCCCCAAAACAACCCAACTTAATTCTCGCTGGGTCTTTTGTGCGGGTAAACCTGTTACTATGTGTCCATGGCTAAATCTCCATTTATGATATTTCACTTTTGGTAAATCTTCAGAGTCAATTATAAATTCATCAATTTTTTCTGAGGTGACACCATCATATAGTCCGCCATAAACAACGTCCGATTCTATTCTATATTCATTTAAATCATTTTGGGTTCTAGGACAATTATCTAAGAATTTTCCATGAGAGTATAGCTGATGCATATGCTTCGAGCATAAAGTGTATCCGCCTAAACGGATTTTTTTATTTACTGTTCTTCCACAAATTTCACAATTATACATATTTTTTCCTTTCGACTATATCTTCTAATAGCGGGATACCTCCGCTTCATTAGCTGTGCGCTTCCTGATGTGATAAAATCATCAGTACAATTAGTCTGTACACCTTCTTTATTAAATAAAATAATAAAGCTTGGCACGGGATTTCCAATTAAGTGTCCCCCGTTAGCTTAGATTTATATAATCTAAACACCGTTTTTTCTTACGTTCACACAGTTTCAAGGTGGCTATTTTAAGTTATATTGAAATTTAACCACCTGGACTTAACTCTTGAAATTCAGACTCTAATGCAAGTTTTGTAAATGCATCTATTTCTTCAAATACTGGGACATGGTAACTATTGGTTATGTAGCTTCTATCTTTTCCATCTAGCTTAATAAAAATATCATCACCAAAACGCTTTTTCAAGCATTTAGCAAATTTATAGGTTGTTGACTCTATTGGTGTTCCATAAACACTATAGCTAATGTCTTCTTCTTGTCGCCATTTGGCACAGACATCATTCAAATGTTGCATAACGGCTAGGCCAAACTTTTTGCCACCTTTAGTGTGACTTTCACCCGTCATATATTTAACGCATTCATATAATGCAGCATAGCCAAGAGAGAGGGTAGAATAATTATGATGTAGTAATTCGTGTATGCTGGAGCCTTGAGGTAAGCGAGCTAGAGCACCATAACGCCACAGGATAGGAGATACATCAGCTATTGCGTGAGATAAACGATCATGACGTGCTTGCAATGCACGATGGCATAATTCTAATCGTTCATCATAAATACGCCAAAACTCATTCATATCACCATGAGAGCTAAATGCTACATCAGCCAAATTAATTGTGACTACGCCTTGGTTAACAAAATTAGACTATCTCTTCACTTATATTTAAACAAGTGTCGCGCGCTTCGAGCAGTGATAAATTCTGCCCTACTGGATTACATTCATCATCCATAGTCGTTACACCTTTCTTTTCAACTAAATTTTTACATCTATAATAATCAATAATTTTATATCTTTGCTTAAACCAATTTTTATTGAAAAACTTATTTAAACATCCACTTTTATTGGAGTGGCCACTATATTCAATAAATTTTTTAGCTGGACAAAATGTAATAGTTTCTTTTTTTTCTTTGTCAAAAATTGTTAAAATCCAAATATTTCCTACTCTATGATTATTTTCAATACAATCTTGAATATTTTCTTTTTGAGTTCCTAAATATAAATTATTTATATTATTATTTAAACTATTATCATCTTTGTGTAAAACACTTAATCCATTTTCTACTGGGCCAATCCATGTTTCATAAACAATTTTATGAATAGGATAGTGCTTTTGTCCTTCACCAAAATTTATATCAATATAATAATAAGGCTTTTCTTTACCTTTAGTCATAGGTTTTAATATTTTATGTGAGTAATCGGAATAAATAGTACCATTATCATCACAATAATATTTAGTTTTTTTAAATTGTTTAAATGTTTTATTTTGTAAAAATATAGTTTTCATTATAAAAACTCCTTTATTTTAGTAATTATAATAAGACTTGGCACGGTATTGCCCTTGGGTTTCACCGTTAGCAGGCATATTGCCCACACCATTTTTTCATATGTTCACGCGATTTAACGACGGCTTAACCCTAAGCAGTCAACCGTCCATAGTATTTATGCTCGACAGGGTCAGGTGTGAGAAAACTTCTACAACCCATGCATGGATATACATCACCACCCTTGAGTTGTTTCATTATCTTTTCAGATATATAATCAGGCACCAAACGCTTAGCCGTGCATTTGGCTGCTAATTCTGTTAAATACCAATACTTGCTATCAGATGTGATGTTATCTTCTTCAAGAACATAGAGGAGTTTAGGAAATGCTGGTGTAATATATACGCCTTTTTCATTTTTAAATCCTTGAATTCGCTGTTTCAAAAATTCTTCAATTAACATAGCTAATTCGTCTTTGTATTCATCTGTTTCATTGAGATACATAAATACTGAGAGAAAGGGCGCTTGACCATTAGTGTTAGTCATTGAATTGGTTTGATAATTAAATGTTTGCACAGAGTCAGAAATTTCTTTAGCCAAGTCTTCTTTTGCGAACTTTAAACTATCGACTGCTGAACAGCCACGTTTATTATATTTTTGGCAATAATAATAATAACTATCTCGAACAAATGGGGCAAGATGAGTCAATGAAATTGTGGCGCCGCCATAGGATGAGGATGTCACAGCTGCAATAATTTGAGTAGCTATAGTTGTTGCTGTTAATAATCTATGAGGCTTTTCAATCATTACGCCATTAACAACTGTTCCATTCTGCAACATATCTTCAAGATTAATTAATTCGCAGTTTCCAGTTGGTATTCCATATTCAAGAATAAAATTGTGTGTATCCTCAACTTCAAGGCACCAAACAATATCTTCTCCATAATATTCTTTTTTCAAAACGGTATAATTAAAATAAAAATCATTATTAAAAGAAAAAAGAATTGTGTAAGGACGTCCTTCTTTTGAGGTAAAATTAGTTATCTCACCAGTGCGATCATTTTCTCTAGTAATATATAAACCAGCCGTTCCAGCCATTTTTCTTAAAAATTCAATTATTTCTAAAGAAGAAGATTGTAAGCCAAAATTATATTTACCATTTGCCATTTTTTTCTTTCGTCCGTCGGCACAATATAAGCCATTAATAAAGCATTGTAATTCTTTAATTGAATTAAATTCTGGTATGGTTTTTTTATAATTATAAATCACGACTTCTTTATCGCCATTAGTAAAATAAGTATTTCTAATACTGCATCCTGGTATAGAAAAACGCTTTATAAATTGTAAATCTTTTTCTCCGCACAACCGGATTTTAGTAGAATTGGTATTATATTCTTTAGTTCCGTCACCCATTCCAAAGCCTTTACACCACATCATCTTTTCATTTTCTGTTAATTTGTCCCAGTCTAATTCTTGTGAGTAGATAGCGGGAGCTTTACATAATTTATCTCCTTCTTTTAAAGAAGTTGTTTCTTTTCCATCTTTTAGAATCCACCGATGATTTTCTGTTGCTATTACATCATGGGTATATTCTTTTTTCCCATTGTAAAAAGTATATTTATAAAGTGTTTGTAGGCCATATTGTCTTACTTTTGCTTTATGATACTTCCCATCAATTGACAGAACTTCAATAGTATCTCCATCTTTAAAATCATTAAAAGAGCACATGCCCTTTTTAGTAATAAATTTAGTATTTCTTGAAAAACAGTTATGAATTGCATTTTGTGCGAAATAATCTGCATCGTGGAAATGGATTATGCCTGCATCATGTGCATCTACTATATCTTGATCTAATAGAAATCTACGGGTAATATCAGTGCTTACAATACCAGCCATGTAATCACGTTGAACGGTAGTGCGTTTTGCGTTTTTATTTGAATTTTCATTATTCCAATAATCGCTATTACCATCCAGCAGTTCCTTAATAGACTGGTCAGTAGTATTAGATTGTCGTAGCATTTCTTTTTTATATCTATAACGAATATAGGCTCGCGCCACATCTCGTCTCTCAGAGCGCATCAAGTAATCTTCTACTCGATCTTGTATATCTTCAACAGACATGGGCGATAATTGATTCATTAATTCTTTACCAATTTCGTATGCAATATCCTTAGCTGTGTCATGTTCATAGATTTCACCATCTACTTCAAGAAATGCTTTTTCAATTGCTTTAATAATTTTATCACTACTAAATGGCACTAATGAACCATCTCGTTTTTCAACTGTCATAAAATTATCTCCTTTCTATTCTAAAATTTCATATCACTATATATAGGTTTTTAAATAGATAAATTATCTGATTTTGTCCAAGCGGATACAAGATTTAGAATTTCTATTGCTGTTTCTTCTGGTGTGCGATTTTCATTGTTAATAATTGCAATAGGGTATGATTCATAATAGGCTTTATACCCTAGATCATCTTTTATTATTATATCGCTAAAATCTTCTTCATCAGTAGAATATCGACGAATGATTTCTTTTACATCGGGATTGTGCTCTCGATTCAACTGGCGTAATAGCCGAGTTTTATCAGATGCCTGAATCCAAACAGGAAACAGATCTATATTACTATCATCCATTAGCATTGCAATACCTGACGGATTAAATACGCCGACATTTATATTATCTGGCGCCAAATTATCAAATGAGGTGCCATAACACCAACCACGAAATATTGCCACTTCCATCATTTTTCCTTGATTAATTTGTTCAGCAAAATCATCATGTGATAAAAAATGATAGTTAATACCATCTACTTCACCCTCTCTAGGAGGGCGAGTAGTGCAGCTAATAATTTCATGGAAGCGAGGCGCCTGGGTCATGAGTGCATGAAGCACGGCGCTTTTGCCCACACCAGCAGCACCCATGAGTGCCAAGATTTTATATGCCATCTTCTTCCATTTCTCCTTTGTATCTTTCACTTCTTAATATTAAATCACCATCTGGCGCCACTTCTTCTATTTTATACAATCTGTGTCCAGGGGTGTTTTTATATTTCTTACAAATAAACATATCATCACTACGTATACCGGTAATCATGAGCATGCTACCGCGCTGGAAAAAACTACGCTCTATGATTTTCTTTTTTCCATCCTCTTGGCGCTGAGATATTTGCTTATCATACATTGAGAAAAAATCTCTTGCAAATTTTACTTCTACAACACCGCTAGGCGTAAGTAATGATATAGTAGATTTATTTTTATTCTTGGCAATACAAGTGCCGCAAATTTTGGTTAATTGGTAAATATTAATTATTCTATCTTTAATTGGATACGAATATTCAATTATCGGGTTTTTTGGTAATTTATAAAAATCTTTTATTCCATACTTCGCCACATTAGCATCTTGTAATTCATGGGCATGATAATAGAAACACAGCACTTCCATTTCCCAAGCAGAATAATTATTCTTCTTAATGTACTTCTTCCAATCTTCATAGAATATAATAGTGTTTAAATCTTGCAAGATTTGGTCATGATTACTCTTAATCCAAGCTCGATAAACATCCATCCATTTTTGGTAAATTTTATCCCAGACTTTTTCGTCTAATACAAGCTCTTGCTCTTTCATTTCAATTTTATCATCGCATTTTATTTCAACAAGAAAATTAATTGCTCTAGTATCTAGAATATAATAACCAGGCTTTGCCTTGTTCTTACATGTCGCTTTTAAATACTTTGTAAATTCATAAACTCGAAATGCAGTTTTACGTTCTTCTGTATCTTTTGGTAGCAAATCATATTTAATTAAACTTGGCATATTCTGCAATGTAATACGACTTTTCCTATCACAGGTTTCCCAAATATACCAAATCATACAATCGCTACGTTCCATCATGGAATCAAATGCGCCACCTTTGATTAATGAAATCATTGCTTGGCGCTTTGGCTTTACCTTTTGGTAGAAATCTTTAGGCGATGAATAAGGACGATTCTCAATGATTTGATTTACAATATCATCATTAATATTGAGCATACTTTTCAAACCGCAATAGATGGTATTTGTTTCAGCATCAGGAACAAATGTAAATCCAGATTTATTAATATCGACCAAATTAACTTGGACTCCAAAGTCTTTCATTTTGCCGATTCCACGAGCTAGTTTTTCGTAATCAGTATTTGCTTTATCCTTTTCATTTTCGAGTTCATCATAATCAATGCATGCATCATTATCATCTATACCGGTACCACTATCATTAATTAAACAAGCACAATTCCAATAAATAATTGGGAATCTTGTTGCAAGATTCATTTCCTGTAGCGCAATGAGCGAATAGGCTAGCGTATGAGAAGCATTAAATCCATATCCCTTCGACATACTAATTAGGACTTGCCACACATATTTTGCGAAATTTTCTTTTATATGTTTTTCTTTTGTGGTAGCATAAAATTCTTCGGTTAATGCATCAAATGCTGCTGGATTTTTCTTCGCGATTGATTTACGTAATTTGTCTGCCCAGGTTAATGAGAAGCCGCCTAGTTCAGGTAATTGAACCAGTTCCATGAACTGCTCTTGTGTAATACATAGACCATAAGATGATTTCAGGATTGGTTCAAGAATAGATTTTTCCAAGGTGCCAAGACCCCATTGTGCTAATTCTCTATCCCAAGCTTTTGGGTCAGCTTTAAATCTTGCTAATTTATCAGTTGGCATTTCATCAACGCCTTCTTGCGCCATAAGTCGAATAGTAGAATTTAAAACTGATAAATCATCAACTGACGTAGGCTTTAATGTGGCGATACCTTTAATACCGCTCTGCTTCTCCATCTGAAATAATGATAATATTTCATGATTCCATACTTTATGCCACATGTTCTGATCGGTACGATTAATGGTATAAATATTTAAAATTTTATCATATCGCTCTTTAATTGTACCATCTGGTATCAAATTATAATCATGTAACAGATCTAGACAAATATGCATTTTATCTAGCGCTTCAATGCTCAATAAATCGTACTTAATTAGCAGTTTGTCATATATTTCTATATGTCCTGACTATCTCTTACTTCTACAATAATTTGTAAAAGAATACCGTTTCGAACATCGTATCAATAGATGCTCTACTCCCCGTCTAACCGGGGATAGTCGATACACACATATATTAAAGTAAATGTTTCCAGGTTTTTCCATTAATAATATCACAAATTGAAGTAGTAGACACTTGTGGATATTCAAGATATAATTCTTGTCGTGTGGCGCCATTCTGCCATTTTTCTCGAATTGCAAGAACATCTGATTCAATAAGTTTAGCTCGGCCATTTAAAGTTCCAGATTTGCTACGTCCCGCATGTTTATGGCGATTTTCCTTAGTAAAAACTTCAGGCATTACTAATTTATATCTATTACCATAGTATACATTCCAAAAGGTCCACTCATTATCATAGGCCCATTTATAATCTTCATATACATCGCGCCAATATTCTCCATCTGAATATCTAATTCTGATTTTTACTATATCATCATAATCTAATGGACCACTCGTAAATTGACCAGAAAATTCACGATTATAAGGGTAAATATCTACTGACGTAGTTAAATTAGTATATGTTTTATGATTATAAATTTTTAAAAAAGCTTCGTATGAAATTTTATCACTGAACTCATCATATAATAAATAAATGGGTTGGTCTCGGTGATCTAAAATATATTGCGCTTCTTCTTGAGTTAATTTAGCGTGTCCATTATCAGCGCCATATTGAGGGGCACATTTTGGATGATAATAACCACCAGAATCTATATTATATCCATTAGGAACGAGCGATTTTAATTCTTGAATTAAATGCATTTCTTTGGCAACTGCTTGCTCAATAGATAAATTGCGCTCTAATATTTCAAATTTGAAATTTTCTACTCCATATTTATGTATCGCTTCTTGGATTACTTGTCGTCTTTTTGGGTCTGAAGGATAGCTTTTTTCATTTCCCCAACGTTTTTCAATATTATTTGTAATTCCTATATAAATTTTATTATTAATTTTATTTGTAATTTTATAAACATACATTGTCTTTTCACCACCTTTCATATATAGATAAATTAAACACTTACTTTAATATTTTGGTTCGGGATTACCATATCTTTTTATAGACTTAGGCTTCCCCGACGCATTATAGGTATTTTTTACTTACGCAGAATGCTGCCTATAATACGCTGCTGATAAACAGTTAGATATTTAGTAGCCTAACATTTCGTCAACTACAGTCTTCCGCATCATGAAGATCGTAAGCTGTGATTATTGTGCCGTCAGGCGCCCGCATCAAAGCTGTAGTATTGGTAAAAGGTTCATCTACAAAGATAACGCCACCAGCATGAATACCTGAGCGGCATACTAAACCTTCTATCTTTTGTGCTACGCGCCATAACTCAGGATTATTATTCATGGCACTAATAAATTGGGATACTGGTTTAAAATCATTATCTTTATCACCATAATAACATTGTGATAATGTTCTAATTTGTCCACGGTCTGCTGGTATTAATGATGAAATATATTGTGCTTCATCACTATCAATACCTAATCCTCTGGCGGCTGTCAATATAGCGCTTTTACTCTTTTCACTACCAAATGTAATAACATTTGCTACTCGATCTTGTCCATATACTTGGCGCAGCTTGCTCAAAACCTCACCACGTCTAGACCCTTCGATATCAACATCAACGTCCAATACAGAAACACGACTAGGATTAAGGAAACGCCAAGGAAAAGTTCGTGTAGTTTCCCATAGCGGGTTGATCTGAGTAATATCTAATAGGTATAGCAAAATAAAGCCGACGCCAGAACCTCGACCAGGACCGACCAACGTTCCGGCTTCCCAACATACATCAATAATTTTTTGCAGATTAAGGAAATACGCTGACCAATGAGTGTTATTAATCTCAGATGATTCCCATGTCATTTGAAGACAAGTATTAACAGCATCGTAAGTCGCTTGATTTTGTAGACGTTCATCTGAACGAATTTTTTCTATTAATAAATTAACTAATAGTTTATCTCCATCATAATCTGAATCCATAAAATGTTTAATCATTGGAATTAAATCATACCATTTGGATTCAAATGTTAGATATGAAAATTGAGCACTTTTCCAACGTAAACGAGGAATTTTTAATGAACGAGTTAAATCATAGTCTTCGCATTGATCTGCAATTTTTTGAATGGTTTGATATGCTAATGATACATCTATATTAGATACTGAAAAATACTTTTCTATTTCATCTGTATCCATAAGATAAGTAGTTGCATAAAAACTATCAACCTCACGTTCACCATTCTGAGAATTTAAATACGCTTTATGTATAAATGCATCATCTTTTGTAGGATAATGAGTATCTGTAGTAATAATGAATGGAATATTATAATCTTTAGATAGATTATATAGATATTGATTTACATAATCTTGTTCATTATCCTTTTTTGCAGGAGGTTGCAATTCAAAATAAAAATTGTCTTTTCCAAAAATGCTCAATATTTTATCAAACCAAGAATGAATTATTGGTGTAATATCTATATTAGGATTGTCTTTCCCTTTAAGAATTAGTGTGGGCAAGAAGCCACCAAGACAAGCACTGCTACCAATTACATGGCCAGGATTTTTACCAATAATATCTATCAAATCTTGATAATGAGTTGGAACACGACGCATTTTACCATCCATCCATGAACGCATCCAAGCTCGAGTTGAAATTTCTCGAATTTGCTGATGGCCTATGGCATCTTTTGCCAATAGAATGAAATGAAAAAATTTATCTTCACCCTTGTTGTAATGTTCTTTATCCATCTCATCATGACATAAATAAATCTCATTACCTAATATTACTTTAAAATCGGGATGTTTTTCTTTTATCTTGCGATAATATTTTTGAATTTTAACGGCATTAGATACACAGTCATGTTCAGTAAACGCAATACAAGTATGTCCTAATGAGATTGCTAAATCAATTAACTCATCATATCGACTAATCGCATCACGCAATCTAATATTACTATAATCGGTATGGCTAATTATGAAGACTACCTGGATAAATTAAATGTTCTTGTGTCTTCGTTTTCCCTCACCTCACTTCTATATTTGTGCACACTGCTTTTTCTTAATAATTAATTATAACATATATTTTTGCCTATGTCAAGTGGCGCCGCCAGATTACTTGCCCGGTTGAGCGGGGGCCGCCACTTAATCTTTAATTACTACTACTAGTTTGTCCTTGGCTCGAGTGATACCCGTATATAAATACTGGATATGTTCAAGTTTATCAAATGGATGGTCTTCTTCAATTAGCAACACTTTATTATATTCACTACCTTGTGCTTTCCAACAAGTAATTGCATAAGCATAAACAAAATCATGGGGCGGATATAAATTACTTTGTTCCCAATTGGCCATTCTATACCGAGCCAAATCATCTAAAACCAATTCTCCCGTTGCCAAACCCTGATAATCAATTGGGATTTCAGAAAATACGCTACCATCATCTAATTCAAAATCAGTATATGCTATATCTATATCTTTGATAGGCAGTTTGAGACGTGGCGTGACCCATTGGTTTTCAACCTCATAACCTAATATTGTCCCAATGGTTCCATTGGTTAATGCCCATTCGCCATTATCAGACAAGGTATCCCAGTCGTTATGTAAGCCGATAATCCTATCGCCTACACATGGTTTATTTGGATCGAGTCCTTTATACTCTCGAACAAGCTTATTAATAAAATTGCGAGTTTTATTGGTAGCACATATAACTTGATCGGCCCAAGTATACATCCCGCTTTGCATTTCATTTCGATGAACAATTTGAACCTGCTCGTTTTTACAATCAAATGTTGATATTGGCTTCCCTTCTCTGACATGCATAGATAATCTAATAATCTCACTATCTTGCGCTTGTCTCATAATTTCATCAAGAAAAATATGGGGATGGTCAAGAATGTCATTGCGTTCATTTTTAAATAAGCTAGGCAACTGGCCGGGGTCGCCGCAAGCCAAGACATAAACTTTATAGGATAACAATAAATCCCACATGGACTTAGGCAACATAGATACCTCATCTACAACTAATACCTTATACGCATCATCTAATGTTAGCTTAGGCCGAAATTTATACTTTCCGGTCTTGGTAGGGTATGCATGATAAATTAACTTATGAACAGTTGTTGCATTTGGGTTGCCTTTGGCTTGTAATACTGCTGCTGCTTTACCAGTATAAGCGACATAGGCTACTTGGCTATTCGGGACACCAAGTGCTTTAATAATAAATTTTACTAATGTTGTATTATGAGTGACAATATAATCATTTGTTAAATATAGATGTTCTGGATTGTCTACATATATACAAATCATTTCTGTTTTTTCTTTTAGAGGTACTATATCGACAATAGAAATTCTACTATAGTCTTTTTGTTTCGGATATTTTTGAGCCTCTAGTGCTATATCTTTTTTTCGTTTTAGCCTAAAAAACTTGTGTTTCTCTTCGTTGGGGATATTAATTCCTAAATTATAACAAATCTTATTAGTATATTTTTTTTCTCTTTTGTCTATGTGAATTGTAGAAGAATATCCTAAACTAAATAAAATTTCTTGTAAGCTTTTAATTAATTTTAAGCTGGTTGATGTAAATCTCATATTATAACGATGGTTATCTACGCTATTAATGGTGCCATCAGTATCCATCAAACCTTGAATTAAAGATAAACGTTGGTCAATATCTCCAAATTTGTATTCGGGCGGTATATCTTTCTCATAGGCATATTGCATTAAATAGTCTTTATATTTTGCAAAATAATCTAAGGTTTTTGGTTTCTTTCTCTTAGCGACTCGTTGTCCATTATTACCACAGACCCAATTAATTGTTTCTGCTTTATTATTCCATTCAAAAGTCCAGCTATAATTCTTTTCCGTTCCTCTTATAGGTTTTGCGTCAATTATTTCTCCTATTAAATTTGGGATTTCATCCGTTTCTGAGGAAATTGTCAAATATCTTTGTTTGCAACAGCCGTCTCCTATAAAAACACCCATTAAATAAGGGTCAATCTCATATTGCTTCGTAGAATATTGAACTGGCTCACTGGTTGGAATTTTATATTTAAACCCATTGCGTTTCCTTAACCCGCTATCAAGCATTTCTTGAGCTGTTTTAGAAACCAATTTTCCACTATTTGTATAATAACTCCATAGATGGTCACTCGCACAAATAGTTTCTCTTCCGTCGGACAAAATTATTTTATACTTTTCTTTTGTTCCTTGCGGGTATATATTTAAGATTTTTGTAGGTTTACCTAATCTGTCAAAAACATAGTCGCCTATTTTGAGTTGTCCTAATTCTATATTCCCATTGGGCGTTGGTATAATAGTATCAACTGGTTGAGCTTTTCCGCTACCTGCGTAGCCCGCTATACAAGTATAAGCTTTGTGCTCATTGTAGCGGGCTACGGCCAAGTCCAATCCTTTCTGTTGTTTTTCTGTTAAAATCAATTGTGTTCACCTATCGCTTCATCTAGAATTTGACAGAATCGTAAGCAATCTCTTTCATATGCTTGGTATGCCTTAGTCTCTGCTTCTCGTTTAGAAATTCCTTTTGTCATAACTAAATCTATAGCATCTGCTTCACAAGCTTTATAACGAGCTAACTGATAACGGTAACATAAACTGTCATACATATAACCCTTATAGTTATTAGTATATTCATCAAATGTATCTTGTGCTTCATTAATATTTTTTATTAACCGGTCAAAAATTTCATCAGTTTTAACAGCTACTTCTAAGTCAGCCATTATATTTCATCCTCCAAAAAATTATTTAACAAAAGTTCAAGTTGTTTTTTACATTGCGGACATAATTCTATTAGCTGAATAGGACGACCATACATTTCATAAGTGCCATTGGATATAACACCACCATAGGCATTAAAATCAGGAATTATATAGTTTTCAATTCCTTTGGCTTTTTTACATCTATCGCATACATGTATTGTCATTTATTATCCTCCTTTTATATATTAATATTATATCATATTTTTTTATATAATTCAATCTAAATAGAACATTTGGTCTTAAAATTCCCCTAGGCACTTTTGTGGCGGCGCCACGATACTGGCGCTCGTAGCCCGCGCAATCAGCTATGTAAATAAAAAAACTGGGTTATATAGACCGAAATCCATATAACCCATTATATCTCAACTCACAAAATAATTATAAGCTATCATCGCATTATTCTGTCTAATACCATAAGACCCGCTAGCGCAACGCTCATAACAGGCGGCGAATGCTCTTGCGGCGTCGCCGGCATTTTGCAATTGGCAAAAATCATTATATTTAAATCCAGAACGATACACAAAACCGAATGTGTTTAATTCAAATTCTATTGTAGCTCGTAGAAAATCACATTGTGATTTTAAATCGGCGCCCCAAATTTCAGAATAACCGTTATTCCATTGGCACATGCCATAATAACAAGGCCCATATAACCACCATTGAATATACAACGTGCCACCGCCAACTTCACACATTATATTTCCTAATATACCAGCAATAACATAATCATTATAGTCGTAATATTTAAAATAATTCCAAATGTATGTAGCTGCTAAATATTTGTCTTGTTGACAGGCTTCAATACTTGGTGAATTTTCAATAGCTTGGCGTCGCGCCTCTTCCTCTTTCTGCTGAATTAGAAATATTTGTTCTTCATAATCCGCCACATTATAGGAAATTCGTTCTATTAAATCTTTATAAATTTGATTTTTGCCACTCCAATCATCAAATCGTATTAAACTTTTTAAATAATTAATATTATTTGTATCTCGGTTAATCCATGATTGTAGCTGTTCTTTATCATTAGACTCTTGGTGATTTAATGATTGAAAAATTTCAGAAGGGATGCTTTCTTCCGAAATTGTAAGGGCTTTTGGCTCCTCATACGTGGCGCGCCACATAACAATGGCGCCTAATATAATTACCAAAATACCCAAGACTATTTGCTGTTTTCTCTTCATACTAACTTCCTCCTAATATTACTATTAGGTCTTCGTGCGTATTAGAAATAGTAGCTCTGCCGTCCTACAATTTCGTATTCATTAATTATTATTTGTGGATATTCTTGGTCGTTGTAGTTATTAATATTACACATACCAAGAATGTTAATTATTACACACCCCGCAGACGTTTCAGGGGCCAGTGCATCAATTTCATCTGCGGTAGACCCAAATTTCATAAGGCTAATACCATTTGGTAGCATTATTTTAACCGTATCTTCTTTTTTGCCAATAACATTTAAATTATCGTTAGTAATAGCAATATGTTCTATTGCTATTAAAGGTTCAGATACTTCTTGCCCCCAAATATAATGTAATTTTCCTATATCCAAAATAAATTCAGATGTTAGTTGATTGGCATTAATAATAAAATCAACACGATCAACTGGGGAAAATTCATAATTCTGTAATGCCTTATTACTATATTCTATAAACTTATCTATATTTTCATTCGCGATTTGCGTGCCAAAAGCAGATTCATGCCCTTCGGCAAAATTCACTAAATCACAATCTCGCATAAATTGTCTAAAATCCTCTAATCCATATCTTGAATCATTACGTGCTGAACCTTGCCACATATCACCCATCTTATAAAGAATTAATGTTGGATGATGATACTTGGCGACCAATAGGTTGGCTATAAGGCCACCAATCGCAGGCTCTCCGCTATCCATTTGAATAAGTAGAATTTTATTTTGAAGCAAATTTTGCTCTGCAATCATTGATTCTATTTGCTCATAAGCTGTATCGCGCTCTTTAGTTTGGCGTGACTTGATATTCGTGCAATTTCGAGCGGCTTGTTCTACGATGCTTTCCATTTGGCCAGCGCAGCCTCGTTTTGTTGAAGTAATCTGGTCATAGGCTTTAAATTCAAGCAGTGATTCAAATAATATGGTTTTTTCTTTTACTGTCCCTACCCGAGCAGTGGCATTGAGAAATGGCGCAATATAATAAGCTAAATTATAAGGCGACAACCCACCACTTTTATTAATCGAATATTCTGTTTTAGCATATAATGCTTTGATTAGAGGATTTCTAAAATGCTCAAGACCATTAGATACTAAATATCTAGTTTCATAATCGCACATACTCATTACATCAGCAGTAATACCAAGTGCAACCAAATCCAAAAATAAATCAGCATATTCAACATCTAATTGTTCATCTAAATACTTGCAAAATTTATAAACAATGCCTACACCCGATAAGGATTTAGTAGGGTAATCGTCTAATTGATTATTAATTACACAAGCATGCTGAGAATAATATGGAGCTTTGTGATGATCTAAAATTAAAACGTCTATATTTCGTTGCGCCAATTCCTCATGAAGCGCATATTCATTACTACTTGAGTCTGGCGCTATGACGAGCGCTATACCTGGCGCCGCCACATCTGCATTTAATATACCATGCTTTTTCCCTTCATGGATGTAATATTGAATACTATTTTCCACGAAGTGGGGAAATAATAGATGTAAATAATTCATAAGTAATGCTGACGAAGTGAATCCATCGCAATCATCATCGACTACTAGCAGGACTTTATCGTCATTGGCTATGTGGCGCGCTAGCATGGCGGCGCCACGCTCCATATTCTTGAGCATAGTTGAAGGATATGTATCATTTTCTGTAGTATTTAAATAATGATATATATCCTCTATAGTATAATCCATTCCACGATTTTTAAATATTTGTGCTATTGGTGTTAATGAATTATCTCGTTCATTAATTAATTTATACTACAATTACAATACAATCCTTTCTTTAAATAATGTTTCAAATTTCTCTTGACCCTCATCTATTGGTGAGGATTTATAATTAGTAATCATATTCCTATCGAATATGATTGTAATTAATGCATCATATTTATATCGTTGATGCAAGGCAATCAAATGCCTTTTCCATTTATTATATTCTTCACTATTATATTCTTCAAATTGTCTGTCATAGGCAAGAATAATTTCTTTGGCGCCAGCTTCAACTAGCAAATCTACTTGATATTGAGATAGATTATTGCCACAACTAGCTACAGTAATGTCTCTGTCCATTCCATAAATAGTTTGATATTGCAATGGCGATTTCTCTCCCTCAAATACAATAGCCTTTTCAAATTCGGCAATATGTTTCTTACTTTTATTTAAATTGTATAAATTCATACCTAGTGGATGATTATACCATTGCCTATTGATAAATACGGGTCTGTATTTGCCAAACTTTTCAGCATCCTCTTTGGCAATGCATCGACCACGCAGCCCAATAAATCGTCCATTAACATCATAATGAGGAATAGTAATTTGTAAATCTTTGGGATAAAATCCTATTCTTGCCTGTTCTATGGCTTCTTGAGAGATACCATCTTGAAGCCAGGGCTCAAGCTTTACATTATAATTTAAATGGTCTAATATTTTAGAATCATATTCTTTAAGTATGATTTCTTTTTTTGGTGGCAATGTAATTTGCTGTATTCTATCATAATTAGCAAATATTTCTTCGTCTTTGAGTTTATCATCTAAGCCAGTATCCTCAGCATAGGAGAATAATTGAAATCTATTTGCTATATAACGAACAGCTTTATCAAAATCAACTTCTTGATTATATTGTATAGCTGATATTTTTATAAATAATTCAAAAATATCAAAACTAGATTTTTCACATCCAGTATAGCAATGAAACATTTGATTTGAGCTATAATAGTATAGCTTTTTACTGCCAGCGCCAGGTATATTATGACAAATGGTTGAAGCAATGATACCAGAAGGTGAATAAATAGGTTCTCCACCCCAGTCAGTTAATAATTCAAAAACCTGTTCAATTGTTAACTTTTCTCTTACTTCAACTTTGTCATATTTAATCATTTTAGAATCGGCTCACCTTTACACATTTATCTTTGAGACCGAATGTCTCGTTCACAACTTTTACAAGGAATTCATTAGGGTGCATATTTTTTTCAGCGCCGTGGCGCGTCTTGAGAATCTCCTGCGCCAAACCATCAGGCATAGCGTATTCAACCGCACCAGCTCGCTCATGGACAAATCGTGTTTTGTTTTCTATCATAATTTTTCTCCTTTTTAAAATGCGCTTGGCGCATCCTCTACAATAATTTTCATATCATCTATACTAATTATTTCATAACCATAGGTTGTAGCAAACATAGGATTAATACGGCAGGTTCCTAAATTTGCTTTACACCATAGATAAATTCCTTTGTAACGCCCTCGTCTATTTTTATAAACAGACAATTTTAATACGGGCTTTTCAAATACGCCTGAGTCAAGAATGGGTTGTAGCTTCTCCACATCCTCAGACTTAACGGGTAATAAAATGGCGCCAAAATCTACTTTCTTTGCTACCTCATATTTCTATAAGGAATAGACTATATCTTTACCATGCTTATTATTTACATAACAAGTTTAGGTAGACCGTACTTCGGAATTTCTTCCTACTCCTCGCAACAGGATAGTCGTTGAACCTTCCCCTATTTGGGGCTCGGCTGCTGATTACCCAATTCATATAATTTTTATAACATTCACGCTTAATTATATTTCATATTTACGTTGTAGTTTATATGACTTTAGGGCTTTCCAGCAATTCTCGGTCTAATAATCACTTAATATTTCTATTAAGGACGACTTGTCGCGCGCCATAGCGACAGATCTGCGATCGACTTCGCGCCTCTAAGCAAGTTTTGATCAGGTGTATCGGCCTCTTGCCACATGCCATTTAGCTGAGTTGAAGTTAAAATAAAAATGCCATATTGATTACACAAATCTTTTAGACGGATAGACAACATAAATAAAATGTTATCTTCACGCAATGACATGCCTTTGGTTTTACGAGATATTTCTTCAAGAATCTTGATGCTACTATGTATATAGTCGAAAAATACATAATTTACATCATGATCACGAATATTTTTCTTAATAGTTTCTTCAACATCCTGCAATGAAAAATCAGGTAATTCTTCAATATATAACGGGCTGTTCTTTAAAATTCTTGCGGCTTCTCGAACACGTTCTTCCTCGTCACCTTCATATTTACCATTAAGGATGTGGTCTTCATTGACATTAGATAAAAATGCCAGCATCATAGTTTGAACTTCCGACAGTTCTTGTTCAGTCGTAATAAACAACGAAGGATTAGCAGCGCCACTACGAATCCACCCAAAATTATCATCATAAATTTTAGGACAGCCAATGAAGCATGCATCGGCGACCATGCTACGGCTCTTCCCGCAGCCCGTGGGAGACGACCGCAGGTATAATTTCTTGAGCCTGGCGCCACGAGTAATAGTATTAACCAATGAGCCATACAATGGAACACCAACTTCTGGTGCCTCTTTAAATTGATCAATTAATTCCTCTAATCCATCACCGGCCTGGCTAGCTTCTCCAAATATATCTTTAACATATTGTGCTTTAATTTCATCAATACGTTGGTCAATTTTTTCGGCAATGTCTTCAAGGGACATATTATCTAGCTGATCTTCTTGCTGTTGCTTTAACTTGGCATTAAAAATATTATCGGGGTCATAAATATAACTAACATCAATTCCATAAGTATCATAGGCACGCAATAACGACATTTTCTTCATTCTATCATAATAAAAATCGAATGCCGACGTAATTGCAACCTCTGATGCTTTTAGTAGCCACTCTTCTCCTTTATCTCTTTGAAAAATCGCTTGACTTTTGGGCTTGTTCGCCAAATAATCACTAATACTCTCAAGTGATATGGTTTTTGCACCCATTTCATGGATTTTATAAATTGAACCAATAATTACTTGCAACATTTCATCTGGGAAATCTGCTTCGGTAATTGTATATTTATCTGTTAAATCCAAAATTTGAGGCGAATTAAAAATACTACCTATGACTTGCGCCAAGGCAGTCCTGTCAACATATTTACTTTTCATTAACTCCCCCCATTATCTTCATCTAAAAATGAAAATAATTTTTTATGATTGCGTTTTTTATGTGGCTGTTTAATTACAATTTCTTCAACTTTTGGCACATATTGTGAGATATCTTTAGTTATATTTTGTTGTTGAGCCATCCATAAATTATAATAATATGTTCTTGCCGAATCATAACAATATGGAACTATGCCAATTCCGCCATTGCTTTTAGAAATATCGCCATGTTGAATTTCGTAATGATATATTAATGCTTTTAACATGCCAGAATAACTAAAATTATAATCTCTAATATATGAATTAATTTGCTTTTGAATTTTTGATGGAATTGTTTCTACATTAAATAATTGTTTAATATACTCTTCTAATTCTTGCCTTTCTTTATCAATGGTTTCGTGGTTATCGGCGCAAATTTGATGAGCATAACGTCGCGCACTAACTTGAACCGTAGGTTCACTATTGGCATCAAAATACTAGCCACAATACAAGCATTTCAACATTCTTTTTGCCATTTAAAACCTCCTTTTCCATTGATATATATATTATATCATAATTTTTAATATAAGTCAACCCGAGGATTGATTCCTCGGGCTGTATATTAATTAATTAGGTTTTGTCTACCAAATCTTCTTTAATTTCAGAGATGATCAAATAAACAAATTCGGCCTGATCAGGTGTTGTATCAGTAATCTTCTTACCCTTGCCCAAATACTTATCAATAATCTGAACAATTTTAGGCCCATAGAATGCGCCATTCTTACTTGTCAATTCACCAGCAAGGGTCTGGAATTCGGCCATGAGAGTATCATAATCATAGCTAGGTGCTATATTTTCTACTCGACGCTCATTAGTTACAAACTGGCCACCAGTCTCACCAGCTTCTTTATCAATAGCACGATTCAATGCGTCAACAAGCGACTGATAAGAGAACGGAATTTCAGGATCTATATACTTAAAACGACAGCCACAGTCAACAGTGCCATCAAGGGAACGCAGAATCAACTTCCGTTCGCCATTAACTATATCAGCACATGCAAAAATATCAGCCATGCCCTTTACTATTTCATTAACGGAACGCTGGCAAGTTGGAACCAGCTGATTATAAGTAGTGCCATCTTTGCGAGTAAATGTTTTATCAGTTGAATGGCTAATAAATACAATCGCATATCCCATCTGCGCCATAGAACGAAATGTATCTTCAAATTCTTTTTTATACTTAGACCAGCCATTATTGGTCCAACCACCGTCGCCTATGTTTTCAATACCTAATTGGTTACAAATATATTTTTCACACATAGTAGCTGCCACATCAACAGTATCAATGATAATACTTTTATATACCTCATGGACTTCGGGCTTTTTGAGCTCACGCATGACTTGGCGCAGCTCGCCCCACGAAGTAATATCTTGAACCATAACGCCAGGTAGACTATTGTATCCTCTTTCGACTAATTTAAAAAAATTAAGACTATATCACGAGCTTTTTTATAAGCTCCGCCACCACTTGGGCCAAATGAATTTCACATTTAGCCTACTCCCTAGAAGGGATAGTCGTTGCACCTTTCTCAATTTGAGACTTGGCACAGGATTCTCTATATAGGTTGGATAAATCCCCATATAGCATTCCCTGTTAGCAAATAAATAAATATTTATTCACACCCTACATTTATAGGTTCAATGGCGATGCGCCCATTTTAAACAATCTAAATAAGAATTATATTTTCTATTTAAACGAGTATTCTCTGTAGAATCTTGATACATATAATTTAAAATTCTTTCTACTTGTTTGCGACCACTAATTTGAAGCTGATAGGTATTGGTATCATCAGAATGACCTAAGGACAAATTGGTTATATTTAATTCTTTTTGAATGTCCTCTAGAAATTTTTTAGAACCACTGGTAAATGAAATGCGATAATTATCTGTGCTTTGCAAATAATGCAAACTACCATCTCCATCGAAATACCCTCTAATAAAATGTGAGATATAATCTCTAGGAATATTAGGGATTTTTTCAATAATTAATGTTTTATTAGACACACATCCCCAAGTAATTAAATCATTGTGTATTTGCGTATCTTTAATACTAAATTGATATAAAATTTTAGCATTCTTCCAACGAGTATCTTTTGTTTCTGTAATACGATGATTTTTAGCTCCTAAAAAATTTTTAAATTTAACCACATGTTCTTGATCCGTGATATTGATTGAAATTTCATTGTTGTTATTATGAACACAACCATCAGCATACAAGAACCCTAGCCAATAGGCCTTCTCAGCTGTATCAATATTCATAAAAATAAATTCATTCCTAGGATAGCCCTGCTTATTGCCACGGCTATCAATATGATGTTTATTTAATAGATTACGAATGGTTCCATAGCTACAACCAAATTCTCGGCCAAGCTGTTTTAACGTATAATTCTCGTTTAAATATTTATCAATAATGTAGGCCACTTGTTCGTCTGTCCAAGCGATTACACCGCCATTTATACGTGTAATAGTATATAAATTATTCATGTTTGCTCCTTATTTAGTTGTTTAAAAGTTTTTAGTCTGACGCAAGAATCAATGAACCGGGAAGTTGTGAGCCGAATGTAGTCTTTCCAATTTTGGGAATTCCAAACAAGTAAGTAATATAACCGCTCAAATCACGAGACACCTTATGCGGCTGTATGTTTAACAAATTAATTGCCATAATTTATTATCTCCTTTATCTCTTAAAAATTTTAATTAAGAATTAATTCCTAATTAAAATTTAAACTCGCCAGCGGTGGGGGCGCCACCTGCGCTAAATGCGGATGCCTGAGATGCCTTGGCGCGGCTAGCCTTATAATCATCGGCGCGCTTCTTAATAGTCGCCAGATAGACCTCACGATCGCTCATGGCCTTATTAAATTCCGCGGCGGTAATCCAAGACTCATCATCCCATACGCCAGGCTCACGAGATGCGCCAGTAATAACAAAATCCTTGCGAGTCGAGGAAACCTCGCGTATATCATCAGGGCCAAAAGCAGACTCAGTTACTATCTTACGAATAGTGGTCTCAGAAACCTGCTCACCCCAAACTTGAGTAACAACGGGATTCTTAGGAGACGCTTCAAGGCTCAGGAAATAATTCATGGCGTTAGGCTCAATTGCGGAAAACTCAACAGGATAAATCGCCTTACGGAAATCAAATATCCAGCCCTTAATAACTGCCTTAGCGGGGAGGTTGCGTTCCTCATTGGCTTCACGCTCAACAACGCTGGTAATTACTATATCATTCTTAAACGTGGCGCGCTTGTGCTCATCGGCAAGCAACAGATTATTCTCGCCAGTGCCATCAAAATGGATAAAACCACCTTCATTACGCTTGACGCTAACAAGCTCCTGAGTGCCAGGATTCTCGCGGCTATCGGCATAAAACTCATTAAAACCAATTACCGAGTCAATACGAATTATGGATGCCTGATCTGCGCCATTAGCAACAACAGTCTTACGCTTACCATTGATAATATCCATCAATGCCGACCAACGGCTATCAGTCTTGCCAGAAGAAGTAGTCTCAGTGACATAAGAATAATAAACCTGAACTACATTCATCAGCTTGCTATCAGTGACAATGCTAATGTCGCCACGAATATACTGAGTGCCAGGATGCTTGGAATTTTCGCCAGTTACCTTCATCTCAAGATTGTGGTCATACAACAGTCCTTCTACATGGGTGGTGTTTAGAAAATTAGCTTTCATCTTTTCTTTTTCTCCTTAATCATTAAATTTATACATTGTTCCTTTATCAGTAATGGCATAAACCGCCGGTGATGCTCCCAACTTCTCACAAAAACCATCGTTAACAAGCTTTCGCATCGAGCCTGAAACACCCCTTGAGGTCAATCCCAATTCCTGCGCTATTTCTTTGGCCTTCCATAGCTTTGACGGCGTATCAGGATTCTGGAAAAACTCCAAAATCTTTCTGCCTGTCTCAGTTATCTCAGGCTTTTTATCTTTATCATTTTTGAGCATTTCCAAATACTCTTTAATGCTATCTGTCATATACTCATCTACTATTTCGGGTGACGCTTCCATTAATTTGTTAATAAAATTTAGAAATTCATTTTTCATAACTTAATATCCTTTTCTCAATTTCTATATTTATTATATCAAAAATTTTAATTAATTACAACCTATATAGTATCTTATTACTTAATACTAAAACCGAACTCCAAGGCATGAAAATACTCTTGCCAAAAATCTTCCTTGGCATCTAATTCATCACGAGAACATTCTTCGATAATCTCGAATGTAAAATTTTCAACACCAATAGACTTCATAGCAGGATACAATTTATTCCGAGTGGGGGCCTCGGCGCCTAGGCCTCTTTTAATATGTTGGCGCCAGCGCGAAGCGGCGTCGATCGCTTGTCCAACGTAACACTTACCAGTAGCGATTTCAGTTATTTTATAAATACCAGTCTTTTTTGTGGCGCCGATTACTCGACCAATCATATCACTAGTCGGTTTCTCATAATAGACTTTCCAAATAACTTTATTTAATGCCTCTTTATCACGTAGATATGGCTCGACTTCTCTGAGCTTCGCAATTTCAATTAAATCAGATTCAGGTATTACAACACGATAGAAATCTGCTTGAATGCGCTTTTCCTCTTCTCGTTTATTAGCCTCAATAGCTGAGCTTACCTGTTTGGCGAGGTCCTCCAACTAATACTGCGCTTTTTGATACTCTTGATCGGCCTGCGCCACCAATTGAGTTAAATCATGAATTTGTTTTTCATATTCCTGCGCCAATTCTCGCATCATTTTAGCGTATTCACGTCGATATTCAGCTTCTGACTCTTGATATTTGTCACCAAGTTTTTCGCTTTCTAGATCTAATCGTTCTTGAATCTGTGCTAAATTATCCTTGAGCATAGAATCAATTAACTTATTGTTCTACACTCTGGCATTATCTAATCGAGCATTCTCTTCAGCTAAATTAGAATGTAATTTTTTAATTTCTTGATTTAATGTGTTAATTTGCGTTTGTCCAATCGCCACATCTTTATCAAGGGCTGTTTTTTCTGCCGCCAATTCATTAATTACATCTTGTTCTTCTCGTATTTTCTATTGGTTAATTTCATAAATTTTACCTTTTGGTATAAAATAAAATATTAACCAAGAAATAATAAATGTAATTATGATTGAAATAATAATATATAAAATCATAATAATTTTTAGATATGAAAAATTATAGGGGATAATCGTTATCCCCTATAATTAAACTTAATCAAATTAAATTACTCAGCGTCGGTTGCGTCGAGATCAAGTGCCATGCCCTCATCGGTCAGGTGGAGGTATTTCACAGCCTTATGGGTGCCATCCGCCAGCTCAATTTCGCCAGGAACGCGAACGCCATAGCCCTTACGCTGAATTGCGCTAGTAAAGATGCCATCAATCTGGCGCTTCTCAAGGGAAAGTGCCTCTGCGACATCAGCTGCGGTGAGGTCAACACCATTGTTCTCCTTCAAAAACTCAAATACCATCTTGGAATTAGTGCTCATTGCCATAGTTAAAAATCTCCTTTAAAATTAATAAAATATTTTTACTCTCAATCCTTTTGGATTATGTAAATATTATACAAAAAAATTTTTGAAATGTCAAGAAATTTTTTCACATACCATACTCTTTAGCAAGAATCTCTTGAACCATTATGTCTATTTCTTCAAGCTCCTCGATACATCCAATATGATTCGCCATCTTCATAATTTCACCCTAAGCCCTTGCTATTTCTTTGCTATCGGTGCTAGTTTGACACAAGTATTCCCAACTAGCAATCTTTTTTGCGAAATTTTTTAATTCTTTCTTTTTCATAACTTTCCTTTATTTACAAGATTATTATATAATATATTTTAATTTATGTCAAATAATCTCGTATAAAATTTTCTTCTGTGAGAATCGGGATGTTTAGTTGCTGCGCTTTTACAACCTTACTAGACTTAGAATTAATATCATTGCATATTAGCATCGTTGTCTTGCCAGATACGCTTGTCGAACTACGCCCGCCCAATTCTGCAATCTTATTTTGTAATTCTACCCTATTAGCAAAATGTGTTAAACCGCCAGTTATAACTATCACTTCGCCAGATAGACTATCTTTACTTTCTTGATTTATTATACTATTTTTTATAGTATTTGTCAAGTAATTTTCATAAATTTCTTTTGCTTCAGTATAATCATAATTATGTAGAGCGGTATTGGTTTCAATACCAAAGCCATCCCATTCGGCAAAATTATAGGATTCATCTTCTGCGGCCGCTACAAATTCTTCCCAAGTGGCGAAATGCTTGCAAATCTCTCTTGAGTATGTGGCGCCAACCAGCGGGATCCCCAAGCCACAGATAAATTTTTCTAGCTCACAGTTTCTTGCGCCCTCAATAGAATTGAGAACCCTATCTACAGATGCTGCGCCAAACCCAGGCTTCTGAACCCACTCTTTGCGATATGGCGTGAGATTAAATACGTCTATGAGAGATTCAATCCAACCCCAATCAATCAACTTTTCAAGGGTCTTTTTGGATATGCCACGAGCATCTAAGCCTTTCTTACTAAGGAAATGTTCAATACGATTAATTAATTTTGCTTGACAATCTGGATTTGTGCAATACAATTCTCGAGTGCCGCTATCTGATTCTTTTATCTGAGTAAGACCGCCACATATGGGGCAACTATCGGGTAGTGGGATGTATAAAATATTATTTTTCATAACCGTATCCTCCAACTCGAATCCAATGATATCCATTACGCGGTTTAGATTTTCCATTAACGTATTCACTCATTGCGCCAGTAGAAATCCCTATATATTGTGCCGCCTCTTTCTGCGAATAAAATCTTTTATTTAATTCAGGACAATATATTTCATATCGTACGCCATTTGTAGAAATATTTTCATTTCTTGTGCCATAATTACAATTTTGTTTGGCAGATACCCATTGTAAATTATTAAGGTTGTTATTGGTTTTATCTTCATCTATATGATTTACTTCTAATGTTTCCATACCATCAACAGGATTAAATGTTTCTAGCACAAGTCGATGAACTAAACGGTATATTCTTTTCCCTTTTTCGATTGGCAAAGCAACCTCAATATATCCACTTTTCTTTCGATTTTGTGAAATAATACGTGAATTATAATGACGATTACCCCCAGTAGTTGTGATTATAGTTCTAGCTCTAACTCGAACATTCCCATAATTACTAACCTCGCAATCAGGTGCTTCTATAATTTGTCTCCATTCTTCTATCATTCTATCCACTCGCCTTCTGGGGTTTGTGCTGCCACGACAGCCGGTATAATTTGATTCATTTTTGCTACCTTAATTTTTTGTCCTACATATGGTATTCCTAAGGTTTGTTTCATAATGCTTAAATTGTGCAACGACGCTTTGTTGACCCGCGAGTCTAGAAAATCTATAGTTTCAAATACTGCAATAGGGGTCAATACTCCCGTTCGACCAGGGCTCCATTCTATATCCAATAGATGAGATTCATAGGCTTCGTCATAAAACTTGAACGCCCTGCCTCCGTTGGGATGGTGGCTCGTAGCGCCGAGACTATGATAATAATTACAATCGTCGTATTTAAACACAATGCCATCAATCGGATATTGATAATCCGTTATATTATCATTTTTTAATGTATCAATAATATTATTAACTGACGTTTCATTTGCCCTAAATACTTTTAATGGGACTACATCAAATCCATTATTTAATGCCCAAGTCAATTTTAATTGTAGGGACTGCGCCACATTGGTAATAACATCCCAAGCAATAAATCGCAAGCGTCGTTTTGCGCACTCTTTTGCGTCTAATAGTCTAATACTGCCAGATGCAAAATTACGAGGATTCGCATATTCATTTTCAAATGCTTTAAAATCTGAATATGAACAAATTATTTCACCATCTACTATTATGTCCTCTTTGGACTTAATAGATTTAGGTATATTAGAAATAACCATTGCGTTATGAGTCACATCTTCGCCTACTTGACCATCACCACGTGTTTCTGCTCTAATGAGTTCACCATTCTGATAATGCAAGGATATAGTTAACCCGTCTAATTTTAGCATACCTACCATTAGATGGTCACCGCAAAATACTTCTAATTCCTCTACGCTTTTAGTTTTACTTAGAGATAACATTGGGTGGTCGTGTTTTACTTTAGTCAAGGCATTAACAACTTGATAATTAATAGACTGCGTGGGCGAATTGGGATAAATTATTCCCGTTTCTTGTTCGAATTGCAATAGCCGATTATAATTAGTATCCCAAGTCTCATCACTAACAATTGGATGACCCTCATCATATGCTTTTGTCCAACTATTTAAGGTGTCAATAAGCTCTTGTATTTCTCTCATTTTCTACCTCATTATATCATATTTTTTGTATAAAATCAAGGTTGGTAACCTTGATTTTATACTTTGCTAACCGTTTTGATACGGTTCTTGATTAACATATTACCTGCTGCGGCTTTTGTCTGCATAATCGGAATACTTTCTGCACCTATGCAAATTGAATTAGTTAGCCCAACTATGAGGATATGGTCTATGTCCGCTACAAGGCACGCCGCCGCCAAATCATTATCTTTGTAGTAACGAATACCTTTTCCGCCTCGACCTTGGCGTGCTATCTCATTGAGGGGTATCTTTTTACCAAGACCACTTACGCTAAATAAAGCCAAATAATCGGTTTCGTCGCGAATAGGCAACATAGCAATAACTTCATCATCTTCTGGCATATTAATACCCTTCATGCCTATTGTGGCGCGGCTTGAGGATCCCACATCGGAGTTCGCCACACGTATTACCTGGCCCTTCTTGGTAATCATCAGAATATCTTCATCGCTTGCGAGAGATACTGATGCTAGTTCATCACCTTCACGTAGTTTAATTGCTATCATACCATTTTTCTTTTTGAGACCAGTATATTCATCAAGCGGGGTTTTTTTCAATACGCCACGCTTAGTCGCAAATACTACAAATTTAGCATTAGTATCACGATAGATTGAATAAATGAGTGTAGGTTCTTCGCCACTTTCCATTTCAACTAGTGTCTTAATAGAAATTGCCTTTGATGCATTAGTTCCTACTGGAATATTATCTACCAATAGACGATACATCTTGCCTTTATTGGTAAATACCATCAGATGGTCAACTGTATTGGTTCTAATAATGGCATTGGTTATATCATCTTGCGTTTTTACACCTTTGCCATTTCTCTTTTGAGTTTTAAATGAGGTGGCGGGGATGCGTTTCACACCGCCAGACTCAGTTAATACTACTACACATTTTTCAGGCTCAACATACTCAATCTCTTTATCCTCTTTTGCAAGTTCGGATAATTGAGTTAACCGAGTTCTACGAGCATCACCATATTTATTTTTCAGATTATTAAGTTTGACAACTAATAACCCTTTACGATAGGTTTCATCGGAAATAATTTTTTCATAATCTTCAATAGCCTTAATAAGATTCTGTAATTCGTTTAACAAATCATCTTTATCTAATTTAGTTAGCTTAACCAATTTCATATCAAGAATGCCATTAGCTTGGTCTTCAGATAGTCCAAAATGTGCTATTAATTTTGACTTTGCTTCACTACGGTCTGTCGATGAACGGATCAATTCTATAGCAGTATCTATATCATTAATTGCAATCAATAGACCCTCAACAATATGCTTTCTGTATTGTGCCTTGTCTAGGTCGGTCTGCGCCACATTAATCATAACTTGCTGCTGATGTGTAACATAAGCCGTAATTAAATCTTTTATAGAACATAATTTAGGCGTGCCATCAACAATAAAATTCATATTATATGATATTGTTGTTTGCAAATCAGTATATTTGAATAATAAATTTAATAGTGTATTAACACATCCGGGCTTAGCTTCAAATACTAATTTATTTTGCCCTAAATTTGATTTATCACTAAAATCTTCTAAGGCCTTTTCAAACATCTCAACATTTTTCTCTAATTGTTCTTTAATCTTATTGCGATAAGTTCTATAAGGAATAGTGGTAAATGTAATTGTATTACCATCTATTGTATAATCGCCACGAACCTTGAGCGAAATAGAAGATTTGCCTGTGGCGAAGGCTTGATAAATATCCTTTTTATTAATAACTTCGCCACCAAGGGGAAAATCAGGTCCTTTAATATATTCCATTAGGCCCTTAATGTCTATATCAGGATTTTGAATATAAGCTATAATTCCTTCAATAACTTCGGTTAAGTTATGTGGCGCCGAACTATGAGCCATAGAAATGCCTATAGCTTGGCGACCATTACACAAAGCATTAGGGAATAATGCAGGCAAGACAACCGGTTCTTGATATTCCCCATTATAAGTTTCTTTGGTGGGAACTGGATGTTTTTTATAATCTATCATCATTAAATCTGCGAATATAGATGGTTTGGCCTCTGTGTAGCGGCTAGAGGCAACAAGACTATTATCTTCTTGAGTGCCTAACGAACCTTGCCCATGGATCAGGGGATAGCGCATAAGATATTCTTGCGCCATTTTGCATAAAACACCATAACAACTAGCATCCACTTTTGTTATCGTAGAAATTTTTTATTTTCTACTTCTTATGATTTCTCATAAGTTCAGCATATCTTTTCATACCTATCAAGTATGTTCCGGCCTCGTGGTAGGATTATATCTTTTCACCTACTATGCGTTGCCCCTGACTAGT
>ERZ808258.133-NODE-133-length-37529-cov-4.279581_pt1 | contig 37529 bp, 66 predicted proteins | sample MGYA00521280_ERZ808258 | MGnify/ENA primary metagenome ERZ808258 (study PRJEB31516, sample SAMN03275585) | gut metagenome | biome: mammalia-associated habitat; material: feces | host: Papio cynocephalus | place: Kenya | collected 2012-07-19 ...
AATATAATAATAATATATATAAATATATAATAATATAATATAAGCGTAAGCAATAATATAAGTGCATAAGCGTAAGCAATAATAATAGACTCCTGATTTAGAATATTAGTGCTTAGATTTAGAAGGTAATGTAAGGGGGATGCAAGGGGGAATAGGAAATGGAGCATTAATCAATCATTGCTTTAGAGAAATCTTAATCCTGAATTAGAGAAAAATAATTACAAGCACATAAAAAATAATCTCTTGCTTAAGGATTAAAATTTAAGAGAAAAGAATCTAATGGCGGGAGCGGAAAAGTTTAACCCAAGCTTAACCAAACTTAACCCAAAGAGAATTACAAAAACTCACAGAGAGGAACCGCTCCCGCCTTAAATAAAATTTTCTTGCTTTAGCCTCACCTCACTCGTTTTACTTTCACCGCTGCTAACCTTTATCTCACAGCTCCGCTTTAGGGAATCAATATCCAAGGCTAAAATCAAACATAGCAGAGGTGCCCGCCGCCAGCGCTTTACACATTCAATTCCCTTTGCCTTAGGCGGTTTCATACATAGAGGCTCTTTTACAAAAGAAATCTTTTGGAGAAATAATCTCTAACGAGAAAATATTCGTCTTAAAACTTTGATTTTGTAATTCTCTTTTGCAGAAGAAGATAAACATTCGATTTTGAAGGGAAAGTTTCCAAATATTTTTTAGCAAAATCAAACGTAAGTATCTCGGTCGATACTTTTCTCGTCTGAAAGGGTTTTATTTTTCTACGCAAGCAAAATGGCTGCGTAAAACCATAAAAACGAGAGGTTAGTTTTAACCGTATCGATTCAGACACGGTTAGGAGTATTTTAAATCCCGCTGCCAGCATTTTTTCTTTCGTGGGAGCGGGATTATTGTAAGGTGAATTATGGATTTTTATTTTTATCGATTTTTCCTTAAAATTTTTGAGAATTTTAAAAATTAAATCTTCAAATGAAAAAGTTATCGAGAAAGATTATTAGATTTAATCTTTTACAAAAAAGTTTAAGAAAAATAGACTAAAAATTGACGTTAGATTAAACGGTGGGTTTATTTTTTCTTTTTGCCCGTAAAATCTTTAATCTTTCAGCGGCAGCGGCAGATTGTGCCTTTCTTGCTTCTGTCTGCTCCACTTCTCCCAAGCGATAACTAATAAACTTTTTAGGACAGGTAATTTCATACCCGCTTACTTCGCCCGCTGCCGTTTTATACAAACGGGTTACTTTCCAATCACGAGGGTTGGCGAGAATTTTTTTCTTAAGTTTGGTAATCGTGGTATTATCGCTGGTATAAATAACGGCAATATCCTCGGTGCGCATTATCGAGATTGTTGTCTCGGCTTCTGCCAAGTCTTGGCATTTGATTACAGGAAAATCTTCCATAGTTTTAAAATTGTACTCCATTGTTTGTTCCTCCTACTTAGTTTTTAATGAGTAAAATATATGTGGCTGGTAACACCACTTTATACTTTTCTACTTTTTGAGTTTTGTCGTTGATAAATTTTGACACCTCTGTACACTTATCGCCCACATTAATAATTTTATCAAGAAATTTATCGTCTGTGGTAACAATTGTTGCATATTTTCCTTTAATGTAAATTTCCGTGTCTGCATCTTTAGGATTTTCGGATTCAATCCTTTGGGCAAATAAAAATGAGGCGTCATTTTTTTCCATTGTTTGCTCCTTAAATTTTTTTTAGTGGCAGGGGCGGAGGATCTTGAAACCCCATTCTCGGTTTTGGAGACCGATGTTCTGCCTTTGAACTAAACCCCTATAAGCGCTCGTCTTTCCGAGCCGCCAGCAAGATGTCGTATCATACATTAAGGAGGTATCATGATTTCAATTAGGAGTTAAATGAAATAATTGAGAGGTGCGCCAGAACGGCAGCGGTCATCTTGCAACCCGCTCCCACATCTGACACGTATATTATACCATAAGCGGGAGCGGTTGTCAAGCGTTTTTAGGGAGTTTGAGAAAATTTATTTTAAATCATTTTGGCGGTATCATTTTAGATACCAGCTTCGGTTCTAACTGGTATCATTTTAGATACCACCTCTCTACCTTTGCTATCAGGTGGTGGTATCATTTTAGATACCACTGGTATGCAAATTATTAACTTGAGCTGGTATCATTTTAGATACCCATTTAATAAATTTAGCCACACGGCTACGCCGCTTTCTTGGCTAAATTTATGGATTATTCTTGTATTGATTGATTAGTGTTATTCCACCACTTATCAGAAAGCATATAGATACTTTTAGTTCTGGTTATAGAGCCATCTTCTATCAGTTCAACAAACCCGTATTCGATAAGTTGCTTCATATCTTTTTGGAATTGATTTTTGTTTTTATTGTAAATATGATATAAATCGTTCCATTTAGAAATATTCATAGTAAAACATCTGCTTTTCTCGTCTTCTGTAAGTTTACGAGGGTTGAGCGGATTAAGTTCTGGCTTGCGCTTCTCGGCGTAATACTGTGCTTTGCAGTAGACATAAAGAATTTGGGCGTTCTTTGTTAACGCTATCCAGTTTGGTGACATCAGCATTGACATGTAAATATTTGCCGACGTATCGCTTGAGGTTTGTATGCTTTCAAATTTCTTTGGTTGATATTTTCTGAATTTTTTATATGCCATAATTTTTGCCTTCCTTCAGGTCTAAGGAAAGGTAAACTTGGTCGGCAGCGGGCATAGCCTGTGTTGGCTTGCAAACATAAACGCTTTTCGGTGTATAGAAAATGAGCGCATCTTTTGTACGCTTAATTTTTCTGATACTGTCTATTTTTATCGTTACCTGAACCATAGTTCTTTCCTACCTCGCCCATACGGGCTAATTGAATTTTGTTTTGTTTTATGTGAATATTATATCACAATTATCGGCAAATGTCAAGCATAATTAAAATTTATTTTTTTTATTTTTTAATCCGCTCCCATTTTAATCCGCTCCCACCAGATTATTTGCTTAAATAAAAAATCAGGCAATTTATTTTACCCGATTTTTGTTTTATTTTTTAAGATTTTATTTGTATTTATTTTGTATTTTTCTGCTATTTATTTTGCATTTATTTTATGGATTATTCTGCTGTTTTATGGACTATTATAAGATTATTTTTTATACTTTTCGATACTATTTTTTCTTGTGCGGGAGCGGGTCTTCTTAATCTTTCCGCTGCCACTCTTTATCACGCTTTACCCAGATTACCCAAGCAGGGAATTTCTTCTCTGTCTCTGCTTCCCAACGGTCAATATATTCCTCTAAATGCTTGTAAATTGTGACTCCAGTTTTGTTGAAATATTCGCTCAAAAATGCTATCGCTTGACCCATTTCTCCATCAAAAGGGTCTCTTTTTATGAATTTTGGGCAGCTTTTTACGTGGTATGTCGGGAGCGGTCTTTTGGTCCCCTCACGGATAATATAATATTCTGCCTCCCAGCCTTTTACAGGCTTAAATTCACTACTCCAAGAACACTGATGAACCCTGTCTGTACAGGCTCTTTTACAGTTCCAACACAGACTGTTTTTAGGTGAAAAAGCGCTCTTCTCAAGGTCGGATTTTCGCGCTTCTTCCGCTGCCGATTTTTTGTACTTTTCGATACTTTTTTCAGATGTATTTTTATGCAGTTGTGTCCCGTTTTTGGTACATAATTTGGTGGACTTTTCCGTCAAAAAGGTGGACTTTTCAGTCATATTTTTAGTCGTATCTTCGCTGCTTTCTATCATATTCCGCTCCCACTTTTATATAAATTATCTCACAATTTTCTTTAGCCAAGTAGGCATAATCCAAGCGTCTTTTGTCCCGTTATCGTTAAATTCTATCTCGATTATTGCTGTATTCGCATCGAATACAGCCGTATCTTCATCGATAAAATCTATGCTGTAAATCAGGTTGGTAGCGGTGTCTTTGACGTAGTATCTGTGTTTAATTTGGTGTCTGTATTTGTCAGGAAACGGTGTATAAAGCGCTCTTAAAACTTCGTTTTCTGCTTCCGTAATCGGTGCGTTTAGCTCAAGCCTGTACTTTTCAACTCTCTTTCCGTCTACCACTTTCGAGAAGTAATATTTTGTGTCAAGACGGTATTCTTTGCCCTTCTCAAGCGTCTCTTCGCTACGAATTCGTTCGGATTTTCTTACGTTGTGCGAACCGTTAATCTGTTCGTTAGCCGTCCAGATTTGGTCAATTACGACCGTTTTTACGTGCTTTAACGGGGTTCGGTCCCCCGACTTGCCAAGCCCAATCAGTGTCTCACAAACGTGTTTGTCAGCCTTGAAACCGAGCTCGTTCTCCTCGGTGAACTGTCTGTTATAAATGATCATTTTTGTTTATCTCCTTTGATTTTTGTGTTAAATTGTTAAATTTTTGTGTTTATTTGTGTTTATTTGTGTGCAAACGCGGGAGCGGGAGCGGTAATCTGGGAACTGGGTGGGTGGTCAATATACCCCTAGGGGTATATTTTCTCTTTGTAAAAGAAGAGAACGATATACAGAATAAACTAACGAACGTTAGTTAGGCTGCGCCAATACCCATAAATACCCACAGAAACCCCACTCATTAACCGATAATGATAATCATTATCACTTAGCACCCTTGCTCCCAAGTTCGCCTAATTAACTGCTAGTATACTTAACTATACGCTAGTATAATTAACTAACCATTTTTTGAAAATCGTATAATTATCTATACGCCCGTATAACCACTTAACCAACGGCCTTCCCAACTGTATATATCCGATATACACAGTTCCACTTTCAACCACCCAACTGTATATATTATATATACAGTTGCTTTCACCAATCCACTACCGACTTTACACTAAAACTATCGTTTTTTTAACAGTTTTCATGCAAATCAAGTACCCTCGCAGGCTTAGTCTGCGACGCCCTTTCGTCTGCGACGCATGGGTTAGTTGGCTCGCAAACAGGCTTGCCCACCAGCTCGTTAAAATACACAATTCAACGACCATTCGTGACCACTTGACCCCAAAATAGAGCCAAAAATTGCCTGTTTGCGACCACCAAAACCCCAAATTTGCCACTTGAATTCATTGGATAAGGTACCGTTAGGTAGAACCTAATTAGGTATTACCTAATTCTTTCCAAATTTTGAAAACCGTAACCAAATTTTGGAAGATACCTTTGACTACTAAGCAACTCCGATTGCCGAGTAGACAAACTATATCATTACAATGATACTTTTACGCCTCTTTCTTTTCGTTTGCTGCCTCTTCGGGAGTAACGATATTCTCATCCCAAACCTTCATAAGCGTTACCGCGCTCTTCTTAATAAGAGCAATGCTCTTACCGTCGTTAAGCTGAAGGAACGAGTGTCCGCCCTCGTTGACCTGCGACACAATATTCTGCAACGCCTGATCATCGGTGAAACCATACTCAAGTTTTTCTCCGTCTACTACCATTACCAATTTGTGAACTGTCATTTCACTGTTCTCCTTTTAATGAATTTTGTTTTTCCTGTTTTCTTTTAAGAATTTCGGCATCGCTGACCTTAAATTCCTTTTTAACATACTTACGTTTTTCTTTGGGCTCTTCTACAATCTTAACCGTCTGTTCCCCGAGCAAATCGCCTTCGGCGCAACAATACTTACACCCGCTCGGGTTTGCTTCACATCTTACGTCGCAAGTCTTCTCTTTACAAAACCCACAACATATAAACAAATCCTTTTGCGTACATCCGCCGTGTTTATCTCGGTAATTACTCCAGAAGCAATGGTCTTTGTTACCCTCAACCTTCTTTGTTCTTGCCATTGCGTTCCTCCAACACTACACAATAATAACCTCTACGTTTGAGTTCTTCGACATATTTTGTGTCATTCTTCGGGAAACCTATTATAGCCACCCTCTCTTTATACCTTATGCACGCATCGTATTCTCGAGTGCTTATAGGCAAGTTCAGGAGCGGGGCTGCTTCGGTAGCCTCGATACCGCGTATCTCGTAAAAGTCTCCAACCTCAAACAAATGGATTTCGTCATTGTACTTCAGGTGCTCTATCTCACACCTCTGTATCAGCTCGCTCTCCGTCATCCTTTTCCTCCTTCTTTTTCTTTCTCGAAACCTTGTTTACCTTACCATAAACATCCTTAAAATAGCTTATAAACTCTTCTGAATCAAGCATCTCCATAAGATATGCAACCGAATAGCTCGTTCCATCAACACAAAGATTTTCGGGCCACATATAACTACCGATAAAATCCTCTCGTTTTATCTTCTGCATTTTACCGCTCCCGTCTTTAAATGCAACCGAATCTTTATCCATTCCGTAATAATCAAACCCGAGGTCGATTGCATCGGTCTGCAAGAACTTCAAGAAATCATCAAACTTCATAGTTTTTATATCTGGCTTTTCCTGAAACTCATTGTAATGAAACTTATCCACAACCGTCAATTTAACGGTATTCGGTTTAGCCGCACTCTTCGTTGCCGAAGTGATATTCAAATTATACTTCCATTGATAGAATTTTCTCATAATTTAATCTTCCTGTCCTCAATAACTATACAATTCAAAAATCCCGTATAAGCCACGCAACTGTCAAGGGCGATTATCCCCTTGTCTATAAACGGCTCAAAACACTTTTTCCATAACTGTAACTTGGGGTTTCCACCCTTATTCGGGAATTCTTTACGTTCCTGCCTTATGTGAGACCAACCCCAACTGCAATGCCAATGCCCACACACGACAGTCTTACCTTCAAGATTGCAGCCCCGCTGCCACTCTCTCATACCATTCAGCCACGTTGCATCTTCCCATAAGGATTGATTTTCCTCAAAATCCCATTCATCTCTCCTTTCCAAAAGAGCGGGAGGAAACCAACCATGTACAAACAGATAATCGCCAAGCTCGTAATAATTAACTGATTTTTCTCTTATCCAAGCCAATATTGGCTGCATATTATTCCAAACTTCACGAAGTATACCAATCTTGCGAGAACATATGTCTCTCAATTTTATTCCAGTAAGTTGGCTTATCGTATCCATAGTTCCATTGGTGAAATGATGGTCGGCTGGCGTAAATCCCTTACACAAATCGTGTACGCATTTCTCAAGCAGATATTCGTGATTACCCCTCACAAAGATGAATCTATCGCCCAAATTCTTAAGGAAAGTAAGCGTTTTCTTAGGCTGGGGAAAGCGATCGAATATATCTCCGCAAACAATCAATTTATGTTGGGGATTTTCCCTGTCAAAACCTTTTTCATCAAGCGCTTTGACAAGTTGGTCATACGCGCCGTGTATATCGCTTGTAACGAAGTATTTATCCTGCATTATTATCTACTCCTGTGATAAATTCGCTGTGGGGCAGCGTTTCAAGCCAACGGCAGAACGTGCGCCACTCTGGAAGTCTGTGATTTTTTCTCTGTTTATAAATTGTTTTGAGTTGTCTAACATTTGTCGATATCCTAGCTGTAAGTTTACAGCCACAGGGGTTACTATACAAAATTTCCAAATATTTTTGAGCCATTTCGTCTTTAACCGAATCATCACCCTCGTTTGCCCGCGCAAGCAGTTCGTTATATTCAGCTACCTTCTCTTTCATAATCTCAACCATACGCGGGTCTACATATTCGATATAAGCCTTATCTAAGTCAAAGCGAGTGATGCGGTGCATAGTACTTTGTGCTTTAATACCCTCGGTTTCCCGATATTTATTAGGGGAGTAGACTATCTCTTCGTCCATTTATTGTTAAATGGACGCTGTGCACTACGGGCATTATATTTCAATAACACCCTCTCTGATTAAGTTGTAATCAATTTAGTCGTTACACTTTCTGCTTTAATAATTGAATCGATATCCGTGCTTGGATCAAAGGTTTTAACCAGCACCCAACCTCCAGCACTTTTTGAATCTCCTCTTACAACGTTTCCCACACTTCTTCCGTTGACGTTAAAATGTTTACCAAACTGCATTGCGTTGTCGCATAATACAATTTCTTCATTTTTTCGTAAAATAAACAAACGTTTTCTGACGGTGTTAGTGCTCTGGATAGATTGTGTTGCAATTCGTAGATTGTCTTTTGTATAATTTCCATTAACGTCGATTCTGTCAAACGTTGAATTTTTTAGACCATATTTTTTAGAATGCTCTAATAATTCATCATAAAAATCATAATATAAATCAACCGCATATTCATATTCACATTTTATTCCTCTTCCCCCATAATGAGAAAAATTATGGTTGTTTGGGTTATTGCATCGTTGTTTTATATCATTAAACCTAACCGCTATTGCTTGTTTAATATCGGAGCTTGGAAGATTTTTAAAACATCTTAACCCATGTTTATGATTTTTATTAGTGGCTTTTAACAATGATTGTATTTTAATTTTTTCTTGTGTACCACAAACATCACAATGTAGGATGCATATATCTTTATTGATATTAACAGAATCTACTATATAATCTCCGATTTTATTTCCAATGAAACTATTATAAAAATCTTCCTTACAATTTATTCCATTGCAGTTAAGTTTATTATTTTTAAAGTTACTATCAGTAATTTCTTTAATATGCCCGCACTTGGAACATTGTATTGTATGATGTTTTTCGTGGTTTTTTATATAAGTTTTAATAATAAAATAATCCATTTTTCACCTCCTTTTTGTATATTATAATATGCTGGTTAATTATTAAAGCAGCTTAGCTCGGTATTATCATGCCTTTAGAAGGTTTAGATTCCCTTACCCATAATATAATTTCTTATTTCTGGACCGATAGCCCTTTTAAGGACACCCTTATTTAAGGTTCACACAGTAATTATATGGCATATTACTACGCCACACGCCCATTAGTTAAGCTCACAAATTCCAAAAAGTGGTATCTTTCAGCTTCAGTCCAAGCTTTAACGGTAAAAGTCAAGTCAAACTGCACTATGATTCCAGTCAAAAATTGATCATGACCTTCGCCAGGATTGCTCAAAGCTAAGTTCTTAATTCCCTTTGTAAGGTCTGAATTAAGCTTATTTACGTCCGTTGCCATAGGGAATTTTGCGCCCCTGATACTCTCTTCCAGTCCATACACATTCACGTTGTTTACAATGTCAGCAATTTCCATTAAATTATCTCCTTTTCTCTTTGGATGAATTTAAATCTCTTTCCAAAGACGGTAAATTTATAAATTTCGTCTTTGTTTTCCTTAAAACTGGTGCGGAGCAATCTCTTCCAGATTTCATCTCCTTGCCACCGTTTTAAGTACCGAGTGAGGTCTTCGTACTGTGAAAAATACGCTACCCAGTGTTCTTCTTCTTCGGCTTTAACCTCAACATTAGGTTTGTCAAACAAATCTTTGAGCTTCATTTCTCTGCCTCCAATGTTAAATGCTCCTTTTCGTATTCGGCTTCAACAAGTTTGTAATATCTGCCGAAGTGATCTTTATCTCTTCTGACGATAAGTTTGTATTCGGGTTTGTCATATTTCTTAATAAACGCAAATTTCTTTTTAGGCGATTTATCATATACACAATCTACGGCAGGCGCCCAAATCGAATCTTCCTTTTTAAGGGCAAGAATAATACTTCTTTCAAAGTCTACCACATTCACACCGTGTTCACCCCAAGCAATTTCTTTAATGTACAAACCAGTCATAATATACCTCCAAGGTTTTTATCGTACTAACATTATACCACATTTCTATGTGCCTGTCAACTGTTTTAATGCGAAAAAATAAAAAATTCCAAAGTTTTTTCTTTGGAATTTTTTAGGAGATTGAATTATGAAACACACGTAACACGTGAGATAAGCAATTAAGGGTTTCGGCGGGATTTCAACCCGCATCACAGTCGGAGGTGTTTGGGGATAGGGATGGAGACTGTATTTTAATTAAACTACGAAACCGTGCACGCTATCTCATTACAAGATAGCACCTCTGATTTATTGCGCGAGTCACGCTAACTGAACGCAATCTGTCTTTGCGAGGAGCAATACATTGCCAACGACGAACGGTGATTGACAGCATTAGTATAGGGCGCGTCTGTCTATACCCACTTCTTTTCGCAACCCGTTCGGTTTAATGGAGCGAGATGTTAGATTTGAACTAATGTCTTCTACTGAATGGTAGATGTGAACTGCCTTCACTAATCTCACACGTGCTGATAACCATTATAATTAGCGTTCCTTCTAATCAGAGGACGGACTCGAACCGTCTCAGCTATGGCTGCCGATGCTGGTGCTGCCCCAACGTAAACCGCGTCAAAGGCGGTTGCACTACTGTTATGCTAATCGGCAATAAATTGAGAGGAATAGCTTTTCACCTCTCTATACCTACTTTGCGCGTCTAGGCTTTATACAGTTCCTTAACTGTCAAGCAGTTCTCTCTTTTTTATACTTGTCTCCGAGAACATCCAAGATAACACCCTTTCCCATTTCCACCAGAAACGCCTTGTTTTGGAAATGCCTTCGATTAGCTGCTTACGGGTCGTAGTTTCCACGGATTGACTACGGGCGACTTGTCACATCTCATTACGTATGGATAGGCTAATCTTCTGGTATCTAACTATCTCCTGCGGGCTGTTATGCTCCATTTGAAACGCTGCGTTGTCTCTGCCGAGACTGGCGTGACTACTGTACACTCGTCACTACGTTCACCCAAGAGACCCCTATCGGGGGCGAGTTATTGCCGAGCATATCGGAGTTGCACCGAGTGAACTACTTGCTCGATAAAGTTCGTTTGAGGCTGTACGACCTCTTTCACGGATAAACGACAATCCGCTGTAAACTACCGCACCTGTCTACAGACAGCCACCTCAATATCACCCATCGAGATCACTGGGGCCAGATTTGTTCGCTTGCTCTTCTGGAAAATCTAGCAAATCCACAGGCAAGTGGTTACGCTTGCGGAATTGAACCGCTCTTATCTGCGAGTGTGCCAAAGCAGTGACTACCGAACAGATTGTGCTACCTTTACACTAAAAGCGCATTAATGCTTTATCCCTACTCCTACAGGAAGATATTTCTATCATTCGAGATAAAGCCTTATAACTCTCGCACTAAAGTAGCGAAACACTTAATTGCCTTTAGGGGGACTTGCACCTCCTCCTACCTAACGGTCGTGCTACATTGCTATACACTAATTAAGGCACGTCCTCGTCTTTCCGAGGTGTCATTCGCGAAAATCTTCCTTGCGCAGCGAAGCCCCTGCAGTAGTTCCGTTCATTTACGACCTGAACTTACCAAGCTTGTCGTTTGCTGAATTTTGCGAGCAAAACGCTTTAGTCATCTTTTATTCCTATCCTTACCAAGGGGAATCGGCGAGCCTCTGATGTGCTCCGTTTCCGAAAAGATGCTTAACGGTATGGTTCGTAGTCACTTTTATACCCTGCTGCTACGAAGATCTGGGTCAACCTTGATTGTGGTATTAGTATAACACATAATTTTTAGTTTGTCAAGCATTTTAACAAAAATTCTTAAATTATTTTCTTGTTTTTTTTTGAACGCTTTCTTTCCTCATGCTCATAAGCGAGGAAGTCATACAGTTTTTCGGCCGTAGTAATATCAATGGGTGTACCATCTGCTTCCTGCACACTATCGGGACGAAGGTCTTTACCGTAATCATTTTCATAAATAAAATATTCAAGCCACTCAAACCGATCATCCATAGCTTCGGCAAGAAGCTTAACAATTCTGTCTTCGTCCTTGAACAGATAAATATCGAAATCTCCGAAAATCTCATTTCCGAGTTTGTTGAAGGTTTCGACTTTTTCACTTTGTTCCTTTAAAAAATTAATGGTTTCTACAAAGGTTTTTTTGCTTAACATTTTTTTATTCTCCTTTTATAATGAATTGCTTTTGTCTTAGATTTTTTGTTATATCAAAATTGATATATATGGGGTTTATATGTGGAAAACTGCTCAAATTTTTCATACAGAATTTAAATATAAAAACAATCTTTGTAATATATATTCAATAATTTGATGAAAAATAATGAATAAAAGACAGCTTTTATTCACGAAAAATTGACTAAAGCTACTGTTTTTTGGGCAAAAATTGACTAATTCTACTGCGAGAATTTTCTGTCGTTTTGTCCTATTTTTCCCCATACTTTACACCAATAATTATACCGAATATTGCGTAAAGAATCAAGGTCAAATACCACCAATCAAGATTATTCCAAATGTGCACACCGCCAACATACACACCAAACATTTCAAGATGAATTTGAATTTGATGAATAGTTGCGATTATGGGTCCGATCAAAGGTATAAAAAGTCCAACGCAAACTATTATAATAACTACCATATCAGGTATGTTCCGTTTCATACATCCTCCTTAATAATTGTTTCAAGATGAAGCTCTGTTATATCATAAGGGCATTTATCATAAATTAAGCACTCTTCTTCGTTATCATATATGCCATAGAAAAATTTTCCTTCATTAAAAGTAAAGAAGTGCTCTTTCCCATCGAAGAACGCGGTAAAGTAGTAGTTTTTGTCGCAGAAACATTCAACGTTTTTAATTTCAATAAGTTTTACTCCCTGTAGGATAATATAATTTTTTGTTTTAATCATCGTGTTCCCCTTAAACTCCAAAAGGTGGGTTCTCCAAAACTTTTCCATACTTTATAAATGTAGCTATAATAATTGTTTTGCCAGTCATTTGGTCATAAATCTCATTTATATTAAGTAAACTCCACGGAGCAAGTTGATGAAGAGTAAGTTTGCGGATTCTAGGGAGTAAATCCATATAAGAAATATCTTCTACATTAGGTTTATTTTCTCCGAATAGAAAATCCACGCACATTTTCAATTCTTCTTTTTCAATTGCAGCATAAACTTCTTCCTCAAATTTATTTATGTCAAACGTTAAAGGATCGATGAAAACCTTTATATAATGATTTTCGAGTTTATGTACATTTACTCTATAAGGATCAAGGGAAATAATCTCGTGTACTTCCGCTCCCCAAACCTCGCGATTGGTGCGTTTGAGAAATTTAAAACAACCGCTTTCAGGTTCAAAATTATGGAGATATTTTTCAATTTGATTTTTATTCATAAAAATTACCTCGCTTTATTGATTTCCTCGCATTTTATGCAAAAATTTTTAATAATTTCTGGGGTGATTACTTTTATATCATTATTTTTTATATATTCTTGAAGTGTCATGCTACTTCTCCTTTACATATTTAATCCCATTGACATAAAGTTCGTCTGGCATATAGACAGTAGGATTGTCAGTTGAGTTCCAGTGTTTATAAGAATATGAACCACTTGAACTTCCTGCAGTCGTAGGGTATTTATCAGTTAAACCACACCACGCTGTTCTAAAACATTCACCAAACATTCCACAATCAGGGCACTCTATTCCTTTTCTACTACACCACATAGTCTACTCCCCCAACATCTTATTTATAATCTTCCGATAATATTCCAAAATGGATTTAATCTTGTCTATACACGCTTGCCACCCTTCTTCACTATATTCAAAACGATAAGAGTATTTATTCCCTGCGAGAACAAAACGAAATCCTGTCTTATTCCATTTTCTATCGCGAGTAATATAAACGTGGTTGATGAGTTCGTTATACTTATTATGGGCAATAACAACTTCCATATCTAACTTATCACTATATTTAGGCTCTCCATCTTCGTCCAATCCTTTATAATCGTGAAGAAGATACACGCAGTAACCTTGATTTATTTCATCAAAAGTAGGAAAAATATATTTCATTTTAGTTCCCCCATAGTTATAGTAGGTGACATCTCATAATACTGAATATATCCATACTCTTCTTTTTCGTTTATATGTTTACCTTTTTCTCTCGGACCTTTAGGTAAAAGAGAAATGCACATTTCTTTCATAAAGGGTTCGAGCTTCTTTTCAAGGTCTTCTCTATAAATAAACTTACTTTCAAACACATATTGACCATCTTCACGTTCAAATTGATGAATATATTCATCTACAAACCACGGGTCTAAATCTCTAAATTGAATAGCTATGACTTTACTAGGATAGTTAATTGCCATATCAGCAATGACATCGACCAGTTCGCTGGCAACTTTATGTGCAAACACTTCTTCATTATTTGCTGTTATAATTGCTTTAAAAATAGTATTATTGTTCTCCATAAACTTCCTCCTTCTTACCTTTAAGATTATTTTTCATAAGGGTTTTCGCATATTTAATAGCTTCTTTGCACTCGTCACATATGAGAAAATTAGCGCCGAATGGCACATCTTCGTCATCTATTTCGCTTCCACAAATGGAACAATGATATGAAAATTCATGTTTGTTCACTATTGCATCAAGAATACTAATATTTTCCATAAGTAATTACCTCCTAATTACCTTCTTATTATAACATATCCTAAAAGAAATGTCAACTACTTTTAATAAAAATAATTATTTATCTTCCCCGCCATCTTTTAGACAACCTTCTTTATATGGGTGTCTAGTGCAGTCACTCCCCGACCATGCAGGGCAGTCGTGACAAAAATCATAGATTTCTTTATTAAGCATTTCTAAAAGAGTTTCTTTTCCACCGATTTCAATTTTTTGATTCATCGTTATTCTCCTCTTTGATTTCAGGCATATTATAGGTCGAAATTTGCTGCGGATAAGTATTTGTAAAATATTCTACCTTTCCGCATTTATTGCATACGTGTTTATATTTTATCGGATATTGTAGAGTTGTAATTTCACTGTATTCATATCTCATCTCTCCACCACAATCACATTGCATAACCCTTACAAAAGTTTGGCACGGTATGTCTAATTCTTTACTCATTTACTTATCCTCCAACCAATATTCATAGTTTCTAGCATCTTTAAATTCAAGTCCATACTTTTCCTTAAGCCACTTTACCGTGTCCATAAACATAAGTTGAGGTAGCTCCATATTAGGAATATTTTCTTTCGCCCATTCAAGTAGGCTTTTAGGAAGTTCGAATCCACAAATCTGACAGGTGATTATTTGATTTAGATTTTCTCCTACTTCTTTACAACTATACACTTTAGTCATGTCAATTTTTACAGGAATCCATGACTTAATATAATCGAGCTCATCTTGAACTTTTTGTGCTTTATTTCTAGCAAGAGAAATAAGAAGATTCATTCCTTCATATTCCATATTATTTTGAACGAAATATTCAACGATAATCTCTTTATCGTTATAAACACCTTCATATTTATCTAATAATTCTCTAAGTTTTATCATCTTCTACTCCTTTACTCAATTTGTGCTTTTATTATAATACACAAAATTTCGTTTGTCAACTATTTAGCGGGATAAAAATCGCACTTTCTTTTATCTCCGCCACATGTGCAAAATTCGCACTCCTTTGTACCCATGCAATAAGGTTGGTCTTCAACTATATAATCTGCGGGAGCTCTACCGTGTAATGCGACATAATATCCTTTTTCATATTCTGTAAGGTAACGCCTTGTTTTTCGGGTTCGATAAGAATCACATTTTGTATATTTAGAAATATACAAAATAATATAACCATCTTCTCCTACTATTATATTGTCTATATCATAATCTGCATAATAATTTTTTATATATGCTGAAAACCCAGAAATCTCCTCGCCATCAATTACAGCCCTAAAATAGCCGCTTCCTTTCTGATACACATCTACAAAATCTTTTACCAACATACGCCTTCTTCTTTAATCTCCACTTTTGCTAATTCCCAACTATACTCTAAAATTCTATTATTCCTCAGTGATTTTTAATTAAATTTGCAATTACAGTAGAGAGTGGAAGTGTGAGTATTATAGTTGTGCAAAACCATCTATTTACAAATAAAGTCAAAATTACAGAGCAAATTGTGGGCAGTGCGCAAGCTATTGAAGTTAGAAGAATTTTTAAAAATCTTTTCATTTTATTTCCCTCCAATAGTAAGTGCTGTTAAAATTTATACAAGAATCATCTTCAAATCGAAGTCTAAAACCGTAAGGAGTATCTTCTACTGCACCTACATCATAATGAAGTTCTCGTTTGTCTGTATACCAATTAAAAATTTCAATTGTCATTCTTATTTCTCCTTATACAAGACAACTATTATGCAGTCATCATAACTATTACAAGGAATAATATTTAACACATTACTATAACCTATTCCGTTTATAGTAGAAGCAAGATCTTTTGGGTTTGTAACAACCTGCTTAACTTCTATTTCTTTTACTATACCATCGAAATATCCTATATAATTCTTATCACAAGTGGTTTCTTTGTTCCCACCAGCGGGAAATCCTGCATAATTCATATTATCAAAATCAGTTGGCATTATTTTATCTCCTTATTTCTAAAATTTTCTTTGCAATGGCCACTTCTTCGTTTGAAAAATTTTCGTAAATTCTCTTAGCAAAAAAACATTTGATCTAATTTATTTCCATCAAAATAATTTCTATAAGGAAATAATCCATATAGTTTTTTAAGCATATCAAGAAGTTTACCGCTTATAACCTTGTTCCTGATCATTTCTTACCCTCCTCCAATCATATCGCAAATAAGAACAAGATGCGAGTACTTCGTGAGTATCTAAATCAAAAACTTCAAAATTCCAAATGCCCTCGCATACACCTACGTTTTCATAAATATAAGATTTGCGAGTATCTACATTATAAACTTTTACTGTCATCTTCATACTCCTCGAGTACATCAGTAAGATCTCCAAGATTTACAACTGACATATTATAGTACTGAAAATTATCACTTGCCTTCTTTCTCAATTTCTCGATTACTTCTTTTACGATTTCATATTTATCGAATTTATTCATCCCGCATACTCCTCCAAAAGTTCGTCGATTTCCTCAATTAAACCGATCTCCGCATATCCTTGAACATAATCTCTTTCGTGTATTACTTTTTTCAACTTCTCTGCAAACTCTTTTGCACCCTGTCTTTTTGCTTCCTGCAAAGTCATTTCTTTGGAAACATCTACTTGAGAAAGAACTTCAGCGAGTTTGTTTTGAAGGTCTTTAATTTGCTCTTTATAAGATTCTATAATCTCGTTTGTAAATGCAGCAATATAATTTTCTTTAGACTTATACTCAAGACATTTGCATTGTTCGTCTGTGCCGTTATAGGGACAAGTCTCGCCATATACATTTAAACAATAACCTTCATCATAATAAGTACATTTATGCGACATAATTATTTACTCTCCTTTTACTTCTTAAGTTCTATCAATATTACTATAAGCATTCCTGCAAATATAAGTAGGAGACAACCGAGTATGAATACAACGGGCTGTGCCCAAAAAATAGTTGCAGCCTGCCAATTTAACAGTGCGAACACTCCAATTCCCAAACAAGCTAATATAGCAATTAAAATAAGAATAATCATTTTAACACCTCACCACTGCGACATATCGCATTTACCCCAAACTTCATCAGCGTATTTGTTGATTTCTTCAGGGGTAAAGATTTCCGAGTTCTTAAAGCTTGCTATTGTTTCATAAGGAAGAGTTCCATTTACGAGCGCAATTCCTGTCGAGACTTCATAATGTCCGTCATTATATTTATCGACGTAACAACCCTCCCAAGCTTTAAGAGTTTCAACAACCTCTTCCTGCACCTCTTTAGGTAAAACATTTAACTTCTGGCAATCCTTCATTTTTTAGCACCTCCTTCTAAGTACATATATATTATAATATATTTTGGGATTAAAATCAACTATTTCTTGCTGATTTCGTTATTATTATAACATATAAAAAAAGAAGTGTCAAGTATTTTTTGACACTTCTTTAATATTTTTTTAATTATTTATTACTTATCTTTACTATAACCTATAAAAATTTTGCAAGCAGCTCTACCACCAGGTGTAGGCCAGCTACCGATAGCGTGATCTGGTAAAAATGCACCTCCGCCTCCAGCGCCGACTACGAGAGAGATGTCTCTGTCTCGACCATCTTCTTTACCGTTACAACCGTCTATGCCGTTTACAGTTACATTGTTGTTTGTAAAAATACTAGAAATAAACGGGGCAGGGGCGCCCCCACCGCCACCATAATAGAAATCGTTGTCTATTCCAGCAGCACCTACAAAATTTATTCCCCCTTTAAACCATCCGTTTATAGTGGCATCTGTCCCATATAGGTAATATTTAAAACTTTGAGATATTGTCTTGGAATCACTGTTTGCTTCATGTATCGAAGATCCATCATAATATCTCCCATTCGGGGTAGAAATTGAACATTTCCCAACCGTATCGCCACATAATTCTCTATAAGGGTAAGCGCCAGCAGACCTCCCGCCGTTTTGTCCGCCCTTCCCTCCGCCGCCTCCGTAGCAGTAAATGTGATAACTTTTACTATTATTATATATTTCTGAATCTTCAGCGTCGTAGTAAGCATCAATATCCCCACCCTGATAACATCCGTTTTTTCCGAGCGTTATAGTTATTTGGCCGAATTGTTTAATATCTATAAAAAAGCAACCAAATCCACCTGAGCCACCTCCAGCCCCAGATACACTATTCTGTCCATCGCTTTTGCCGCAACCTCCAGAGCCCCCTGCTGCCTGCAGACACACAAGGATGACTTCGGGTATTTTAAATCTTACAAAATCAACCTTGGTAAATGTGTGAGTTTCATAGAGAGTACCGTCTGAATGATGATCCTCTATTGTGAGCTTGTCTTCCGAGTATGTAACTACAATTTTACTTGTTCCTAAAACTAATTCGACTGGTTTATGAGAATAGTAGGGACCCAAAAACTCAGTGGAATACACATCGCAATTAAACGATGGTTGCGTTCCTACTTTTGCAAAAGTAATAGGAGTCTCATTTATCTTATATTTTGAAGTGTAAGTCTGTACTAATAGATGCTTATTTCCATCTGGAATCTGGGGGGGGGCAAAACCTTTGTATTCGGTATTGGCATTATTATTTTCTGGCCCCGCTAAATCACTTTCACAAATAGTTCCCAGTCCAGTTTTGCGCCCATCTATCATTTCATTATATCCTGCCTTTATGCTCATACTGAATCTCCTTAGTGCTTTATTCTATCGAGCTTATCCAGCTCGTTAGTATCCGCAGTTGCTTTTATGTTATTATTATTCATCTCGCCATTTGTAGTACTAATCCATTGAGACAAATCAAGATCTCCATCTTCATCAATTCTTACATTAGCAGGTGGAAGAATACTATATCTATCAATAAATTCATTGCAAATTCTATCCATATCATCTCGGATATCATCTTCGGCTTTAGTGAATTGATAAACATCACCTTCAACAAGTTTAAACTCAGGTGCAGCACTTCCTTGACGATAAATTATAACTTTCCCAGGAGCTAATCCATCTATTTCTAATTCATCAGTATCTAAGCTACCATCTTCAACGCAAATAACTCCCATAGTATATCTATTAAGAAACTCCATTTTTCTATTCTTAGCAGCATTAAAGGCACGCTGAAACGGAACGAGCATATCTACGAGACCGAGTTTACCATAAATTGTAGTATCAATAAGATCTTGAGAGTTTCCAAAAATGCTTAGTATTTTACTCTCACGGGTAAATCTAGAAATATAAAGCGGAATAATATTATATACAGCATTTTCCTGCCAATAAAAATCTTTCCCCTCTTCTCTGATATCTAGAATAGGCTCGCGAGTTTCAGGGTCTTCTTTTTCCCAATCTTCTCTGCTATTGAGAACTCTATAATAAAGATATTGTTCTCCATCTGCAAATCTTTTATTAAACACAATAAGTTCTTTATTATATTCTTCATCATAGTTTGACATTTTGTATGCCTCCTTAAATTCTTCTAATGTCATTTTAATCATACCTCCATTCAAGTTTTATAGGTACTTCTACCTCGTTTTCCCCGTCGTTTTGCCAAACGGGTTCTTCACAAATATCCTTTAAGAAACGAAGATTATTAAGAGCATATTCTTTTTCTTCTAAACCTTCTTGCCATTCTTTAAGATCACTTATCCAGTCGCAGGCATCTTCGTAGCTTATATTAGAAGAAATCTTTTCTCTCATTTCAATTTGCTTTTTCCACTGTTTAACCTCTCCTTCTAGAAGAATAATAGCGTGATTAAGATCGTCGGGCTTAAATTCCTTAAATTCCATAAAAGGAACTTTCCCGCTATCTTTAAGAGCCTGATACTGCTCGCTACTTCTACACCAGCTAATTAGGTCTACTCCATTCTTTTTAATAGTTATATAAGATGACATTTATTTTGCCTCCTTACTCTTATAATCAGGTCCATCGGGTTCACCGACAAACTCATCATAAGTAATGTCGCAACTTTCCTTTGGATGTCTTTTTTCTTCTATTTCTTCCATTTCGTCAGTAGTTGCATAGAAGAACATTTTATCGTCAGCAAAATCAGGTTCACCGAGATTAAGAGAATATCTTACGACATAGCATTCTTCATCTTCTCTATTTATTAAAACCTCGTAATCATTTTCAACGAGAGTAAGAATAAGAGTAGATAGTGCGAGTTTGAAATCTTCGTCGCTTTTGTAATTTCTCTTATCTAAACTAATATCCTGACAACCTTCAAATCTATTCATTATAACCTCCTAATGTATAGTGCCATTTATTTGAAAATTCCCTCCATTCTTTAGACTTCTTTTCATATTCCTCATAAGTATAAGAATGATCTTTATTTATATCTCCCCAAATTTTCTCATACTCTTTATCATAGTTGAGATCATCTAAAGATTCTTTTATTTTATTATTTTCCATATTAACAATTCTCCTTATCAGCTTTATGCAAAAGAAGTAATTTATTATACCATTCTTCTCCGAATAGTTCTCTATACTTCTTTTCAGTTTTTTCTTCTTTAATAGAAAAGGGAAACATATGATAATTTATAAGAAAAATCGTAAATAAAATGTCCCTTTTATTTTGGTTGAAAAATATCTCGGGAATATGTGAACAGACATAATATGCGCCTACGTTGTCGTGCCCATAATAATGAGCTACCCCATTCTCATCATAAGTTCTTGTAAATATCTTCCCGACATCGTGAAGACGAGCTGCGAGCCACAGGTTATATTCCGAACTAAGTTGTAATGCGGTCCGCTCACAGTGCTCGTTGATTGTGTGCTTATGATGAGGATTATCCTGAGACACATTCATATGCGCATACATATTCTCAAACATTTCGCTTTGAACCGCATCAACATAAGAAAAAGATAGCACGTAGTTTTTCTTTACATCGTCTTCAGTAATTTGCGTATTGTGAAATACAACTTCTAATCCCTCGAAGGGCTGAGGGCATTGAAACCGTGACATAATTTTGAAAAGAACTTCTTTTGGCAAAGGTCTTTCTGCACGCTTTGCGGCGCGTTCTACGCATATATCGAAGGGTTCGTTTACAACATAAGCCACTTTACGTAAATCATATCTTTTTACAAGGTCAAGATAACCTTTGCGTTCTTTCATATTGATATTAGTAGCATCTATAATAACATTATAACCAGTCTTAATAAACCCAACCATTTTCATTTTTAAAAAATCGAAAACACGTTTGTTATCGGACTGATCCTTTTCGTCTCCGAGCAATTGTCTTCTGCATTCGTCCGAAGAAAGAATTTCGGTGTTATTTGAATTAAGATATTCAAACCCTTCTATCTCTCCATCGCGCAACTGCTTAGCGACAGTAGACTTGCCGCTCCCAGGAATTCCAGTTATTATAATTAAAGTTTGTTTGTTATCCATAATTTTAATCCCACAAATCCCAGAAAATTTCTTTTAGTCCATCAAAACCAGCTTCTATAGCTTGTGCTTTAACGTCGTTTATCTCATTGGTTCTTGCCTCTTTTTCTTCAAGGGGCGCATCAGACTCGCACCAGAGTTTATACTCTTCTTCGACCGTATCTGCTACGCCAAGTGCAAAATTATCGGCAACTTGAAGAATTTTTGCATTCCATTCTTCCATATCGGCATATTGAGGCGGATAACCCCACTTTTTCCTTTTTGCAAACTCATAAAGATAATCTCTTATGAAAACTGCAAAAGTATCTCTTAGAGACCAGCAGGCTTTCCAACTAGGATTTTCGACCTTTTCCCACTCTACGAGGGTGCCCAAATTCATTTTTTCCTTTTTATCTTTCCTCATGATTTTGCCTCGCCTTTCATATCAAGGTCAATATGCTTGAAAGTTTTTGAATATACGCCGTTGTCATCAATCTCCAAGAGATTATTTCCGAGAAATATTCCAAGTATATTATTCAAAAAAATGTTTAGCTGCGTATCGGTAATTTCGGCAAATAGAGGACTTGACCTCGCAACCCTCAAAAGATCGGTATAAACAAATATAGGGCTCTCTTCCATATACCGAATTATAACTTCCGCCATATCTTGTGGGGAAGTATGCTGAGCCGCAACTTCTACGACTTCCACCTTTTCCTTTTTTCTTTTTGCCATCTTACTTCTCCTTCACAATTTTCCTTATATATTTATCGATAGTTTTGGCCTTGCCGTTTTCAATAGCCTTCTTTTCTTTGTCGGAAAGTTCTTCGTTCCAAAGTTTTTCAAGCCGTTCTTTCATAGGTAGCTCATCAAGACTTACTACGCCAGCTAACTTTTTATCCATTCTCTCAAAAAAGATATTCTGCAATTCATCAATTGTCATATTAAATTTCTCCCCTTTTGGTTTTAGCAAGACCCTTAAAGTCTTCTTCACGTTTAACCTTTGCTTCCTTTGCCGCTTTGGATGGCGCAAGCTCTTTATAGAGTTCCTGCACTTTGCGACGACTTCTACCGACACTTTCGATGGTGGGCAGCTGATTGGTCTGCGTAAGTTTGGTAAGCTCTTCAAAAGTAATTTTTTTCACGCTATAATTATGCTTGTTAAGCACAAACCCATAAAGAATATAGTCATTATCTCTGGCGCTCGGGTGTGCCTCAAGAATTTCTTTGACCATAATAGCCATCGTTACCTCTTTGCTCTGACGTTCTTTTTTCATAATATTTTTACCTCCAAGGTTTTTATACTAGTATTATAGCATAGCAAATTTTATTTGTCAAGCGTTTTAATTTATAAAATTCCATTTTCTTCGTGAATAATGGTTTTTACTTGATATTGCTTTAAAATCTGATTTATATTTTTGCTTATTTTTCTATCTGAACTATAAATTTTAAGGATATTTAAGTTCTTTTTATTAGAACAAGCAGGATAATTAGGGACATTATCCCGATCAAAAATACAAATCGCTTCTGCCATTTCGTTTTCATCGGAAAAAATTGCAATTATTTCCCACATTTTATCTTTACGCGCCTTATTTGTTATCTTAAAAGAAATAAAAACTCCAAGAAAGTTGGTGACAAAAACAATACTAATTTTAATAATCCAATTCCAAATAACATTATCGGTAAAATCAGAGACCATAAGTACAACAATTATAGTATAAAAACTAAAATATACTGCATTTGTAATTGCGGCTTGCAAACGAGTTCCCTTAATAGTTAAAATAGACCTAATTGTGCTCATTATTACATTAATAAGTTGTAAAACAAAAAATAAAATTGCCATATAAAGTGTTTGCATAATTCACCTCTTGGTAAGAGTATAACACATTGAAATTTAATTGTCAAGCATTTTATAATAAAAAAGGAAATATCTGCAAAGATATTTCCTTTTAGGGTTATTCTTCCATCTTTATTTTTTCATATAACATACAGTGGCAAAATCCTTCTTCTTGCTCTCTGAATTCCTTGCACATACACTTTGTGTCTGGGGATTTAGTGAGCGAACAGGGGCAAAATCCCTGATTGCTTTTAAGTGCCTCTCGAATTAATTTTACATGTTCTTCGTCCGAATTTAATACAATTTTAGTTTTCATTAAAATTTTCTCCAAAACAAATATGTTTTATCTATGAGTTTGCCATTCTGGTTTTCATAAAATTTTTGATTGGTTTTAAGGCTTTTCAACCCCCCAAGCTCTTTAATATATGGACCTATTTTTATGTAATCAAAATATTCAAGTAAATCCTCATCAATAAACTTTGCGCCCGAATATAATGCCGTTTTAAGATTATGCGCCTTACAAATTTTGACGCATTCAATCAAGTCAAACTTCTGCGAAGCATCATCGCCACCCATAAATAATACGCAAGTTATAAATGGCTCTTGTTGTATTTCCTTTTCTATTACGGGTAAAAGCGGAATGCCTATATCTTCTGCCAAATAGTCAGAATGGCAACCTTCACAATGATGTGGGCAATTAGAAATCGAAAAGCTCAAAGTTATTTCATCGGGAACTTCTTGAAAACAAATCATCTTATCAACATATTTCATCATTTTTGTCATAATATCTTTTCGCCGCTTCCTTTTGTCTTTCGGCAGAATATTTAGAAATTCGTTTTGCATACCCTATAACACGAGTAATATAATCCACATCTTCGGAATTACATTTTTCACATTTATGAGTATAGTGCTTAGAAATATGTCCACAAGTGTTGCAAATAGTATTGGGAATATTAAAGGTAAAATAAGAACAGCCAAGCTGTGCGGCAACATTAAGGAGTTTGCGATATTGTTTTTGAGTTAGATGTTCTTCAAGATTTAAATGGCAAGCACTTCCGCCGTCCAGATATTGGGTAGTCCTATTTCCGTGAAGTGCCATTTTGTCAATAAGGCTCAGTTTATTATCTTCAACTTTAAAAAAGTAGGAATTATAACAACCTCTTGGGACGATATAGCCATCCTTTCTATCCCATTTTGCATTTTTAACTCCCAAATTTTCGGCTGGCACAAATTCTGTATTTATCATTACTTCTTTAGTTTTAGCCGCCCTATTGGCTTCATAAATAGGTTTCAAAATGGTTTCCCAGAATTTATAATAATCTTCATTGCATGAAATATCTATTCCCAAAAACTCAGCTGCTTCTACGCCGCCATTAATGCCTACGGTCAAATATTGTTTTTCGAGTGAAATATAGCCAGCGTCATATACTGGTAGCAAACCTTCAGCAAGTTCCTCTTTGAGAATTTCATTGAAAGCAAACAAATATTTATGAATTTTTTCGACCTGCACTCGAACCGCCTGCGAAATATCTTGGTTATTTTTAACAGCAGTTTGGACGAGTCTATTCAAGTTAATCGTGATGACAGCTTTGCTACCCGTAGAAATACCACCCGCACCAAGCGTATAAGAAAATACATTGTTTGTAATTCCGTTTTTAAGACGGCAGCACGAGCTCAATGAATCCGCCGAATCGCTATTGTAGCAGAAGAAGCTATGCCCTTCTGCCCACATTTCAGCAGCAAAATCAGCCCATTCCTCATCTTTATATTTTTTAGTTTCTTTGTCATAAACCAAATTCATAGTTTCTACAGGAAAGGTTAAATAATTCTTTTTCCTTTCGGCGTTAAACCACTTCATAAAGTATTTTTGCAGCCACGAAACGCTTTCCCACTTCATTTCCTCTCCGTCTGGAAAAACGAAGTCTTCGAAAATAGCATCAAAATAAGTCTTGTCGTAATATGAAATATTCCAAAAAACTGCCTGATAATTTCTTGCCGCTGCAGGTTCATTGAGAGAGTAAACAATTTGTTCAAAAGTATCGGTAATAACCCTGCCTATAGTTTTAGGGCGTTTACTACGAGCATCCACAACATCATCGACGTATTTGAAATAATCATCACCATATTCTTTGCGAATAAAATAATCTAAATAAGCAAGAAATTCAGGGGTAGCGATGGCGCCCGCAAACTGTGCCGAAATTGCAAAAACAAGATTAATAAAATTACCTGCAAAAGAACTCAAATTTTTAGGAGCAGTAGACGGAGCGCCAATAGTTTTAAGTCCATTACAAATAAATGGATACAAAGTTATGCTAACACAATACGGGAAAAACGGATGAGTTTCATCGTGCCTATAGATTTCATGACAATCAAGCTGTCGAATATATTCTTGCGCAACATCTTCTCCGTACATCTCAGTCAGCTTCTTTATCATACGAAGGCGATTTATACCTATATCCTCATCCTTATGAACCTCTCCAGCTAACGTAGTAACATTCTTTGTTTCCACATTCGCATTGGCATCGAATTTACTGCCCGTAGCCGCATTTTTTGCTTCACTATATTCTTTAATAAACTTTAATTTTGGTTCATATTTCTTATAATTTCCCACCATATTAAGCCTCCTTGAGCCAATTCAAAATTTCTTTTACTCGCAATAGCTTCCCGTCAATTTCTGCTTGAGGCACAACTTTTATGCCTTTCGAAACAATAATTTCAGGATCACTAATTTTAATATATTTAATTCCCTTTTGTGCAAACTTTTCTTCTACCATTTTGCACATAGGACATCCAGTACTATATAAAATTATTTCACTCATAAATTTATCCCTCAAAATTTTCCACTACTACCAAATCCACCAAGTCCACGTTCCGTTTCCTGTAATTCGTCCACTTCTTCAAATTCAATACGCGGATAATACATTATAATCATTTGCGCGATGCGCTCGCCCGCTGCGACGGTACGAATCTGATTGCTGTGATTATGTAGGGCTACCTTTACACTATCGCGAAAATCGCTGTCTATAACTCCAACACTGTTTGCAAGCGCCAAGCCCTTTTTACAAGCAAGCCCGCTCCGAGCATAAATAAGTCCAACAAAACCTGCGGGAATTTCAAGCGCTACGCCCGTATCAACAAAGACAGTTTCCCCAGGCTGAATGTCAACTGCATCACAACCGTACAAATCCATCGCTGCCGCACCTGCCGTCGCATAATACGGCATGTTTGCATTTTCTCTAATTCTTTTTGCTTTTACTACCATTTTAGCTCCTTTTAACTAGTATATATTTCGGGTAAAAAAAGGAAACTATTCAGTTTCCTTATCCTTATTTACGTTTTTGCATTCGGTAATAATGCCCTCGGCATCATACTTATTCGCGAGTTTTATACCATTGCTTGTGGCATTTCCCTCGAACCAAATAGAATCGTATGCAGGCCAATGGTTGTTTTTATACTTAGGCATCTCTCTAAGTTGAAGCCAAAGAAAAATTCCAATAAAATAAACCAGTAGTGCCGCAGCAATAATCATAAGTGGTTTCCAGAACAAATATCCAACAATGCCCAGTCCAACACAGATAATTACGGTAATGACAAAGAATATTTTCGAAAATAAATCTCTGCCTTTGTTGCCCCTCATTTCTCTGAGCCAGTATCTAACTGCGCTTGGAATACTCACCACAAATGGTGTAAACGGTCCAATTACAATATTCTGTAAACCGTGTCCCATTTCGTGTGCCTTAAGCTCAAAAGCTGCGGTCTCACACACAATAAAGAACGGTCCGATTTCCAATCCGCCCCAATTCTTACCGACTACGAAGTACATCGCGTGATAAAATCTATGAGGTTTATGCCCAGTAATAAGCAATCCCAAAGACATAATAAGTCCAATTGATGTTAGGGGCAAGCCCCAAGTAAATGATAACACATAAAACAATATTGTCTTAAGTGTCCGTGCTATTTTCTTCATTTCTCATTTTCTCCTTTTGTTTTTTTCTCTTTAATTTTTTGATGAGATTTCCAAATTCTCGCTCTCCCTTTTTCGGTGCGATTACGACGCCACTCTTTTCTTTTTTCGTATGACATGCTCGGGTCAAAAACCTCAAAATCGCCAGTTTCAACGAGATAATATTCTAAAATAAAAACATATTTTTTATGAAATTTATTTGCACGTATAAGTTTTTTCATTGCATAAAAGGCTTCGGTTGCAGTTGAAAAAAAGAGCCCTCTTTTTATCTTTTCTTCACTATAATCCGTTGGAATTACATAAATTTTTTTAGTATCTTCGGGTATATATTTCCCATATTCGTTGGCTTCCAGAATACTATATCTGTCATAGTACTCTTTAACGGTATTCAATTTTATTTCCCACAAATCGGCAAGTGCCTGACTTTTGTGTCGGCGAGGAGCTTTTCTGCGCACGGGCTTATAATCTTTGATTTTAAGATCATTAAAACACTCTTCCGTGGTTTTAACTAAAACATTTCCAGTTGGGACCAGCTTATATTCTCGTATAGGAATAATTGGAAGCGTCTCGCGATCGAGCCCATAGCTGGTAATGGTTCTTTCTAATATAAGATCAACCATACCAAGAACTGGAAGATAAGTAAACGCTGTATTTTGCGGTATATATTTAAGAAAATATTTAAGATAAAACTTATCCACGGCGTGCACTGAGAAGCATTCTCTTAAATAAAACTGATAATCAAGAAAATTGCTCTCCGTATCATCGTCTAAGGATTCAATCTTTTCGCCCTTATCTAATTTATGTTCCCAAATTATTGAGAGGTCGTCTAAATCCTCAACACTCCTCCACGCTTTCCACGCCATAAAACTTCACCTTTTTAACCCTATTTTTTATTACATCGCTCGGCATCGGAAACGTGGTGATTAACACATCGTCCGCGAAAATAAATATATCGTTACCGAACACCCTAACATTATTTCCTCTCGATTTGATAAGCGTGTTTTCCAAAAACGCTTTAGTTCGTTTATCAAAATCGTTAGGTACTTTGCCCTTCCAAAAAACTCTTTGAATGTATTCGGCGGTCTTTTCTCCTTTAACGCCGACACGTTCTTTGGTTCTTTGTGCCCCGTGATTGGTCATTGTCATTTCTTGTTTCATACCTCCTCTTGGTTGATATCTATAGTATAGCACACTAAAAGATCGTTGTCAAGAGATTTTAAGCAATCAAACAAAATATTTTCAGACCTCATTTAGTGTCTTCCAATATTATAGAAACTTGTCACAACTGTTGTACAGATTTACGAAGCAATTCTTTAAGAAAGGTTTGCTTTTTAGAAACGCGACTAATCGTCGTAGCCTTACGAATAGCAGAAATTTGCCCGCACAGCACACAGTATTTACGTGCTCTAGTCAGCGCAGTATACACCCATTCTTTGCTCAACAAAACATACGCGCTCATATCAAGCCCCACTATTACATAAGGAGATTGTGAACCTTGTGCACTGTGCGCAGTAAGAACATAGCCAAGATTTACATCTAAAATATAATCTTTTGGAACAATAATCTTTCCCCATTGCGTAAAATCAACAACTATATATGAGCCACCAACCTCGGTTACATAGCCAACATTGCCGTTATATATAGGCGTTTCTTCACCGTCAACACTCTCGGTGTCATAATGATTTTTACGATTGACAACCTTATCACCCAAACGCAGTTCGTATTCGCCATCTGAATTTTTAACTTTAATCGACGGTTTCTCTTCGTCGCCGTTTACGATTTTCTGAATTTCTTTGTTGAGATTAAGGCACGACAACGAGCCGCGTGATTTCATCGGGACCACTCCCAGTATATCGTTTGGCGAAATGCCAATCTCAAGAAGTTTTTTGTACTCTCCGATAAACTTCATTTGAGATTCTTCGCTACTGTTATAGGTCACTACCTTAAAATCTTTAAGCTCTCCACGCACTTCTGTGATAGGTATATTTGAGATGATTTGCTGGCTATCGGATACCTTGAGAGATTCCGTGATAATCGCACTACGTCGTGCCTGACGATGAATTTTAGTAAGAATTTTATTCGGAATTGTGTTACATTCGACACAATCCTTAATTAAGTTACCCCCTCCAATCGCTTCAATCTGCGCGGAATCGCCTAACATAATAAAATGCGCTCCGTCTTTAATCGCCTGAATAAGACGATAAAAAATATCCAATCCGACAAGACTTAGCTCGTCGAGAATTATTATGTCGTGACGAACAGGCATATCTTTATCGTGCAGAAACCCATCTTCGGGACGATAACCCAAAAATCTATGAATAGTCGAGCCTTCTTCACCCGTATTTTCTGAGAGATTTGATGCCGCTTTGCCCGCCAAAGATACTTGCCCAAGCACCAAACCCATTCTTTTCGCATATCTTGCAATAGGTTTCATTGAAACTGTTTTACCACTGCCGCCGCGAGCCGTAATAATATACACATTATTATCCATACAGCCATAAATTGCAGCCTTTTGTTCTTCGGTGTACTCCCAACCATTTTCTTCTTCGCACTCTTTAATTACATCGGCAAACACTTGCTTATCATACATCGCCACTGGCGCAGTGAGCAGCCGCTTAAACTCCTCGGCAATATTATACTCCAAAGTATAATACTTACGAAGCCCTATTCTCTTAGTTTGTTTATCGTAATATAACCAGTCGTGATTATAAACCCAATCTTGGAAATAAGCAGAAAGCTTTTTATTCTCTATATTCGGGGTAATCGTCCTAATATCCTGTGCGAGCCTGTCAAGTAAAACCCAAGTATGTCCTTCACTATCGAATATTTGATTAAGGTCGTGTCGTACAAATGCCTCAATTCTAAAAGGGCTTTCAACCGAAATCCCTTTGGTCAACGCAACTTTATCGCATCGAGCAAAACCCCATCCGTCAACTTCAGTAAGTACATAAGGATTTTCTTCTATTTTAGTAATCACCGTATCAACGGATTTATATTGAGCAACAAGACTAGATACTGCCAAGGGCGAAAGCCCATATTTTCCCTGTAGACAAACAATTGCCTTGAAGTTAGGTGCATTTTTCTTAAATTTCTCAAGAAGTTTTATAGCTTTTTTATGTTTAATACCTCTTATGCGCGACAACTCTTCGATAGCCTTATCGGTATTTCCTATAAAAAGTTTAAAAGGATTGTCAAAGACTGCATAAAATATGGAAGCCAATTCATTACCGAAGACATAATAGATGAACTCTTTTTCTTCATCAACCGTTTTGATTTCATCGGTGCGGTTCATTTCCACAATTTGGTAAGAAAGACCATATTGTGGATGGCTTACTAACGTTGCAATGATACTGTAATGCACATCTGGCATTAAGCGTGGCAGTTTTCCCTTGACAGTAATATTATAAAATCTTTCGCCTGCGCCCCAACCAATATTAAAACATTCAGGGATATTTCCATCTTTGACTTCGCTCACATCGACCGAAAGCAAGCCAAAGCTACCCGCTTCAAGAGTTGACATTTCTTGCTTCGGATAAAAAAGTCTTTGCGGAATTGCTTCTATTTTAATATTTTGCCCCAAAAGAGCCTGTTCATCTCCTATTAAATCGTTAATTGTATAAGCCATTGCGACCTCCCAAAACTGTTTTCCCTTATATTATAGCATAGAAAAATGCCGTTGTCAAGTAAAACAACGGCATTTGTGCTTAAAAGATTTATTTTATTTCTTTAAACTCGTCTGGCGCGTGCATAAAAGTCCACGCTTTTACAGTACCGCCATCCTGCGGCATCGTTCTTCTGTTTTCTATCAAACGCCATTCGTTTGTTATTTTGTCATGGGTCGCTACATAAAAAGTCTCTCTGTAATTGCCATCTGGCCAAGGATGGCGGCTCTTACAATATATTAGCACGGGAACATCAGGTGGTGGTAACAAGACCTCGGCATTTATCCAAATAATATTTTGTAAAACATATGCTTCTTTCATAATTAAATCCACTTCACCACTGTATCGCCAGTATATCCTTTCTCCCAGACATACCAAGCATAAGCAACGGCTGAACCGCCGCCTGCCTTCATGCCTTCAAAATCTCCATTTTTCGCACAAAGAACTCGCTGGGAAAAGACATAAATTTTCTTAGGGGGATATTTAGAAAACAGCTCGTCAAACCTTTTCTTACCCTCAAGAAAAGTGAGTTTAAGAAACATAAAGACTTTGTGTCCATCTTCTACCAAATCGAGCCCCTTAAGAACGAAATCAGATGAGAAGCGGTAAGGCGGATTCGTTAAAATATCGCCATTAAATATCTCGGTCTGCGCAAGAAAATCTACACCGCTCTCTCCATATCCACGGTCAACTAAATCGGTTGACTTAACGGTATATCCGAAATCTTCCAAACGTTTGGACAAATCGCCCTCACCGCAGGCACATTCCCAAATATTCTTGCAAGTCAACTCACCCGTTACATACAGTTTATCTATTGCAATCGAAGAAGTTGCGTAAAAATCGTGTTCTTCACGCTCCTTGTCGGTGTGATTGCTTGCACCAAGTGTTTTATAAATCGAATTAGCGTTTCCGCTCCAGTCTTTACTCATTAACCTTTACCTCCGTTATCGTATTCTTTTCAATCGGTTTGATATAAATATCAAAATCGTCATCGTCAGGGCCGTCAAAGAAATCCACATAAGCAATCTCACGGTCTGCATATTTACTTGCGAGCAAATCTTTTGCCGAAGTATATTTACGCATATGTGGAAGTGAATGAGGTTCTTTTGCGTTGGGGCAATAAAGCATAAAACACCCCTCTGTACTTGTTACGCTACCGAAAAATTCTTTAATTGTCATTGTTTCTACCTCCTAAATAAAACTCATCTTTTATTTTACTATAATACTTATGTAAGTTATCCCACTCTTCTTTACTATAATCTTTTTGTTCTCGCATATATTTTTCCATAAGATTATAATAGCATATCTTAAAATATTCGCGGTTGTGCTCGGGATACGTAGCCGAACACACTGTTTTAACATCTTTAAAAAAAATATTATATTTTGCCATTTCTCGTATTTTAATATGGCGTCTTTCCATTTCAATAATTACGCGGTCAGAATACGTTTTGAGAAATTCTTTAGGATAATTATATATATAGTTAATCAAAATATGCTTATCTTGTTTTGCATATATCGAATTGAGTTCGCGCCATTGTGCGAGTAATTGCGATTTGGGAAGATATGGAATTAAGTCAATGTGCCATAGTCTCATAAAAGTACCTCCGTTTTGTGCTTCCATTATATCATGCCCCAAATTGTTTGTCAAGCGTTTTAAAGCACATTTTTGGAAAATAAAATACTCCTTTTATTTTCTCTAAATTTCATCCTCGAACGGGTCTTTACGTACATAATAGTCGGGTGCTTCACTACAATTATAATAAGTATAGTCGAGATACTTAAATTTATTCTCATCTACAGGAATAATTTGTTCAAAAAGTTTTTTATACTTTTCTTTTTCGCTATCTCTAAGCTCTCTTGCCCTACCAAATTCTCCGCCATCGACCCCATAATTATTATAAAGAATATAGACGAGATAATAATTACATTTATAATCCTTACCATAATTACAATAAACTTCGGTTTTGAAATAACCGTCCTTTCTACCAAAAAGATCATAACGCGGATCGTCCATATCTATGCTATCAAGTTCATCGCACAATTCTTTACTAATAGGATATGCTACTACTTTATTTCTTTCATAATCGCTCATTTTTACTCACCTCCTTATTTTAATTCAATTTCTAAGGGTTCATTCCTTTTAACTACTTCGCAATCATAGCTAACCGTTATACGTCTATTATATTTCAATATACTTCCACACTGGGGGCACTCATATTCATCATCTTCATCAGGAAGCTCAAATGAATCTCTGTTTTCATAACCGCATTGGGGGCATACTAAATAATCTTCATTATAAGTTTCTTCGTCTTCAGGTAGATCCCCCTGACAACACACCCATCTCACAAAAAGTTCGTTTCGCATACTAAGCCGACAACATCTATAATAATTATTGTTTATGAGAAGAAGTTGCTTAAAATCTATATCTTTGTTGACTTCTCCAAGATATAATTCATAGTCGTCTCCACGTAATTCATAAATTCTATATCGCATAAATATCTCCTTTTCTTTTTTTCGATACTATTATAACAGATAAAAAAAAGAAAGTCAAGCATTTCACTTAACTTTCTTTAAAAAATTTTTAATCGACCTCGAGTCGCTGTACCAAAACTCCGTGATATCCCTCCATAAACTTGAGCTGTTTTTTCATAAGTTTGTATTGTTCTGCGCTCAACTGCTTAACCTTTTCTTCATTATAAAGAAAACTACCAAGTTTAAAAATACGCTCCGTGAGCTCATCGAGCTCTGCTACTACTCTGTCTCTTACGTCTTCTGGCATCATATATATGCCCTCCTTTTAAATTAAATTTCTATTTCATCGTCGTCGGATGAATTTCTAGCTTCGTGAATTTTAAGCATTTTGTCCAAGTCTTTCGCATAATTTTTCATCGATTTGAACTCTATAAATGTGTCCTTAAAATTCTTATAATTTGGGGTCCATAGTGCATAATAAGGGCACAATGGCTCGCAAAGTTCTTTAGGCGTTTTGCCGCCAGCCCTAAAGTTGCACCAATAACACAGAGGTGACGGATGAGGATCATAAAATTCGTCTTCTATACCCTCAAAAAGGCTACGGAGTTTCTTCTGTCCTCGATCGACGAAGTTTTTGGTCCCTGCACTCTCATATACATCCGCAATGGGTAGGTCATATTCACATAAGACTTTTACGTCTTCTCTGTACATTTTTTGCAAAGCCATAGTGTAAACTACGAACTGTAAGGGAGTGGTAAGTTCGCTCTGCGAGAACGGCGTATCGCGCGTTTTAATATCCTGAATAATATAAGTATCGGTCGCAGTATCGTAAAGCAGGCGGTCTATAAAACCATAAAACAAATGACCCTCCCATTCGAAATCAAATGGTGTTTCGCAGCCAATAATCTTATAGGTCGGATGTTCTTCCATATATTTTTCAAGACGATAAATGCCACTGTATATAAAATCATCAGCTTTCATATCGTAATTTTTACCCGATTTGGTGTTACAGTCGTACCATTCTTCGGGATATAATTTGCTTAACACCTCGCTCCCATAAATGTCCCCTTCTCTATCCATAGGATCTTTTTTAGCCACATTTATGGTGCGAAATTTCTCTTTGAGAGCATCATAATCGATGGGTTCGCCAAGCCGAATGTTGTTGCCAATGTTCTCGAGGATCAGATGGGTGAGGGAACCAAACAAAGCGGAGAGACCACTTCCCTTACTGTAGTTTCCCTCCACATACGTAAGCCAATATGCAAAAGGGCAGTTTTTATATTTGTCTAACCTGCTATAAGAAAATCTTGGTTTCTTCTTTTCTTTTTCTAAAATTACTTCTTTTTTTGTGTCAAGCATTTACTTCTCCTTTAATACTATACCAATTCAGCCAGTCTTCGTACTCATTTGGGACCTTCTCCCATTCTTTTGTATCGGGATTTAGTCTGCTCTTTTGCTTTTGCGTAAGTCCGTAAGTGATTATATCGCCCACGCTTATAGGGTTTTCTTGGTACTGCTTTTTGTAACATTTAACCACTTTCTCGCGCCCCGTATCAAGACAATACAGCGTAATCTTTGGCGAGAATTTAGTATTTGTCTCCGTGATATAAGCGTAACCTTTAAGCTTTGGTTCTTTTACATTTATATACCCAAGATACTCTTTTTCCGCAGCAATTTTATCTTTGAGTGTGAACTTCACTGGCTCTGCGTTTCCACACATATAAGTGAGTAATGCCTCGGGGTCCGTGAGTTTATATTGTTTTTCGGTTTCGGTCGCAAACTGCAATATAACTTCACGAGGGACATTGCAGGTGTCTTTTTTGATTATCTTCTTCCCCGCGTAAGCGTTGTAAGCGTTGACGATGCCTAATAACTGTGACGGAGTACCGAAGGCTTGAAAGAAATTCAAAGAAATCAAGATTGTCAACTGGCGAGAATCGCCAGGGAAATCTTTAAGTAACTCTACGAAGTTGTTGTAATGCTTTGTTTGGGAGAGCTCGTAAAGCTGGTTAGAAACCGAGGCATTCATATATTTTATGGATTCCATACCTTTATAAATGGTATTCGTGCCTTTATCCATATTATACTCTGCTTTTGAGTGCCCGAACTGAATGTCATGTAACTTTACGTTGAAATATGGTAATTCAGAAATTAAGTTCGAAGTTCTTTCCATATCTCCAGAATACATTGTAAGCGCAACCGTAAAATATTCGAGGGGATAATGAGACTTTAAATAGGCTCCATACATAGAATCGAGGGCAACACTTAAGGAATGCGATGCGTTAAAGGAATAACGAACCGCGTCTTCAATGACCTGCCATGTTTCCGCAAAGCCGTTTTTAGTTCCGATTTTACTTTCCCAAGAATTTAAAAGCCTTTCTTTTAAAGTATTTAATTCATCCTCTTTGAATTTTTTCTTGGCTATTTTTTTTATAACATCATAAGTGCCCTTTTCTTCCATTCCTAACCAAACAAGATACTTCATAATAGATTCTTGATACATCAAATAATGAAAAGAATCTTCGAGCAAATCATCGAGTTCTTTGACGCCCGTGGTATATGGCTTGCGTTCAACAAAATTATTAAGAAGAGAAGCAAACCCAGGACGAATTGCGGCAACATATGCAGACATTTCGGCTAAATTTCTAGGTTTATATTTGCCCAAAATTTGTTTATCATAATCGGAATCGCATTGGTTAATAGTAGTAGTCAAACCTTTTGCATAAATATCCCAAACTTCGGGTCCGCAGTTTTTAATAAGAGTAGAAATATTATCAATAGGGCGACCAATTAGTTTATAAACCCTATCTATGATTTCATATACGGAAACCGTAAGATAATCGTTCTTTAACCACTTATAGCAGTCACAATTATATCCATCTAGGCAACAACAAATTTCATCCCCTACCTTAATCAATCCTATCGCCTCAGAAATTTTATCATTAGAAAGCAAAAAGGAACAAGGTGATGGTGCTACTGCTTCAATAACTCCTCTAAAGATTTTACTATCTTCTATTAAATTTTTCCATTTAGGATCTTCCACATAATTCTCAAGTTCTTTCGCCACATCGTCATATTCTTCTATATCAAGACCCTGTGCCTTGCACCACAGTCTAAAAGCCGAAGATTCTTGTAAAGGCTTATATGCTATCATATAATAAATGCCGTCTTGTCCCAAAATATCTTTACTTGCTTGTATTACTGGCCTTACATCAGCGAAGTTTAAATCAATATCGGGGATGGAACGCGAGCTTAAAATACGTTCTGCAGACATAAAGCGAGTGGGATATAGCGTAATGGGCGCAGCAATTCTATCCACTTCTGTTAAACCTAATAGTTTATTTATATAGAATGAAACGGCACTTCCTCTTCCCGTCCGAGTTAATATAGCATTATATTCTTCGACTGCTTTTTTAACAATATAATGGTCCAAAATAAAGTAGTCCGCCATACCACAATCTTCAACTATTTTATATTCGTATTTAATTTGTTCGATATATTTAGTCCACTCTTCTTTTGGTATATTATCCCTTTCTCGTTTCCAACCTTCATTTATTAGTTGTTTCAAAACTTTATTACTATCTTCTTTAACGATTTTCGGTATTTTAAATTCTTTATCGAGATGTACGCCTTCTGCCTTGTCAATAACAAGGGTATTTTGTAATGCCTCAATAGCCTCCTCTTCGGTTAAAACACCTTGCTTTTTATATCTGTATAATATTGTGTCGCTATCGGGATAATCAAGAACAAAACCCTCCTCTTCAGCATATTCTATTCCTTTTGCCTTCAAGAATAGGTCTCGATATTTTGCATCTTCTGGTTTAATATAATGAGAGTCGTTGGCATGAATAATGGGAATACCAAGTTCGCGATGTAATTGAATTATTTTTTTATTATATTCTATTTGCCGAGGATGAATATGGGCCTGCGTTTCAAGATAAAAATTTTTCCCAAAATGTTTATATACTGGTTCAAAAAATTTTTCTTTCCAACCATC
>ERZ808258.134-NODE-134-length-37525-cov-5.419349_pt1 | contig 37525 bp, 52 predicted proteins | sample MGYA00521280_ERZ808258 | MGnify/ENA primary metagenome ERZ808258 (study PRJEB31516, sample SAMN03275585) | gut metagenome | biome: mammalia-associated habitat; material: feces | host: Papio cynocephalus | place: Kenya | collected 2012-07-19 ...
GCGGTGCAAACCTCTACGGTGCAGACCTCGGCGGTGCAGACCTCTACGGCGCAAACCTCCGCGGTGCAAACCTCGGCGGTGCAGACCTCGGCGGTGCAGACCTCTACGGCGCAAACCTCGGCGGTGCAGACCTCTACGGCGCAAACCTCCGCGGTGCAAACCTCGGCGGTGCAGACCTCGGCGGTGCAGACCTCTACGGCGCAAACCTCGGCGGTGCAGACCTCGGCGGTGCAGACCTCTACGGCGCAAAGAATATACCTTTTATTCCTTTTGCCTGCCCTGATAGCGGAGCATTTACCTCGTACAAAAAGGCAAGTGGCTATATCGTTAAACTTCAAATTCCCGAAAATGCAAAGCGTCTTTCGGCGACAAGCAGAAAATGTCGGTGCGATAAAGCAGAAGTCCTCGAAATCCAAAATCCCAATGGAACAACAGCAGGTGTAACCGAAGTCAGAAGTAACTACGACAAGAATTTTATCTACGAAGTCGGAAAAACTGTTTCGGTTGACAATTTTGACGAGAACAGATGGAACGAATGTTCGACTGGAATACATTTCTTTATTAATCGTCAGGAAGCGGTTGAGTATTAGGGAGGTGAAAACGAATGGCGACGAAGAAGCAAACGGTGCTGCCCGAGAGTGTGAAGCGATTCTGTGAAATGCAGATAAACGATTTGACGAAGAAGGTTCAGACGCTTGAAATAACAATAAGGACGCTGACGGAGAATCTGAAAGCGAACAAAACGGAACTGCAACAGATAGAGGCTCTTATGGGCAAAAAAGAAAGCCCGCTCGGTGTGGACGCACCGAACAGGCAAACTGAAAAATAAACCATTACGGTTATTGTAGCACAAAATAAACGTAATGTCAAGGAGTTTTATATGAGTATTTTTTCAGTTTCAAACGAAATACAAAATCTGCTTATGCAGGCAGAGGAAGAGGATATACCGCCCGAAGCGGTGGCGGACACGCTTGAAGCGCTTTATGCGGAGTTCAGGGAGCGGGCGGACGCGACGGCTTGCGTTATTAAAAATCTGACGGCGGAAGCGGAAGAAATCAAGGCGGAAGCCTCGAATATGCAGAAACGGGCAAAAGCGAAGCAGAAACTTGCGGACAGCCTTAAAGCAATGCTTTCCGACGCGCTTATACAAAACGGTTTGGGTAGTCTTGAAACGGCGAGAAACAAACTGACGTTCCGCAAAAGTTCCGTCGTGGACTGCGATACGGAAAAGTTCGTTGAATGGGCGATGTTCTATCACCGCGAGTTGCTGACTTTCAAAGACCCCGAACCGGACAAGAAAGCAATACGCGAAGCGATCAACACATGGGGCGAAGAAGTCCCGTATGCAAGAATAACCGAAAAACAAAATTTACAGATAAAATAGGAGGAAGACATGGGAATACCTGTACTCATCATCGGCAAAAGCGGAACAGGCAAATCAACGTCTCTGCGCAATATGCCCGCCGATACGGGGATAATCAACGTTATCGGAAAACCGCTGCCGTTCAAAACAAAAATCAAGCCCGTGCAGTATACGGACTATAACACAATCAAGTATGTGCTTGATAAAGCAAAAGGAACAAGATTCGTTATTGACGATGCGGGATACCTTATCACGGACGAGTTTATGCGCGGACACGGCAAAAATCAGAGCGGGAGCAGCGTTTTTGACTTGTATAATAACATGGCAGATCATTTTTACGACCTTATCCGCTTTATAGCAACGAACCTCGCCGAGGATAAAATAGTGTACATAATGATGCACGAAGATCAGAGCGAGACGTTCGGCACGGTTAAGCCGAAAACGATAGGCAAACTGCTTGACGATAAAGTGTGCGTGGAGGGCATGTTTACCATTGTTCTGCGTTCGATGTGCGACGGCGGCAGATATTATTTCCGCACGCAGACGGACGGTTCGGACGTGGCAAAATCGCCGATAGGCATGTTTGACGATAAAGAGATAGACAACGACCTTGCGGTTGTTGACAAGGCAATCAGAAAATATTACGAAACTGACAAAGTAAAGGAGACAAAGACAGATGAAAAAGATAAATGATTTTGAGAACATACAGTCCGCGGAGGAGTTCAAGCGTTTGCCTGCGGGCGGATACATAATCAAGATACTTAAAGTGACCGACCACCCCGACAAAGAGTATCTTGAATGCGAGTATGACATCGCGGACGGCGAATTTAAGGATTATTTCGCGAACAGCAAATACCCCGGCAGATTTTTCAAGTCGTATAAGGAAAAGGCTCTGCCGTTCTTTAAGGGCTTCATCACGGCGATAGAGGACACCTGCGGAAACTTCAAGTTCGCCTTTGACGAAAAGCAACTCGAACGCAAGTTTGTGGGCGTTGTTCTCGGCGAGGAAGAGTATCGCAACGACAACGACGAAGTAAAAGTACGTCTGACACCGACGATGTTTATCAGAGGGCAGAAGATCCGCTCGGGAGATTTTAAGGTTCCTCCTCTGAAAAAACTCACGGAAACGGTTGCGTCGTCGAAGCCGTCGCTTAACGCAAGCGCAGCGGGGTTCGAGTATATCGACGACGACAAACTTCCTTTTTAAGGAGGAGTTATGAACATATCGACCTTACTTCCGTATCTTGACAAGGTAAAGCAGCGAAACGGGCAGTATGAAGCGGCTTGCCCGGTGTGTCACTCCGACCATCATCTGTACGTCAAGGACGCGGGAGATAAAGTACTGATACATTGCCAGAAATGCGAGGCGGGATATGCCGAGGTGCTTGAAGCCCTCGGCATTGACGACAAGCAAGACGAGAAGCCTGTGGAGATAGAGCATTACGATCATATTTACCGCAGACCCGACGGCAGTGTTCAGTACGCAAAAACACGAATCAAATATTCAAACGGCAAAAAGAAATTCTCGTTTCACTATACGGACGAGAGCGGCAAAAAACATTTTACGAAGCCCGAGGACGCAAACGCGCTTTACAACCTCGATGCGCTCCAACGCGCGGACGCAAAAACACGCCTGTATATCGTTGAGGGCGAAAAATGCGTTGATGCTCTGACGCGCGCGGGGTGTCTTGCGACAACGACAAACACGGGCGGCGGTAACGGTACAATCAAGTTCACGGACGTTGACAGAGAATTGCTCGGAAAGTTCCGTGATAAGGTTATAATCCCCGACAATGACGAGGTGGGAGAAAAATACTGCAAGCACTTTCCCGACGCGAAAATACTGCGTCTGGCGGATATATGGGCGGATATCGGACCGAAAGGCGACATCGCGGATTATCTGCTGCGCGGGCTGCCGATAGAAGCCGTGAAAAATTACGACTTCAAAGAAGAGACGCCCGTTTCGGATATGACGAAAGAGCAGATTATTGACAAAAAGGTCTTTGAAAAACTCGTTCGTATTTCCGACGGTTTTGAAAGGCAGCAGGCGGTTGCGGAATTCCAAGTCAGAGCGACTGCGCTCGGTATGCGCAAGGCGTGGGACAACCTGTGGAAAACGTTTCAGATGAGTTTTTTCAAGGCGAACCGCAAGAGCGGGCAGCAGACGTTCTTTGTTGACCAGCCCGTAGTGCTTGACTGCGGAGAGTGGACAGCAACGAATGCGGGCGTTTACAAAACCGAGATGCAGAACGGAGACATACGCACGGTTTACGCATCGGCTATCCCGATTTTGCCGACGGAACTGTTGACGAACGACGACACGGGTATAGACAAGATACGCATCGCTTATTACAGGGACAACAAATGGCGAGACGTTATCGTGGAACGCGCCACGGCGGCAAATAACAGCAAAATCGTCGATTTAGCGAATAAGGGGATAGAAGTTACCTCCGACAACGCAAAAGCCCTTGTAAAGTACCTTTCCGAGTGCGTGACGCGAAATCTTGAAGCACTGCCGCACCGAAAAGCAATATCGAGGCTCGGTTGGGTAGATAACTGCTTTATGCCCTACGACGAGGGGCTTGTCTTTGACGGAGAGAAGGAAAACAAATATATCTATGACGCCGTGACGCAGAAAGGCAGCCTTGAATTGTGGGTAGAAAAAATGCGGGATCTGCGCGGTAAGTCGATGTACTTCCGTTTGCAGATGGACGCATCGTTTGCTTCTGTCCTTGTCGAAAGGGTTCATGCATTGCCTTTTGTGTTCCACTTATGGGGCGGTACGGGCAGCGGAAAAACGGTCGGTCTTATGGCTGCAATGTCAGTATGGGGCAACCCGCGCATGGGCAAGATGTGCCGCACGATGAACATGACGGCGAACAGTATGCTTTCGACGGCGGCATTTTTGTGTCACCTACCGTTTGCGGGCGACGAGTTGCAGACGATAAAAAGCAAGTGGGAGAACTACGACAGCCTTATCATGAGACTGACCGAAGGCGTTGACCGCGGCAGAATGTCTTATGACAAAAATAAGGAAATGCGGAGTTGGAAAAACGCGTTTCTGTTCACGGGTGAAGAACCGTGCACGAAGCAAGGCAGCGGCGGCGGTGTAAAAAACCGCGTTATTGAGATAGAATGCGTGAATTCGGTTGTCAAGAACGGTAACGAGGTTGTTTCTTTTGTCAATGAGAACTACGGATATGCGGGCGTTGAGTTTATCAAGAACCTGCGCAATGAAGAAAATTTGCAGGAGCAATACAACGAGTTATTCAGCGCGGTTATGCTCTTTGCCGACAGCACGGAAAAACAGGCTATGTCCATGGCTCTTATTCTGCTTGCGGACAGGCTCGCGGAAAAATATCTTTTCGGCGGCGAAGCCCTTGACGCGACGGACGTAAAGCAATTTCTTTGTTCCGTGAAAGAGGTCGATGTGTCCGAACGCGCATACGAGTTTATCATCAACCTTATTGCGCAGCGCAAAGAAAATTTTACTCCGTCCGCAAATGAGTGTTGGGGCAGAATCGAGGGCAAAGAGGTATTGTTTGACAAATTCATACTGACGAGGGAACTGTCAAACGCGGGTTTTGAGTTCGACGCGGTTAAACGAAAATGGCGGTCGAGCGGCAAGATTGTTCCCGGTAATGACGGGAAATTGAGGACTGTCACTACTGTAAATGGAGTGCAAGGTATTTATATCCGTGTCAAAATTGTAAAAACAACACTATAACAACACAAAAAACAACACTTTTGCAATTTCAAAAATCCTTATATTTACATAAAAACAACACTTAACAACACAAACAACACTTATAATAACATTTCATATACGCGAAGCCACGCGGTTTTCCCGTGTACGCTTGTATATAATATTTGAATATTCTGACCGAAAAAAGGTGTAAAAGTGTTGTTTTTCCCATAACCACAACGAAAAACGCACTTTTCAAGGTGTTGTTTTTGATTTATCGGTGTTGTTTCCGCGAAAGGAGGTAAAAAAATGGAATTACGAGATTATCAAAAACGAATGATAGACGATATAAGGTACAGTATGCGGACGGGTAAGCGGTCGATATGCGCAGTTCTCGGTTGCGGCGGCGGGAAATCCGTTATACAGGGAGATATATCCCGCCAAACGACAGAGAAAGGAAACAGAGTTTTGTTTCTTGTACATCGGCAGGAACTGTGCGGACAGATAAAAGCTACGTTCGAGCGGTGCGGAGTAAACTTTGACCTGTGCGACGTGATGATGGTTCAGACGGCGACGCGGCGGCTTACAAAACTTCCGAAGCCGTCACTTATAATCACCGACGAATGTCACCATGCTCTCTCAAACAGTTATACGCGCATTTATGATTACTTTCCCGATGCGGTTCGGCTCGGATTTACGGCAACGCCGTGTCGAATGAATGAGGGCGGGTTGGGAAAGGTCTTTGATGACCTTGTCATAGGACCGTCAACGGAGTGGCTGATAGAAAATCATTATCTTTCGCCGTATGAATATTTCTCCGTCAAACTTGCGGACGCTTCGGGCGTAGCGGTCAAGCGCGGAGATTATGACGCGGTGGCACTTGCAGAGATAATGGAGCAAACGAAGATCTACGGCGACACGGTCGAGAACTGGAAGAACATAGCAAACGGAAAGCAGTCCATAGTTTACTGCGCTTCGGTCAAAGCCTCGAAAGCGACTGCGGAGGAGTTCTGCAAAGCGGGAATAAGCGCGGCGCACATTGACGGAACAACGCCGAAAGCGGAGCGTGAAAACCTTGTTGAAGATTTTCGGCAAGGCAGGATAACGGTTTTGTCAAACGTTGAGTTGTTCGGCGAGGGATTTGATGTGCCTGACTGCGAAGCGGTGGTTTTGCTTCGACCGACAAAAAGCCTGACGCTGTTTATACAGCAAAGTATGCGCTCAATGCGCTACAAGGACGGCAAAACAGCCCTGATAATAGACCATGTGGGAAATGTATTCCTGCACGGCTTTCCCGACGATATGCGCGAATGGACGCTTGCGGCGAAGAGAAAAAAGACCGAAACGAAAATCAAGGTCAAGCAATGCCCCGACTGTTTTCGCGTTGTGCCGAGCAACTGCAAGATATGCCCCGAATGCGGGCACGACTGGACGGCGGAAGTCGAGGAAGAAGAACGTGCGGAACGGGAACGCCAGCAAGCGGAACTTATAAGATTGAACAAGGCGGAATATATGCGTACCGCGCCGCGCGACGGGTGGAAGAAACTGAAAACATGGGACGACCTTGTTTTATGGCAGAAGGAACACGGATTCAAATTTCAATGGTGCATACACAAAGCCGTTGAACTCCGTATCAGAATGCCGTCGCGATATGCGTATTACGCGGAAAGGATTTTAGGTATATGAACGAAACAGACTGGATGCACGAAGTGATGATGTATCTTTCGGAGCGCGGCTTCAAAGTGTTCCGCACGAATGTCGGCAAGGTCAGACTTGCGGACGGACGGTTCTTTGATACGGGACTGCCGAAAGGGTTTTCCGACCTGTTTGCCGTCAAAGACGGTCGGGCGTATTTCTTGGAGACAAAGGTCAAACCGTATAAGCCGACAAAAGAACAACTGATATTTCTTTCGGCAATGCGCCGCGCAGGCTGCAAGGCGGGTATAGCGTATACGGTCGAAGACGTGGAGGAGATTATAAATGATAAGATATGAATCCGATTGCGTGGACTGTGCCGACGGCTGCCACGGCTGCGGCTTGAAAAGAGAAACGCCGCACCTTTATTGCGACGAGTGCGGCGAATATGTGGATAAACTTTACAAGTTTACCGACGGGAGAGAACTGTGCGCGGATTGCTTGACAGAGGAATTTGAGGAGGTGGAAGTGGAAGATGACTGAAATAATGTTACCCGTTCGCCCGAAGTGGTGCGAACTTATAGCAAGCGGAAAGAAAACGATAGAGGCAAGAAAATTCTGCCCGAAGTGTGATGTGCCGTTCAAGGTGGATATTTATTGCACGATGGGGGACAAATTATGGGTAGCAACTGAGCAATTTCGGGTTAATAGCGGCGAAAAGATTGCACGCATTATCAATGCAAAAGATGTCGGTGGGTGTTATTTAGGTAACGGTAAAGTTATCGGAGAATTTGTTTGCGATAGAATCATCAATGTTGATTGTGACAGCGTTGCCCCATTTGATAAAGATTTAGACCTATATATCGATAAGCAAATTTGTATAGAAAGAAAGCAATTTTTTGAATACACAAGCGGTCGGCGTTGTTTTGGTATATCCTACCTTAAAATCTACGATGAGCCGAAGCAGTTGAGTGAGTTCTATGTCGAAGATACAGAAGCAATCAAAAACTGTAAACATAGATTTCGCTGGGGACAGCCCAAGAGTGTAACTCAACATGGGGGTTGGATAAAGGGCGGTTATGGCTGCATGAAAAACGGTGAGCCTGAATGGTGCGAGAAATGCTTGAAAAAGCCTCTTGTCAGACCGCCGCAAAATTTTTGTTATGTTGAAAGGAAAGACGAAAGATGAAAAAACTGTTTATTAGTCAACCAATGAGAGGGAAAACCGATGAAGAAATCCGAGCTGAACGTGAGAGAGCTATTGGAGAAGCTGAAACTCTGCTTGGAGAAAAGGTTGAGATTATTGACTCGCTTTTTGCCGATTTCAGCGGGAACGCGCTTACACGTCTTGCCGAGAGCATAGAACTCCTTGCCAAATCCGACATTGTTTATTTTGCAAAGGGTTGGAAAAATGCCCGCGGGTGCAGAATAGAGCACGAATGCGCCGTTGAATATGGAATCGATAGAATTGAAGTTAATGAGGAGGCAGAAGATGACGTGTAAACAATGTATTCATCATGTAGCCTGCAATAGATTTGAAAGCACTTTTCAAAACAGAAATGATGAGCCGTGTATAGCCTTTTCCGACCGCTCATTGTGGGCGCAGTTGCCGTGCAATGTGGGAGATACGATGTATTGTGATGGAAGATTTTTTGCAGACCACTGTAAAGGAGAGGTAATGAGTTTTCCAGTTGATATTATACTTACAAAAGTATGTAGTACATTCAGAGGAGAGATTGATATGGTGTTTGATTTTAAGGCTTTTGGTAAAGATGTCTTTCTCACCCGCGAGGAAGCGGAGCAGGCGTTGGAGGAGCGTGAAAGCAATGACGAATGAAGAAGCGATTAAAGAACTGAAAGAAGATAGGGCTTTATATGAAGGCGATATTGTCGAAGCGGGTGACGGTACGCCCGATGGACAACTTATGCTTGCCCTCGATATGGCGATTGAGGCGCTTGAAAAGCGGATACCGAAAAAAGTTGCCGCCGACATATACGACGACGGGGAAGTCTCTCATATCTGCCTGTGTGGGGCGGAAGTTGAAGAAAATCAAGCATACTGTGATGTTTGCGGACAGGCGTTGGAGTGGAGGGGTGAAGACTGAAAGCAACGAATAACAAAAAGAGAACGGCAAGTGCGTAAGCCGTCCTCTTTCGGAAGTATTCAATTATTTTCCGCAGGAACAATAACAAGTTTCATTCCCAACGGGGTAAGAAGCTTGACAACCGTGTCAAGTTGAGGATTCGTTGTTCCTCTTTCCATTCTGGCTATAATCGGCTGTTTGACACCGCTTAACTCTTCAAGTTTCTTTTGGCTTATGCCTTTTTCTTTACGAGCCTTTATAATTTCGGAAATGAGGGCGACGCGCAAGTCACTTTCAGCCCGTTCTTCCTGTGTCAACAGATTGTCGATAAATTCTACTGCGTCTCTTCCGACTGCGGGATTCTTCTTCATATCTGCGTTATTCATATCAAACGCCCCTTTCTGTTAAATCTGCGAGTTCTCTTTTTGCTTTCTCAATCTCTCTTTTCGGCGTTTTCTGCGTCTTTTTCATGAATTGATGAAGCAGCACATAACCGCCGTCCGTCCACCCGACAAACAAGATTCGGTCGCGTAAAGGTCTGAGTTCCCATATCTTTCCTTCAAGATGTTTTACATACGGTTCGCCCGCCTGTGTTCCGTGTTCGCTCAAAGTTTTTATATAGTCTCTTATCTTGCCGAGTTTGATACGGCTGTCCTTGTCATTTTTCGATGCAAGTTCAGTTAAATATTCCGCAACAGGTTCTTTGCCGTCCTTGTCTTTGTAAAAATATATTCGATGCAATTTTATATTCCCCCTGTTCACTAATATTATACTCGAAAGTTATTAAAAAGTCAAGTACTTTTGAGTTATTGAAATTGTAAAATTTATGTGTAAGGTCATGATGTTATTTAGGAGGTATACAAAACATGAAAGCAATAATTCCGACGCTGTCAAAGCGTCAGTTGCGGCAAGCAGCGGAAGAAGTTAAACGCACCTACGATAACGAAAATCGCAAGGCACTTATGCGCGTGATTTATATTTCCGTCATCGCTTTGCATCGCAACGCTGGTTACGGCGCTGAACGGTGTCGCAAACACATAAAACATATACAAGACATAATAGACGAATACGGCGGAAACCGTGAATGTAATCTCGATTGGGACAAGGGAAACGTCGCAGATATAATGCTGAAACGCGAACTTGATGAAATCGGTATTACTTCGCCCGATGAACCGCTGTGGAAGGAGTAATGAAACCGATGTATCTGATATACGGATTCGAAGAACGCATTCGAGGGCTTATGGCGGACAAAGACATAACAACGTCCGATCTTGCGCGTAGAACAAATATTGCGCGAAGTGCCGTTTCGGATATGATTGCAATGAAGAGAACCCCGTCGGTTAAGTTCATCAGTCGCGCCGCTCGTGTTTTGGAAACCACGACAGATTATTTGATTGACGGAAAATAAAATGATATGCACCCCAAAAAGTCAGACGCTATTAGGGGTGCATATTAAACTGTTCTGAATTATCTATCCGTGATATGCAATTCCTGTTTCAATGCCTTTTGCAGAACTTGCGAAAAGTTAATGTTTGCTTTTTCAGCCTTATAGCATAACCACCCGGGCAGAGTACAATTCTTTTTTACCGACATATTGTCAATCTGCCTTCTGTATTCGACAAAATCAATATCAACAAGCGTCAGAATTTCGCCGTCTTTTACCGTATGTTCCGAAAGTGAACTCGGCTGCGGCAAAGGTTCGCCGTCATCTTCTTTTGTGACACCTACAAGACCTATAACATCTCTTGCCATTTCTATGGCATCATAAATATCTTCTCCCTGTGTGCTTGTATCGAAGTCGGGAACGTATACAATATAACCGACTTCATCAGGTGTCAAAATAACCGGATAAGCGTTTCTCAATGCAAATTTCTCCTTTGAAAATAATCATTTATATTATGCGTAGGCAGGGGAGAGGGGCTTATTTAAGCCCTCTCCGCTTGATGATTGCCTTCGCGAGATTTTCTTTAATTTCTCGGTGTCGCGGTATCGGTTCTATGTCTTTTCCGTTGGAGTATATGTCATGTTGCGCTCCGCTTCGCAGGAAGAACCAACCGTTTCCGACAAGCAGTTTTATCAAATCTGCTCTTTTCGTATATCTCACCTCCTTGGTACACTTATATTATACGCCTTTTATACGTATTTGTCAATAGCTTTGATGAAAATAGTTGTGGCAAAAATGTAAAACTTGTTGGCGTGTCTGCGTTTGCGACACTTGATGGTGTATTATTGAAACAGTAACACACCGTTGAAAGGAGCAAAGGAATGACCCTTAAAGAGTTATCACAATTATACTGGCTGAACCGTGAGATAGAGCGTGACAGGGAACGTTTGGCAGATGTCAGGTCTCGTGCGGCATGTCCTTCCGCTCCGAACCTTTCAGGAATGCGGGGCGGAACGTCAGATGAAAGCCGCGTAGAGCGATATGTCGCCGAAATTGTTGACCTTGAACTTATTATTTCGGCAAAGTTGACACAATGCGTTTATGAGCGAAACAGGCTTGAACGGTATATTTCAGATATTCCCGACAGTCTTACCCGTCAGATTTTTCAGTTGCGTTTTATTGACGGGTTGAATTGGATTCAAATCTCGAACAGGATAGGCGGCGGAAATTCGGAAGAGGGCGTTCGGAAGCGCGTTTACAGATATTTGAAATCGGAAAAATAAAGTTGTCCCGAAATGTCCGCTTTGTCCGTGATATAATACATACTGGGAATTGACTTGGGACGGGCATTCTTTTTCTTTCTCTCTTTTTTAATACGGCAACGACTGTACACGTTGCCGTATTTCTTTTTACCTCCTGTTTCGGCGGGCATCATAGTGTATGTCGGGAGGGTGTGTCTTTTTTTATGGGGATATGACACGCAAAATAAACAGGACAAAGTGAGGTGATATTTTGTGACTGACAGACAGCGAAAATTCGCAGACGAATATATAATTGATTGTAACGCAACGCGCGCATATAAAGCGGCGTATCCGAATGTGAGGAAGGATACTGTCGCACGGGCAAACGGAAGCAGACTGCTTGCAAATGCTGACATTAAAACATATATTGACGAACGGCTTGAAAAAATCAGCGATGAGAAAATCGCATCCGCCGTTGAAGTTATGGAATATCTTACCTCGGTAATGCGCGGGGAAAGCAAGTCAAGCGTCGTTGTTGTTGAGGGCTATGGTGACGGATATTCGGAAGCAAAGATTTTTGAAAAAACGCCCGACGAAAAAGAGCGGTTAAAAGCCGCCGAAATGTTGGGACGCCGTTTCGGACTGTTTACCGATAAAGTCAGCGTTGACGGCGCTGTTCCCGTTGTAATCTCGGGCGGTGAGGCTCTTGAAGCGTGACAGCGTAAAACAGATTTATCTGCCTGATATAGTCGGAAGCGGGTATAAAGCCTTTTGGGAGTTCAAAGGGCGTTATCGCGTTGTTAAAGGTTCGCGTGCTTCCAAGAAATCAAAAACGACCGCGCTGAACAGTATCGTTCGGATAATGCAATATTCTACGGCAAATATGCTCTGCGTCCGCAAAGTTTATCGCACATTGAAAGATAGTTGCTTCACGGAACTGAAATGGGCAATAAAGCGTCTCGGAGTTGAAGCATGGTGGGACGTAAAGGAAAGCCCACTTGAAATGACATACAAACCGACCGGACAAAAAATTCTTTTTCGCGGGCTGGATGACCCACTGAAAATAACGTCGGTCACGGTTGATTCGGGCGTTTTGTGTTGGCTCTGGATTGAGGAGGCATACGAGATAAGTTCCGAATCCGACTTTGATACCCTCGACGAAAGTATTCGAGGGGAAATGCCGCCGGGGCTGTTCAAACAGATTACGTTGACGTTCAACCCGTGGAACGAACATCATTGGCTGAAAAAACGTTTCTTTGATAGGGAAGCGGAACCGGATATTCTTGCCGTTACGACGAACTATCTGTGCAATGAATGGCTTGATGAAGCGGATAAACGTGTTTTTGAGACTATGCGAAAAAACAATCCTCGGCGTTACCGCGTTGCAGGGCTCGGAGACTGGGGAATAGTTGACGGGCTTGTTTATGAAAATTGGGAAGAACGCGCATTCGGTCTTGATGAAATACGCAGTATTCCGTCGGTGAAATCGGCGTTCGGTCTCGACTTCGGCTACACGAATGACCCGACGGCATTTTTTGCGGGGCTTTTGGACTTGGATGACAAAACGCTTTATGTCTTTGATGAGTTCTATGAAAAAGGATTGAGTAACAAAAAAATCTGCGACAAGATTGTTGACATGGGTTTTCGAAAAGAGCGCATAACGGCAGACAGCGCAGAACCGAAATCCATTGACGAGTTGAATGCTTTCGGACTGCGTGTCTCAGGCGCGAAAAAAGGGAAAGACAGTATTCTGAACGGTATTCAATGGATACAGGATTTGAAAATTGTTGTTCACCCGCGGTGCGTAAATTTTCTTACCGAAATCAGCAATTATACTTGGAGCAAAGATAAATTCGGGCGTTCTTTGAATGTTCCGACAGATGATTTTAACCATTTGATGGATGCGATGCGCTATGCGCTTGAAAGTTTTGTTCGCGGCAACAAGTGGATGTATTAGGAGGATATATAATGAATATCGACATAACCGTTACAAACAAGATACCCGTCGTTCTCGGAAATCCCGTTATAGTTTGCGAAAACAGCGACTATACGGTTACATTTTCTTTTGATGACGAGTGGGAAAATCAGCCCATAAAGACCGCTCGATTTAATTATGTGCAGCATGGCAACAAACTTTATATTGACGTTCCGTTTGCGGGAAATACGGTAAGTGTTCCCCTGCTGAAAAACATCAATGAGGTCAGCGTAGGCGTGTATGCGGGGAATCTGTGTACATCCGCGCCCGCCGTTATTCCGTGCAAAAAATCAATACTTTGCCCGAATAAGACGCACGATGACCCTGCCGATGATGTTTATAACGAATTGCTTTTGACAATCAACACGAAAATGCTTGACGCCTTACAGGAAGCAATTCAAAACGGTGAAATCAGCATCGAAGACGTTAAGAATATCGTCGAATATAACAAGCGCGAAAATCTCACGTTTTGGGTCGGCACACAAGCGGAATACGACGCGATTGAAATCAAAGAACCGAATAGATTTTATCTTATAACGGATTCGGACGACGCAGAAAATATTCTTGATGCGATAGACGGGCTTCCCGCAAGAGTAACGGCACTTGAAAATGACGTTACGGAGTTGAAAGGGAAGACGCCCGTCGGAAAAGTTCTGTATTCGGGAATATTTGATACGGGAGTAACCGTATCAATTCCAGTACCGGGGCTTTCGAATTATACGGTTATTCTTGTTTACACAACGAGAGAAGATCTTCCCGCAGCAGAGGCAGGCATACTGTGTGTTAAAAATACGAATGAATCGGGCGAAAGCGCCTTTTCGGGAGTTCGTCATATAGTTCCCAGCGGAACAGATTTTACGCATGCGGGAATTGTCCTTCTTGTTGACAATACGGGAGAAACCGTTACAAAAGCAACATTCAAATCTACCGACAGTTCATTCCCGACGCAATGTGTTACTAAAATCGTCGGTATAGCATAGAGGTGACGATATGGCATATATAAACGGAAAAAAGATTTTTCTTGCGGGGTTAAACATCAATAAGATTCAAGATATTCCCGATACGGTAACAAAATTTTCGGAATTGTTCGATTTGGGCGACGGAGTATATCGAATGCCGAAGCGCTCAAAGAATAAAATATATTTCCCTACCGCTGTTTCGGGTGTAAAAACAGAGGTCTCGGGGCTTGTCGAGGTTGATGCCGCAACTGGTTCAATAATCGCATATTGTCTGCATAAAGAGATTTTCAGAACGGGAACGGAAAAATCCTATACATACACATCGAACAATTTTGCAGGGAAAGGATTGTCAACGAATGATTTTGCCGATGCAGATAAGGCGGAAATCGAAAAAATAAGTGCCGTCGAGAATAAGTTGAATTCGGACGGTGCGCTTGCGGATTTTCTTTTGTGGATTGACAATTACACAGAAGTCAATCGAGCATTTTCAATTTACCAAAGAAAAAGCGAAAGAAAGAAGGACGGGAACGGATATTCTGCCCGTTATCTCCGGTATGACTTCGATTATAATCACCCGCAGTCAAATCTCTCGCTGAAAGCCGTTCTGAACGGAACGGGAACTACAAGCGCAACGGGTTCGGGATTCTCTTTTGTCGGCGATTCCATTGTAAAGGTCTCGGCGTCTCTTTCACTCGGAAGTGAAAATGTTCTGTCGAGCGGACTTTTCGCGGATTTGCTTATAGACGGGTTCGACGGCGTTTCTCTGTTCTCGGGTATCGCCGAGGGCAAGCAGCGAACGTTTCTTTTTTCAAACGCAAAGTCTGTCAGTTTGCGCGGCTTAAACACTCGAAAGGGGTTTAACGGGTTCTCTGTCTGGACTTTTGCCGACGGCGGTCTTGTCTGGACTGCGGCTGACCTCCGCACGGCGAGAGAAAGCGAGACCGCAAACAAGTTGATAATTGACGCGTCGCAAGTCTCCGACGCAAGCACAAAGATATATCTTCCCGACGGCGGAACGGACGGAACGGGATACGGCGACCGTTGTTATGCGTTTGATTTGTTCGGATTTGCTGATGAGGCGGGGAAAAGCAATCTGCTTGCCACCGTGACGGCAACGCTGCCGTTCGAGGTCAATTCAAAAGTGTTCGAACACACCTTTTATACCGCGGCGGAAGGGCTTGACGAAATCAGGTTCTTTGCGAGTGAGTTTTAGAGAGAAAGGATGTGAACGAATGACGGAATCAATCATAGTCGCCGTTATAACGGGCAGTCTTGCGCTTGCAGGCACGGTTATTTCTGTACTTGCCTCGTCACATAAGACGGGACAAGACCTAAAAGCAAAGCAGTCTGTAACTGACGAAAAGATAAGCGAACTGACGCGGGAAGTGCGAGAACACAATAATTTTGCGAAGCGCATGCCCGTTGTGGAAGAACAGATAAAGGTTATAAATCATCGGATAAGCGATCTCGAAAGAGAGATTGCGGAACTGAAAAAACAACTTGTCAAATAGGAGGAAAAAACATCATGAAAATCAACTGGAAAGTAAGACTGAAAAACAAGACGTTTTGGCTCGCGATAGTGCCCGCATTGCTGCTTGTCGTTCAGACCGTGGCAAGCCTTTTCGGCTACGCATGGGACTTTGTGGTGCTCAATCAGCAGATAGCGGCGGTTATCAACGCCGTGTTTGCGGTGCTCGCGATTCTCGGCGTGGTTACAGACCCGACGACCGCGGGTGTGACGGACAGCGACAGAGCAATGGGCTACGACAAGCCGAAGGAGGATTGAAAAATGAATTTATTTTCTTGCATACATACTCTTTGCAGGTGCTACAAGGCAAACAAGCGCGGACAGTATAAGGATTCATCTCCGACCGGTATCATAGTCCACTCCACGGGTGCGAACAACCCGAATCTGCGCCGCTACGTTCAGCCGACAAAAGGAGAAGACGGTTACGATAAACTGATTGAAAAACTCGGGATTAACCGCAACGGTAACGCATGGAACAATCCCACGGGGGAGATTTGCGTTCATGCGTTTATCGGAAAACTCAAAGACGGTTCCGTCGCAACCGCAAAGATACTGCCTTGGCATTATGCCTGCTGGGGCTGCGCAAGCGGCAAGAAGGGCTCTTACAACTATGCTCCGACCCGCCATATTCAATTTGAGGTGTGTGAAGACGGCTTGAAGGACGAGAAATACTTCAATACCGCAGTCAAGACCGAAGCGGTTGAACTTTGCGCATATCTTTGCGACTTGTATAAACTCGATGTATCAACGGTCGTTTCACACAAAGAAGCGGCAGCGGCGGGCTATGCGTCAAACCATGGGGATATAGATCATTGGCTTGCGAAGTTCGGGTATACGATGAAAGACTTCCGCAAGTGGGTTTCCGCAGCCTTGAAAAAACTTCAAAGCGAAGACGAAAAGCCTGAACCGTCACCCGAACCTGCGGCGTTTACCCCTTATAAAGTGAAAGTAACGACGTCCGCGCTCAACATCAGAGAGGGAGCGGGAACGAATTTCAAAGTTACAGGTGTAATAAGGGACAAGGGCGTTTATACAATAACCGCCGAGACAAACGGCTCGGGCGCGTCGAAGTGGGGCAAACTCAAAAGCGGCGCGGGGTGGATCTCTCTTGACTATGTAACAAAGAGGTAAGACGATGCTTACTGTTTCCGAAATACTGAATTTTATCGATGAAGACAAGCGGAGCGAAAAGAAACGTTTTGCGGGTATCGGCGAAAAGTATTACGAGGGCGAACATGACATAAAGAATTATCGGTTGTATTATTACGATGCGGACGGAAATCTTGTGGAAGACAAGACACGTTCAAACATTAAAATAGCACACCCGTTCTTTACGGAACTTGTTGATCAGCAGGTTCAGTATATGCTTTCGGGCGGTGAAGCGTTTGTTCGTTCCGACCTGCCGGAACTTCAAACGTTGCTTGATGAATATTTCAATCGCAACGAAGATTTTACCGCAGAACTTTATGAAACTTTGACCGGATGTGTTTCGAAAGGCTTTGAATATATGTATGCCTATAAAAATACGGACGGAAGACTTGCGTTTCAATGTGCCGATTCAATGGGCGTTGTCGAAGTCGAAGCAAAGTTTGCGTCAGACGGACAAGACCATATTATTTATCATTACGTCGAACGCATAAACAGAGATAAGCAACTTGTAAAGCGAATACAGGTTTGGGATGACGCTCAAACGTTTTATTATACACAGATAGGCGACGGAGCGCTTGAACTTGACACCTCGACGGAGACGCATCCGAATCCACGTCCGCATGTTCTTTACAAAAAAGACCGTGAGGACGATACATATTATGAGGGGCTCGGTTTTATTCCGTTTTTCAGAATAGATAACAGCCGTAAACAGTTTAACGACCTGCGCCCCATAAAGGCGATAATAGACGATTATGACCTTATGAGTTGCGGGCTTTCAAACAATCTGCAAGACGCTTCCGAATACCTTGTTGTAGTTAAGGGCTTTCAGGGCGATAACCTGGAAGAACTTATGCAGAACGTTAAAACCAAAAAGCATATCGGTGTTGACGGCGACGGCGGGGGCGACGTTGAGTTTAAGACGGTAGACATACCGTATGAAGCGCGAAAAATCAAACTTGAACTTGACGAAAAAAATATTTATCGTTTCGGAATGGGTTTCAATTCCGCGCAGGTAGGGGACGGAAACGTGACGAATGTTGTTATCAAATCGCGTTACGCGTTGCTTGACCTTAAATGCAATAAAATGGAAATCCATCTGAAACAATTCCTCCGAAAAATCCTGAAAGTTGTTCTGAACGAAATCAACGATGAAAAGGGAACCGACTATCAGCCGAAGGACGTTTATTTTGATTTCAAACGTGAGGTTATGACGAACGCGCAGGATAATGCACAGATAGAACTGACGGAAGCGCAGAAACAACAAACACAGATTACGACGCTGCTTAATCTTGCCGGACATCTTGACGATGAAACTCTGATGCAGAATATATGCGCGGTTCTTGACCTTGATTATGAGGAAATCAAAGGAAAACTTCCGAACGACACCGAAACCGATTTGTTCGGAGACGATAACGAATAATGAATCGATGGGAAAAAGAGGTTCTGCAATCGCTTCTTGCTGATGAAGAAAGCGTTTTGAAAGAACTAAAAAAGCAATATAAAAATGCGCTTGCGGACATAAACGAAAAAGTCAAACTGTTTCAATCCGATATAGATGTTCTTGATGAGGCTCTTTCCTCGGACGGGCTTGACGAGGGCATGAAAGCCGCATTGAAATCGCAGAGACAATCGAAAATATATCAACAGCAGTTTCAAAAAGCCCTTAAAAGTCAGGTGGGCGGAATCCTCGACAAAATGCACGGGGATAACTATTCCACCATAAGCGAATATCTGAACGGGTGTTATGAACAGGGCTTTGTCGGCACGATGTATGATATGGCAAAGCAGGGCGTACCTCTCATTATTCCGATAGATCAGGCAGCCGCAGTCAAAGCAGTTTTGACGGATTCAAAGGTCAGTAAAGGACTTTACAATGCGCTCGGCGTGAATGTCGGAAATCTTAAAAAAGCAATAACGCGAGAAATAAGCCGAGGCATTGCCTCGGCTTTGCCGTATCGAGATATAGCGCGTAATCTTTCAAATGTTTCGAAAGCGCCGTACTCGCGAACAAAAACCATAACACGCACGGAGGGACATCGAATTCAGCAGACTTCCGCAGCGGACGCACAATTCGCGGCAAAGAAAAAAGGCGCGGATGTCGTTAAGCAATGGGACGCGTCTCTTGACGCAAGAACGCGTGATTCTCACGCCGCAATTGACGGGGAGATACAGGAGATTGACGAGAAGTTCAGCAACGGGTTGCGCTTTCCGGGAGACCCGAATGGTCCCGCAGCAGAGGTGGTAAACTGCCGTTGCACGGCAAATACACGCGCACGTTGGGCGCTTGATGAAGATGAACTTCGGACATTAAAAGAACACGCCTCGTTTTTCGGTCTTGATAAGACAAAAAATTTCAAAGAATTCAACGAAAAATATTTGAAAGCGGTTGACAAAGTTGAAAAAAGTGATATAATTAAATTAGAAGACTTTACAATAGGAAGAAGTTTAGGCGCAAAAGCCAAAAACTATGATATTAAACTTCCGAATAATGAGATCGTTCATTTGACAGAAGGTTCGAGAGTAACTAATGTTCAAGTCATTGCAGGAAAAGGCAGAAAACGTGAAATTGATATAGTACAGACACTCTTAACGAAATATCCCGGAACGAAAGAGCCTGAATGGCAAAAAGTTAAGGGGATTGGATATGTTGATTTTCATGGCGAAAGTTATAAGGCTGAACTACATTGGTATCAAGAACCAAGTGTCGGCAAGGTTGAGTGGAAGGTAAAACCCGATTTTAACGGGAATTGGTTTATTTATGAAGGTTAATACTTTTGTCAAGGTAAAATTTTTAGGGGAAGACAATCCTATTGCTTTGTTACACGGTAAAGTATATAACGCCCGTGTATTGAAAAAAGGATGGTTTGGCATTGTGGACGAAACACATGAAGAATATGCGTATCCCCCCGAACTGTTTGAGATTGTAGAAGAATAAAGGGGTTGTTTGATTATGATGTTACCATCGGAAGAACTTTGGAACATTCTTGAAAAAAGAAATAATGCAAAAACTCCGGAAGAGTTCGCATATTGGGAAGGAAAACACAAGGAGTATTTGAAAGAGAATCCTTTTAATGAAGATCCTAATTATATGCAGTTTTGATATTAACGCAGTTTTTTATAAAGCACCGTGTGAAAGCACGGTGCTTTTTCAAAGGGTAATTGTTACGGGACTTCCGTTCTGACACACGGAATTAAAATTTAATAACAAGGCAGTTGGTTTTTTTTGACCGACTGCCTTTTTATATGCCCTGAATACGGCACTTAAACTGTTTATAAAAATTCGCGTTGCAGACACGCGCTTAAAAATCTGTTCGTTCGAGGAAGAAACCTCATATAAAAACGCAGACGAAGAAAGGGAGTTTATGGAATTTTTGAAAACGGTTCTCGGAGACGAGTTGTTCAAACAGGTTGAAGATAAAATCAACGCATACAACGGAAATGATGAGAACAAGGAAAAAATCAAAATCGGCAATCTCGGAAGCGGAGAATACGTCGCAAAGGGCAAGCACGACGCCGAATTGCAGAAGATTCAAGCCTTGCTTGACGGAAAAACATCCGAACTTGATACCGCAAACGGGCTTATTTCGGACCTTAAAAAGGACACGAAAGACAGTAAAGATTTGCAGGGGAAAATCAGCGACTATGAAAGCAAAGTCTCTGCTTTGCAGAAAGCGCTCGAAGAAACAAAAGTCAGATATGCCGTCAGGGACGCTCTCCGTGAAGCAAAAGCCGTTGATGTTGATTATCTTGCGTTCAAACTTGATTCAAAACTTAAAAGTGACGGAAAGAGTATTGAACTTGACGAGAACGGAACCGTCAAAGGCTGGAACGATATGATTTCGGGCTTGAAAACGCAGTTCCCGAATCAATTTGAGGGTGTGGGCTCGAAAAAGATTGACGAACATAAACTCGAAAAATCATCGGGTGAAAGCGTGTTGACGCGCGCCGAAATTCTTAAAAAACCGTATGCGGAAAGGAATCGAATCTACGAAGAAAACCCGGAAGCATACAAAGAAGCAATGAACAATTAAGAAAGGAAAAATATTATGGCAGTTACACTTCTTAACAATGTTATCAATCCCCAGGTCATGGGCGATATGATAGGTGCAAAAATCGAAGCACAGCTCAAAGCAACCAAATACGCCCATGTTGACACTTCGCTTGTAGGTGTTCCGGGCGATACAAAAACCGTTCCTTCGTGGAACTATATCGGCGATGCGAACGACATTGCGGAAAATACTGAAATCGACATAGCGACCATGAGCGCGGCGACAGATACGTTCAAGGTCAAGAAAGCAGGCAAGGCAATTGCGATAACGACCGAGGCAATCAACAGCGGGCTCGGAAACCCCGTTGCACAGGGCGAAACGCAGCTTGCCAAGTCCATTGCCTGCAAAGTTGACAACGATGTTCTTTCCGCAATCTACAAGGGAACAATGGTCGTTGCGCCGTCCACTCTTGCCGCAATCGCGTATAACGGTATCGTTGACGCCGTTACCAAATTCGAGGACGAAGAGGACGGCATCGAAAAGGTGATGTTCATTCACCCGAAGCAGGAAGCGACGCTTTTGAAAGATGCGAACTTCATTTCCGCAGACAAGTTCACCGCGGGCGTTGCTGTCAACGGTGCAATCGGTAAAGTTGCGGGTTGCTGGATAAAGAAGTCGAAGAAAGTCAGACTTATCAAATACGAAAAGGACGATTCCGCAGGCACCATTACCGTTGTTGCGGACAGCACAGCAGAAACCGACGCGAAAAAGCATCTTTCCACCGTTCAGCCTTATACCGAGGATACTCTTGAAGTCGGAAGCAAGGTCAAAGCCGTTGCCGCGGAGTATTATATCAACCCGATAATCAAGATGGAACCCGATTCGGCTGAAACCGAATATACGGAAGACGAACTTCCCGCAGTTACCATTTTCCTCAAAAAGGATACGACCGTTACCTCCGACTATGTTCAGAGATTCGACCGCCACGAAATAGTTGCGTACCGTTATTACGGCGTTGCGCTCACCAATGCGGCAAAGGTCGTTCTTGCGAAGTTCAAAGCGTAAAAGAAAGGAATGAGCCGGCATGATAATGACTGTTGATGAATTGAAAAAATTCATTGATACCTCAATCGACAACGACGTGCTGGAACTCAAACTTTCAGCCGCAGAGGCAATGATTCGCGCTTATACCCACAATGGTTTTCACAATCGCACGATCCGCTGTTTTACCTCCGTTTCGGACGGTGTCGTAAGTTCGGCACCGTCCGCTCTTGCCGACGGAGATACGGTTGAAATAACCGAAAGCGACGAAAATAAAGGTTTGTTCATTTACCGCAACGGAAGATTGACGCCTACACCGAATGACTGCGAGAGATGTTTGATAACAAAAGTCGAATATCCGCCCGACGTCAAAGCTGGAATCGTCAATCTTCTTGATTGGGACTTGAACAACCGAGACAGAATAGGCGTGTCTTCCGAAACAGTTTCCCGCCATTCCGTAACTTATTTCAATCTTGACGGGACAAATTCCGTTGCAGGGTATCCCTCTTTTCTGATGGGCTTTTTGAAGCCGTATATGAAAGCGAGGTTTTGAGATGAAACGTGTTGCGGGAAATGTCATCGCCGAACTGCAACGATTTGAAACGGTTGAAAACGCGATAGGCGAAAAGGAAAAGACGTGGAAGACGGTCGGACGGCTTTGCGGTTGGCTTGATTTGTCAAACGGTGAATCCAAGTACACAAACAACAATGCGAAAATGCAAGAATCGACGCACGTTTTCATTACGGACGCCACCCAACTGCAAGCGAACGCCGAAAACGGGCGATTGCTTATCGGCAATAAGAGATATGACATTATGCTTATTGACGACCCGATGGAACTCCACGCTCATTCGGAAATCTATCTGAAATTCACGGGTGGGCAGTAACTATGAATACTGTAAGTTTTACGGACAACAGCGTCAAGGTTACGGCTGCAATCAGGGAAAAATGCATAGCGTATCTTTATGAATGCGGCGCGGAGTTGCAAAGTGCCACAGTTCGCAATCAGAAAAAAAATACCGACACCGGGCAGACGGCGGGTTCGTGGACTTGCAAAGTTGACGAAGCGGAACTCGTTGCACAGATAGGTTCACCCCTTGAAAACGCTGTTTGGGAAGAGTTCGGCACAGGACAATACGCTTTGAACGGCGACGGAAGGAAAACGCCGTGGGTATATAAAGACGACAAAGGCAAATGGCACAGAACCATAGGCAAGAAGCCGCGCAGACACCTTTACAGGGCTTTCGCGGCAAACAAAGACAAAATACAAAAATATCTTGAAAGAAAGTTAGGAGAATTGAAATGACGACCGAAGCATTAAAATTTATATCCGATGAAATAAAATCCGTCGGCATAAATTACGAGTTCGGCGAGTGGTCCGATTCTCCCGTTCCCGATCCGTATTTCATCGGCGAATATATCGAAACACCGTCTCTGACCGAATCGGGGTTACAGGAAGCAACCTTTATTCTGACAGGGACGGGACGCAGTTCACGACTTCTTCTTGAAAAAGTAAAAGAAAAAGTCGAACGGTTGTTTGACCCCGTTGAGGGTAAAACGGCGATACTGCCGAACGGAAACGGATTGGCGGTTTTCTATTCGGATTCAATGACCGTTCCCGTTGATGACGCGGAACTGAAAAGAATACAAATAAATCTTCAAATCAAAGAATGGAAGGTGACTTAAATGACACTCGGAGATGAGTTCAAAAGTTCAGGTATTACGGAAAAAACTCCGGAATCAATTCTGCTCGGAGCGGGCACCATACACAAAAACCTTGCTTTCGGTTACATTCTTACGACGGAAGAACCGAAAAATTGGGATACGGAATATCAAAATTATTATACAAAATCGGACAGCGATAATTCTTACACCGCAATCAGCAGTCCTACACCTTGGAAGAAAGACTACGCTTACAAAAAAGGCTGGAACTTTGCCGAATCACTTATATGCGCAACATCGGGTGGCTCAAAACTTGCAATTACCCCCGAACTCTACGATATTCCAGTGGACGGGGCTCTTGTTAAGGTCAAGGGCTTGACTGCAAAGGTCGGCGAAACCGCCACACTTGATATCAACCCCATTGAACTTACTCCCGATATATTGAAGACCGCAGTTATCGGTGATGAATCGGTATCCGAAACGGCTACGGGTTACAGCGAGATAAGATCCCGTGCGCAGATTTCGGAGGGTGATTATGTTACGGGGCTCGGCTATGTCGGCAAAACACTCAAAGGACGTCCGATAATCATCATTTTTGACAATGCTCTTTGCACGTCGGGGCTGTCTCTCGAAGGGAAAAACAAGGAGGCTGCCATTCCCGCATTCACGTTCGAATGCCATGCAGACCTCGGTCCCGAAGTCGATACTCTGCCGTGGCATATTTACTATCCCACACCCGCAGAAGGTTAAGGAGGCATAACAGATGGAGAAAACAGCGTCAAAATGGGAGTTCAGGGAACTTTGTTCATCTGATATATTCCCCGTTTTCAGAATCGTGAGCAAAATCGGCTTTAAGCAGTTCAGGGACTGTTTTCAGTCGGAAGACGTGAAAAATATGGCAGCAAAGGGCGGAAAAAAAGATGTTTCCGCCATCGGTATGACCATATTTTTTGACATTGCGGGTATCGTGATGGAAAATATATCTTCTTGTGAAAACGAGTTGTACGACTTACTTTCAAGCGTTTCGAATCTTTCGAAAGAAGATGTAAAGAAACTTACCATGGCAGAGTTCGCGGAAATGGTGATTGATTTTATCAAAAAACCTGATTTTGCGGATTTTTTCAAGGTTGTTTCAAAATTGTTCAACTGAATGAAGTAAAGTTTATGGACTTGCTGTTCTCTCGATATGCAAGTCCATTTTCTTTACTTGACAGCGTTATATGTATGCGGCAGTTCAGTTCGTTTATCGATGAAATGATAGAATCGGAAAACGAAAAAATAATGTGGGAATATTATTTGCACAGAGTTCTCGATAAATCGTTCTCGGATTTCAAAAAATCCGTTGAAACGCATATAAAACCGTCAGATGAACAGGTTGAAACAACCGTATTGACCTCAAAAGACATATTAAATCAATTTATCCCGGAAAGGGGGTAAATAATGGAAATATTCAAAATCTTCGGCACTATCGGTTTGAAGGGCGTCGAAGAAACAAATAAATCGCTTGATGAAACCGCAAAAAAAGGTCAGCAGACATCAAATACCTTGCAGAATGCCTTTGCCCGAATCGGCAAATCTGTTCTCGAATATTTCAAGCCGGGACATACAAGGGCTTTCGGAAAATCTCTTGATGAAGTCAGCGCCGCCGCAAATGAACAAAGAACAAAACTCGACGCACTGAAAGAAAAATACAAGAGTTTGTATCTTGAACAGGGCAAAAACTCGAAAGAAACCAAAAACTGTGCAAAGGAAATCAAGGAACTTTCCGCAGAGTTGGCAAAAAACGAGAACGCCATGGATAACGCCGAGGACGCGGCGAACAAGTTTGACAAGTCGTTGCGTGATGTGGGCGATTCCGCAGATAAATCGGAAAGCAAACTGTCAAGGTTTTTCGGAGCACTCGGCAAATGGTCTTTGAAAATGGTCGGAGTAGGACTTGCAGCGGCGGGTACGGCAATACTTTCCATCGGAAAAAAGGCTGTTGAAGCATATTCAGACTATGAGCAATTTGTAGGCGGCGTTAAGACGCTGTTCGGCACCCAGGAAATGACGCTTGAAGAATATGCGAAATCTGTCGGTAAAACGGTCGAACAAGTCAAAGACAAGTATTCCGCTCTTGAAAAAGCGCAGAACATGGTTATGACAAATGCCGCAAATGCTTACAAAAGCGCGGGAATGTCAGCCAATGAATATATGGATACGGTTACGTCTTTTTCTGCGTCGCTGATTTCATCTTTGAAAGGCGATACCGTGAAAGCCGCAGAAATTGCAGATCGCACCATCATCGACATGGCTGACAACGCAAATAAGATGGGTACGTCTTTGGAATCCATTCAAAACGCGTATCAGGGCTTTGCAAAGCAGAACTATACCATGCTCGACAACCTTAAACTCGGTTACGGCGGCACGAAAGAAGAGATGGAACGCCTTATTGCCGATGCTTCCAAAATGAAAGATGCTCAAAGGGAACTCGGTGTTACGGTAGATGCTTCTTCAATGTCCTTTGCCAATATCGCAAACGCAATCAGCGTTGTGCAGAAGAATATGGGTATAGCCGGCACGACCGCGAAAGAGGCGGCATCGACCATTCAGGGGTCTTTGGCATCGCTTAAAGCGTCCTGGACGAATCTTATGACGGGGCTTACCGATGAAACACAGGACTTCGACACCCTGATGAAGAACCTGTTTGACAGTCTTGTGACCGTAGGAAACAACCTTATTCCCCGAATAGGCGTTGTTCTTGACGGCATTGTCGAAATGGTTGTGAAACTTGCGCCGAAAATAGCGGAAGCGATTCCCGGAATAATTTCTCAACTTCTGCCGAAAGTCGTTGAGGGCGCTACAAAACTTGTGAAAGCCGTTACGGACATATTGCCGCAACTTCTGGATTCGATATTGAAAGCTGTTCCCGATTTGATTTCGGGCTTGGAACAGATATTCAAATCCTTAGTTGATGCTTTTCCGAAGATGATTGAATCCTTGTTGTCGAAATTGCCGACATTGATTCCTCAAATCGTAAATGCGCTTACGAATATGTGCGTTTATGTAATGAAGCATTTCACGGAAATAATACAGCCTCTGATTGATAAATTACCCGATATTCTTATTTCGCTTGTTGATGCTCTGATGAATAATCTTCCGACGATTATCGACGGTTGCATTCAACTCATCATCGGAATCGTCAAAGCCACTCCGCAAATCATTCTCGGGCTGATTAAGGCTATTCCTAACATTGTAAGTTCGATTGTTAAGGGATTATGGGACGCTTTGCCAATTTTTATAGAGGGAATAATATCCATTCTCGGAGAAGTTGCGTCCTCAATATGGGAATTCTTTACGGGGCTTGCAGAACAGATAAGCGAATGGTTCAGTTGGATATGGGAAAAGATTAAAGAAATATTCTCTCCCGTCGTTGAGTGGTTCGCAAGCATTTTCAGCACAGCATGGGAAGCAATAAAAAGTGCATGGAATGCAGTTGTCGAATGGTTCAGAGGAATATGGGACGGAATTGTAAGTGTCTTTTCCGCCGTCGGCGAATGGTTCGGCGAAGTTTTCGGCGGTGCGTGGGAAAACGTTAAAGGCGTTTGGAATGCCGTGACAGGGTGGTTCTCCGGTCTCTGGGAAGGAATCAAAAACGTCTTCAAGGGTGTAGGAAACTTTTTCAGCAATGTTTTCAAAGGCGCTTTTGACGGAATAAAAAAGGTCTTTGGTTCAATAGGAGATTGGTTCAAAAAGATTTTCGATAAGATTGCCGCTGTTGTAAAGGCTCCGATAAACTTCGTAATAAAAGGTCTTAATATGTTGATTCGAGGTTTGAATAAAATCTCGTTTGACATTCCCGACTGGGTGCCTGTCATAGGCGGTAAAAAGTTCGGATTCAACATCGGAGCAATTCCGTTGCTTGCAAAAGGCGGCGTTGTAGATAAATCCACCATTGCGAATATCGGAGAGGACGGAGCGGAAGCGGTCGTTCCTCTTGAAAAAAATACCGAATGGATAGAAAAAATCGCGGACAAGTTGAAAGACGCACTCGGCGCAAGAAACGACGATTCCGTGCTTTCAAAATTCGATGAATTACTTGCGGCAATTAAATCGTTGAAGATTTATCTTAACAACGGGGTTCTTGTCGGCGAACTTGCACCCGATATGGATTCCGCGCTCGGCAACATCAGCAGATTGAGAGGTAGAGGTTTATGATGGGCGTACGCTTCGGAGGTTATCATTCTTACGATGATTTCAACCTGATTCTCTCGTCGAAAAGCATATCGTCTCCGTCTCCGAAAAAGGAAAGCATTGATATTCCTGGCGCAGACAGCGAACTTGATTTTACGGAGTTTTTCGGCGATGTTAAGTTTGAAAACAGGCAACTGAAATTTGAGTTTCGCTCGACTGCTCCTTATTTGGAGCAGATAGCCCTGGATTCATACCTGAAAAATTCTCTGCACGGGAAAAAGGTCAAAATCATTCTTGATGCAGACCCTGATTTTTACTGGGTAGGCAGACTTTCGGTCGGTGATTGGTCAGATGATAAGCACATAGGAAAAGTTACCGTTACTGCCGACTGCGAACCTTGGAAATATGCGCTGCTTGCGACTGTTGTATCCGTCGAAACTTCTTCGGCAGAGACTACGGTTCTGCTGCACAATCTGCGTCGAACGGTTGTTCCGAAGATAACGACAAGCGCACCTATTACGGTCTCGTGGGAAAACGGGACCGTTGACCTTGAAGCAGGCACATGGATGATTCCGGAACTTGTCCTTCGTGAAGGCGCCACCGCTGTGACGGTATCAGGTGCGGCAAATGTGAAATTTGAGTATCGGGAGGCGAGTTTGTAACCGTGTGGAAAGTATATTGCGACGAATATCTTCTTTATAACGCGGAACTTGAAGATTATAAAATTTTCGACCCTTCTTTGACACTTGAACTGAATAAGACAGGCAGTTTCACTTTCACAATATATCAAAATCATCCGAACTACAACCGTTTGCGGAAGTTAAAATCCATAATAACGGTTTATGACGGAAATTATCTGTATTTCAGAGGACGTATACTGAATGATGAACTCGGCTGGTATAACGAAAAACAGGTTTCATGCGAGGGCGAGTTGGCTTTTCTTATCGATTCTGTTCAACGTCCGTTTTCATTTCCTTTGAAAAAAGACGAAGCAACCCCCGCAGATTATTTTTCATTTCTGATAAAACGTCATAATGAGCAGGTTGACGATGAACACCGTTTTCTTGTCGGGCGGGTGACCGTTACAGATTCAAACAACTATATCGCAAGATCTGACACGGAATATTCCACAACATGGGATTTGCTCAATCAGGGGCTGATAAAGTCTCTGGGCGGGTATATATGGGTAGATTCCGATTCTGACGGAAAAAGGCGTATAAACTATCTGTCGGATTTTGATGATTTATGCGATCAACCCGTTGAATTCGGCAGAAATCTTTTGTCTTTGGCAAATGAGCGAAGCGGTGAAGACATTGCAACGGGAATAATTGCAATCGGAGCGAAAAAAGAAAATTCCGATGAAAGAGTGACGATAACGGCTTTACCTGATGAAGATACGGAAGATATTTGCAAAAAAGATGATTATGTTTTCTCAAAAAAGGCGATTTCGTTATACGGAAAAATCTTCAAAAAAGTAACATGGGATGATGTGACCGTAGACAAGAACCTTTTAACAAAGGCAAAGAAAGAACTTGAAACCGTAACGCTCGAAACACAAACGATAACATTGACCGCCGCTGATTTACATGCGGCGGGACAAAATTTCAATTCGTTCAGACTCGGCACTTATGTGACTGCGAAGAGTACGCCGCACGGCATTTCAAATGCTTATCTCGTAAAGAAGTTGTCCATAAAATTGCTCAATCCCGCATCGAATACCATAACGGTGGGGGATACTACACACTCTTTTACGGAACAGTCCGCGCAGCAGTCGGAGACGTGGAAAAAACAACTGAAAACCGATTCCGCGAACTTAAAGAATTCCGTTATACAGGAAGTCGAGAAAAGCACCGATGAAAAAATAGGCGAAGTTTCTTCCGTCGCTTCGGGTGCGCAAATCTCTGTTGACGAATTGAAAAAATATTTTCGTGTTGTAAGCGGAAAAATAATCCTCGGTTTGTCTGACGGTAAAACAGATGTGGAAATCCCAGGGGATCTGCTGCAACGCGATTCCGTAACCGGAACACTTCAAAATTCATGGGAAAACTTTGATGAAGCGCACGGGGCGGTTTCTATCAGAAAAGACACTTGCGGAAACGTTTTCGTCTCCGGGCTGATAAAATCGGGAACGACTGACGCGGGAACGGTTATTTTTCAATTTCCGACGGGGTACCGTCCGAACAGAACGGAACGATTCTGCGTCGGAACAGAAACGGGGATGTGCGTCCTTGATGTCTCACCGTCGGGCGAAATAACAATCGTTTCGGGCGCGTCTGCTGCATGGCTTTTACTCTCGGGAATATGTTTTAAGGCGGGGAATTGATCCCCGCTTCTTTCGTGTTCTTGTTCTGAATGGCGACCTTGGAACCCTTTTCTTGCAGTCGAAACAAACTTTTAACTAACAAAAAGTATATAAAAATATAGGAATAACAATAATAGTATTACTATCAGCTCCATAATTACAGAAGCCTGAGAATGTACGGAAATGTGCATTTTTGGGCTTTTTTCTTTTTTACAGGACGCTTAAAAACGGCTATTTTTCGGTATCGTAACTAACAAATAACTAACTCAGAACTAACAAAACGGAAGTTGGAATGTTTTTGAAGATGTCAGACAGTCGGAGCGTACTGTATAACTCCACAGAAAATCAAGATGTGATTTTACAGCAATTACTTTTTGAAAGCACGGAATGTTTCTTGAACAAGATTATTTGTTTGGCTATTCTGCACAAATGTAAGCCGTTAACTTACAGTTGTATTGAGTGGAAATACACATTGACTATTTTGTGCAATTTTGTTATAATAAAATTAACCTCATAGGTAAATTGTCGAAAGGCGTGATTCGTTGGAAATAGAGTATAAAAACAATAAATTAAAGGCTATTTGTACTCGATACGATTGTGCCGTTCGTGCTCATGGTAAAGATATTGCAGAAAAGATTGATAAGCGAATAGGAGAAATCAGAGCAGCTGCTTCTGTCGAAGAGTTGATAAAATATAAAATCGGAAATTGTCATCCTTTGCTCGGGAACAGAAAATCTCAGTATGCGGTAAGTTTAGCAGAACCTTGGCGATTAGTATTCGAAAAAGTGAACAGGGATTTGGTGAGCGTGAATATTATCAAGATAGAAGATTATCATTAATATTGTTGTAGTATGTTGGGAGGGATTTATTTATGGTAAAAAGAAGCAAACACTACATAGCAACTCCCCCGGGAGCAACAATTAAAGAACAGCTGGAAGACAGAGGCATGACCCAAAAGGAATTTGCCAAAAGAATGGATATGTCCGAGAAGCATATAAGTAAACTGATAAACGGTGAAACGCAGTTGACTGCAAAAACCGCAAATAAACTTGAAATGGTTTTAGGCGTACCCGCTCATTTTTGGAATAACCTTGAAGCGATTTACAGGGAAAAACTCGAAAAAGTTGAGGAAGAAAACTCCTTGGACGAGGAAAAAAATATCGCAAAACTTTTTCCATATAACGAAATGGCAAAAAGCAATTGGGTTGCCCCTGCGAAAAGAATCGAAGAAAAAGTTATTGGTCTCCGAAAATTCTTTGAGATTTCAGACTTAAAGATGTTGGGAAACAGATCTTTGCTTCCGAAAGTTGCGTTCAGGAGACTGGGCGATTCCGTAAAATCGGAGTATGCGTCTTTTGCATGGGCGCAAGCAGCAAAAATTCAGGCGAGAGAGCGAATTGTTTCGGCACAAAATTATACAAAGTTGGCAAATTCAATTTCGCAGATAAGGGCAATGACAACAGTTGAACCGGAAATATTCTGTCAACAACTTGTAAATGTCCTTGCCGATTGTGGCGTGGCAATCGTGTTCTTGCCGCACTTGAAAGGGTCGTATTTGCACGGAGCATCGTTTATTGACAATAATAAAATTGTTCTGGGAGTGACTGTTCGAGGAAAAGATGCCGACAAGTTTTGGTTCAGCCTTTTTCATGAATTGGGGCATATCCTTTTGGGACACTTGAATTTAGACGAGATCACGGCAGACGAAGAATCCGCTGCCGACGATTATGCAAAAGAGTGTCTGATACCGACAGCGCCGTTTGAAAATTTTGTTTCGAACAATAACTTTGATGAAGTTTCCGTTCGACGATTCGCAAAAACAGTCGGCGTAGATGTCGGAATAGTTGTTGGACGATTGCAAAAAGAAGAATATATTTCATTCAATTCATTGAATCATCTTAAAACTCAATACACAATCATTCAGTAAAAAAAAATCGGGTGTTGCTTATCGACACCCGATTTTTCATGGTTTTTTATATTGAATTGATTGCTTTCAAAAGGTCTTCGATTTCGATATGGGTGTAGACCGCTTCGGTAAGGGACATTATTGATTTGTGCCCGACGATCTTTTTTATCACGGTCTGATTGACGTTTGCCATAACGAGCAGCGAAATGCAGGTGTGGCGTGTTTCGTGCGGGGAGTGGTTGAAATTGAAGAAGTTCATAACCGGCTGCCAATATGTTTTTTGAAAATTGCTGTATTCAATGGGCAAGCCTGTTTCGGATGAAACAGCGTAAGGGCTCGGGGCGGTCATATACTTCTGCCAGAACGGAAGAACCTTGTCCGCTATTGGAACAATGCGCTGACCCGATCTCGTTTTTGATTTGCGAACATAGAAAATGCGGTTATCGAGATCCACATCAGATTTTTTCAGCGTCAGCAGTTCGGAAATTCGAACCCCGCTGTAAATCAGCATTAAAACAAGTTCAATGCGGTTGTCATATCCGACGCTTTCCCAAAGAGTGGCAATCTCTTTGCGTGTAAATGCCTGTTTTGGCGTCGGGTCATTCTTTTGCTTGACTTCGATACGGTCTGCGTAATTCGTGCGCAAATAGTCGTTTTGGACGCAGAAATCAAATACCTTTGACATCAGCGTTTTAATTCGCTTTGCTGTCTGATACCCCGCGGGACAAGCGTCGAGAACGGCTTGAAGGTGTACCGGGCGCAAATCTGACATATGGCGCTGTTTGATAAGGTCACAATGCTTATATGCGATTTTGTAATTCTTTGACGTTGACGATTCTTTATCTCCAAAAGTCTTGCGAAACCAAATATTGTAAACATCGTCGAATGTAGCGCGTGACATTTCGATGTCGTAAGGTGCTTCATTGAAATCCGAAAGGGCTTGCAATGCAAGTTGCTTTGAGGAATAGAATCCAATCGTTATATATTTTTGTCGGACGCGGTTGTCGCAGACCTCCCAGCCAATGGTTTTGCGTACAATCCACGGTTTTCTTCTCTTGCCCGAAAGTTTATATACAGAACCGTATCCGTTAGGTAATCTCATTTTTATTCTCTCCTGTTCTTGACAAATCAACAGGATTATGCTAAAATAGAGCATAGTAATCCTGTATTATTTAACGAGTGGTGTGGGATTTACTGCGAACCTGTCGTGTTGCCGCACGGCGGGTTCTTTTTTATGTAAAAAAAGTTTAACTTGCGGGTAACTTGCAGAGAGCATTTTGCCGACGTCAGCAAAATGGTCTGTAATTTATTTCGCTGCTTTGAAACTTCGGACGACGCCCGCGATGCAGAGGACAAGTTTTTTGATGCACCAATACATACCGTAGCAAACAGCGTATGTCAACCATGCATATAGCACCATGATAAATACCATCATTTTTAACGCCCAGTAAAACAGCAGTACGATTGCAAGCCACGGCGCATTTTTCTTTGTAAGGCGAAACCCGATATGAAATTTACTGCCTTTGGAGAGCACTTTTGAAAAACCGATGAACATTGCTTTCTTCCTTTCCTACTCCGCTTTCAGGCGGAGATTTTTTATTTTTCGTTAACTCGCAGCCCGAGAAGAGTATCTATTGCATATTGCATTTCGGGGTGTTCGTTATATGCTTTGAGCAGACGGCTTTCTTTTTCGCTATGTTCGAACCCGACAAGCCAACTTGCGGAAACATTAAGGCAGTTTGCTATAAGAACAATCCTGTCGCGGGCGGGTTTATATCTGCCGCTTCTATACTGACTGATAACTGCCGCAGGTATATTTGTACGGCGGCTTAATTCAACCGATTTGATTTTTTGCGTATCCATGGCAATATTCAGATTTTTGCTGAAAACTGCCGTCCCCGAAGGACAATCATTATCTGAAAAACAAAGCAGATATTCGGGAGATACTCCGAAAAAATCTGCAAATTCTTTTATTTTGGAATATGGAATCTTATTGATATTGAGTTCGATTTTGTTTATTGCAGATTTGTGTGTGTAGCCCAGGCGATTGGCAAGTTCTTCTTGCGTCAACCCTCTTTCTTTGCGCAACGAACGAATGCGCTCGCCAAGTGTGTTATCGGAAAGACCTTTCTCTTTTGGGACTGTCGTAACAGGAGTTCTATCCAATAAAAAATCAACAGAAACATTGAAATAATCCGCAAGTTTATTAAGCATTCTCAAACATGGTTCTCTTGTTTCTTTTTCGTAGTTAAGATATGTTGTATATGGAATGTCGAGATCCTTTGAAACTTGTTTAGCAGATATATTCAGTTGTTGACGAAGTTCTTTCAATCTCATTATATTTGCTCCGAATGTTTTATTTTTAATATTCGAAAAACAGCTTTGCGCATTTCAGGCTGTGCTCTGTATGCAAGAATAACGGATTTTTCTTCTTCCGATAAAAGGATACAATCTTTTGTTCCTGTTTCATTTGTAGGAGAGATACTAATATTCAAGCCATCTGCAAGTGTAAGGAGATTTTGAAGCGATGTATTCATTCCTCTTGCAATATTATTTAATGCCGAAAGTGACGGCATAGGGGCTTCTCCCGTGGTTGGGTTTATTCCGTTTTCAAGCATTGAGATATAACCGTTTGAAATGCCGCAGCGCACCGCAAACTGTCTTTGCGAAATTTTATTTTCTTCACGGTACTTTTTAATGATTTCCCCTACGGTCATTGTTGTTTTTCTCTTTTGGGCGGTTCTACCCAACAAAAAATCGACCGAGACATTAAAATAAGCAGCAATTAAAATTAGTGTGCCAATGCTCGGCTCTCGTTGCCCTTTTTCAATCTTACTTATTGCGGATTTTGTATGAAATCCAAGTTTGTCGGACAACTCTTCTTGTGTCATGCCACTACGCTTTCGAAGTGTTTTAATGCGTTCTCCTATGTTATTGAGAAGCGGAAGTTCTATTTTCTTTACAGGACGGGAATCATATTTCTCCATATCAATAGTAGATAGAGCATCGTAGCCTATTAGATACGACGGTTCTATATGTAAAGCCATTGCAATTTTTTCGATTGAATCGAGAGATACTTTTGAATCTTCTTTTTCAATATAACGTTGAAGTGTAGACCTTGAAATACCTGTCTTGTTTTCCAACGCACGATATGTAAGTCCCTTTTCTTCCATTGCTTGCTTTATTTTATTCGAGATTTGCTTGTCCATAAATTCCTCATTCGTGCTTCTCAATTACATGAGATTCATTGGCTACGATACCGAATTTTATGTTATACCACGTCCGATTGAAAGGCAACGGCGAGACCGAGGATATGTACTTTATCCAAATCGGCTCCCTCGTACACTATATCGCTGTATTTCGGGTTTTCGGCGTGAAGGACTATCATTTTGCCCGCGTAATAATAAACGCGCTTTAATGTGGCTTCATCGTCGATAATGACAGCCGCAATCTGTCCGTTTTCGACTTGCGGCATTGAACGAATAAAAACAATGTCTCCGTCATGAATGCGGGCGTTTATCATGCTGTCTCCGTTTGCGCGCAGACAGAAGTCTGCTTCAATGTCTGCCCCTGCCTCGATGTAACTTTCACGGTCTTCGTCTGCATATTTTGGCTCTCCGCATGCGATGTTCCCGAGAAGCGGAAGACGCTTTTTTACAATTGGGCGAAGTCCGTAACGAGATAGGTCGGGGGATTCGGCTGAAAATTTCTCATCGGTAAAACACATTAGATATACAGGAGATACCTCGAAAAAATCTGCCATTTTTTGTATAGAAGAACGGGGAATATTTTCTACCATGCCGCTTTCATATTTACGAATAGCTGATTGTCGTACCCCTATAACTCTTCCCAGTTCCTCTTGCGTTACACCCTTTTCTTTCCGCAATTCGCGGATACGCTCACCCATATTCATGTCAAATAGTCTCCAAAAGTCTTTTTTCGGTTATCATAATACCATTTTTCGCTGAAAAAGTCAAGTATTTTTTGCATATCACATTATTTTTTAGAAAAATAGTCTTGACAAGAATATTTTTTCGTGCTATACTATACACACAGGAACAGTCCTGTAAAGACTTTTTAAGAAGGGAGTGATAAGATGAATAAGAGAAAACTTCGTTCAAAGATGGCGCTGTTCGGCGATACTGATGAAAAAATCGCACACTTTCTCAATCTTTCTCCGTCCCGTTTTTCCGCAAAAATCAACAGCTGGCGGGGAGCAGAGTTCACACAGGGCGAAATTTGCAAAATCAAGGACAGATATTCTTTGACAGCAGAAGAAACGGTGGAAATTTTTTTTGCAAACAGAAAGTCTTATTAAGACTAAAAACAAAAAAGGAGTTCAACGAAAAATGACAACATTTTTAATAGGAGTGCTTGCGACGGTGGGAGCCGAAGCGGCGGCACTGATTATCGTGCTTATAGTATGCGCATGCAAGGTTGCGGGGAGGGCAGACCATGGAACCGACGGTAAGCGTTAGGGAAGCGGCGGAAAGGCTCGGGGTATCGCAGCAATGGGTAAGGCAGACGATACAAAAAGGGCTTGTTCCATTCGGACGCTGCTTTTGCCTTGACGGAAAGCGGAGAGTGACATATTACATCTTCCGCAAAGAGTTCGAAGACTTTATGAAAGAAAAGGTAGAGATATGAAGATACATAGAGACGCGATTTTATCGGCTGTCCTGATAGGGCTTATAATACTCTCCGCGATAGTGTGTGGGAGGTGACAAGATGAGACTTTACGCAAGAATAAAAACGATAGCGGAACAACCCGACCGCGAAGCGTTGCCGCTTTTTCTTAAATGGATGAAAGAAGCGACGAGACTTTATGTTTATGAGGTAGAGACCGACGGGCGAGGGGAGATACTTTCTTTGCGGCTCGGCGAGTTGCTGCCCGAAAGCAACGTTTACAGTTCGGAGTTCCGAAAGCGGTTCACATACGACTTTGCCGTGACGGAAAACAATGTTGAGTTGTTTTTGGGAACGAACGAACACAGGCTTAAAGACGGTGCGCAGATAGGCTTTGTTAAGAATCTGCCGAGGAGGTGATAACCGTGGATATGAAAATAACACAGGTTGAGCGTGTTGCGAACTATATCGAGGAATTCGGTTCGATAAATCCGCTGCAAGCGCTCGGCGACCTCGGAATAATGCGGCTCGCATCGAGAATATCGGATCTGAAAAGAATGGGCGTCCCTATTAAAAAGAGGATGGTCGAGGGGCGCAACAGGTTCGGCGAAAAGGTATGTTTTGCGGAGTACTGTTTTGAAGGAGATGAAAAACAATGAAAATGACCCAACGAGAGTTAAACAAAATACTTGAAGACCACAAGCATTGGCTGAATGAAGACTGCGACGGATGGGAGAAGATGAAAGCAAACCTCCGCGGTGCAAACCTCGGCGGTGCAGACCTCCGCGGTGCAAACCTCTACGGTGCAGACCTCGGCGGTGCA
>ERZ808258.135-NODE-135-length-37189-cov-3.385819_pt1 | contig 37189 bp, 44 predicted proteins | sample MGYA00521280_ERZ808258 | MGnify/ENA primary metagenome ERZ808258 (study PRJEB31516, sample SAMN03275585) | gut metagenome | biome: mammalia-associated habitat; material: feces | host: Papio cynocephalus | place: Kenya | collected 2012-07-19 ...
ACTGATTAGTCGTATTCTCATTTATAGTATCGATAGCCGTTTTAATCTCAACTAAATCTTTTTGCATTGAATTAAGTACTTCTAGCTCGCTTGTAAGTTTGTCTAACTTTTCTGCAAGAACTTTATTTGAAGCAGTATTATCGTTTCTACTTCTTTTACTCTTTACAAGTGTTAAAATAGCAGTTACTAATGCAATAAATTGAGATGATGTTAAAACTAATACAATTGAGTCCTTGTTTTCAATAAACCATTTTCCAATGTTTTTAAAAAATTCCATTATAATGTTATCTCCTCGTCTTTTATTTTGTCATATAACCAATTTGGCGCTTCTGGTATAGTTTGAGTTTTAGTAACGTCAAGCCAATCATAATACCATTGTTTAAGTTCAGCATATTGTTCATTAGTTAATGTGTCATACCATAGTTTACCACGATTGATTATAGGAAAACATATTCTTTCACGTTCTTGTCGTAATGCTTCTATTAATTTGTCGTGTTCTAATATTACCATAATTACTCCTTTTTAATATGCTTCTTGTATACATAAATAGCAAGTACAGGTATGTATACAATGAAGAATATTATACTTACAATTTGCAATGTGTCCATTATTTCTTTTTAGCTTTTCTTTTTACAGAATATGCTATCGCCAAAGCCTGTTTCTTTGGTTTTCCAGCTTTCATTTCAGCTTTAACATTATGTTGAAATGCTTTATTTGATTTACTTTTAATTAATGGCATAAGTTCCTCCTTAATTATTAAATACTTGTACAGATGAAGTAAAAGTAAAATAACCTGTAATTGCAATACCACTATTAACTTCAATGATATCGCCCTTCTTGACAGGAACGAATAGTGCAGGATATTGACCAGCACTGAAATTTTGAGTTAGTCCTATGCCTGTACTTACATTGGAAGAATTTTTTGTGCTAACTCTAATATAACTAGCTGTAGATGCGTTATTAACATTAATTGTACACCAGCCATTTACAGGAGAGGATGTGCTACTTGTTTGTACATTTGTAAATACTACTTCTGAATGAAAAACATCTGGTACAATATTTATATTTTTTAATGATTCTGTTAAATCAAGTGAAGTTAATATCCAACCTCTTGTTGAAAGTGTAATAGAGATAGACTTTATATAAAAGTCTTTAACTGTATCTTGACCAACATGAGTATATACTAACATTGTTCCAGTACTTAATGTATCACTATATCTATAGGCTTCATTATGTAATATAATATCAGTATCTTTATCAAATTGCAATATAGATAAGTCTGTTACAGATAATGTTCCTTGAACTGCACTATCAGGAACGTCTAATGTAATATTAGGTATTCTACAAGCTGCAAGTTCTTCTTCATAAGATTTTGGACTATACAATGTGGCTATTGAACCAATTTCCAATTTAAGCCATTCAATTGTTATAGATACATTAGTATCACTTGTTTGATACGGATATAAATACAATTCATACGTTGTTCCTGTAATTGAAATAGGCAACGTAAGTGTAGTATAAATAATTCCTTCCGTTGATTTATAAATACCGTCTGTATATGTTAAATTTATTCCATCATAAAACCCAATTCTATAGTTAACTAAAGAACTTAAATTTTTATACTTAAAAGATACTGTTACTTTTTTGCCAAGAAGCATTTTATAATTATCAAATTCATATATTAACTGCCTATTTGTAGTTGCAATAGATTTAATTAAAGTTATTTCATTATCTCCGACATCCATTTTATGGCCATAACTTAATTTAAACTTATCAATAGTATTAATAGCTGCTCCACTAGAGCCACTATTATCATAACTACTTTGTCCTCTACTATTTATTTGAAAGTTACTATTTACAAGTAGATTAGGATTGATATAAGTTGTAGCAATACCACCTTCAATACATTGACAAGCTGCTAGGTCTTTTTCATATGGTTCTGGTGAATATGCTGTAGCAATAGAGCCTATTTCAAGTTTTACCCATTCAATATCAAATGTATCTGTATTGTTATTATCACTTGTGGATGAAAAGTTATAAAATTCTATTTGACATTTAGTAGCATTTTCATTAAATACTCCCTTAAAAGTAATTATACCATTCTTTAGTCCTACTCTAATAACTTCATCTACTCCAGAGTCAACCTGTAATACTGTATTGTACTGTTTAGTATGAACATAATTTGATATTTTAGCTGAAATAGTCAATGTTTTTCCTTTTAAATGTTCAAAATTAGTTACATACTGCCTTAAACGTGAAAATTGTTGAGTAAAACTTACACTAATTTTATTATTTGATACATTAACAGTACTTAAATTTCCTACTATTTCCCAATTATCAACGGATAAATTAGTTCCAGTATAAGAACTTTGTCCACGTTGATTAACTTGAAAATTACTATTTATTAACAAGTTAGGATTTGATATGGCTTTCATTATTGCTTCATCAGCATTTGCTCTATTTGTAATTTCATTATCAATTTGCGTTTGAGGGTCTGATTTAAAACGTATTACACCTTGTAACACACCATTTACAAGAACTGATGTAGCTACCGCTGAACCAGCTCCAATGTTTTCTCTCATTTGTGCTTTCTCTGCATCTGTAAAATCTTGTGGTTTAGACTTTAAGTAATAATCTCTAAATATATCACCTTCATCATCAGCTTTGGCTCTTTCAATTATTACTGTTCCATCAAGTACACCATCAATATATGATTGTAATGTATCAAGATATTGTTTAAGTTTAATATAAGATGTTGTATCAGCAACAGTCTTCTTTATATAGATATTATTGATTTGACCATCTACAATGTCTGCAAGAATATCTTTGTTTAAACCTATTATCATAGCTTGATTATAAGTACCTTTAATTACACCTAAATTAGAATTAGTAGATGGTTGAATATATACAAATAGCTGTTCATTAGGTATAACTTTAGGAACTTCAGGTATAATATTTTTATTTATTTCATTTTCTGTTGCCATTATACTTCACCTCCATTTAAGTCTGACATAACTGTTAAATCAGTTGGTACAAGAATTGGTAAATTTACGTCCAATGTTACAATAGGTTGGTCAACGTCTACGTCAATAGCAATATTGTTTACAGATAATAAATATATTAAACTATCTATTGTATCACTATCTTTATACTCTAAATTGTATTTAGCACAAAGACCTCTTAAATGTTCAAGTAATGAAGTACCGGATACAAGGTTTATGCTATATTTGTAGCTCTGTTCTTCCCATTCTTTAGTAACATCATTAGTAAATGGAACCACAATTCTAGGTGCTTTGTAATCTGTCCAACCATAAGTTGTTTTGGTAGGGTCCCAATATTTATAGTTTGTACCATCTGTAAATACAGCATCACCTACTTGGTAATAATATGCTTTACCATCAACCCAACCATAAGCACATACATTATCAACTCCAGGGAATGATAATAAGTTCTGTATGTTAGGGTCATCAAACCCAGTATACATATTCGCTGTACTCTCAGCACTTTTCTTTAAATCAAATAAGTTAACAATATTAGTTTGTTTAAATAGTATCAAGTCACTTAAGTCTAGCCATTTACGATAAACATATCTATCATCTTGCTCATATCGTGTAGTTGTTACAGTTAGCAAGAAGTATGGATTATTTAATTCACTGCTTACAATATAAGGCGTATTGTCTTTATTCACAATTGTTCTGTCAATTGTAAATGTTTCACCTCTATGTACAATTATATCATTGTTTAATGTTTTCATTGATTACCTCCTGCTGTCTGCAAAGATGTGTTCTGAGCCGCGAATGCTTGTTCTTTGTTCTCAGCTCTGTTTCTCTCATTAGTTCTCTCGACATTAGCTGCATGTGTTGCTCCATTACCTTCTGGCCCAGAGTTAGGTCTAGCACCACCTCTTGTTTCTTGACCTTGTGATATAAGTTGTCCTACAAGAGCCATTGCCTGAGGGTTACTCATAATAGCTTGTTCAACGTCAGCTGGTAAATGTTGTGAGTTGTCATTAATACCTGCAAGAGCAAGTTTAGCGAGTGGATAGCCAAGCATATTCATAATGTTCCAGTACAATAATAATGTACGTGAGTCTGATGGATTTCCAAATGAACCTTGCAAAAATTGTTCTCTTGTTTCTTGCCACATTGATACTCTATCTTGTGACAATGTAGCTGCTGTGTCGCTGCCAAAATGGAAGTCATCTCTATAATAGATGTTACCGTTATTGTCTTTTGCAAGAAACATATATTTGTTCCATTCTTCTTCTGTTTCTTTACCATCTGGTAATACTTTTACAAATTTTCTTGGCTCGTCACTGAATGCAAGTAAGTATTTAAATACTAACTCATAGACACCACTAAATGCTGCGGCTTTCATTACTCTCAACGACTCAATACGTCCAGCACTCTGTAATGCTGCAAATTGTTTAGCTTTACCAGATGATGCAGTTGAGTCAGATTTACCTTGGAAGCTCTCAGTTACACCTGATGATGAACGAGCGCTTTCGTATAACATTGAAGCCATCATAATGTCACCAGTAGTATCAGCTACAACTTGTTTAGTTTGAACCATTTGTGCTTCTTCAGGACTTCTAACCCCCAATACTTTAAATGTTTTATCTTCATCGCTTATTTTCATCTTCTCTGGTTTAGTTACTACAGCGCCGGACTTCATCGTTTTGTCAAATGCTTTAGTTAATGCTTTATTAGCTGCATCTTGCATATCTAGCAATATAGATACTTCGCTTGTACCATATATGCTGTTCATATCGCTTATAGAAGGTCTAGGTACAAAAGGTAATTGTCTAATCCTGTAGAATGGTATTGTAGTTCCTGCTGACAAGAATGTACGTTCTTTGTATTCGTCTCGTTTACTCTCGTCATCGGTTTCACCTATGTCATATGGATTGTAAATCTCTTTTAAGTCTTCGCCAAGTATCTCTTCCTCAGCGTTCTTATACTTAAAATGTTTACCACCACATACTCTACAAGTATCTCCTTGCGGGTTAATTGTTCCACAAGTTGTGCAAGTTCTAACTTTACGAATTTGCCAATCTTTCTCGTTACAAATAACTTGTAATGATGACGGACACCACATAAATAAACCAACTATTCTATCACTATTTAAATAGTAACAAGATACTACGTCAATGACATTAGTTGTATTATTAATAGGTATCATTTTTCTATGATATAGGTCGTATATCTTTGTTAGTGATATTCTGTCAATCTCAAATATGTACTCAAGGTCTCTGTAGTCGTCAATACCAGGTTGTGGTACAATTTGGTCAACAGTTTTAGTTTCTATTCGGACGTCACCACTACGCTCATAAGTATTGCTAAGTGAGTCCCAACATACTTTGAACCAAGTAGTTCCGTCTACATATGTTGAACGTTCATTTTTGTCGTTAACATATTTTGTAAATACTTCGTCTGTTTCAAATTTTAAATAATCTTCTGTTATATTTACAAGAGGGATGTCAGTCTTATAGCGAGGCTGCATCTTAGGCATTGGAATACTGTTGTCTATTTTACTTTCAATAAGCTCGTATATCATCTTGCGTAGTTGCCTACCTTTACGAGTGCTCTCTTTACCATCTTTATCTAATGCACCTAGTGTACCTTTATAAGCTTTGCGCCATTTCTCAAGGTTACTAGGACTACAAGCCTCGTTACTATCTCGTGCAGATTTAGCAAGATTATATAATGCATCAAACTTAGTGACAAGTTCCTGTTCTTCAGGTGTATTCACATAAGTCTCACCAACTGCCCATTGTAAATACATATCAATTCGTGATGTATTTGGCATATATGTCTACCTCTTCTTAAATTTACGTTCTACCTTGCATAGGGTCAACGTAGTCGTCTGGTGCCCATTCAAGTGGAGCTCCATAGATTTTAATGAACTGCTCTTGCTCAGCTGCGTTCATCTGGTCATAATCTTCCCACATATCTGGATACCATTTTGTGAACCTAATATAGTTACGTTCCGGTGTAGGTTCTTCACCTGTTACAAATTTAATTAGTCGGGCTAGTGCTTGCGACGTAGAGTCAACCATATCGTCGTGAGCCATAAACGGAAACTTAGTATGTTGTTCGATATACTTCTGTGTACCGTTCATCTCTGTCTTATCGTCCCACTCAATCTCCTGCTCCTCACTGTAAGTAAAGTCGTTAGGTATGTGTACAGCAAGTGTACTCACAAAAGGTGCGATAGCTTGAGCTCTGGAGTATTTGCCACCTAGCGGGTTAACTGGTTCCATAGGTGGTATGCCATCAATGTATCGCAATGTATCAATAATGGCGGAGCCGTTAGCTTTGTCTTCAATCACAAGAGAGTCTATCTGCGGATAGTCACGTGTGAAGCGTTTAATACGCTCAACAGTCTCAACAAACCCCATACGTTTATTAACTAGCTTGTACAAATAGATATGATTTTGCGCGATGCCCCATAGTGTAATAGCAACCATGTCAGATGTCTCAGTCTTCTTAAAAGTAGCGTCAACTGACAAGAGTGTGTACTCAAAGTCGGTAAACTTAATATGCTCTCTACTGTAGAGTTGCCACCAGTCAGAGTGGAACAAGTTGCCGATCTGTGCTGAGGGGTGACCTTGATAGAGTGCGTTCCACGTATACTCACCATCACCAGTTTTAACGAGCATCTTTTTACTCTTAAGCCAATTGTTGTCGTTGCGTATTTTAGCTGGCATGTTGTAGTCACCTAAATGTTCGCCCATCAGTGAGTCGCCAAGCTTACGTCCCAGAGGGTCGTTCTCCTCGTCCTCGCATTCACAAGGTAGGTTAATGTACTTGTACACGAACTCACCCCAGTTCTTCAAAATATAGCCTATCGTGTCGTTGTCAATCCAACGTGTCTGTATTACAATAAGCTTGCCTCCTGGATGGATACGGGATTGTACAGATGGTCCCATCTCGTCATGTATCTTTTTAATAACGACTTCTGACTGTGCTTGGTCTTTGTTCTTAATAGGGTCGTCAATAATAAATAGCTCACAACCATATGATGTAATACCAGCTTTAAGACCAGCAGCTCTGCAAGTACCACCTTTATCAGTCTCCCATAATGCAACACCTTGTGCACCATTGTTAATACCAGTACCAAACACGTCGCATGCATAGTTAACATACTTGTCACGGTTCTTACGGCTAAACTTCTCAGCGAGGTCGCTCTCGTAGCTACAAATAATGACACCGTCTGCAGGATGCTTGCCAAGGAACCAGCTCGGAAGTGTCTCTGTCACAGTGAACGACTTGCCATGTTGTGGTGGAACGGACAATAGTAGTATGTCCATCGCTTTGCCAGTGGACGGCATCTCCAAGAAATATTGTATCTCGTCGCACAAGTACTTGTGGAAGTGCGTCATATAAAAGCCTGGATTAGCATACTTGACGTACTCGGAATAGTCGTTACGCATCTTGCGTCTCAATAACTCACCTTCTAGTGTATATGGTATCATACTACTCCTTTGTCTCTACAATAGGGACTGGTTGTTTATCTAGCGACTCTACAATATGTGGAGAAGCTTCTAGCATAGCGGACTCGACTTTTTCTAGCTCTTTCTGTTTGCGAGCGTTAGCAATAAGCTCCAACTCTTCATCAGTAAGTGACTCGTATGGATTGTGAATGCTTGCATCCATTTTAGTCTCGTCTACTGGTTTAGCACCTAAAGTGTCTCTTACAAATATTGCTGCTGATGTATCGGTACGAGCTTTAATCATCTGACATTGCATTATCATTTCAATCTCTGTAGGTTCTCTATCTTCTTTTGCAAGATTTTTAATATCGCTACAAAGTTTGTCATATGAATAACTTTCTATCATTGAGTTAGCTGTTTCGTTGCCATCTTTGTCACAAATAGGTGTTGGTTTACGAGCTGGTTGAAGAAGGATTGCTTGACCTACTGACTTCCAAGCTTTACGTGAAAACTTAGGGTCATTAAATAAGCTTTCCATTTCTTTACGCTCTCTAATGTTTTTATTCATCTTATACCTCCTTCTATTACTATTATATACAAAGTTTGACAAAAATGTTACCGCAAAATTTTATACAAAGTTTGATTTAACTACAAATGTAGAGAACATTTTAATATGGTTCAAAAGTTTAGCGATGGAAGATGTGTAAACTGGATATACCTGCATATCAATGAGAGAGGTCGATTTTATTTTTTAATATGGTTCAAAATTATAATATTATCAAAACACATATAACTAGACTAAAACTGAATATCTATTCACCAAGAGGTGGCTCTGATGCGAACTTGCTGAGTTCCTACTCAACCACTACTTGGACGGTCCAGCAATGGATAGTGAATAGACGGACTTGCCCTCCTAATGGGTGGTTAACCGGAACAATCCCCGGCCGCAGACCAATAGGCAACTGCGCGAACGCACAGGTGAAAGAGTACTTACGAAGCCGCCACTTGTTGACGGTGATTACTCATAGTGCGTGAATGTTCACCAGGCGCCAATGCCGAGGCGCTACTGTAATATCGGCTGTGGTGAGGTCTTACAAACCAACAGTCCACAATTATGTCCCTATCGGTCGGCGAAATTAAAGGTTCAATCCCTTGCGGGGCACAGAAGGAGTACCATTATGGTAAAAATTTACAAAGAAAACAACAAAGTATTTATGAAGGATGGTGACAATATTGTAGAAGTCACAAAAGTTGTGCATGACAACAAGACTGCAAAAGACTGGTACATCTTGCCAGAAAACTCAGCTAACAGAAAATGTATTGTTGCAGACAAAGTAACAGAACAACCACTAGAACTTGCTTACAAAGAAACTAAAGTTGTTGGACCAAGAGGTAATGGCAAGAAAGTTGAAGATTATATGACACCAGAAGAACGCGCAACTGTAGAAGCTATCTTTGCTGCTTGCAGAGAACGTAAACTTGCTGATAAGCCACAACCTAAGACAGAGTTACAAAAAGCCATGGACCTCGTTGCTAAATATCAAGCAAAAGTCGCTGCATTACAAGCTGCTCAAAACGACTAAGGAGCCACTAAATATGAAGCAAGTATATGTAAAGTATAATAACAAAATATTTCTTGCTGATTACTGGACGTTAGATGAGTTGGAGAGTGAACCAGAGTTCTATGATAGCATAAGGTATCTAGGCATTGGTTACAATCCAACCACTAACGAGAAGTATGATGTATATTACGACTACGAAGGTGAATGCGCAATAGTATCACCTTACATCGGAGGTTAACTATGAAGGTAATAACTGTTAAACTAACAAACGACCAATACAATGATATTACGCCACTTGACTTAATGTATATGAGCCTCAAGGCTAATCACATTGCTAACTGTACTAAAACTCGTCCAGACCACTTAAAATTGCCAGATTTTGTAAACGGAGGTAAATAATATGCGTTGTGTAATACATTTTGAAACTTTAAACTCAGTATCAAGTATAGTTATTGAGTCGTCTACAATGTCAAATGTCAAACAAAAGTTCAAACGTCAGCATCCTGATGTTACAATTATTAAAATAGTCCCACTGGAGGTACAAGAATATGGACTTCAAATCGTTCCCTGTAGACCTACGTCTATCACCAATAGAAATAAGTCAGTTAACAACAGATGATATTATTAAAGTTTTTAAAATTGCACAAAATTATGGTTTACTTGACGAATTTAGTGACTATTTTTGGTCTACAATGAGTCAAGTTAAGCCAACTACAGAAGACTTTGTCAACCAACGTGCCTTACTTTATCTTGAAGGTTATAAACGTAACATTGGTCGTGCATATTCTCGTACAGGCAATCTAGACGTGGCCTATCAATACAACTGTATAGAACTATTTATACAAGAATTTGCCAACAAACATAATTTAACTCGCAAATCTGCTGCTAATTTACTCAACGTAAATAGTGAAAAATCGACTCATACAAGATGTGAAGAGAAGCCTGCTCACGTAGTTAAGTCAAAATTCACGAAAAGTGGTCAAAATAAAGACTTTTTGATTGGTAAATAGTGAGACTGATAACTGATAACTACAAATATTACGAGTATTTTTCAAATCTTTTTTGAAAAAATGAGGGGGGGGGCCAAAAAAGTCAAAAAAAGTGACGCCTAAGTACTGTTTTTAAAAAGAAAAAATATAGTATATATATGATATAAAATATGATATATTTTTAGGGGGGCCCCTATATTTTCTAGAAAAAGATTGAAAAAAGAGTCAGGCTATTAGTAGTTATCAGTTATCACTCTCTCCACCAACAATCAATTCATCTCTCTGCATTCAGGCGAGTGATGGATTGACCAACCTATCAATCCATTTGTAATCACGTCGCTGCAAGGCTATTCACACATCTTGTAGAAACGTGAGTAATAAAATAAACAACAGGAGAAACAAACATATGAACAAACATATTTTTATTGACGATGTCAGGTTGACAACATCTGACAATCCCACAATTACTATAGACGGCTCGTATGTACAGCTTGTTAAAAATATAGTTAACAAGTACAGGACGTATTCAGTTGACGAGGTGCCACTGTGGTGCATATACCGCCGTCACAAGAGCAAACGTATGACAAGCTGCCCAGTCGCTCTAGTCGACATCCCAGCCCTTATTGTAGAGTGGAACGACAAGTATGGTCCAGCTTTCTACAACGCCTATCCACGTGGTAATACTTGTAAGCATTACAACCACTACTATGCTACTTGTACATGTGAAGGCGAGATACAAGTCTGCAAGCTAGGTGACAAACAGCCTCTAGTGGTATATAACAGCTACGGAGACTGTATTTGGCTCAGAGGCAAGCGTTATTTACCTGTAGCTAGATACATCAGACGTAGACTGTTCAGCAAACATCGTGGTGAGCTATGCATTAACCTCGACGTACTTGACAGTATGCTATACACAAGAGTGAGGAGGCTATATCACGATGGAAGATAACTGCGAGAGATGGGACTACATCAGACAACATTACCGCATATTGTACACCAGCGAGATACTTTACATCCAGCATAAAGATGAGTACAACAAGGAGTATGACATCATATATACATGCATAAGTCACAGCTATGGTTGCAACAAGTACCGCGTGTACAAGAGACCACCTGAGCTCTCTGACCACGACATACTTATTGTGTGTGACAGTGGCAACTTATGCTTTGGTGGACGATGCGAGGGTGGCACATATTACGTGTACACCGACTAAAACTTATTGTAAGGAGAACAACAATGACAACTAAAAAGACAGCACGTATTGTATACATCGTTCAAGAACGCTATGACGATGAGTACGACGATATGTGGACAACACTCTTCGTAACTGACAAGCGAGAGGTTGCAAAAGACTTTGTGAAGGAGCATAGCAGAGCTTATTATAATTGGCATAATGAGCTATTTGTTACTCACAGATATATAGCATTTAAACTAACTGACCAGTATAAAGGTCCTATACATTATGTATGTGGAGCTAATTATTTTCCTAAATGGTCGGAAGAATAATAACAACGCGATGGTGGCGAGCGTCACTAACCCACTCCATACTCTTGTGGCCACGAGGTTCCTTTTTCACAAGAGTTAGGTGAGTAGGATGGCTAGATACTGGTCAGAGAGATATACACCTGCAGAGTATTTCTACTAAACTCTGCATAACGGGGATTACCTTAATGGTAAAGGTGTGCAAATACAGTCGTGATATCCGACATATTGTATGTTGTAGGTTCGAGTCCTACCTCTTGCACCAGCCGTAAGGCAAAATAAATTTTAAACATAAGGAGAACTATATGGAACAAAAACAAATTTATGCTCTCTATGACAAGAAGCATAAGGACAAGATAGTTGCTTTTATGAATGCACTAAATATCATAAGTGAACTATCTGCGGAAGAAGTAGTAGAATTACTTAACAACTACGAGAAGGATTGCGTGGCATACGAACAACTATTGCGCAAGAATGCTAGAACTATTGACAGCATCAAGAAGGAACTATACACTTATAAGTTACGTGCTAGCAATGCTAATAACACAACTCGTGAGATGCAAGCTACTATTGACAAGTTGAGACGTGATAACAAAGCGTTACGAGATACAAATGACCATCTGCAAAAAGGTATTACATTACGCAATAATGAGCTGTATGAAAAAATAGAAACAATTGATAGACTAAATAAAAAAGTAAAACAGTTGGAAAATGACAACAACAAAAACTTACATACTTATGACCACTATTATAAAGAAGTATCAAGTAAATTATATTCATACAAACAACTTCTTAAATCACTAGCTAGAAATGCTATTGGTATTCAAGATATTTGTAACAATGCAGTCAATTGTAATGAGATAAGCTGTGATGGCAAGAATATTACTATTAAGAATGACAACCAAACTGTTGATGTGGAGGTTGACAATGATAAATAATTTTAGTATAGATATGGACTATTATGCTGATGAGAAAATATTGTATATTGAACAATGCGAATATTTTAACATAAAAACAAAAGAAGATTTGCTAAAAGCATTTGACGAATTCATTGAAAACTATTATACTTTACTTGAAGGAGACAATGATGGAGAATAATTATAACAATTGTACTGTCGCTGGAACAATAACTGAAGTAACTAATGGAATTACTTATTTATCAATAACACGTAAAAGTGGTAAAGAAGATATGGTCAAGGTTAAAATACCTGACAATTATGCTATCGGTGACACAATTATTGTAAGAGGCAAGATTAAAACAGAGAGTTATTACGATACTGACAATGTTCGTCACCTTAGAACTTTTATTGAAGGCAATGGCATATATACATTCACAGATGACCAGAATACTATTCGTTTTGAAGGTTATTTGTGTAAAGAACCTATATTAAGAGTAACACCTAAAGGTCAACGTATTGTAGACTATTGTATTGCAGTTCAAGACGGTGGCCAGAGTTATTACATTTATTGTATAACATTTGGTGATGCAACTAAACTTATTACATCACTAAATATTGGTGACAAAATACATCTTAAAGGTTGTTTACAATCTCGTGATTACATTAAGAATGGTCAACCAAGAACTTGTAATGAAGTTGTAGGTTATGACATTCACAAAGTTATTATGGAGGCAAAAGATGGTAATCAAGAGTGAAGTATTAAGATTAAAGAAACAAGGTATGCTAAATCACGAGATTATGCAAAAGTTTAATTTAAGTTATATTGAGCTTCGCAATATACTTGATGGAGGTGATGACAATGAACAAAGAACTAACTGAACTTCAAAAAGAACTTGATGAAACTAAATGGCGTCAAAGTGAGATCGCTAAAGAAGATTTAAGTGGCAAATATGGTTATTGTTTAGATTGTCCATATATCAATCTTGATACACTTATTTGTACATTGCCACATAAAGATAGAATCGCTTTGAGTTCTTGTGCAGAAGCATATATTAAAAGTCGTGAAGAACGTAATAAACCAGTTAAAACTAAACGAGGTAGAAAATGAGAAAACTATTTTACGAAAACTGGCGTATTAGTAAATGTAATAAAGATAAATATTACTTATGTTATGACTTTAATGGAACAAGAAGTATGTGGCATACAATTGCAGAATTTAGAAGTTATAAACGAGCTAAAGAAGCAATGCTTAATATTGACACAATTATTATGAAGGTAACTGGAAGGTCAACTCTATAATTGTATAAATATTATATTAATTTATGCTAAACTTTATGGTAAAATATTTTAAAATTATGGTTACAAGTTTATTATAAATTGAATATAATATAATATGGTCAAGATAAATGATTGACCTAATAATTAGTTATCAATAGGTGTGGAGACCTATTAATAAAAAGAAAACATAAATAAGGAGATTATTTACAATGTCAGAAAATGTAGAAAACGTAGTAGAATACGACGCAGATGAAATTCTCTGCGAAATTGTTAAAGATGGTGAAGATTACTTTATTGTAGACCTTGCATCTAATGAAAGAACTAAAATTGAAAAAACAAGCGATGGTGATTATTTTGCTCTTCCAAAGAACAGAGCTAATCGTAAATGGGCTGCTGTTAAAAAAGTTGATGATACTCTTGCTAAAGGTGAAAGAGTTACAATGACTTATAAAGCAACTCGTAAATTTGGTTCAGTAGGAACAAGACTTCCTAATGAAAAACTTATTTCTTACTTGTCAGCAGAAGACCAAGAAGAATATAAAGCAATTATTGCTAGAGCAATTGAAGCAAGAAATGCTGATAAAGCTAAACCTAAGACTGAACTTGAAAAAGCTCAAGAAAAGCTCGCTAGAGCACAAGCTGCATTAGACAAATTGATGGCAGAAGCTGCTGAATAATTACATTTATTGTGAATGCGCTCCACCGCAATAACAATTATTTGTAAAACAAAATAATTTTTAAGGAGATAAAATACAATGAAATCACTTGTAGAATATATGTCACAAGAAGATTATGACAGATATAACGAACTTATTAACAAAGCTGAAGAAGCTAAAGCAAATGCTCCAAGAGCTCCAAGAGCTCCAAGAGCACCTATGACCAAAGAACAAAAAGTTAAAATGGCTGAAGGTAGACTTGCTAAGGCTCAAGCTAAACTTGAAGCATTGCTTGCTGCTGAGAATGCTTAATTAAAATATTAAAAATAACTAACAAAATAAGCTAGATGATTGTAGTCTAGCTTATTTTTATTAAAATTTATTATATAATCATATTTATATAATTGGAGGAACTATGTATACAGGAACTGTTAAAACAAAATCAAAACAATATTTAAGTAGAGACGGAAAAAGCATTGAGGTATATGACGAGTCAGACCTTGTAAAAGATGATGGTTCAGTTGTTAACTATGACTATGTAATCAATATTTGTGATGAAAAATGTAATGTAATTGCAAGAGAGTTTGGTTATGATAGTTATCCAAGTAATGAACAAATTAGGTTTACTATATTAAAACATAATGGTAAACATGCATTTGTTAACAGATTATTTAACTTGGAGTATTAATATGAAACTTAATGACGTGTTAATGACAATGTTAGATGATACTTATTTTGAAGTAACTAAAAACAATGAACCAACTATTTGTATGGTTCTTGATAGACATAAAGTTAGAGGTGGTAAAACTTCTAAAATTATTGTAGGTACAGTTACAGAACGAGATTTAAACCGTAACAAAATAAGTATTAATGATATTGTAACATCATATAATTATCACTCTAATGGCATACATTATATTGAACTGGAGGACAAAGATGAAAGAAATCGTTAAAGAACTTGAACGTAATATACCAAATGTAAGTAAATATACTTCATTAAACCAAGATGGTAGTTTAAAATTACAACTTGAAAAAATTAACGGAGTTTGGGTTGATGTTACTGAACGAGAATTAGCAAAACAAGAACTTGAAAAGGCTAGACTTGAATTACAAAATGCATATATTAAGTAACGGAGGTAAATATGAAAATTAGTGTTTACCTACATAAAGAGATAGCAAATACTTTAAAATTGTTTGGCGACTTATCTTATGTAACAAATTTAATATTGCAATATGGTGCAGAAGGGTATTATGACATATGTAATAAACCAAATATTGTAGATAGAGGAACTGCTAGTCGTTATACAATAGATGTTACAGAACCTAACTATTTAAATTTGTTAGCAATACATTCACCTAATAGTCCTAAAATATCATTACGACGATTATTGTATTGGTTTGTTGAGAACGAAATGTACAATGAAGTTGGTATGACTGTTAATAAATATAAAGATATACGAACTTCAGTATCTAAACTTATAGAACAACTTAATACAATGAAGGAAGAACCTAAAAGAGATGCTATTATTAATAAACTCAAAGAAACGGAGGAAATAATAAATGGTTCACAATGTTCTAACTAAATTGACTTTTAATGTTAATAAATCAAGTAATATTGTAGAAGAAGTTAAAGAGTTATTTGACAATGATTTACAAATACATTCTTATATTATATTCAACAAAGAAAAAGAGTATTCTATTGTATTTTATATTTGTGATAATGATAAGTATAATACAATATCTTGTAAAAATTGTTTAAATAATGTATTAAATGCTTTGAACAATGAAACAAAAAATAAAGTACTAACATTTGAACAATCATCTCTTGAAAATATTGTAACTATGTTTAAACCATATATTTCAAAGTTAGCAAAACAATACTCAAATAAGTGGCTTAAATTAGAATATGAAGATGCATTTCAAACAGGAATGTTAATATTAGTAAAACTACATTCACAAGGTTATTACTTAAATAAATTTATAATTGCAAGAGCATTTCAAAATGAAATATTAATGCAATTAAGAAAGTTTAAAAATGAACCTATTATAGTAAGTTTAGATGCTAGTTTTAATAATGACAATAATGATAGTGATTTACTGTATAATGATTTAGTTGCTGATATTAGCGATATAGAAGAACGAGAGAGAAAAGAAAATTTATGTTATACAAATGATGTTTTTAATGAGTTAAAAGATATAATAACTAAAAGGTATGGACCAAAAACATTTGACAAATTATATCGTGATTACTCTAATGGACATACAGATAGTTATAGTAGAAGTACAATGCATTCATTAAAAACATATTTAGATAAAATGAACATAAACAGACAATCATTTGATAAATATTTATAAGGAGACGTTATGTCACATAGCAATAGCTCATTAAATTGTTTTGCTAATTGTATGGCAAAATATAATTTTAACTATATATTAAGAACTCCACCAGATAAACCATTAAGTCCACATTTTGCATTTGGAACGATGGCTCACGAAGTATTATACAAAGCAGGTAAACTTCGTGATGAGAATAATGATGATGTAGTTGATAAAAAACAGTATGTACAAATAATTCCTAGTGAAGTATTATATAATGACTTAAAAGAAGCATTTAACATAAACAACTGGGAGAAGTATTTTGTACCTATTATTAAAAAGACTGCTGAATATGAACAAAAACTTTGTAAAGAATTTACGGAAGATTATGGTTCGTATACAATAGAACGAGAACTTAAAATGTCAATGACACCTGAACAGTTTAAACAAGCTACAGGTATAACTATTGACCAATCTATTGTGGGTATTATTGACTGCCTTATTGTACAAGAAGGTAAAGCAGCTATAATACTTGACTATAAATTTTCTACTAAACGAAAGACACAAGATGACTTTGATATGAACTCACAGTTACCATTATATGCATTCTTTGTACATCATTTGTATAATGTTCCATTACGTAATATTAAGTATGGTTATATTGACATTCCTAAACAAATGTTTGATAAACCAATTTTATTAAGTAATGGTACATTATCAAGAAGTAAATCACAGAATGTATCACAAGATATGTATAAGAAGTCAGTAGAAGCAATTCACGGACCAGATGAGTATTATAATTGTGATGAAGGTGGCTATTATTACGACTGCTATTGTAATCTTGCATTAAATCAAGTAGCTTATTTATCAATACAATACCTTGACGAAGATACTTATAATGGTGTACTTAAAGATTTGTTTGAAGCAGCTTATCTTGTAGACAAAATTAAACAGGAGAACTTACCTTATCTTAAAAAATACGACTCATTTTCTTGTAAAAGTTGTGAGTATTTACATTCTTGTAAACCTTGGTTAAATGTAGGTAATGAATAATGAATATATTATTTGTAATATTAGGAATTATTGTAATTTTAATACAATTTGTATGGTTTGGAATAGAACTTCATTGTGAAAACAAATCATATAAAGAAACTAAAAAGAAAATTAAAATTTTGGAGGACTATAAAGATGATAGTAACAAATAGATACGACAATCTTATGGCACAAGCTAAAAAATATAGAAACAATATTGACAACAGAACAACAAAAGATGACAACAAAATTAAAAAGTTACAATCTCAAATTTTGGCAATCAAATATAAACGTGAAGTATACATTACTAAACAGAATAATAAACTTACAGATGTTAATTCACTTATTTCTAATGAACAAAATAGAATACTTAAAGATAAAGTTGAAGAAGAATACGACAAAGTAACAAAGAGGTAATATTATGAGTAGAAAAAGTTTGTTTAATTTTTATTTGGACGATGATGTTAAACTTCAAGCACAAAATAAATTAATTAGACTTACATCTGACCAACCTAAAGGTCAGCTAGCATCGCTTATAAGAATTTTACTTAAACAATTTGTAGCAACACCTGATGAAAAAATTAATCCATTACTTATTGACGCTATTATGGCAGAATATGAATACAGTCAAAAGTTAAACAAAAGGAGCAGATTATGACACTAAGCGAACGCATTAAAATTATGAATAGAACGTTTAATGACTTATCAAGTACTAACTCTATTGTAGATAAACGATTTATTGTATCACAAATACCAATTGAATGCAAAGAAGATTTCTTGTATATTGTTCAATGCTTAAATGGAACAATTAAGTTTGGTTATAATTATTATAATAATGCTAATATACTTAACAAAGTAGATACTATTGTAGATGAAGACTGGACTATTAAACAAGTATTACAATTTTTAAGAACTCCTTTAATGGACAAAGACTTATCTGTTAACAATATTAGAAAGTATCTTGACCAAGTCAATGCATACTGGTCATTCTTTCAACCTATTGTAGATAGAGAACTTAAAATTGGTATTGGAATGAGTTTATTTGAGAAAACTGCGTTATCACCAATGCTTGCTAAAAAGTTTGAAGGAACTGTTAGAAATGATGGTTTAGGTTATTATATAACTGAAAAGTTAGACGGTAATAGATGTATTGCTCATTATGATAGTAATGAAAATAAATGGCATTTTACTTCGCGTAATGGCAAAGAAATGAGAGTTGACTTTGATATGTCAGGTTTACCTACAGACTTTATTTATGATGGTGAAGTATTATCACCAGAACAAGTTAAATTGTCAGAAGCAATTTATCACAAGTCTGATGTTAAAGCAAATACAAGTTTTAATAGTACTTCAGGCCTTATTAACAGTAATGCTGCAAATAAAAATCTAATATACAACATATTTGATTGTGTTGATTTACTTGATGAAAATAAAAGTTACAAATTAAGACGTGAGTTTCTTGATAAGTATGCTAAAAAGACAAGTCATAATGTTCGTATACTTCCAATTATTCATCATTATTGTGAACGTTCAAGTTTGGAAATGGACATTTACAATATACTTGATTATGTAACTGGTAAAGGTGGTGAAGGTGTTATGATTAACTATGCATCAGCACCTTATGCACATAAACGAACTGATGTATTGTTAAAGTTTAAGAAAGTTCAAACTATTGATATGAAAGTAATTGATGTAATACCTGGAACTAGTAAATATGAAGGTTTAATTGGTTCTCTTGTATGCGAATTAACTACTGATGATGGTAAACACATTTCTTGTAACGTCGGAAGTGGTTTAAGTGATGAACAACGTTATAATTGGTCATTAAATACTTTACAAATTATTGGTAAAATTGTAGAGATTGCTTATTTCTCATTATCACAAGATAGCAATATGATTGGAACAAACGAGTATTCATTAAGATTTCCAAGACTTAAACAAATTAGAACTGACAAAAATACTACTAGTGAGTATTAAGGAGTAAGTATGAAGAAAGTATTTGGAATTGAAGCAGAAATTAATATAACTACAGATGACGATATTGCTAAAGGCATTGGTAAAGTTTTAAGTAATGGTTCTGTTATAGTAACTGACATTATTAAACAAATAAAACCTGACATTATTAAAGGACTACAAACTTTATTTAAGGAGAAACAAGCAAATGGAACTAACAAATCAAGAACTAGATAATGAACATATTATGCAACTTCATAAAGAACTAGGTTCTATTACAAATGATGACATTAGATTTAAAACAATAAAAGTATTACTTAACGTTGGAGAAAAGTTTTGGACGGAACCTGCAAGTAGTACTGGTAAATATCACCCTAATTATGCATTAGGTGAAGGTGGTTTGTTAAGACATACAAAAGCTGCAGTAATGATTGCTAACTCTCTACTAGAACTTAATTGTATTACAAATGAATTAAATGCTGTATCACCATATTTGCAAATTAAAGATTATATTAGAGCAGCATTAATACTTCACGATACCTGTAAATTAGGTATTGAAATGGAAGGTAAATATACTGTTCACGAGCATCCACAACTGGCTAAACAACTAATTCATAATGTATTAGGCGAATGTGAATTTTCAGATGTTGTAGGTGATTTAGTAGAAAGTCATATGGGACAATGGACAACTTGTAAATGGAGCAATATTGAATTGCCGGAGCCTATTACTGTACCTCAACAATTTGTACATATTTGTGATTATCTTGCAAGTAGAAAATTTTTAGAGGTTAATTTTGGTGAAAATGAAATTTAATTTTCGGTTACAAGATTATAAAAATTGAATATATTTATAATAGAAATGAAAATTTCAAATACAACAATAAGGAGGAGTTATATGTCTAACGAAGAAGTTAAAAATTCAGAAGTAAACATTGAGAGACAAATTTTAGCTGTAACATCTAATGATAACAATGGTACTTATAAAGTAAGTATTCCACAAGGTTCATCAGTAGCTGAAGTAGCATTTGCAGTCGCAGTTGTTTCTAAATGTTTAGTTCGTGACAAAGTAATTAAAGACAACAAAGAATTTATAGACTTAGTTACAAAGTATTGTACTGACCCACAATATGGTGAAGTAAAAGGAGACAAATAATGGAACAAGGAAAAACAGGAACAGTTAGGATGCCTAGTACATTCAATGAAATTACAGCAGATGGTTTAAAGAGATACTGCAATGGAGTTTGTGAAGAAAATAAAAGACGACAATCACCTAACATATTGCCAATAGATACTAAAATTTATTTTGCAGGTCCTTGGTTTACAGAAAAAGGTAAAATATTGTATGAAGCTTGCCAACAAATTGAACAAGAAAGTAATACAACATTTAAAATATTTTATCCTAAGTCACAAATTAACAATACTCCAAAAGACGCATTTAAAAAGAACGTTAAAAACATTAAAGAATGTGATGTAATTGTAGCTCTTGTAACTGAAAAAGATGTAGGAACAGCTTGGGAAATTGGTATGGCTTATGCATTAGGTAAACCGATTTATTTGTTAGGACTTGATGGTAGTACATTTTTATCACATACAAATGTTATGTTAGCATTTACTGGTAAATGTATGACAATTCGTGAATACAAAAAGTTCTTAACAAATAACAATCCTAAGTTCATTAAAATTCGTAATAATTGGGAGGGAATTGAATAATGGCACATTTTAATGAAGGTTACAAAAATATTAACGTTAAACTTATTTATGCTGATAAAGATTTAGCAAAACATGCTTATGAATTTGGTAGAGAAGGCGAGTCAATTCACTATGATTTAGATGAACAATATAGTCCTAATAATAGTGAGTGTTTATTATTTGTTGATAATCTAATTCACGGAAAAACATTTCCAAAGTTTTGCTTAGAAGGTCACAGAATTTCGTTTGAAGTCAAAGGTATTAGTAGAATATGTTTGTCTCAACTTACAAGAGATAATGCAATATTTTGTAGTGGTACACAAGGAACAAAAGTACTTGACCAAACGTATAATATTCCACTTAATATTTATAACGATAAAGATATTATGAAAGAACTAGCTGAAGCACAAGAACATCTTGAACGAGCCTATCAAATGTGCTGTGAAAAAGATTTACCATATCCTGAGTCTCGTTATATACTTATTGGCAGTCATACCATTAATTGTAATTGTAGTTTTACACCAGCTGCATTTGTTAGAGCTTGTTATTCAAGAACTAATAATAGTTTTTGTGATGAACTTAATTATGTTTATCGTAAAATGTTTTATGAACTTACAAAATTTATTGAAAGTCTTGATGGACAATTTAATAAAGAAATTTGGTGTTGGTTAATAAATGAAAGCAATTGTATTAATGATAAGTATTATACAAGAGCAAGTATATTTAATAGTGATTTTAGTCCATTAGAACAACAAAAACATTCATTACCACAACAACCTGCTCAAAATGATTGGAGAAATTCTTGTTGGAAATTAGAACTTGAAAGAATACTTGTAGAAGAACCTTGGTTATTAACTAAAAAGGAAAAAGAAGAAATTAACTATTGGTTAAGTATTGAAAAAGATAAATTACCAACAACATTTTTGAAAGGTAATTATTGGTCACCTGCAGAAATGGTAAAGAGAGCTGACTTTTATAAGGAGAACAAAAATGCTTAAAGATTGTGAAGATTTTATAAATAACTTTAGCATTGTAGAAAATGCAATGAATATGAGAACTCTACTTCGTTGGAACGGTAGAGATTTGAGAACAAAAGAAAATCTTGCTGAACATACACATCTTGTAACAGCTTGTGTAATTGAGTTATACGATGAACTTAACTGGTTATTAAACTCAAAGTATGACATAAGATTTGAAAAAATTATTAGACTAGCAATGCTTCACGATAGTTTAGAACTATTGAGAGGCGATATACTTTCTGTTACAAAAGATATTATACCAACTATTAGAGATTTTACTGATAAAGAAGAAATGGAATTTTTAGTAAATAAGGTTGGTGTGGTTACTCAAATAGAAGAAGATTTGGTTAAACTTGCTGATTTAAAAGCTTGTTATAAATTTATTGAATACGAACTTCGTTATCCAAGTAATGACTTTGCAATTAATGTTTATCAAACAACAAAAAAGAAGTTTGATGAAGCATATTATAAATTTTTAGAAACTTATACTATTTCTGACGTTAGAACTCTTGATGTTGATTTGAGAAGTAGATTTGTTAAAGGTTATGAAGATGATGCTGGTTGTGATGTTATACTTGAACAAGATGTAACATTTATGCCTATGTCAACTACAAAATTTGATTTAGGTGTACATGTAACACCAAGTGAAAATGAAATGTCATTCCTTTGTAGTAGAACTTCTGCAGCTGCAAAAGGTTTAATTGTAGCTATGTGTCCAATAGACCCTAACTTTAATGGAACTGTTACAGCTATCGTTCATAATTTAAGTAATGACATTATTGAATATAGAAAGGGAGAAGCTTTCTGCCAAGTAGTTACTACTCCTATTAAACATATTGTAAAAGATGTATATGTTAAAAAAGAAGGTAGACGTAGCTCTGGTAAGTTAGGTTCTACAGGTAAATAATATGTTAATTATTTTAGAAGGTGGCGATGGTTCTGGTAAAACTACTCTTTGTAAACAATTAGTAGAAGCTGGAGCTGTTGCTAATAAAATTGAATTTGGTTGTGAAGACTATTTTGATAAATATACAAAGTTAATAATGGAAGAACAATACAATATCGTAGATAGAAGTTTTATAACTGATTTGGTTTATAGACTTAATGACAATAAAGAACGAGATGTAGCTGATTTATGTGGTATGTCATCAATATTAGACGGAAGTCAACCTTATCCTATTTTAATTCATTGTGAAACTGAAACATCTTTTGAAGATGGTATGAAACGTGGTGAAGACAATATTACAAATAAGGAAGACGCTGAATGTATCAAAGTTATTTATAATCTTATTTGTAAAATGATAAAAAAGTTTACTCCAACAAAAGTTTTAAAATACAATTGGAAAGTAAACGACGTCAATGATGTAATAAGATTTATTAACAGTAAATCTGATTATAAAAATAAATTAAAGGAGATATAAGTAATGGAATACGACTCATTTATTACGCATAGTATTGACTTTTATATGGGCAAACCTAAATCAGGTAAAACACTTATTGCAGGTAGTTATCCAAAACCAATGCTTTATATCAGTGTTGGTAATGACGGTGGTGGTAGAGTTTTATTTATGCATTACAAAGATGATATTGACAAAGGTCTTATTAAAGTAAAGAACCTTCGCAATGACCCAGCAATTAATGGTAAAATAAATAAGACTTCTATTGAAAAACTGGCAATGATTTTAGCTGAACTTCGTAAACCTGGCTCCGATGAGTTCAAGACTATTGTAGTTGACACAGTTGGTGCATTACAAGATGACTACAAGATTTATCTTGAAACTACAAAAGGTGGCAAATCATTATCACAACAAGAATGGGGTGATGTAGCTAAAATGGTTTTAAGTATTAAAGATAATATGAAACGTTTTAGTGAAGAAAAACATTGCACATTCGTTTGGTTAACTCACACATCAGAACAAGAAGTTTATGAAACAAGTGGTTTAGCAAAAGAGATTAGAATTGTTCCAGATTTAACAATTAAAACTGGTGTTAAATTTATGAAGGACGCATCAAACATCTTTTACTGTTGTAGAAAAACAATCGTTGAAAAAGATGGTACAAGAGATGTAAAATTCTTAACATATGTTGGACCTCACCCTTTAATGGACACAGGTACAAGAGATATGTTACTTGAAAAAGGTGATTTTATTGAAAACTTCACCTATGACAAATGGCAACAACTAGTCAAGGCTGGAAGACTAGATGCGGTAACAGTAGTTACTCCACAAGAAGACAGCGAAGAAAATAAAAAAGAAAGTGAGGAAAATTAATTATGATTGAAAAGTTTAGTGATTATGAAGGACAACAATACTTAAACGAAGAAGGAGAATTTGTATTTGAAATTACAAATGCAGAAGTTAAAGACAGCAAGAAAGGTGAACCAATGGTAGTTCTTGAAGCAAAATCTGACAAAGGTGTTACAACAATTTATCATTCACTTAATCCAAAAGCTAGATGGTCATATAATAGACTTATTAAAGCTTGTTTAAATCTTGATACTCCTGAAAAAGTTGGTGCATTTGAATGTGATTATGAAACAATCCACAACCAACTCATTGGCAAGAAATTTATAGGTATTGTTGAAGCTCAAACTTACATTAAAGAAATTAAAAAACCACTTGATGACGGAACATTTGAAGATAGTACAGAAGAGAAAACAAGTTATAAAGTTGTTGATTATGATTTTATCAAATAATTTTAAATATTAAATAATTGAAAATATAACCTAAAAAGATTTTAATATATAATAAAGATGAGTTTTTATATATCTTGATAAAGAATATAGGCCTGAAATATTATATATTAAAATCTTTTATATATGTTGATAGTTTAATGTAAAAACTTTCAATGTTGGTTCGAGTCCAGCTCAACATTAAAATTTAATAAGGAGGTTATATGGCAACAGAAAAAGAAAGTAAAGTTCAAGCTAGAAGTATGAATGTTATTCGTAAATATGGTGGCTATGCTTATAAGAATGCACAAAATATGTATACAGAAGTTGGTCGACCTGATATTGCTGCTTGTGTTCCTGTAACTATTAAACGACTAGTTGAACTATTTGGTGAAGATGCTACAGTTGGTTTATTTGTAGGCATTGAAATGAAACGTGCTGGTAAGTTAAATAATGTATCTAATGCACAAGAAATTGTAGGTAGACAAATTAAGAAAGCTAATGGTTTATGGTTTGCTACTGACGACTCAGATGTAGTGGAAGCATTAATGATTAAATTGACAGGAGAACAAAATGAACTATAAAGAGTATTTACAAAATAAGTTTGACTATCAAGAAGAAGGCGAAATATTTTTGTTAAAGATGAAACATTGTTGTTTATATTATAAACCAGGTAAAGGTAAAACCTATCCTTGTATAACAGCAATGAGAGAAGTTGATAAGTCAAAAAATGGTGAAGCTAAAATATTAGTTTTATCTACAGCTGATGCTATTAAAAATATGTGGGAAGCTGAAATGGTTCCACAAAATATTTTACCTAAAAATACAGTTCTTATGAGTTTACCTTCTGCAATACAAGAAAAGACAAAATCTAAATTGTTAACTATTAAATGGGATGCTATTGTAATAGATGAATGCCATAAAATAAAATCACATAGTTCAAAAAGCAGTAAGTTAGTTTATTTACTCTCAAAGAAGTGTGAATATGTTTGGGGTTTGTCTGGTACTCCTCGTGGCAATAATGATGTTGATATTTATTGTCAGTTTCACAATATGAATATTAGTGGTTGGGGCTCTATTTCATATACACAATTTGTATCTACTTGTTGTGATGTACAAAAACAATTTTTTAGAGGAAATTGCATAACAATTCCTGTAAGTATCAATGAAAAATACAAAGCTGGTTGGGAACGTAATATTGCAATGTATACACAACGTATTGGTTATGAAGAAGGTGAAATACTTGACCCTATTGTAAATATTGTAGAACTTCCTTATACATCTACAAAAGAATATGATGCCGCAGAAGATGGTATTATACAATTAAGTCAATATGAAACAACAATGACCAAATTATCTGCTATACAAAAACTACATCAAATTGTAAATGGTTTTATGTATATACCTACTGACGATAGTAGCAGAACTATTTATGAAATTGAACGTAATGCTAAACTTGATTATATACATCAACTTCCAAAAGGTACAACTATTGTATATATGTTTGAAGCTGACTTACAACATATACAAAAAGAGCTTGACTTAATAGGTTATACTTATACAGAAATTGTAGATGATTATAAAAAAGGCAAAGCAGATATACTATTACTACAATGTTCACGATGCGAATCGTTTAACTTACAAATGTGCAAAAGATTAACATTCTTTACTATGGACTATTCTTATATTAAGTATAATCAAATGTTACATAGAATATGGAGAACTGGTCAAACAGAACAAGTACAAATTGATATTTTAATTTTTAAAGGAACAGTTGAAAGTAAAATTTTAAAAGCTGTTCAAAATAAAGAGCGATTGTCAGAGTTATTTATGTCAATCAAAGGAGTATAAAATGGACGAAAATTTAGCTAGACTTAATAGAATTTATCCTAACTGTGGTTATGTATCTATTCCAGCATACAATCCTGAAACATTCAAAGATAGAAAGTATGATAGTTCATTTGATACAAAAGCTGCTGAAAACAGATGGAAATCTAGTCCATTAACTTATGAACAAGCACAAAAATGTGTTGAAGAAGGTAAAAGAGTTGGTTGGATTATACCTAAAGGTTATGTTATTGTAGATGTAGATAATAAAGATGACCCTCTTGCTCAACAATATATTGAGAAAATACTTACTAAATTTGAAGTTAAGTATTCTTACAATTATACAAGTAAAGGTGCTCACTTCTTATTTCAAGACCCTTCTTGTAACATAAAATCTGACAGTAGATGTAAATGTGGTTTAAACTTAGTTATTGATACAAGAGCTAATCAAACTGGTTATATTGTATTACCTTGTAATGACCCTCATCGTGAATGGGGTGAATGGAATGACTATGTTGAAGATATACCTTATTTTTTATTGCCATTAATGAAGAATGCTACTCCATCGTTTATTGGTATGCAAGATGGTGATGGTCGTAACGATGCATTATTCAAATGGCGTTCAAGACTTGAAGAGACAAATAAGTTAACTGCAGAACAAGTTGAAAAATGTATTCGTATTATAAACGAAAATTTATTAGCAAATCCTATTCCAAATAATGAGTTGTTTAAAACAGTTCTTCGTAAAAAAGAAAAAAGTTCAACTGCTGAAAAACTTGAACGAGACAATCCATATAATAAAATTGCAGATGATATTATAGGTAGATATGATATTAAGTCATACTACTCAAATTTTTATTTGTTTAATGGAACATATTATAAACCTATAACTGATATTGAACTTGAAAAAATTATACATTTTGAAATAAATAAAAATATTACAAGAGCTGGTCGTGTTGAAATTATGGAGTTCTTAAAAATTAAAACACAGATTACAGCTGAAGAATTTGATAAAGATTGGTACAAAATAGCTTGCAAAAATGGTATACTTAATCTTGTAACTGGAGAAGTTGAACAACCTAATAAATCTGAAATTAATACAATTTATATACCATTTAACTACAATAATGACCCGCCTTATTCACCACGAATTGATAACTTTATGAAAGAACTTACAGATGGTGATATAGTTAAAATGCAGTTCTTATATCAAGTTGCTGGTTATTGTTTATTAAAGAAAAACTTATTTGAAAAGTTCTTTATTTGTAAAGGTGAAGGTGGTACAGGTAAATCTACATTTACTAATTTGTTACACAAAATGGTTGGTGGCGATATTAACTGTTCACATATTGGTCTTGCTGATTTTGATAAAGATTACTATCTTGCATCAACAGTAGGTAAATTACTTAATATTGACGATGATGTTGTTGATGGTAAAACTCTTGAAAATACTGGTCGTTTCAAATCTATTATTTCAGGTAATGTTATTTCAGTTAGACAAATATACAAAGAAGTTATGGACTTCGTTCCATATATTACTTGTATATTTTCTTGTAATAAATTGCCAAGAATTATGGACAAAACTTCTGGTTTGTATAGGCGTATGATTTTAATTGAACTTAATCATAAAATAGCTAAACCTGACCCATTGTTTATGAATAAAATAAGTGAAACAGATATGGAATACTTTTTATTTAAAGCAGTTGAAGGTATTAAACTTGCTATTGAAGAAGGTCGTTTTAGAATTACACAAAGTGAACAACAACTTTTACAAATATTTAAACGTAGACAAAGTCCACTTAATGAGTGGTTATTTGAAAATGGTATTATAAGACGTGATTTACAAAATGCTAAATGTATTATATTGTTTAGGCAATTTAGTGAGTGGTGTACAAACAATGGTTATAAAAATATTATGACTAACTTTACGTTTAAAGAAGATGTTTGTGCATTATACGATATGGAAATTAGACAAGTACAATTAGAAGAAGGTCACGTTCCAGCACAAGTATTCTTTAAACCTGGAGATGTTGATTTAACTTATTCACCGTTTAATTAAGGAGATATTATGAAAAACAGATTTTTTGACTTTGAAGTTACACCAAACTGGTGGTTATGTGTATTTGGTGATATGCCAGAAGATATGAATGAAGTTACATTATCAATTAAAGATAGTTTTGTTATTGTAAATAGTGATATGCCAAATGCAAGAGAGTTATTATTATCAATGTTACGAGAGGAAGGTTACTGTAATTTTGGTTATAATATTAAAGGTTATGACTTGATTATTGCTAATGGAATATATCAAGGTTTTAGTCCACAACAAATTAAAATTATTAACGATATAATAATTGATTCATCTTCTGCTTGGTCTACAAAAGAGCATATGAGATTACAACCATTTGCAAAGAAACGATTAAGTGGAATTGTGTTTGAAGACCTTATGGACGATGGTGATGGTTCATTAAAAGAAAAAGAAGCAATATTAGGTTTGAATATTCTTGAAAGTTCTGTTGATTTTAATAAAGAATATTTAACAGAACAAGATAAAGAAGATATGACTTATTATTGTAGACAAGATGTTTATGCAGCTATGATTTATTACAAAGAAGTCGTTCACCCTTATTCACAAACTAAATTGTTGATGGGTAAAACATTTAACATTGATGAAAAGACTTGTTATACGAGTACAAATGCTAGATTGGTTGCATTAGCACTTGGTGCAAAAAGAAGAACATTTAGTGATGCTGAGAAAATTGAAGTAGAACTACCTGATAGAATTAAACAATACTGTTATGATAATTTACCTAACAAAATAATTGAAACAATTTTAACTGATACAAAATCATTTGAAGTTAAACTATTTAATAATACTGTTTCATTTGGAAATGGTGGTATTCATTCAATACTTGACAACGATATTTATGTTGAAGCAAATGATGAATGGATGCTAGTCAACGTTGATGCTGAGTCATATTATCCATCAATGTTAATACAATTTAATTGTTTAAGTAGATGTGTCGTTAACCCGGAAGTATTCAGTGATATTTACAGAAAACGTATGGAAATCAAACATAAACCTAACAAAACGAAAGAAGATACTGATAAACAACTTGCATATAAACTAGTTCTTAATACAACATTTGGTGCATCTGGTAATAAGTGGCTTGACTTATATGACCCACATCAATGCACTAGAACCTGTAGAGTTGGTCAAATATTTCTTGGAGCTCTTGCAAATAAATTATATAATACAGTTCCAGGTTTACAAATTATTCAAACTAATACTGATGGTATACTTTGTTATTTTAGACGTAAAGATATTGACTTAGTTAGAAAGTTAACTGGTGAATGGACTAAAATAAGTGGTATCAATATGGAAGAAGATTTGGTTGAAAAAATTTGGCAAAGAAATGTAAATAACTATCTACTTATTAAAGAAGGTGGTAAATTAAAATATAAAGGTGCTTGGTTAAATAATGATATTAAACGTCTTGGTTATGTAAATATGTCACCTTTAACTGCATTTGCTTGTTCAAAAGCTGCTATTGAATTTTTAAGAAATGGAACCGATATTGTATCATCAATTTTTAATAACAAAAACTTGTCTGATTTTGTAATTGTATGTACAAAAGGTCCAACTTATAGAGGTGTTATACAAAGATTTGCTGATGGTAGTGAAAAACAACTATTTAAGGCAAACCGTGTAATTGCTACAAAAGATAAAAATTATGGTATGTTATATAAATACAAAGTTAGATTAGGTAATATATCTTATGCTAAGATGCCAAACATTCCTGAAAATTGTTATACAATGAATGATGACTTGAGTTTGTATGATTTTAATGAAATTAGAAAGCAACTTGATTATATGTATTACATTGAAAGATGTGCTGGTTTACTTGATATTCCTTGGCGTATTTTAGATAATGGCGAATTAAAGTATACGCATAAATTTGACTTAAATCTTGATTAAAAATAAATTATAAATATAACTTAAAAAGATTTTAATATATAATATTGACAAGTTTCTATATCTTATGAATAAATTATCATAGATAAAATATTATATATTAAAATCTTTAATAAATGTATTAAATTAAGGAGGTTATTATGACAATATTTACTGAAACGTTTATTCCTTATGATTATCCTAGCAAGTATGACTGTTTAAAACATATTGAGTCCAGATGTCACGGAATAAAGAAGTCTTTACGTTTTGTGGAAATGGACAACGAGCACCTCACAGTGAGATGCCCGTTATCAGGAGATTATTTGGAAATAACCGGAACAGTTGAAGAACTGGACTGGTTACATGCTGAATTAAGTAAAAGAGGTTGGTATAGGGTTTAGTTTTTAACTAAGCCCTTTTTATTTCCAACTGCTCTTTTAACGTTTATACCAAGTTTCTTTAATTCTTGGTATTCATTATCGCTAGCATAATAAGTATATTTATTACTCTTTGTCAAAACATAAATTTTAGATTTGCTGCCGTTGTCATTCATTATACGATTGATGACGGCGGTTTTTTGTTTGTCTGACATTTTAGAGTAAGGTAACTCTGTATATGTTCCATCAGTTTTTTGAACTTTATATTTTTTATTTGTAGTCATTAATTTGTGAAGTTCGTCTTTATTAAGTTTACCATAGAATTTGTTTAGTTCTTCAACCTGACTACTACTTAAATTTACAGACTCACCATTAATTGTATACTTACCAGTTAACATCGATTTATTTACTCCAAGTTCAGTAGCCAATTGTTCCGTATCACTTACATTGTAAGGGTAAATTTTTACTGGAGTAAATTTGTTTATGGCGTTTGTTAACCACCAAGCTTTATATGGTACTTGTTCTTCACCAGTATAAGGGTCCACATAATGTGGCATTGCATATGATAGAAATGGAATTGCTTGGTTAGCTATTTTTTCAATTTTACCAAGTATTCCTTTGTCATATTTAACTTTGTATTTACTTACAACAGATGATAAAGTTTTCATAAAGTTAGGTATCATCATTTGTAACATATTATTTGGAATATATGTTACAAAATCACTAAAACCTTGACTATATCTGAATACGTCCCAGAATGTTGTATACAAACTATCTTCAAACATAATATCAAGAGTACTTGCAAATACATCTAATACACTTTGATTTTGTTCTACAATAGCTGATGTTAAAGCAATGCCCATCATAATACCTTGTGTTCCAAATATATCACTAATATCAACTTTAATATCGCCTATTCTTAATTTGTACTTATCATCTTCTTCATCAATACCAGCTTTACCAGATGCAGCTAATGCAATACCTATTGCCATACCAATTGAACCAATAATACCTTTACCAATATTTTTAATAGCAACATATTGTGCAAATTTACTTGAATAAGTCATTTCACCTTTTTGACGTTTAGCATCAATTCGTTCAATACTCTTTTCAAGTTTTGCAAAGTTTATAATTGATTTAGCAAGACCAACTGGAGTATAGTTTAAACCTTCAACAAACCAGTTCCAACTTGATGCTGCAAATGGTGCAACTTGTTTCCATACAAAATATGCAGCTGGACTTTTTTCCTTCAGTTTAGTTTCAACGTCATTTATAAAGTTATGTTTATGCATATATTCCATAGCAGCTAATGTGTATGCATCTGCAAGCTTGTTCATAACATCTGTAGTTATACCTTTAGTTAAATCTGTTTTACTTTCAGTGAGTATTTTTCCTAAATATACAACAGCACGATTATTGATAAACTTATCATCAGACATCATTTTGTATATAAGTTTTTGAAAGTCTTGTGTAGCTTTAAACTTAAATTGTGTGTTTTGGAAAATTTCTGACTGTATACTATTTACAATTAAATCAGTTAATGTTACATCAACACCTTGATTTTTAGTTTTTCTAAAATCATATTTGTTAAAACCATCTTTAATTAATGCAAGTAAACCATTGTTTACGATTTGGTTGTTAATGAATGTTCTAGCTTCTGAACTAACTTTAGTACCAATAATTTGATATTGACCTTCACGAGGTTTTAATTTAGAAAATAATTTACCTAATAAATTAGTAGTCGCTTTACCAACATGTTCTGACAATGTATTAGTTTCACCCATTACAAGGTTTGATGAAATATTACGCATCCAAGTTCCAGGTCCACTTAACATCATTAAACGTTGAAAGTCAAGAAGTTTTTGCATTCCAGTACGTTTTCTACCTTTATAATTTTTAATTGCATTTTCATACATTGATTGTCTAGCTTCAATAATCTTTTTAATATCACCAGTATTGTTAGCAGATATAATTTTGTCAATATCAGTTTCCATACCTTCGTATTCAATACCAGTTTGTCTAGCAAATGATGATGCAATTATTTTTTCAGGTTGTAAATCTTTCATAGCATCACGCCATACTGGAAGAACTGCAGCTGACTCACTAACTGTTGAAGCTAATTTACCTTCAAGAACTTTAACTTGTTCATTTGTTAATGACCAGTCATAAGATTGATTTTTATTTGCTTTTAACAAGAATGTGCTTAAACAAATTTGAGTTGCAATATATTGTCGTTCATTTTCGCTGCCAAGTAATGGAAATGTATTTTCAAAGTAATCTACGATTTGATTTACCTGGTCTTGGTTTAAGTTATACAAATAGTTAGCATTATTACTAATAAATTCTGACACGCTCATTTTCATATGTATTGCGTCTTTATCAGTTATATATTGTGTAAGTGATGGAGCCACATCTTTAAATTGTTTTTTAAGAATGTCTTTAATAATAGGTGGCATCTCTCTATTTGTACTTAATGTAATTACATTAGTATCAACATTTACTGTTACAGATGGAACTGTATCAACAGAAGCACCTGATTTTAATTTTTTAATTGTTTCATTAAGTTGTTTAACTTTGTTCTCATAAACTTTTTTATATTGCATTGCAGCTTTAGATTGATATAAACCTTGTTTAGTATCTTTTGAAAGTTGTCTAATTCTGTTTTCAAGTTCTACAAGAACTTTTGTATCTTTATAACCATCTGCTATTTTATAAGCACTATCTTTAAGTTTAAGTTTACTATCAAATATATCACTATTTTGTTCCAAGAAACGTTTTCTATCACTTGGTGACAAATGAGATTTTATTGTACGTACAAGAGAGTTTAAGTTATTTACAACGGCAGATGAAGGTCTAAATACTTCACTACTTTCTTCTGTAAGTTTAGCAAATTTGTCCATTTGTTTACTGGTAAGTTTAGTAGCATCAAGACCACTTGCTTCTGCACTAACAGCTACGTTAAACATTTTATTAATTTCAGCTTCTGACCTACCATTAATAATCTTCTCATATTCAGCTGCAAATTGTTTATTAGACATTTTTAACAGTTGTTCACGTTTCTCTTTTAATGCTCCCATAATAAAGTATTGACCTTTACCTTCAGCTATAAGTTGTCTAGCATAATCTGGTGAAAATACTTGCATAATAGCATCAACTTTCTCATCTCTATCTACACCATAGTCAATATATGAATAAGCACTTTGTATTGAAGTCATTTCAGTTTTAGCAATAGCATCACCTAATGTAATATCATCACCAGTTTGTTCTTGTAAACTTCTTCTTGCAAGAGATGAACCTTCACCAGTAACAATCCATTTTTTAATAGCAGCTTCTTTTGCAATTAATGCGATAGCACCAGCTGAGTCAACTGAACCATCAAACTTTTCCATCCAAAGCTTTCTTAAATATTTGTTACTAATTACAATATCTTCACCTTTGTATGTACTATAATTATCTCTTAGTCTAGCATACAATTTAGATAATGATTTATCAGTTGAAATAGCTTCTACAAATTTTTGTATAAAGTTAGGGTCACTAATATTAGTCAACTTTTCACTGTAACCAAGTTGTCTAGCAATAACTCTTAACGCATAATATTCATTTGAATGTTCTACAAAGTTTTTTAAATCATCAAATGTTTTAATGTCAGAATTTTTAAAGTAACTATCATTAATAAGTTTAAATGTTTTATCGTCAATAGTATCACTATCACGTAAATAGTCCATAACTGATTGTTGAGTTAATATACCTTTAGTAACTTTATTCCATAACTTTTCATCAATGTCAGAAGTAGCATTCAATATAAATGATTTCGTATTTTTATTAAGTTGAGTAATTTTATAAGGTTTAGTATAACCATATTTTTCAAGATTAGTTCCTTTACCTTCGGCTTGAGTAATTTTTCTATCGGTTTCATATTTGTAATTGTATCTAATATTTCCAGCCTTATCTCTTACAATATGACCTTCAGCATCAATCATAGCCTTTTTACTAATCCATTTACCTTTACCAGTTTTGTTAGTAATTTTACGTTTAAGTTTACGTTCTTCTTGTTCAGGAGTTAATTTTTTAACTTCTTTATCACTTGTTACATCACTTTCTTTATATGATGACATTGATAATGTATTACTATTTTTTAAACGTTTTAACATATTATATTTTAATATTATATCTTCTGCATTTTCAGCAATACTTGAGTTTACCATAACAGAGTTTTCGCTTTCGTAAATAGCTCCAAGTTCAAAATCAATATCATAATCATATAAAGTATTAATAATTTCAGTTAATGAACTTAATGATTGACTAGTAGTACCTTCACCAAGTCTTATTGCTACATATAATTCACTGTTTGGAGATATTTGAACTGATACTTCTGGTAAACCATCAAAATAATTTATAGCTGTATTAGATGTTAGATTTTGAGTAATTGTATTAATAACATTATAATGATTACTACCATCTTTAACTTTTCTAATAGAACCATCAGCCATAATAAATATACTAGTTGGTTTATTAATAAAGTCATCTATACTATAGTCATCAGTCATATTTGTAAGACTATCTGTATAAGTTTTGTTAGCATACTCTGTAATAGAATTTATACTTAAACCATACATTATATTTAAATTACCTAAATCATATTTTGCTCCCCAAGGCATATACAATTTATTACCATCAGATACAATAGGATAGTAAGTTATTTCTATATTATTGTTTGTGGCCATTAACTCACCATAACTTGCGTTATACAAGAACATTTGTGCAATTTCAATATCTGACCTAACTTTGCCATCTACAGTTTTACGATATTCATCAAATATGTTAGGGACATGTTTTTTAATATCTGCAACAATACTTTTAACTTTTCCAGGTTGCTTTTTATTCATATCATACAAAAATGATGATGAGAAACCTTGTGTCACTCCTTGTTCAACTTGTAAAGCATGTTGAAATTCGTGACCTATAGTTATTTTAAGCATATTAATATCATTTAACAAACTAGTATTTACAAATATTGTTCTACTAGCTGGATTGTATTTGCCATAGTCTGTTCCTAAATTTGTAAATTTAACTTTAACGTCTTTTGTACTAGTTATATAAGAACTTTTAATAAACTCTTGTATACCATAACTTACATTTGATTTATACTTTTCATAATCTTGCTCTATTAACATATTGTTTAATTTATTTACATCAGCAAATACAAATTCTCCAGTACTTGTTAATACGATACAAGTAGACCTTCTTGATTTATTTACAATTTCTCTTTGCAAATATGCAAATACCGACTCATCACTTGTATCACCATATTTGTCAGTTATTTCTTTTAATGTACTTTCACTTAATAAATCGTGTTGCTCAATTACATCATTTAGAGTAATATATGATAATGTTCTATTGTCAATATTTTTGTTTAAGTAATTAGTTAAATTAAACATTTTACCAATAGTTCTAGTATATACTTCTGCTTTATCAACTGATGGAATAGTTTGTTCAAAATTTACACCAATAACTTCATTTGTATTAGTATCAATAATAACTAAATTACCTTTGTTAAATTGAAATTTTAATCTTCCGTTTGTAAATAAAGTAAATTCATTACTTCTAATAGTATATAGTTCATCACTAGTAACTCTTTGTCCAGTTAAATTATAATAAGTATCTGTATTAAGGAAGTTCCCAATGTCAATACCTTTACTTATTAAATAAGCATTCATCTTACGATTTGCCATACTACTATTAGGCATATATTTTTTACCATTATATTGAGAAGAGTATACAGAAGTGTAATAACTATTTAATCGTTCAAGACCAGCTCTTCTTTTTACTATATCACTACTGTAAATGTTATTTTGTATTTCATTTTTAATATCTTGGCTTACAGGAATTGCATTAATTCTTGATTTTAAAACATTCTGTTCATTAGTAGTTAATTTTTGATTTTTCTCAATTTTGTCGTTTAAACTATAAGTAATTCTACTGAGTTCTAGTTTTCTTATTTGTTCTTTACTAAAAATATCTATATAAATATTAGCAGTTGGAGATACTAAA
>ERZ808258.136-NODE-136-length-37025-cov-4.067379_pt1 | contig 37025 bp, 37 predicted proteins | sample MGYA00521280_ERZ808258 | MGnify/ENA primary metagenome ERZ808258 (study PRJEB31516, sample SAMN03275585) | gut metagenome | biome: mammalia-associated habitat; material: feces | host: Papio cynocephalus | place: Kenya | collected 2012-07-19 ...
TAATTTAAAATCACTTTTTAATGTAATATTTTCTTTTGGTAAATCATTAGGTTTAACATTTTCATCCCAAAGAATGATATCTTTTTGATTACTGCATGAACATAAAGTTAAAACACTGATAAAAAAACAAATCAACTTATGTATTTTAATATTCATAAGCTAAACTCTCCTCATAACTTAAATCTAAAATTCCATCAACTTCTATTGTTTTTTCTGGATAATATTTCCTATCATTCCAAGTTTTCAAGTGCTTTATTATACTCAACAAACTCAATATCATCAATAAATTTCAATTCTTTATTTAATTTTGTTAAATTTGAATTATCCTTTGTAATTAAATAAAAAGACGATTTATCATACCCCAATTGTTCTATATTTGAACAATAAATATTGAAATCTTTGAGTTTACTTAAAAGTTATCTTTCTTATTTAAAAATGAGTTCTTTTTAAGACCGACAACGACATCACAGCAATCATTATTAACATTAACACTACCATTAGGATAAATTGATAGCGCTAAAACACCAACAATAATTAATGTATTCATTTTTTACTCTTTTATTTAATAATATACTAAACAAAAAAAGTAAAAAAGTGTAAAAATTTTATCTGTTTAGGTTTGTGTTAGTTTTCGCATGTGATTTCTTTACTCTATCGTAACCTTAAAATCTTGCTTCTATACCAATATGGAAATAATCGCTTTCGTGCGTAAAATATTCTTTAGATTATACTTTCTAATTATTGCATAATTTAATAATAAGCAAGAACTATCCTGCATTTTTCGTTTTAACCTTGCATCATTTGAATTAATAATTTATCAAATTGATTCAATAATTTTAATACACTTTTAATTCCTCTAGTGTATATATAACTTCTTTTATAACTATCCCAGGTTTTATACCATAAAAAAAGATATCCATACGGATATCTTTTTCATGTTTATTTTGCAAATTGTTAATAAGATTAACGTTTTGAGAATTGTGGAGCTCTTCTAGCCTTTTTAAGACCATATTTCTTTCTTTCTTTAGCTCTACTATCTCTTGTAAGCATACCATTAGCTTTTAATGTAGCACGATCTTCACCAGCTTCTAATAAAGCACGAGCAATTCCTAAACGAGCTGCACCAGCTTGACCTTGGAAACCACCACCTTTAACAGTGACTTCAGCATCGTACTTTTCAGTAGCTCCTAACATGGTAAGAGGTTGTTTTAAATCGATAACTAAAACCTTAAATGGGAAATACTCATCTGCAGGTTTACCATTAACAACGATATTTCCTTTACCAGCTTTTAAATAAACTCTTGCAACACTTGATTTTCTTCTACCAGTTCCGTAGAAAACATCATTTTTCTTAGCCATTATTTGTTACCTCCTAAATTTTTGAATTCAAGAACTTCAGGTTTTTGAGCTTCATGTTTGTGCTCAGCGCCTTTATAAACAAATAATTTTTTGAAAATTTGTCTACCAAGTCTACCTTTTGGAAGCATACCCCAAACTACTCTTTCAATTAATTCATCAGAATATTGGTTTTGCATAACTTCTAATGATCTTGCTCTAATACCACCATTGTAACCGCTAACGTTATAATATTTCTTATCAATAGCTTTGTGTGGAGTTCCTTTACATGAAACTTTATCACTATTAACAACAATAATATAATCGCCACAATCAACATTTGGGGTATAAGATGGTTTTTCTTTACCCATTAAATAAACTGCTATTTCACTAGCAAGTCTACCAAGTGGTTTGTCGGTTGCATCGACGACATACCATTTACGAGTTACTTCTTCTTTCTTAACATTTGTTGTTTGTCTAAACATTTACACATTCCTCCTAGAAAATTAAATCTTACCGGGACATAATTTTTAGATTAGTGCCGATAAACATTTTATACTTCTTTGAAATATAATACAAATAAAATCTCAAAATTATGCACATAAAGTAAAATTTTTACAAAATCATTCATATTATCAATCAAATTTGAATAAAAAACTCATGAAATCTAATCAAAATTTCTTTTAATATATACGTAATATTCTCCAAAAGAGAAATTCTCTAAACTTAAACAATTATAACCAAGTTTTTTATAAAGTTTTTGTGCGTTTAAATTATTTTTATCAACCAAAAAAATAATTACATAATTAATAAAATATTGTTCTAATTTTTTAAAAATATTTGTTCCTATCCCTTTATTTTGATAGTTAGGATCAACCATTAGTCTTGCTAAACCAATAAATTTCCCTTTATAAATATCTAGAGAATATTTTTTTAAGTAATCTTCTGGATAACCACCAAAACAATCATCAAAAAAATCGTTTTCATTAGAAAAAGCTATATAGCCAACTACTTTATCGTCATTTAAAGCAACAAGTGTTCCTTCATTATTTTTTAAGTCATTAAGTAAAATTTCTTTTGTTGGATATTCATCATCTTGATAAATATCTAGGCCTTCCTCTTTAAATTGTTTCCTTATTTTACTTAATAGGTCCATCACGCCATCAATATTTTTAGGTTCACCTTTTAGATATTCAATCATTAAAGTTCCTCTTTATTTAATAAAGATTTTATATGAGCTAATATTTCTTCTTTAATATCATCTCTTGATAAAGCAACATCAATAACTGCTTCTACATATCCCGCTTTATCCCCACAATCATATCTTTTACCTTCAAAATCATAAAAATATACAGGCTCTTTTTTCATTAAATTATAAATTGCATCTGTTAATTGAACCTCACCACCTCTACCTTTTGGCGTATTTTCAATAGATTCAAAAATTTTATAATTAAAAATCCATTTACCAAGGGATGCTAAATCACTTGTAGCTTCCTCTACTTTAGGCTTTTCAACAATTCCTTTAAGCATGTATGTTCTTTCATCGACTTGTTTAAGAACATCCATGCAGCCATATTTATATATATTTTTATGTTCAACCGTTTGACCACCAACAACCGTACATGAATTAAATTTTATAAAAGTATCAATCATTTGTTTTACTGGAGCATCGTTATTATATCGACAAATATCATCACCACAACAGACAACAAAATTATTTTCACCAATAATATTTTTAGCTTGTAAAACAGCATGCCCAAGACCTAATAATTCTTTTTGTTCAACATAATAAAATTTTGCTTTCCGAGTAACATTATGAATTATTTTTGCGTATGCTTCTTTACCTTCTTGAATTAATTCTTTTTCATAATTTTCATCAACATCATAATATTTTTTAATCTCATCTTTCCCTTTTGAAACAATGAAGACAATATTTTCTATACCACTATCAACAAGTTCTTGAACAATATAATCAAGAGTTGGTCGATCAACGATTGGTAACATTTCTTTTGGAATACCTTTAGTAATAGGTAAAAATCTCGTTCCTTTTCCTGCACAAGGAATTACAGCCCATTTTACATATGCCATATTTTCTTCCTCCATTTTTATATTATAAAAAAATCTATGCACTATTGCATAGATTTTATTTTATTTTTAATTTTTGAATTATAGATTAACATTATGATAGACTGCTTGAACGTCTTCGCAATCATCTAAATCAGCGAGCAAATCAGTGAATTTTTTCTTGTCTTCTGGTTCAAGATCAACTTTATCATTAGCAAGAAGTGTTGATTGACAATATTCGTATTCATTAACGCCTAATCCTTTTAAGGCTTCTTTTGCTTTATCTAAGTCGCTTGGAGCAACAACGACTTCAGCTTCACCATCACTTAAATTAATTTCTTTAACATCAACATCACCTAAAACTAAAGCTTCTTCTAAAGATTCTTCAGTACCAGTATATTTAAAATCCATTAAACCAACTTGATTAAAGTTATAAATAACACTACCTAAATGTCCACCTTTTCTTGTGACAGCAGTACGAACACCAATTAAAGCACGGTTTGTATTATCAGTTAATGTATCAATTACTAAATAACTACCACCTGGACCAAAAGCTTCATATCTACCTTCTAAATAGTTGGTTGCTTCGCCACCTTGAGCTTTCTTAATAGCTCTTTCAATAACATCCTTTGGACAACTTTTACGATATTTATCAATAGCTGCTCTTAAAGCAAGATTGCTATCTGGATCTGGACCTTTCTTTGCAGCCATGTAAATTTCTTTGGATGCACGCATATAAATTGCGCTTTTTGCTTTTGCTGTTGCTGCCATTGCTGCAGCTCTAACTTCAAAATGTCTTCCCATATAAATATCTCCTCCGCAATATAATACTACTCTGAAATAATGTTTTCTAGTTTTATATTAATAAAAAATCTCTTTAATATTCAACTTTTTTCAAAAATAAACCATGAGGTGGTGCAGTATATGTAATAATTTCTCTTTTTTCCTTGTTTAATAAATCTTGAACATATTTTAAAGATATATGTTTTTTACCAACCTCAATTATTGCCCCCATTAGTTTTCTAACCATATATTTCATAAAACCATTTCCTTTAAATTCTATCAATATATGATCTTTAGATACTTTAAATGTAATTTTATAAATAGTTCTTATAAAATTATCTTGATCTTCTTTTTTTGAAGAAAAATTTTTAAAACAATGCTCTCCAATAAATAATTTTGCACACTTTTTCATTTCTCTAATATCTAAATCTTTAACAAGATATTCATAATTTCTTAAAAATGGATTATATTCACCAATATTTAAAATATAAAGATAAGATTTTGATTTAGCAGAAAATCTTGCATTAAAAGAATCATCAACTTTTGATATTTTTTTAACATATATATCGTTTGGTAGCATCTTATTTAAACTGTGTTTTAATTTTTTTAATTCAACTTTATTATTCAAATCAAAAGTCGCCACTTGATTTAAAGCGTGAACACCTTTATCAGTTCTTCCTGATGCATAAATTTTAATATTCGTATTTAAAATAATAGATAATGATTTTTCTAAAACGTTTTGAATAGTTTTTTCTTCATTACCTTGAACTGCATATCCAAAATATTTTGAACCATCATATGAAAATATCATTTTGTATTTCATATTAATAAGTCCCCTTAATTTTAAATAAAAAATCAAGCAAATCTAAATGATAAAAAGATATTAAAACTGATATTGTAATCGCTCCACCAACAAAACAAAACAAAATAATTAATGACAATAAATCTTTAAAAGAAAAATGAAGTACCCTATATTTACTTCTTTTAGCATAAGGATCATATCCTCTAGCATCCATTGCTAAAGCTAACTCATCACTTCTTGAAAAACAACTAACTAAAAGAGGGATAATAAGTGTTGTAATAGACTTTATCTTTTTTGAAATAAACCCACGATTATAATCAACACCACGAGATTTTTGTGCTCTCATAATTCGGTTTGCCTCTTCTAATAATGTTGGAACAAATCTTAAAGCAAGAGATAGAGTCATAGAAATAACTTGCGTTGGAAATTTAAAAATTTTTAATGGTGCTAAATACCATTCAAAAGCATAAGTAATATCTAATGGACTAGTAGTTGTAGTTAAAATCATTGTTAAAGCGATCATAAGAATAATTCTTAAAGCAACCTTTAAAGAGCTAAATAACGATTCATAATAAATAGTAAATCCATTATTAAAAACAATCATTGGATGAGAATAATCTTCATATGGTGCAAAACAATTAATTAAAACTAAGATAAAAAGCATGAACCATATAGAATTTAGCGATTTAAGAAAACTCAAAAAAGAAACTTTCGAAATTATCATTAAAATTAATATAAATAAGGAAATAATTCCTAACACAAAAAAAGTATTAGCAAAATTGCCATACCCTAAAAAAATAATAACCATCAATAATATAAGGCTAAATATTTTTAAACGACTATCAAGTTTATGAATAATCGTATTTGTATTTTTATATTTTCCAAATACTCTATCCATTTTTCTTTTCCTCAACAATTGCTTTAATTAATGCATCATAATCATTAATTAAAGATAAATCCTTTTTAAAACCATACTTTTTAAGGGCTTTCTTAAATTTATATAAAGTTGGAATTTCTAAACTATAACTTTCAATATCTTCTTCGTTAAAAAGTTTTTCAGGAATCGTAATTTTAATTAACTTTGCATCATTTAAAACAACAACTTTTTTTGCATAATTCATTACAACATCCATATCATGAGTTACTAAAATTACTGTTTTACCACCTACATTTAATTTTTTTATTAAATCCATAATTTCCAATTTGGAAGATGGATCAAGGCCAGCAGTTGGTTCATCTAAAACAATAATATCTGGATTTGAGGCAAGTATTCCGGCGATTGCAATTTTTCTTTTTTCCCCACCCGATAATTCAAAAGGAGATTTTTTGAAATAACTTTCAGGAATACCAACATCATTTAAAGCTTTAATGGCAACCTTTTTTGCCTCATCCTCTTTCAAACCAAAATTTTTAGGACCAAACATAACGTCTTTTAAGACATTTTCTTCGAATAATTGATATTCTGGAAATTGGAAAACCATACCAACTTTTTTTCTTAATAAAAATAATTTTTTACTTCTTCTTTTTTTATCACTTGAAACAATAAAATTATCGATAATAACTTCGCCACTTGTTGGATAAAGTAGACCGTTTAACATTTGCATTAATGTTGATTTCCCTGCTCCAGTTTTCCCAACAACCGCAACAAAATCACCTTTTTCAACTGAAAAAGAAACGTTATCAAGCGCCTTATAAAATTCGTGTTTACTTACAAAATAGGTATATGAAACATTCTTTACTTCAATTTGCATATATACCTCGCTAAATCATCAATATTATTAATGTCTTTAGGGATTAAAATTCCTTTTTCGTTTAAACTATTTTTTATTTTTATCGCAAATGGAAGGTCTAATCCAATATTCTTTATATCATTAAAATTACTAAAAACATCTTCAGGTTTACCATCTTTAAAAAGTTTACCTTTATTTAAAATAATTACTCTATCCGAATTATAAGCTTCTTCAATATCATGAGTAATTGAAATAAAAGTTAAATCTTTATCTTCTTTTTTCATGTTTAAAATAAGTCGCTTAATATCTTCAACACCTTCTGGATCAAGCATTGATGTGGCCTCATCAAAAATAATTATTTTTAAACCTAATGCTAAAATTCCAGCAATGGCAACACGTTGCTTTTGACCACCTGAAATTTCACTAGGTTCTTTAGCTAAAAATTGATCCATATGAACTTTTTTTGCGTATTCACGAACAAGTTCATGCATCTTATGAGTTTCTATATTTCGGTTTTCTAAACCAAAAGCAATATCATCCTCAACCGTTGAACCAATAAACTGATTATCAGGATTTTGAAAAACAATCCCTATTGTTTTTCTTATCATCGAAATATTTTTTTCATCTTCTTTTTCGCCATTTAAGTAAATTTCACCACTAGTAGGTTCAAGTAAGTAGCATAAAAGTTTAGCGAGTGTAGATTTTCCACTCCCATTATGGCCAATAAGGGTGACATATTCACCTTTATTTATTGAAAAAGATATATCATTTAAAGTATCGACATCTTTTTCGTATTTATAATTTAAATTTTTAACTTCTAAAACTACCTTTTGTTCCATTATTTTAAAATTACTTCTTTTATCTTTCCCTCGTATTTTTCATATTTAATACCAGCTAAATCTAGCATTTTTTTACTTGCTCTCGTCTCAATAGAGTCAGCATATTTATCATCAAGATAAATAATTTTTTTAATGCCCGTTTGAATAATTGCTTTACTGCATTCATTGCATGGAAATAAGGTTACATAAACCGTACAGCCATTTACTGAAGAACCATTTCTAACATTTAAAATTGCATTAAATTCTGCATGACAAACATACAAATACTTGTTATCTAACCCTTCATTTTTGTTCCATGTTAAATCTTTATCATCAATATTTCTTGGCATACCATTATATCCAATTGAAACAACTTTATGATCATTATCGACAATAACTGCACCAACCTGGCTTGATGGATCTTTACTTCTTTTACTAGCAATTATTGCCATACACATGAAGCACTCATCCCATGAAATTACTTGTTGCATAACTTACTCTCTTAATAAATCCTTTATAATCTCGACCATTTTATTCATTTCAGTTAAAGAAACAAATTCATATCTTCCATGTGGATTAAAATCACCAGTCCCTAAATTAGGACATGGTAAACCCATATAAGTAATCATTGCACCATCAGTTCCACCACGAATTGGAGTATAACTTAATTTAGTCCCACTCTTAAGATAAGCTTTATTAATTAATTCAATAGCTTCTGGATGTTCTCTAAAATAATATGCCATGTTTTTATATTCGCTTTTAATATCAATTTCTATTTTTGCTTTTATGTGAAGCTTCCTTAAAGTTTCCACGCCATTTTCCATGAGCTTTTCTTTTTCTAATAATTTATTTTTATTGTGATCACGAATAATATATTCAAGTGTAGCTTTTTCAACATCACCACTTATTGAACAAAGATGAATAAAACCTTTATATCCTTCCGTTTTTTCAGGAACTTCATTCTTTGGCATTAAATTTTGAAATTCTGCTGCAATTGATGCAGCATTTTCCATAACATCTTTTGCCGATCCAGGGTGAACCCCAACACCATGAATATTTATCGTAGCACTAGAGGCATTAAAATTTTCATGATTAGCTTCATAAATTGATTCTCCATCAAGAGTAAAACCAAAGTCAGCTTTTGCTTTTTTAACATCAAAATGTTTCCAACCTGCACCAATTTCTTCATCAGGTGTAAAACATATACTTAAATTGAAATTAAATTCTTCTTTATGAAGAACAAAATATTTTGCAACTTCAAAAATAATTGCTACTCCAGCTTTATCATCGCCACCTAATAAATGTTCGCCATCTGTAACTAATAAATCATCACCAATCAAATTTTTCATAAATGGGAAGACTTTAGGACTTAAAACATATTTATCATTTAGGACAATATCATCACCTTGATAATTATAAACATTTTTTGGATTTTTAATTCCTCCAATTAAAGCGGGAGATGTATCCATATGAGCAATTAAACAAATAGTTTTATCTTTTTTTGCGTCAATAAAACCATAAACTAATCCATATTCATCCTTATAGGCGTTACTTACGCCAATTTCTTTTAAATCTTCAACAAGCATATCCCCAAAATTTAATTGAGAAACTGTTGATGGATAAGTCTTAGATGTTTCACTACTCATCGTATCAAAGGCAATGTATTTTTTAAATCTTTCTTCTAATGTCATATTTATGCTCCTAAAACTTTAATTTTTAAATCTTTGAAATTCACTATAGGTATCGTACTATTTTCATCTTTAGTGTATGTAGCTCTACTAACAACTAGTTTTGTAAAGTTTTTAAAATTAATACTAGAAATATTGTATTCTGTAGCACTACTAGATAATGCAATTGTTTTAATAAGTTTATCATCAATAAAAAGTTTCATATAAGAACTAGCTTTATCGTCTTCGTCAACTTTTGCCTCAATAGAGAAATTAAGAATTAATTTGTGATATGCATTATTTAAATTATTAAGTTTTTCTAAATTAATCAAAAATATTTCCTCTTCTTTTTTATTAGAAGTATAACTATCGTTTAAATTTTCAATTTTAGGTGTAATACAATTATTTTCATCGTTTATTTTATAAAGATAGGAATCAACTTCATTTAAATCAGTTAAATGAACTATTTCATTATTATAAATCCATTGATAATTAGGAGTTAAAGAACAATAAGTAACATATAAAACTATACCAATTAATATTGGTAAAGCCATTAAGAATATATATATTTTAGATTTTTTAGTTCCTTGTTTTTCCATTAATTTATCCTCGTGAAATATTATACTTTAAAGACCAACTAAATTAAACTTTTTTAAATGTATTCCCTTATTCAATTTAAAATAAAAAACTTTTAAGACATTAAATCTTAAAAGTTTTATATATTTTATTTTTAAAATTAATAATTATGCTTTTTTAAGGAAAGTTTTATAAGCTTCATAAGCTTCATAAACATCAACTTTAGCAACAACTTCCATTGGTGAATGCATATTTAAAACAGGAACACCAGCATCTATAACATTCATATTTAAATTTGCAAGAATATAGGCAATAGTGCCACCACCACCTTGATCAACTTTACCTAATTCAGAAGTTTGATAATAAACATTATCTTCATCCATAATCTTTCTTAATTTTGCAATAAATTCAGGATTCGCATCATTGCATCCACTCTTACCACGTGCACCAGTATATTTATTGAAAACAATTCCTTTACCTAAATAACAACTATTTTTTGATTCACACACACTTAAAAATAAAGGATCCATACCAGCCGAAACATCACTACTAAGCATATTTGAATTAGAAATAGTTTTTCTAAATTTTAGATCATTATATCCACCATTTGTAAGACTTAATAATTCTGCAATAACATCTTCAAAGAATTTACTTTGTGCACCAGTTGCACCAATACTTCCTACTTCTTCTTTGTCAACTAATATACAACACGAAGTTCTTTTAACTTCTTTCATATCAAGAATAGCTCTTAAAGAAGTATATGCACATACTCTATCATCATGCCCATAAGCGGCAATCATACTTCTATCTAAACCATATTCTTTAGCCTTAAAGGCAGGAACAACTTCAATTTCTGAAGAAATAAAATCTTCTTCATCAATTCCATATTTATCTTTAAATATTTTTAAAATATTCTTTTTAACAGCATCTTTTTCTTCGCCATTTAATGGATACAAACCACAAGTTACATCTAAATTTTCTCCAGGAATAACCTCTGCTGCTTTCTTTTGCATTTGTTCTCCTGAAAGATGAATTAATAAATCTGAAATACCAAGAACTGGATCATTATCATCTAAACCTATATTAATGTTAACAGTTGTACCATCTTTTTTACAAACTACACCAACAAGAGCAAGAGGAATGGTAACCCATTGATATTTTTTAATTCCACCATAATAATGAGTGTCTAAAAGTGCAAAATTTGTCGATTCATATAGAGGATTTTGTTTTAAATCTAATCTTGGTGAATCAATATGGGCACCTAAAATATTTAAACCATTTTCTAATGGTTCACTACCAATTACAAATAAAACAATGTTTTTGTTTCGATTGATAGCGTAAACTTTATCACCAGCTTTTAATTCAGATGGTAATATAGTCGAAAAATAACTATCAAGTGGTTTAAAACCATTTTCTTCGGCTAATTTTTTAGCATATTCAACAACTAATCTTTCATTTTTACATTTTGATAAGAAATCAATATACTCTTTTGAAAATAAATCAAGTTTCTCTTTATTTTCATATTTACTAAAACAATATTTATCTAACATATATTCTCCTTTTATTGACCATAATTATTATATCTAAATAAAAAATTTAGTGTTATTATAATTCTATGAAAAGTAAATATATTATTGATACACATACTCATCTTGGTTATTTATCATCATTAAAAGAATGTGAAAATAATTTATTAAAAAGCACTAAAGCGCATAAAATTAATTTTAGTTTAGTTAGTTTTATTTCCTATGAATACCAAGATAAAGATGATAAAAGAACACGTATCGTACAACAATTAATTGGCTTTAATAATTGTTCAAATTTCGTAAGAAAAAACTATAACAATTTTGGAATGCTGTGCTGGATACGACCTCATAGCGAAAGTAATATTAGAGAAGTTGAAAATTTTATATTAAATAATCGAGATATTGTTTATGGTTTAAAATTTCATCCATTTTGTTCGAGATTAAAAATTACTGATAAATTACTAGTTCCATATTTTAAAATAGCTGAAAAATTTAAATTACCGATTTTAGTTCATACCGCAACTGATAAATATTCAAAAATAAAATATCTGGCTGATGTATGTAAAGATTGGCCACATCTTAATTTTATTGCCGCTCACGCTGAACTTTTATCAAATCATAAAGATTGTTTAAAATATATGAAAATGTATCCAAATTTATTTTGTGATACTGCATGGGTTGATATAAAAACTACAGATATATTTATTAAAAATGGTTTAGTTGACAAAATACTTTTTGGTACTGATAATCCAATTGATGGAGAAAAAACTCTCGATAATCCTCTTTATCAAAGTTATTTTGATAATGATAAAAGTTTTTCTCAAGATGATTATGAAAAAATAATGTATAAAAACGCTTTAAAAATTTATAACATTGATGTTAATACATTTAAAAAATAATCTAAAAATAAAGGACATGTTTTGCTTCCATCATCGCAAGTCCCACCACCATTATTGGTGTTATTTTTTGATAGAGATAAAATTACGATTACAAGGGCCACAATAATAATAAGACAGACAATAAATATTACTAAAGCTTTTGGATTCCAAGTAATTTTAGATAAAGTTTCTTTTTTTGTTTCATCTTTATTTATAATTTCTTCTTTATTTTCTTCCTTATTTTTGTTTTCCATATTCCTTCTCCTTTAAATCTAAATCATCTTTAGCTAACGCACCTTTAATATTAAAAAATGTCGTTACATTTAAAATAATTGTTATTAATATTATATGTACAAAACAAGAAAATAAGCCAACTAATGATTGCATTAAAAAAACAAACCAAAGTGGCCACTCAAGAACAAAGGCCTTTATTAAACTGCTAGTTGGAATTTTAAAAATAAAGTAAGTCAACAATATTGCCGTTGAAATAGTAAAAACATTATATTGTTTATTAATTTTTAAGTTACTAAATTTATTTTTAATTATAAAGACTACAAAAATATATAAAATTGATAATATAAAAGCCCCTAAAATAATAGAGATCCTTTGATAACCTTCTAAAAAATATTCTTTTTTGCCACTTTCACTATAAATATAATTATTCAAAGAAAAATATATAGTTATACCGATTGTTACAATTGACAAAATAACTGTTAAGGAAATTGGAAACTTCTTTTCAAATTTATTATCAAATAATTTATACAATAAATAAGGCATTAAACCAGTTAAAGAAGCTGGTATTGTAAAAATTGGATTAAATGCACCACCTTGAGGAATTAAAAGCGATCCAAAGATATCACAAAAAGTTCCAACTAATAATCCCCAAATTGGTCCAAGATAAAAAGACGAAAACATAACAATTGATGGATTTAAAGAAACTTTTAAAAAGGGCAATCCAAAAAGCGAAGGAAGAGCAACAATCCTCGATAAAATAATTCCAATTGCAATAAATAAAGCACTAAATGAAATTTTATATAAAATTGTCATTTTCTTCATAAAAGATTAATTCCTTTTCATAGCTTTATTTAAATTACGATTAACATCTCTTTCTTTAATAGTAGCACGTTTATCGTATAATTTTTTACCTTTACCTGTTGCAATAAGGACCTTGCAACGTCCTTTCTTTAAATAAATTTTTACTGGAACTATTGTGTATCCATCCAAAATAATTTTATTGTTTAATTTATTAATTTCTTTTTTATGCAAAAGAAGTTTTCTTGTTCTTAAAGGATCATGCGTAAAATTTGCTGCTTTATCATAAGGAGATATATTCATATTTAAAATATATGCCTCACCATTTTTAATAATGATATAAGCATCACTTATATTACATCCACCATTTCTAATGGATTTTATTTCACTACCAACCAAGGCAATTCCACATTCTAAAAAGTCACTTAAATAATAATTAAATGATGCTTTTTTGTTTTGAGCTATTACTTTAATACCTTCAGTCTTTTCTTTCATGTTTAGAATTATATTGCATTTTTATTTAAAATTATATACTAATGCTTATTTATTTTATAAAAAACATCTACCATTCTATCAAGATTAATGCCATTAACTTGGTTAATAGATTGACTAGTAATTAATGACAATTCAGGATGTTTTTTACTAGCAATTTTAAACATAGTTTTCATCATTAATTTTTTTATTCCTTTATATTTATTTATATCAAATCCACCAGGAAGAAGATAAAGTCTAACATGATAAAGTTCCAAACCATTTACTGCAATAACATTTTCCTTTTTTTGAGGTGTATTTGGCTCAATTCCAACAGCAAAAACAAATATATTTTTATTTTGCATTTTGTCATAATATTTTAAAAATTTATTTAAACCAAGAATCACATTATTTAAAAGTGGTCCCATAAAAATAATATTATCGGATGACTTTAAATCTTTTTTCTTGATTTTGCTTATTTTTAATGCGGTTTCGCATTCAATTCTTGGTTTCAATAAATCCACATATTCTTTTGTGAACCCAGTATTTGATTTATAGTAAATTATAGTTTTCATATGAAAATATTATACACAATTTACAAGATAATAAAATCTATTTGACAGTTGAATAGTTGCTCAACTATAATATTCGTGAGGTAAGAAAAATGGATAAAGAAAAAGAAGTAACATTTAATAAAATTAATTCAGAAACATATAACAATATGGCTACGTTTTTGAAACTCTTTGGTGATCAAACGAGATTAAAAATATTATTTTTGTTAAACGATTCAGAATACACGGTTTCTGAATTATCTAAACAATTAATAATGTCTAAATCAGCTATTTCTCATCAATTAAAAACCTTAAAAGACAATCGTATTGTTAAAATGAGAAAAGTTGGTAAAAATGTTTATTTTTCTTTAAACGACCAACATGTTTCAAGTATTTTAGAAACAACAAAACAACATATTTTAGAGGAGTAAGTTTATGAAATTTTTTAAAAAACATTTATTTATAATAAGATTTATTACTTCATTATTATTACTTATTATTGCGTTATTAATTAAATTTTTATTTCCAGAATATATTTTAACAATTGCTTTCCCTTTAACAATTGTTGGATTTTTAATAATGACATATGATATTTTCCTTGAAATGATTGAAGGTTTTAAAGAAAAAGAATTCTTTAGCGAAGAAACATTAACAATAATCGCTTCGATTGCTGCAATTGTAATTGGTGTTATAAATAAAGAAGGCGAATTCGTTGATGGACTTGCAGTCGTTTTATTCTTCCAACTTGGCGAGCATTTTGAAGATTATGCAATTAATAATTCAAGAAAATCAATTAAATCCTTATTGGCCTTAAGACCAGATTACGTAAGACTTTATAAAGACGGAAAAGAAACAATAGTTGATCCATCAAAAGCTCAAATTGGTGATTTATTTATTGTAAAACCAGGCGAGATTGTCCCATTAGATGGCATTGTTTTTAATGGAAAATCTTCAATAAATACTGCCTCAATAACTGGTGAATCATTTCCTAGATCTATTAAAGAAAATGATGAGATTTTATCTGGTGTTATAAATTTAGAATCACCATTAATAATAAAAGCTAAAAAGTGTTATGGCGAATCAACTGTAGCAAAGATTCTTGATATGGTAGAAAACGCCACAAATAAGAAAACAAAAAGCGAAAAATTTATTACAAAATTTGCAAAAATATATACTCCAATTGTTATAAGTATTGCATTTATTATTGCAATTATTCCACCACTATTCTTTGGAATTAAAGATAATAACTGGGCAACCTGGGCAGATTGGGTTTATAGAGGAGCCTCAATGCTTGTTATATCTTGCCCATGTGCTATTGTTATTTCAATTCCTATGTCCTATGTTGTTTCTATTGGAGCAGCTAGCAAAAATAAAATACTAGTTAAGGGATCAACTTTTTTAGAATTAATGGCAAAAGCTAAATCCATATATCTTGATAAAACAGGAACAATTACCGAAGGTAAATTTAAAATAGATTTAGTTAATCCGCAAAATAATGTCACTAACGAAACTCTATTAACATACGCTAAAGCTGCTGAATGTTATTCAAATCACCCAATCGCTAAAGCTATTGCTCAAGATGCTAATTTAGATGTTTATAAAAAAGATATAAAAAATTATCACCAAGTCGATGGTAAAGGAATTGTTTGTGATTATAAAAATAAAGAATTAGTTGTTGGAAATCAAAGTTTATTAGAATTAAAAAATATTGGTTTTAAACAAACTAACGAAATTGGAACAATAATATATGTTGCTTATGATAATGTTTTTCTTGGTTCAATCGTTATAAGAGATGTTTTAAAAGCCAACACAATTGAAGCAATTAATGGCTTTAAAAAGAGTGGAATTAATAACATTACAATGCTAACAGGAGATAACTATAATATAGCTAAATATATTGCTAATAAAGTAGGTATCCCTAACTTTAAAGCAGATTTATTGCCTATCGATAAGACAAAAGAAATTGAAAATGCAAAGAAAAACGGGATCACTACTATTTTTGTAGGTGATGGCGTAAACGATGCACCTTCCCTTGTTTTAAGCGATGTAGGAATATCAATGGGTTCAATTGGTTCTGATTCAGCAATTGAAGCAAGTGATGTCGTTATCATGGATGATGATTTAAGAAGAATTCCATTCTTAAAATCATTAGCTAAATTAAATAAATTTGTTGTTTATTGGAACTTAATTTTCGCAATCACAATAAAAGTTGTAACACTTGCATTAAATATGCTAGGTTTACTTGGCGATTTAGCAATCGCTGCAGCAATCTTTGCTGATGTTGGCGTTACGATTATATGTTGTATTAATAGTTTATTAATTTCTTTAAAAAGAAAATAGTTTATTTAATTAAACTAGCAAGTCCGCCGATAGATGTCTCTTTATAATCAGAATTTAAAGATAATCCGGTGACTTTCATAGCTTCGACAACTTTATCAAAACTAACTTTATTTTTACGGATTGGCGCAATGTTTTGTGCATATAAAAAACTAAGATATGCACGATTTGCGCCAATTCCATTTCTTTCAATGCAAGGAATTTGTACATATCCTAAAACTGGGTCACACGTAAGACCTAAAAAATGTTCAAGAGCAACTTCTGCTCCATATTCAATTTGATAATTTGATAAAGAATTAATATAACAAAGTGCAGCTGTAGCCATTGCTGATGCTACACCTACTTCTGCTTGACAACCAAGAACCGCCCCGGAAATTGAAGCGTTTTCTTTACAAATATTACCAATTATTCCTGCAACTTTTAGTGAATCGCGTAAAACTTTTTTATCTACTTTTTTATACTTATATTCATAATATAAAACAGCTGGTAAAATTCCACATGAACCACACGTAGGGGCAGTTACAACAATATTTCCACAAGCGTTTCCCTCTAAACAAGCATAAGCATATGCAGTTAAAAGAAGCGTTTTTAAATCATCGCCACTTTTTTTAATTGCAGTATTATAAATCTTTTTTGCTACACGTGTGAGATGAAGTGGACCAGGTATTGTTCCATCAAGACTTAAATTAATTTCAATTTCTTTAAACATATAATCTAAAACATTATCTAAATATGCATTAATATCTTTATCTTCTAAAGAATCAACATATTCGATAAGCGTCATATTTTTTTCTTCTATATATTTTTTAATTTCATTAAATGAATTTAATTTATATACAACGTTTTTATCAATGTTATTTAAGTCAGTAACAATCTTTCCGCCACCCACCGAAAAATACGTCACATCTTTGATAATTTCATTATTTTTATAAGCTTTAAATTCCATAGTATTTGGATGTTTTAAGTCTTTTTTATCATAATTAAAAATAATTTCTGTATTAAAACCTTTCAAAGTATCTTTTATAACTTTGTCTGTAAAGTGTCCTTTTCCAGTTAAAGCAAGCGAACCATATAAAGTAACTACTATTTTATCCGCAACCAAATTAATACTAAATTCTTTTGCAGCCCTAGATGGTCCAATGGTATGAGATGAAGATGGTCCAGGCCCAATTATATATAAATCTTTTATACTTTCCATTTAAAATTCTCCTGAAACGCCTTCTAATAATTCAGATAAAGACATTTCAAAGCCTTTAGCTATTTTACTCATCACTTTTAGAGTTGGATTACGATTTCCACGCTCTAAATCCGATAAATAATTTGGATTAATCTCAATTTGAAGAGCAAATTCTTGTATAGAAACTTTCTTTTTGTTTCTTAAAAAACGAACTCTTGCACCAAATTGTTTATTTACATCTAATAAATTAATTATCTTCATTTTCAAACCCCTTTGCCATGTCTTTTATTTTAATAAATAAATGATTAATATTGGATTTAGTAACATTATTATTAATTTTTTTAGATAACATGGTTGCTAAATCATTATATGTAGCTTCTTTATTTTCTAACCTTAAATAACATAGCTCTTTTAATTTTTCATTAGTAATATTTTTAATACCAAAATATTTATCAATTATTTTGATGTATCCAATCTGTTGCTCAGCCTTTTCTATGGTTTTTTTATAATTATATTGATCCATATTCATTAATCTATTTAGTGAATTAGCATTATCTCTATCAACTCTAACACCTTCAAAATTTAAACAGCAAATATTTGCTTCTAGATAAGCTAAAAAACTCGATATTTCATCAGATCTTTTTAAATAAACTACATAATTATTTCTTCTTTTTATTATCTTAAAATGGAAAGTATATTCTTTTATTTTATGAATCAATTTATAAATTGCTTCACTATACGCTTCATCACTTGTATAAATTTCTAAATGATAATTAGAACTACTAGGATTATTACATGTTCCACAACTTAAAAATAAACCTTCTAAATAGCCTTTAATTTTGATTTCTTTATCGGTTAAATTATATGGAATTTTGCTTTCTAAAAAATCAATTTCTAATTCACTTAAAATTTTATCTACATCTGTGTTTATATGAAGAATATATTGCGTACCTTTATTAAAATGCATCAATGTTCTAAAGGAAAAAGATATTGATATACCAATAAATAATTTTTTAATTAGGTTATAAATATATTTTGCAATTTTATTATTTTCGGTTTTTAAAACAAGCTTCATTCCTTGATGAGTAATCTCTAAACTTCCATTACTACGAATAAAAGCACTTAAAATAGATTTGCTTTTTGTTTCATCAAAAGGCAAATTAATAAGTTCGTCTTTAATTTGTTGTGTAAAGCTTATATTGTCTTGGTTAACCATAAAAATATTATACACTTTTAAGTGTATTATTTATTTAAATTTAAAAATTTTATAGCGGAAGTCGCGGCAATTGCCCCATCACTACACGCTGTAACAATTTGTTTAAGTGACTTATTTAAAATATCTCCAGCAGCAAAAACTCCCTTAACATTAGTTTCGCATTTTGAATTTACATTTATATATCCATTAGTTAAATCTAAATTCAGATTTTTTAAAAAATAAGATGATGGAATATCCCCAATAAATGGGAATGCTCCATAAACTAATAATTCTTTTTCTTCATTACTATGTTTATTTTTAACAATAACTTTCGTTAAACCATTTTCATCTCCAATATACTCTTTTATTAAAAAAGGATATAGGAACTCAACTCTTTTTGATTTTTTAAGTGTATCAAGATCGTTTTCTAAATCATCAAGATTATTATCATTAACTAAATAAAGTTTATTAACTAGCTTTTCAAGATATAAAGCTTCTTTATAACCTTTAGATTCATTTGCAAATACTACAACATCTTTATTTCTATAGAAAAAACCATCGCAAACCGCACAATATGATATACCTTTTCCAAGATAGGTTGTTTCACCAGGTACGTTAGATTTTTTATTACTTGAGCCAGTTGCAATAATGATACTACGAACAATATAAGTCTTTTCGCTACAAATCACTTCAAAGATATTTTCTTTTTTAGAAATAGATTTTATTTCATCATAAGTTATATTGACATTTCTAGCTTTTAATTGTTCACTAAATTTTTGAGTTAATTCATAACCACTAATATTTAAAAATCCTGGATAATTTTCAACCTCAGTAATTATATTTAACTTGCCTCCAAGGGACTTATTTTCTAACAAAACAAAATCATATTTAGTTCTTGATAAATATATAGCTGCACTTATTCCAGCAGGACCAGCACCAATTACCAAAACATCTTTATTTATTGTCATAATTTTTAATTTCCTTATACAACTCATTATAATTAGAACAAAAAGCTAATGGAAACAATTTACTTTTAAATACACGTTTTTTCATATCCATCATAATAACTTTAACATTAGCATTATTTGCACAATAATAATCATATTCTGTATCACCAACAGAAATTGTTTCGTTATTTTTAATCCCTAATTTATTCATGATATATAAAAGACCTTCAGGATTAGGTTTTGGCTTTTTAACATCATCACACGAAACAATTACACTAAATAAAGAAAGATCAAAACCTGCCATTTTTAGGGTATATCTTATCATTGGACCATCTTTACTACTTAAAATTGCTAGTTTATATCCTTCATTAAAAAGCCTATTAACAACTTCAATTGAATCCTTAAAAGTATGAATTTTAGAAGGATAAAATTCTAAAGTAACACGATTATATTCATTAATCATGAAATTAAGATCATATTCAGGAAAAACCTTCAGTAATGAATCTTTTAGTGGAGGCCCACTAAAAGTTTTAATAACCTCATCAGCTAAAGAAAAATCTTTAGGTTTATATAATTCAATAAGTTTTTTCCAGGTAAATAAAATGATGTCATCTGTATCAACAAGCGTTCCATCAACATCTAAAACAATTAGCTTAATCATAATCTATTTTTCTTCTTTAACTTTAATTATTAATTTACCATGATCTCTAAAATATTGCCAAACAGCAAAGAATATAATTAGTAATACGCCAATTCCTATCATCCCGAAAGAACTATAGTAACTCCAATTATTATCCATACCCATATTAAAACTAGAAGATCTTAAAGGCTCAAGTATAGCTCTAGTTGCGCCATACCAAACAAAATAATATCCACTACAAGCGCCATCACAACTTAAGTAATAAAGAACTTTCCTAAATCCTTTTTTATTATTTTTATAAGCCACTTTTTTGAGACCAATTCTAATACCAAGTTCTAAAATAAAATATCCTATTGTGTTAATAACACCTTCAACTAAAAATAATGGTACAAAAATTTTTCCACTATTTAATAAAGCTATTGAATCATTTAAATTGCTAGCTTTTCCAGTTAATTCTGCACTAGAAAAGTGCATATTATTTTTAATAAAAAGTGGTAACCAATTCCAATTAGCTTGACTTACATAATTTCCATGAACTTCATTGTTGAAGAAGTTACCCCATCTACCAATTGCTTGGGCAAATAAAATTGAAATAACGCATATATCAATAACTTCTAAATAATTCATTTTTGTATATGGTTCTCTTTTTATCTTATATTTAAGTATTAATAAATAAATAATACAAACAACAACTGCTAAAGAGGCACCCATGATCGCTAATCCACCATCATTTATCGCAAAAATCTTAGCTGGGTTCTTATTAAAGCCATCTCGTTCCCAATTACCAATTACATACCATAATCTACAACCGACAACACCAGTAGGGAATCCAATTAAAAATACATTTGTTAATAATCCTCTTTCTCCATATAAAATTCGCATTTTATATGAATCAATTAAGAAAACAACAACGCCACCACCTAATAAACAAAATGCATAAAAAGCTATATTAAAACCCCATGCATCACTAGTTGGTAAAGGCGACCAATTATACCCCAAATTAACTGTTACTAGTTTTAAACCACTACTTCCTATATAAATTCTATTTGCTAAAGGATATCTTAAATAAGGAGCGTTTCCTTCAATAAATATAAACACTGAAACAAAAGTAAATACGCCTAAACCAATTAGAGTCCAAAAATATTTACGCTTTTCAATTGGCTTTCTATTATCGATATAAAAATAATGGATGAAAAGCGAAACAAATGAGAATGTTGAAACTGATACTAAAATAGATCCACCATATATCATAAAATAATGAAGAACATCAACTGACGTTTTTAAAGTCTCATTAATATATTCAACATTTTCTACATTTGTATAAAATTGAGCATCAAATAAAATTAAAGAAATTAACAAAAAGACATAAGAACCTATGTAGAAAACCTTATTTTTAAGCAAAAAGAACTTATCAAATTTCTTCTCCTTAAAGTACTTATTTAATGGGATGTAATATAGCACCAAAGCAGTTGCTAAAGTAATTAAAGCAAAGGCTAATAATATAGAATGTAGTGTGTTATTGCTGTTCATCTTTTATTCTCCTTTTTCGTTCCTTGTCCTCTTCTAATGCTTTTTTAAGATAATAACCTGTGTAACTATCTGGATTATCAGCGACCTCTTCTGGCGTGCCTTTAGCAATAATTTGCCCACCTTTATCGCCGCCTTCAGGTCCAATATCGATTATATAATCAGCATTTTTAATAACATCTAAATTATGTTCAATGCAAATTATTGTGTCACCACCATCAACAATTCTTTCAAATATCTTCATAAGTTTTGCAATATCATCTACATGTAAACCAGTTGTAGGTTCATCAAGAATATATATTGTTTTCCCTGTTGGTTTCTTTTGTAAATAATAAGCAAGTTTAATTCTTTGAGCTTCGCCACCTGAAATAGTTGTAGATTGTTGACCTACTTTCATATAACCAAGACCAACATCACATAGCATTTTTAGTTTTCTAGATAATTTACTATAATTTTTGAAAAAATCATAAGCTTCCTCAATTGTCATATCTAAAACATCAGCAATGTTTTTTCCTTTAAAAGTGCATTGTAATGTCGCATCATTATATCTTTTTCCACCGCATTCATCGCAAACTACATAGACGTCTGGCATGAAATTCATTGAAATTCTTACAACACCATCGCCATAGCAATGTTCACATCTTCCACCCGGGATATTAAAACTAAATCTAGATTTCGTAAAACCATGAGCTTTTGCTTCAATAGTTGAGGCAAATATATCTCTAATATCATCAAAAGCTTTAACATATGTTGCCGGATTAGATCTTGGAGTTCTACCAATTGGTTCTTGAGAAACGTTAATAACTTGATCAACATTCTCTAAGCCCTTTATTTTTGAATAAATAGCAACATCGTTTGTTTTACCAAATAATTCTTTTTGTATAGCGTTAATAAAGTTTCATTAACTAATGAAGACTTTCCACTTCCCGATATACCAGTAACACAAATAAATGTTCCAAGAGGAAATTCTGCTGTTACATTTTTTAAATTGTTAGTTTTACATCCTGATATAACAAGTTTATGACCATTTCCTTTTCTCCTTGTAAAAGGGACGGGAATATATTTTTTACCACTCAAATATTGTCCAGTGATCGATTCAGGACAATTTTCTAAATCTTTTACGCTACCGGTTGCAACAATTTTGCCACCATGAACTCCAGCACCTGGACCAATATCAACTAGGTAATCGGCACTTCTAATCATTCCTTCATCATGTTCAACAACAATGATTGTATTTCCTAAATCGCGCATTTCTTTTAAAGCATTAATAAGTTTTTCACTATCTCTTTGATGAAGACCAATAGATGGTTCATCTAAAACATATAAAACACCAGACAATTTACTACCAATTTGTGTGGCTAAACGAATTCTTTGCGATTCTCCTCCAGATAAAGTCATTGCATATCTAGAAAGTGTAAGATATCCTAAACCAACATTAATCAAAAAGGATGTACGATTACAAATTTCTTTGACAACTAAATCAGCAATTTTCCATTCATAATCAGTCAAATGATTTTTTAAATCAGCCATAAAATTATAGAATTTATCAAGAGATAAACATGTTAATTCATAAATATTCAATCCATTGATTCTAACAGCTAACACAGCATCATTAAGTCTTGCACCATGACATTTTGTACATACTTTGTCTTTCAAAAATTTTGCATAATATTCACGTAAAAAATCACTAGTAGTTTCTTTATATAATCGCTCAATTCTTGTTTTTACGCCTTCAATAAAGTGCGTTCTATTTAATGTATTTCCAGAAGAAGATTTTAAAGAATAACTAACAATATCCTTTGATCCATTCATAATAATATCAATTTGATCTTCATTATAATCTTTGAATGGAATATTCGTTGGAATATGATAATAATCTAAAAGATATTTAAAGTCTTGCCACTCGATATTTTTCGTATTTACAGTATTTTTAAAATAAACAATTGCCCCATCATCAATTGATAAATTTTTATCAGGGACTAATAAATCAATATCAACTTCTTGACTAATACCAAGTCCATTACATGCAGGACATGCTCCAAGTGGTGAGTTAAAAGAAAATAATCTTGGCTCTAATTTAGGAACAGTGAAACCACACTTTGGACAAGCATAATGTTCACTATATAATTTTTCATTATCATTTATAGAAACAAGAATAAAACCATTACTCCAATCAGCAGCAAGTTCAACAGCATCGAATATTCTACTTCTATTTTCTGGTTTTAAAACAATACGATCTACAACAATATCAATATCATGTCTTTGATTTTTGTTTAATTCTGGAACTTCATCTATTAAATAATTTTTCCCATCGACTTTTACTCTTAAAAAACCAGCTTTTTTAATTTTTTCAAAAATATCTTTTTGTGTTCCTTTTTCTTCACGAACAATTGGCGACATAATAATAACTTTTGAACCAATTTCGCTATTAAAAATAATATCAACAATTTTTTGTACACTAAAAGCGATAATTGGTTCATGATGAATTGGGCAATAAGGTACACCAATTCTTGAATACAAAAGTCTTAAATAATCATATATTTCAGTTACTGTAGCAACAGTACTTCTAGGGTTATGTGATTGAGATTTTTGATCAATTGCAATTGCTGGAGAAAGTCCATCAATTGATTCAACATCAGGTTTTTCAACTCCGCCTAAAAATTGTCTTGCATAGCTTGAAAGAGATTCCATATATCGTCTTTGGCCTTCAGCAAAAATGGTATCAAAAGCAAGGGTCGATTTACCACAACCAGAGACACCTGTAAAAACAACTAATTTATTTTTTGGGAAGCTCACATTAACATCTTTTAAGTTATTTTCGCGAGCTCCTTTTACTCGAATTTCATTTATTGACATACTAAAAATTATACCAAAAAGAAATATTTTTTAAAGAATTAGACTTTTATAAAGATCTAATTCAAAACATAAAACCAAATAGAAATGAATTGCAATATAGTACCTAACAAAATAAAACAATGAAATACTGCATGAAACCAAAGAGATTTTTTTGCACCAATACCATATAAAATTGCACCTATAGTATAAGAAATACCGCCAAAAAGCATCCAAATAAATCCATTAAGGGTTATGGTATTAATTAATTCTTTTGTTGCAAAAATAATCGACCAACCAATTACAATATATAACAAAGTTGTAAAAATTTTATATTTTTGAATATTAACTGAATTAAAAACTATTCCTAATATAACTCCAACCCAACAAATACCAAAAATAATCCACCCAGCACAAGGAATAACTCCCCATAAATATTCGTTTCTTATAGGAACAAGACAAAAAATTGTATAACTTCCAGCAATTAAAAGATACACCGTATCATGATCAATTACCCTAAGAACTCTTTTTCCATTATTTTTAAAAAGACTATGATAAACACAACTTATTGTATAGCAAATAATAATACTTGCTCCATAAATCGCTATACAAACAATTCTATAGACTTCTTCTACACTATTTCCACCACTTGCTCCAAAAACTGTTACTTTAAGCAACATTAAAATAGTCATCACTATACCAAAAATTGCACCTAAACCATGCGTAATTGCGTTACATAAATCTTGTGCAAATGTATATTTTGGAAGTTCAATTTTATTAACACTCATATTAAATACCACCTTATCTAGTTTTTAAAACTAGCATATTTATTTTACTTAGTTTTCTTTGAATTACAAGTTATAAAATCGAAAAACCATAATAAAACAAAATAAAAAGCCTCAAACATAAGCGTATTCATTATTATTAGTATTATTGAACTTGCTTTTGTTGTTGATATTTCACATATTATTAAAGCTGTCGCTATTAAAGAAACAAATCTGATAAAAAAAGAAAGTGTGTTCCATACAACGAAACCCCAAATATTTAAAGTTTTCTTGTAAAAATCATAAAAGCATTATACATACTAAAAAATACAATATTTTTTAAATAACATCTTATTGAGGCTTAAAGAGATGAAACGTCTTTAGAAAAAAGAAATAAGATCGAATATTTTAACTCATATATTGCTTTCTAATTAGTTCTAATCTATTCGTATCTTTAATATTTAATTCGTTAGTTTCATATGAAATTGAATAATATCTAATTAATTATTTAGTTACTAATTTAAAAAAAATAAAGATATTTAAATGAAGACTTTTCACTAGTTATAAGAATATAATTGGATAAGTCTTTAGTCTCTATAAATACAAGTAACTCGCTTTCTTTTCTTTCTATGCATTCATCAAGTCTTTGTTTCATAATTGTTAGAATTTTTGTTCACCGTCTCATTATTTTGATTGAGGCGGTGAACGATTATTTTTTGATTATCATTTCGTAGACTAGACGATGTCTATATAAAGGCTTGGACGTACACCGACATTAGAACTGTTGACGTGATTGCTAAAGAGGGAACCAATGTAACTCACAATCGACGCGCCAGTAGAGTAGTCGTAAATTGGGGAACGTGTCCAATAATTTCCATTGTATAGGTAAGAGCGACTATCCTCATATCGAGCACCATTTGCTCTTGCATAATCGGTTGTTTTGCATTCTCTAGATTCATTTGAAGTAAAACCTTCATAATCTTTATAACTAGGTAAAAAGACTTTATCTACTGTATTCTCACAAACATATCTATTAGACTGACTATTAGTAGTAGGAGCGGAATTATCAACAATTGTCGTTTGAATATATTGATTACCTAAAGAAAAAGCTGTCTTATAAAAATCTTTATTCAACCATGAACGAATTTCACTATCTTTGTAGTTATTAGAAGAATCATCGTAGCGTTGCGCATCTAATAAATAAGAAGAAAGAATAAAATATTTTCCTCCCCCACTACTTAAAACATTCCAAGATATAGGTTCACATTTAAACCAATATGTTTCTCCTTTTCGAATAGTTGTTCCATTGTTAAACTCATAATATGATTCATAACAAGGATTAGCCACTAGTTTTGCATAGTATTCACGGTTATATAAATACCAACCATTGAATTCAACTTTTGTTAATTTATTGAGTTCAGCAATAGTTGTAGCATCATCTACATTTGTTTGTGGATATAAGCCATAAGTAAGAGTTTTCTTATCTTCTGAAAAAATTGGTATTACGCCATAGCTACTTGTATTTTTTGTAAAAATCGCATTTAATTCGATGTCATCCATCCAGGTTGGATCAATTTCACTTACATATTTATCATTATATTTCCAACCCACAAATTCATAACCATCCTTTGTAGGATTATTTAATTTAATCTTGCCTGATTCAATAGTGTAATGATCTGGATTAAATGAAGAATTTATCCCACCATTTAAATTATAAGAAACTTTAAAATAGTTCCATTTAGCCTCTAGAGTATAATCATAGTTTGGCATAACAAAACTATATACGCCTTCAGTAGCTACTAATTTATTTTCGCTATTATACCAGCCCAAAAATCTCACATCTGTCTTACTAAAAGCAGCTATAGAAACGTTAGTTGTATAATCACGATATTCTTGATATTCAGAGCGATAGTCGTAATTTAAAGAATTAAATGAAACTAAGCCATATTCATCATTATTTGAATAAATTTTCATTAAATATGATTTGAGTCTAAATCTTGCTTCAAGAATAACGTCTTCACTCCACATCCTATATTTATAATTAGAAGTTCGACTTAATAAGGTACCTTTATAATACCAACCAACAAATTCATATCCTTCTCTAGCTTTTACAGAAATGTCAACATAAGCATTATATGGATATTCTCCTTCACCAGTAAATTCTCCTGCACCATTAATGTTAGAAGTTATAGTCATTTTAGCGGTTCTAGAATACAAAGCCGTAAAGGTCATATTTTTAGCTAGTGCAGGATTTGCTAATTGAATACCTTTTTCATCAAAAATTTTTGTTCCTTTATATGACCATCCTCTAAAATTTAATCCTTCTTTAACACAATCAAAAAAGAAAACATCTTTTGAAAACGTTTCACAAGCAACAGGTCCTTTATATGAAGGAGATGATCCACCATTTAAATCAAAATCAATGACATATTCACTTTTTATCTTTTCATACGAATAAGTAGCAGTATATGTTTGATTTGAATTAACGGGTTTAACTCTAGGATCCCAACCAGACCATGTATAACTATATGTTTCATCATTTGCTCTAGTTGGTGTTTTTCCATCATAACTAGGAGTTTCGCCTTTTTGAACGTTTTCATCAACTTCTAAAATTGTACCATCATAATTTTTCCAAATAATTGTAAAACTATCCGATTCAAATTGACATCCGGTTAATAAAAACGTAAATAAAGTAAGCCCTAGTAAAAATTTCTTTTTAAATTCCATTTCTTAACTCCCCCAATTAAAATGTAGGCAATCAGTTTTTAAATGTAATAATACATAATATTTCTATTGCTTCTCTCAGAAAAAATATAAATAACTGAATTAAACAAGGTAATTTACCTAACAAAATAATATAACTTATAACATCACTTTTCAACTTTTTGTCATTGACAATAATGAGCATATTGAATGCAAAAAGTCCAATATCAAAAAGAGATACTCTCCACATAATTTAATATATGTGAAAAAATTTAGGATAGTAAAAATGAATCATTCTATTGGAGATATTAGAGAAATACAACCTCCAAAAAATTCATTATCAAATAGCATAAACATCTCATATGGCTCTAGAATAGATGGATAAATAGAAGATTAAATTGTTTATTCCAAAAGATTTCATGCTATATTACAAATAGATGAAGCCTAGGTTTTTATCTTCGCTACATTTATGATAACTTCGGTCTATGGTTTTCAATAACACAAAAAAAGGAAGCAAATTATATTTGCTTCCTTTTACTACATTTATTCGATAAACTCTTTTTATAATTTTAGTTTAATCTATTATAAACCAAATTTTTTAACAGAATTCCATCTCTCTTTAGCAGCTTCTTCTGCTTTCTTAAATAACTCTTCATATTCTGATGGGTTAACTTTTGGAAGCATTGCGAATCTATTTTCAGTTAAGAGGAAATCTCTAAATTTAGTGAAATCTGGTTCGGCACAATCAAGTTGTAATCCAGGTTTGCCTTGTTTAACAAGTCTTGGATCATATCTCCAAGTTGTGAAGAATCCACAATCAACAGCTTTCTTTTCTTCTTGAATGCTATTTACAAGACCACCTTTAATACCTTGGTTAATACATGGAGCATAAGCAATAATTAATGATGGACCATTGTAAGATTCAGCTTCTTTGAAGGCTTGAATTGCTTTCATTGGATTTGCACCAAGTGCAACTTGAGCGACATAAACATCACCATAAGCCATAGCAATTAAAGCAAGATTCTTCTTCTTGGTCTTTTTACCACTTGCAGCAAATTGAGCAATACAACCAGTTTGTGTAGCTTTACTTGCTTGACCGCCTGTATTTGCATATTGTTCGTTATCTAAAACAAGAACATTAATATCATCTTCGCTAGCGATTACGTGATCTAATCCGCCATAACCAATATCGTAGGCAAATCCATCACCACCGATAATCCAAACTGATTTATCTAATAAATCATTTTTGAATTTTAAAACATCTTTAAGAGCTTCATCTTTACTAGCTTCAACAACTTTTAATAATTCAGGAACAACTTTACGAGCTTCAACTTTATTCTTGATATTTTCAAGATATTTCTTGATAACTTCTTTTGTTTCAGCTTCAACAGTATCTCTTTCTAAAGCTGGAACTAAGATTTCACTGATTTGTTTAAGTTTATAATCAGTAGCTAATCTCATACCATAACCATATTCAGCGTTATCTTCAAATAAGGAGTTAGCCCAAGCAATACCTTCACCATTTTTATCTTTAATAAATGGTGTCATTGGAGTTGAACCATTATAAATTGATGAACAACCAGTAGCGTTAGCGATTAATAAATCTCTACCAAAGAGTTGAGATAATAATCTATAGTATGGAGTTTCACCACAACCTTGGCAAGAACCACTAACTTCTTGATATGGCATTAAGAAACCAACGCCTTTAACAGTATTTGTTGGGAAAATATTTGATTTATACTCAACATGTTTGAATAAATATTGAGCATATTTTTCTCTATCAAATTGTGATTTGGCTTCGACCATCTTTAAGGCAAAGTGATCATTTCCAAGTTTCTTAGCAGTCTTATTAGCCAAACATTCATTAGCACAAAGTCCACAACCAACGCAGTTCATTGGAGAAATTGAAATAATAAATTTCATTCCTTTAACAAGTGGACTGCCGATAGCATCTTTTGTCATTTCAGCTAAACCTTCTGGTCCGTTCTTAACTTCTTCATCAGTTAATAAGAATGGACGAATTGTAGCATGTGGACAAACAAATGCGCATTGATTACATTGAATACAATAATTTTTATTCCATTGAGGAACTTTATCAGCAATTGATCTTTCTTCTTTGAAGGTGACATCTGGTCTCATGCTTCCATCTTCTAAACCATCTTTTAAGAAAGCACTAGTTGGTAAATCGTATCCATCAAGAGTATTAATTGGGGTAACGAAATTATCGAAATATTCATCACCAGTTGTAGTTCTAACACGTTTGAAGTCTAAGTTAGCCCATTCTGGTTTAACTTCAACTTTTCTTAAACCTTCTGTTCCACTATCAATAGCTTTCCAGTTAAGTTTAACAACTTCTTCACCTTTTTTAGCATATGTTTTTTCAGCTAATTTCTTCATCCAAACATTTGCTTCACTATATGGCATAATTTGTTCATTTAAGTGGAAGAATGCGGATTGAAGAATTGTATTGGTGTGTCTTCCCATACCAATTTCAAGAGCAATCTTGTTAGCGTCAATGACATAGAATTTTACATGCTTTGTAGCAAGTTGCCATTTAACTCTATTTGGTAATAATTTTTCAAGAGTTGCATCATCCATATCAGTATTTAATAAGAAAGTTCCACCATCTTTTAAATCTTTTAAGATATCAAATCTAAACATATATGTATCAAGTGAGACACTGATAAAGTCAGCGTGTTGAACATAATATGTTGAGTGAATTGGTTCTTTACCAAATCTTAAGTGGCTTCTAGTGACACCACCTGATTTACGGCTATCATAAGCAAAATATGCTTGAGCATATTGATGAGTTGCATCACCAATAATCTTAATTGATGATTTATTAGCACCAACTGTACCATCACTACCTAAACCATAGAATAAGCAGGAAGTATAGCTGTGTTTAATTTCATATTTATCATCTTTAATTGGAACTGATAAATTAGTAACATCATCTTCAATACCTAATGTGAAATCATGATGTGCTTCACTAGTATCCATCCAATCATATAAAGCTTTAATGTGTTTTGGTTGAGTATCGTGGCTACCTAAACCATATCTACCACCAATAACTTTAACATCTTTTTTGCCTTCAAGTTCAAGAGCAGAAACTACATCTTCATAAAGAGGTTCACCAACAGCACCTTTTTCTTTAGTTCTATCTAAAACAGCAATTGTTTTAACTGTACTTGGAATAACACTAACTAAGTCTTTAGCGCTAAATGGTCTATAAAGAATAACTTTAACTAAACCAACTTTTTCGCCTTTTTTATTTAAATCTTCAACGACTTCAAGAGCGGTTTCAGTAACACTACCCATTGCAACAATAACTTTTGTAGCATCTTTTGGTCCAACATAGACAAATGGGGCATATTCTCTACCAGTAAGTCTAGTAGCTTCTTTAAAGTATTTCTTAGCAACTTCTAAGACTTTTGCAGCATGTTTATTTTGAGCTTCTAAACCAGTGAAATAAATATCATCATTTTCTGCACCACCTCTAGTGACAGGATTTGAGTGTGGGTTTAATGCCTTTTTACGGAATTCTTCTACTTTATCCCATGGCATTAACTTACGATATTCTTCATCATCAACGAATTCAACATTTTGAATTTCGTGGGAAGTTCTAAAGCCATCAAAGAAATGGCAAACAGGATATGATGCATCAATAGCAATTAAATGTGAAATTGGAGTTAAATCAGCAACTTCTTGAACTGAATGTGAACAAATCATTGCAATTCCAGTTTGTCTTAATGCATATATATCTTGATGATCTCCAAAAATACAAAGTGATCTTGAAGCAAGAGCACGAGCACTTACTTCCATAACAGCTGGTAATTCTTCACCAACCCATTTATATACGTTTGGAATCATTAAAAGTAAACCTTGCGAGGCGGTAAAGGTTGTTCCATATGTTCCAGCTTGAATAGCACCATGAAGTGCGCCTGCGGCTCCACCTTCAGATTGCATTTCGCAAACTTTTACAGTACTACCGAAAAAATTCTTTTTTCCTTGAGCAGCATATACATCAACATGATCGGCCATTGGTGATGATGGAGTAATAGGATAAATAGCAGCAACTTCAGTAAAACAATATGAACCTAAAGCAGCAGCAGTATTTCCATCAACACTTAAAAATGTTTTTTTAATTTCTGCCATAAATTTCTCCTTTTGCATACGAAATTATTATATTATTTTGCAATTCGTTTTTAAATGCTTTTAATCAAAAAATAATAAAATTTCTTGTGAATTATTAAACATTATAAAACTTTATAACTTATCAAAATATTTACCAAAAAATCACTTTTTGAATTCTTTATTTAAATAATAAATTAACATTTTTTTATCTTTTTTAGTTAATTTATACCCGGTATCTAAAAAGCCACCACTAGTCATATTTTTCGAAACATAATCCATAAAATTTTTATATTTTTTATATTCATTATGACCAATTCTTTTTTCTTTTCTTTCTTTCTTTTTTGCTTCCTTATTTTCTTCTTTTTCTATATAGGAACGTATATTTGTTATTTCGTTTTTTAAATTATAGGAAGAATCAAATCTAATTAAATCATAAAAATTTTCAATAAATAAATAAATAACTTCTAAATTAAAACCAGTTGCTTTAACTAAGTCTTCACACGTAAAAACTTTCTTTTTGCTATTTTCTATAATTCGTAAGATTTTTTTAGCATTTGTTTTTGAAAGATTCATACTAATAATATAAACTATTTTTTAAAAAATAACACTCATTCATTATCTTCTAAAATAGATAAAATTTCATAATAACGTGTTTCTAATTTAGATTTTTCTTCATTTAAAGAAGCAAATTCATCATATTTTGTATTTGGATCATTAAATTTATCATCAATAACATCTAGCGATAATTCAATATCTTTCATTTCATCTTTTAATTTTAAAATTGCATTATTTGATAGTTTTTCTTTCTTTTTTACTGGAGGTTTTTCAACCTTAATCTTTTTTTCAAATTCTCGAGGATCAATAAGTTCCATATTATTTTTCCTATCTAATTCCTCTTTTAAATCTTCATAGTTTCCATCAACAAAAAGAGATAAATTACGTGTTAAATAAAGTATTTTCGTAGCTAATTCATTAATAAAATAACGGTCATGAGAAACAAAAATTAAACATCCTTTATATTCTTTTAAAGAATCGATTAAACATTCTTTAGTTATCATATCAAGGTGGTTTGTTGGTTCATCAAGCACTAAGACATCATAATCACTCATTGAAAGAGCACACAAAACAAGACGCATTTTTTCGCCATTACTCATTAAGCCTGTCGATTTAAATATATCTTCGCCTTTAAATAAAAATCTTCCAAGATATGCCCGTAATTCTTTATCAAGTTTTGTAGGATATTTCTCTCTTAAATAACTAATTGCATCAATATTTTTTTCAAAAACATAATCATTTTGTTTTATATAACCAATTCTAATTTTTCTTAACTCTTTAATAATTCCTTTAAAAGGTTTTAATTCACCAACAATAGACTTAATTAAGGTTGTTTTTCCTATTCCATTATCACCAACAATTGCCAGTCTATCTTGCGCATATAATGTAAAAGTAAATTCTGGGCAAAGAGGTTTATCATAACCAATTACCACTTTATCAAATTTTATTATTTGCTTAGAACTTATTAAATTACTGCCACCAATATTAATCTTAATTTTGCGATTTTCTTCTTTAGGAACTTCGGTTCTATTAGCTTCAAGTTTTTCTAATTTCTTTTTTCTATCTCCAAGTCTTCCTGCAAAACGTGGTTTAGCACGATAAAAATCAATGAATCTTTGATATTTTTCGATTTGTTCATCTTCTTTTTCAGCTTGTTTTAAAAGTGTTTCATAGTTTTGTTGTTTTGCAACTAAATAATTATCGTAAGACATATTATATGTAGTAATTTTATGGTTCTCTAATTCAAGTATTTTAGTTGCAAGAGCACTTAAAAAATATCTATCATGAGAAATAAAGAAAATTGTCCCATTATAGGTTTTTAAAAAATTTTCTAACCATTCAATTGTTGAAACATCTATATGATTTGTAGGTTCATCAAGTAAAAGTACATCATATTTAAAAAGAAGTATTTTTATAAAAGCAATTTTCATTCTTTCTCCACCACTAAGTGAAGAAATTTTTCTATCTAAATATGAATCATCAAAATTAAATTTATATAAATATTCTTTTATTTCATTTTTATATGAATATCCGCGATTTTTTTCAAAATCCTGAAGTAAAGCATTATATTTTTTTAGTAATATTTCATCATCTGGATGTTTTTCAATATCAAGAGATAAATCTTCAATCTCTTTTTCCATCTTTATTTGCTTTTCAAAAACAAGTAATAATTCTTGTTCAACAGTATGTTCTATGTCTACTATACAATTTTGATCTAAATAGCCGATTGTCGTTCCTTTTAAAATAGATATCTCCCCAGGTTTATCTTCTTTTGCTACTAAACTTGGTTCTTCTAATTTTAATATTAGCTTAAATAATGTAGTTTTACCGGCACCATTATTACCAATTAAAGCAACTTTTTCCCCTTTATTTATTGAAAAGGAAACATGATCAAGTATAAGTGTACTTGAATAATATTTAGTTACGTTATTAAAACTAATTACTGACATAAATAAAAGAATAATTAATTATCTAATTAAAAACAAGTATTTTACGTAACATTATTACATTAAGAGCAAATAAAAATCGCTCGATTTCTAAATCGAGCGATTAATTTAATTTTTATAAATTAGTCAACTTTTGGGCCGGCTTCTTTTAATTCTTTACCTTCTTTATAAGATTCATATTTAACAAAGTTATTTTGGAATCTTTGAGCTAAATCAAGAGCTTTCTTTTCCCAGACTGACTTATCTTCATATGTATCTCTTGGATCAAGAATGTGAGTATCAACACCTTCTAAGGTTGTTGGAATTTCGAAATTAAAAATTGGAAGTTTCTTAGTTTGAGCTTTTAAAATTGAACCATTTAAAATTGCATCGATAATTCCACGAGTATCTTTAATAGAGATACGTTTTCCACTACCATTCCAACCAGTATTGACAAGATAAGCTTTTGCTCCACTCATCTTCATCTTCTTGACTAATTCTTCAGCATATTTTGTTGGAGGTAATTCAAGGAATGCTTGACCAAAGCATGCACTAAATGTTGGAGTTGGTTCAGTAATTCCTCTTTCAGTACCAGCAAGTTTAGCAGTGAAACCACTTAAGAAATAATACTTAGTTTGTTCTGGAGTTAAAATTGAAACTGGAGGTAAAACACCAAATGCATCAGCAGATAAGAAGATAACATTTTTAGCTGCTGGACCATGTGAAATTGGTTTAACAATCTTTTCAATGTGGTCAATTGGATAAGAAACACGTGTATTTTCAGTTACACTCTTATCAGTGAAATCAATTTTACCATTTTTATCAACTGTAACGTTTTCAAGTAAAGCATCTCTACGAATAGCGTTATAAATATCTGGTTCACTTTCTTTATCAAGATTGATAACTTTTGCGTAGCAACCGCCTTCAAAATTGAAGACACCATTATCATCCCAACCATGTTCATCATCACCAATTAATAAACGTTTTGGATCAGTTGATAAAGTTGTTTTACCAGTTCCAGATAATCCAAAGAAAATAGCAGTGTTTTCACCATTTAAATCGGTATTAGCTGAACAATGCATTGAAGCAATACCTTTTAAAGGTAAGAAGTAGTTCATCATTGAGAACATACCTTTCTTCATTTCACCACCATACCAAGTATTGATAATAACTTGTTCTTTAGAAGTGATATTAAACATAATACAGGTTTCGCTATGTAAACCTAATTCTTTATAGTTAGTTAACTTTGCTTTGCTTGCGTTATAGACAACAAAATCTGGTTTGAAGTTTTTAAGTTCTTCTTCAGTTGGTCTAATAAACATGTTTTTAACAAAGTGGGCTTGCCAAGCAACCTCGACAATGAAACGAACAGCCATTCTTGTATCTTTATTAGCACCACAGAAACCATCAACAACAAATAAACGTTTGTTTGATAATTCTTTTTGAGCTAAGGCTTTAACAGCTTTCCATGCTTCTTCGCTTGCTGGATGGTTATCATTTTTATAAGCATCGCTTGTCCACCAAACTGTATTTTTAGAATTTTCATCAACAACAATATACTTATCTTTTGGAGATCTACCAGTATAGACACCAGTCATAACATCAACTGCGCCAAGTTCAGTTAATTTACCTTTTTCATAACCTTGTAAATCTTCCCTCATTTCTTCGTTAAAAAGTTGTTCATATGAGGGATTGTAAACAACTTCTTTGGTATTGGTAATACCATATTTAGTTAAATCTATTGAATTCATAATTCAACCTCCCTAATCCTTCCGAGAGATATTTTATACTTTTTTAATGAAAAGTTAAAAGTATTTACTTTAAAAAAACCGATTTTTATAAGTTTAGTAAATTAAATTTATTTGAAAAATTAGTAAGCGCATTTTATTTCATGTAGTCCATATAAAAAGGAAGTAGATTTAACACTACTTCCCTGTACGCATTTTTAATTCACAAAACTTTTTTGTATAGTTTTAAAGCTATTATTGATAATTTTTTTCGATTTCACTAACTTCTTTTTCGATTGAATCTAAAGTTTCATTTAAAGATGCAATAT
>ERZ808258.140-NODE-140-length-36471-cov-4.143151_pt1 | contig 36471 bp, 42 predicted proteins | sample MGYA00521280_ERZ808258 | MGnify/ENA primary metagenome ERZ808258 (study PRJEB31516, sample SAMN03275585) | gut metagenome | biome: mammalia-associated habitat; material: feces | host: Papio cynocephalus | place: Kenya | collected 2012-07-19 ...
GTATACAACCGAGAACGACAGCCCTGAAGCTATGGAGTTATCTTGGGAAGTTAGCACTACTCCGGTTGAGGTGGATGGATTCGAGCCTACCGCAACTGTGGTTATTGACTCCACCAAGGTTAAACCCGAGAAGCTTGCTGCTCTGGAAACAATTATCTACGGTAGCGAGAGCGAAGAGCCGAGATTACCTCTGCCGTCAGAGTTGATTACTTTGATCGGAACCGATGGCTAATTAGACCCTTTTATAAGAGCTGTATTCAGTTAGGCTGGCAGCTCTTATTTTTTATGCAAACAAAACTTATATTTGTAGGCTCATGACAGAGCTTGAAAGGAGACAAATTATGTTAAGAAAAGAAGTAAAATACGTAGATTTCGATGGAAATGAAAGAACAGAAACCCTGATGTTCAACCTCACAAAGACGGAGGCGCTGGACATTGCATTCGATTTACCGGATGACGTAAAGAAAGAACTCAATGACGTCGATGATGAATCCAGAGCTCAGGAAGCCGCTGTGAAGATTCTTGCTCAGCTTGGCGATAAGAAGATCTTCAGCTTCATTAAGGACTTCGTAGCTAAGGCGTACGGTGTTAAGAGCGATGACGGTACTCGATTCATCAAGACTGATGAGAATGGTAAGCCGATGGCTGACGCGTTTAAAGAGTCACTGGCGTATGACACCATCATTACGGAACTTATGAGTTCTAATGAAACTGCTGCTATGGAGTTTGTAAATGCTGTGCTCCCGGCAGGACTCGTGAATGCTACAAAATAAGATCACAATGGAGGGATGAGAAATGCTTGAGATTGTAATTCCTGTAACTGACGAATGTTGGGACGAGGAAACAGAACGTTTTATACCTGGCGAGGGTATAACTCTGCATCTGGAGCATTCTCTCGTCTCTCTTTCAAAATGGGAATCCAAACATCATAAGGCCTTTCTTTCTAAGCGAGAGAAAACGGCTGAAGAAACGTTGGATTATATACGATGCATGACGCTTGACGAAAATGTACCAGATGAAGTGTACACACGACTTACACAGGCGAATATTGATGCGATAAACCAGTACATCGAAGACCCTATGTCAGCGACACATTTTTATGATGACAAAAATGCTCCGCAAAGCAGAGAAACAACTACAGCGGAGCTTCTTTATTATTGGATGTTATCTAATGGTGTGCCGCTTGAATGGGAGAATCGACATCTTAATAGACTGATAGCTCTTTTACGAATGTTCTCACTTAAGAACAGTCCGAAGAAGAAGCGCAGTCCTGGCGAGATTGCAAGACGACATGCTGAAATTAACGCAGCTAATAGAGCTCGTTATCACACAAGGGGTTAAAGGAGGATTTAAACTATGGCTATTATTTTTGGTTCGGCTAGAGTAGACGAAAAAGGCGGATACATTGGTGGGGCAGCCGGAGATCAGACTGGAAGAGAGGTATCGACACAAGCGTACTACATGCACAAGTATGGCTGGTACTGCTTGAGACCTAAGACCGCGGCAACGGCTAATAAGATTGCTAAGTCGATGAAGAACGCATGTGACAACAACAACATTGGCTACGATCAGGGTAACCGGTTTGGGATTATCGACGGTGTAAAGAAATGTAAAACGACAAAAGACATCAATTACAAGACAGAGGCCGATTGCAGTACATTGGTACGGGCTTGCTGTATCGAAGCTGGGTTTGACCCCGGTAATTTCACTACATACAATGAGGCTTTAATCCTGGAAGCAAGCGGGAAGTTCGAGAAGAGATTCGCAGTTGAATCATCTGATCAGCTTCGCAAGGGTGACGTTCTTGTGTCTAAGAAGAAAGGACATACTGTTGTGGTTGTGTACGGACCTTCGAGGAGTAAGTCTGCGGGAGCAAGCAATAGCAAGTCGAAACCCGATTCAAGCGATGTGAAGATCGGCGACAGACTCAAAGTTGACGGACTCGTTTATGTTACTGCCGATGGCAAGGGCGGTTGCCTTGACGTTAAGAATCGGACGCTGTATGTCATCGAGATTCTGGACAAGAAGAAGTATCAGCATTACATTGGCGTGGCTCAGCGTAAAGGCGGTACTAGATTTGGGTGGATCTCACCGTCTAGCATCGTTAAGTAGAGGAGAAAAATTATGATAAGTTTCAGACAAAAGGGCGACTTCTCGAAGACATTACAGTATCTCGGAAGAATTAAAAACGCCGCAAAGCTCAATGACCTCGACAAATACGGAAGAGAGGGAGTTGCTGCCCTTAAGTCTGCAACACCTGTTAAGACTGGCAAAACTGCTAGTTCGTGGTATTACGAGATAGTTCGAGGTAAGGGTTCCGTATCAATTACCTTTAACAACTCAAACATTCAAAATGGAGTTCCGATAGCTATCATACTGCAGTATGGTCACGGAACAGGAACTGGAGGCTGGGTCGAAGGGAGAGATTACATCAATCCTGCTATCCAGCCTATTTTCGATAAAATTGCAGAAAACGCCTGGAGGGAGGTTACTAAGTCATGAGTGAAACTATTGATCAGAAAGTGGTCGAGATGAAGTTTGACAACGGTCAGTTTGAGAATAACGTTCGGACTAGTATGTCAACACTCGAGAAGCTTAAGGAGAAATTGAATTTAACTGGCGCCACCAAAGGGCTTGAAAGCGTTAATAACGCTGCTAAAAATGTAAATCTGAACGGGATAGGATCGGCTGTCGAAACAGTACAGGCTAAGTTCTCAGCCATGCAAGTTGTCGGTGTTACAGCGCTTGCTAACATCACAAACAAAGCGGTGGATGCTGGCGAGAGGATAGTCAAAGCATTGACAATTGATCCGGTTAAGACTGGTTTCGAGGAATATGAAACTCAGATTAACGCCGTTCAGACGATCCTTGCTAACACAAAAAGTAAGGGAAGTACTATCAATGATGTAAACGCAGCCCTCGATGAGTTAAACAAATACGCCGACTTGACTATTTACAACTTCACCGAGATGACTCGTAACATTGGTACATTCACCGCTGCTGGTGTCGATCTGGAAACATCAGTGTCTGCTATTCAGGGTATCGCTAACTTGGCGGCGGTATCTGGATCAACTTCACTCCAGGCCAGTACTGCGATGTATCAGCTTTCACAGGCGTTGGCGGCTGGTAAGGTTTCGCTTATGGACTGGAACTCTGTTGTTAACGCAGGTATGGGTGGTGAAGTATTCCAGACAGCATTACGGAAGACATCTGAGGAGCTGAAGACTGGTGCTGAAGCCGCTATTGAAGCTAAGGGTTCATTCAGAGAGTCGCTTCAAGCTGGTTGGCTTACTGCTGATGTGCTTACTGAGACCCTTAAGAAGTTCACAACGTCTGGCGCTAATGAATATGTAGCAGAGTATACTGGACTGTCTAAGAAAGCCGTAGAAACAGCTCTTGAACATGCAAAAGCAGAATACGGAGAAGCAGAGGCAGTTGACAAGGCGTCAGAAGCACTGGCGAAGAAATCTGGTAAGAGTAAAGATGCTATTAAAGAAGCTCTTGAAATGGCTGAAACTGCCACTGATGCCGCTACTAAGGTCAAAACATTTACTCAGTTATGGGACGTAATGAAAGAAGCTGCTCAGTCTGGTTGGTCTAAGACCTGGCAGCTTATAATTGGTGACTTTGAAGAGGCGAAAGAGTTCTTCACTCCCTTGGCAGATTTTGCTACGAACGTTATCGGTAAGTTCTCAGACGCTCGTAACAATCTTCTCGAAGGGGCTTTGAATAATCCGTTTGCTAAGTTGATCAAGAAACTGGACAAAGTAACTACCGCAACTAAGACTGTTACCAAAGCAATGGAGAACTATGGCGATATTGTAAACAAGGTTATTGGTGGCAAATACGGTAACGGGCAAGCTCGCTGGGATAAATTGGCTAAGGAGGGCTATGACTGGGCTAAAGTTCAGAACATGGTCAACGAGAAACTCGGAAGCAGTGTACGGCATACAGAGCAGGCTACAAAAGCTACTGAGGACCTTAACGAATCACAGGCGGTTACAATTGAGCAATTAGTTGCAATGTCTGATGCTCAGTTAAAAGAGGTGGGCTTTACCAAGAAAGAGATTGCTGCTTTTCGTGAGTTACAAGAGCAGTCAGAGAAGACGGGTGTTCCTCTTAAGGAGATAATCAAAGATACAGAATCGTTAAGTGGTCGTACTTTGCTTATCAACTCGTTTAAGAATGCTGGAAAAGGACTTGTCACAGTATTTACAGCTATGGGTAAGGCTTGGAGAAGTATATTTCCAGCAATGACATCAGAACAACTGTATAACATCATTGCCGCAATACATAAGTTCTCTACAAGTCTGGTGGTTGGCAAAAAATCTGCTGATAAATTCTACAGAACGTTTAGAGGCGTATTTTCGCTCCTTAAGATCGCTAAGACGTTGATAGCTGGACCAGTATCTATAGCGTTTAAAGCTTTACAGGGAATTCTCGGTGCTTTCGACATGGATATTTTGGATCTCACTGCGAATCTTGGCGATGCTATTTACAATTTCAGTGAATGGCTTGATAAGGCGATGGATTTCACTGCGATATTTAAGTGGATGAAGCCTTATATTTTAGAGGCTGTAGATGCTATTAAATCGTTTGGTGATTCGGTAAAGAATTCAGCATTCGTAGGTGACGTGATCGATAAGATTACCAATGGTTTCGAAAAGTTAAAAGAGGTTGACTTGAGAGAAATCGGTAAAAATATTATCGAGGGTCTTAAGAACGGTATGGAAAACGAGGGTATGTCTGTCGTGAATACCATCATAAATATCGGTAAGGGACTCATTGAAGGTATTTGCAACTTACTTGGTATCCATTCACCGTCAACCGTATTTATGGCAATTGGTGGATTTATTGTTGCGGGTCTCCTCTTAGGACTAAACTCTAGCATACCTGAAGTTAACGCGTTCTTTGCTAACCTTGTAAATCGAACCAAAGAAACATTCAGTAATATCGACTGGAAGAATGTATTTGCAGTAGGCGTAAGTATAGCTTTGATCGGTATCATCAAGAAACTCACAAACATAGTGGAAGCTTTTGCTGCGCCGTTACAGGGTCTTGGCGAATTACTAGAAGATACAGGAGCAGCATTACTTAACTTCTCAAAAGCAGCCAAGATGTTTGCTTTTAGGTTCGCCGCTAAGGGTGTAAAAGACATCGCTATTGCACTTGCTATCGTAGCAGGTGTTGTCGTGGCTCTAACACTCCTTTTAAGTAAAGTTGACGATCCGAAGAAGGTTTGGGAAGCGGTTGCTATAGTCGGTGTATTAGCGGGCGTTCTCGTTGGAATCGCTGCCGCTATGAACATGATGTCAAAGTCTTCTATCGAGCTGAACAAAAACGGACTGAAAATGAGTTCAATAACCTCAACTCTTATCAGTATAGCATTATCAATACTGTTATTAGCTCAGGCTGTAAAGGCTATTGGTGTTCTTGATCCTGACGAGATAAAACAAGGCTTCGCTGGTTTAGCGATCGCGCTTACGGCTATGATCGGTTTTGTTGTTATTTACGGTAAGTTGGTAAACGTGTTCCAGGCTCAGAACATCAACGGTCTTGGCAGTATGATGATAAAACTGTCAATCGCTATGTTGCTGATGGTCGGTGTCGTTAAACTCGCTAGTATGCTTGACGAAAACGAAATGAAAAAGGGTGCTGGTTTTGCTGCTGCTTTCGTAATATTTGTAGGTTTGCTGGCTAAAGTAACGAGAACTGCAGATTTCAATGCTGATAAACTTGGCAAGATGGTGCTCAAGATATCGTTCGCTATGTTACTCATGATTGCAGTCGTTAAGTTAGCTGGCACACTAGATGCTGGTGAGATGTTTAAGGGTGCTGTATTTGCTGCAGCGTTTATACTCTTTATAAAGGGTCTCGTCGCTGTTACTCAGGTTGGAAAAGAAACGGCTATCGCTAAACTTGGTGGTTTGTTGCTGGCAGTATCAATATCGATGCTTTTGATGGTGGGAGTATGCAAGCTTGTTGGTATGCTTTCTGCAGAAGACCTGATCAAAGGTGGGGTTGCGATCCTGGCATTCACTGGAATAATCGCTTTGATGGTTAAAATCGTCAAAATGGCGGGTTCAGATGTACCAAAGATAGCAACAACTATTCTGGCTTTATCTGTAGCAATCGGCGTAATGGCTGGTGTGGCTATTTTGTTGGGTCTTATTGACGTAGATGCTCTTAAACAAGGCATTATCGCAGTTGGTATATTGGGAACTATAATCTCCGGAATGATTGTAGCGACAAAGTTTGCTAACAATGTCAAAAGTAACCTCATAGTGATGACTGTCGCTATTGGTGTAATGGCTGTAGCAGTTGCTGCGTTGTCTATGATAGACCCTAAGAAACTCTACGGAGCTACAGCTGCGCTTGGTATTCTTATGGGCATGTTTGCGCTCATGACGTTTGCCGCTAAAGGTGCTAAGTCGTCATTGGGATCTCTCATTGTTATGACCGCTGTTGTTGGAGCTTTAGCTGGAATTATCTATGTTCTTGGTGGATTAGACATAGAAGCTTCTATGAAAACGGCGGCGTCAATCTCTCTACTGATGATTGCGATGGCTGCTACAATTACGATCACAGCTGCCGCCGGAAGTGTCTCACCTATGGCTCTTGTCTCAATAGGAGCTATGACGTTGGTTGTTGCTGCGTTAGCAACTATAATCGGAGTCATGAGTGCGCTTAATGTAGAAGGATCTATAGCAACAGCTACTGCTTTGTCTGAGCTGTTGTTAGCTATGTCCGCGGCCCTTTTGATTGTTAGCTTTATCGGTCCGACTGCTGCGGCGGGCGTTGTCGGTCTTGCTGGTGTTGCAATTGTAGTTGGTATGCTCACCGGAATACTGTATTTGTTAAAAGATTTACCGATATCATCGACTCTCGTAAATGCTGCTTCTTTGTCTGTACTGTTACTCTCTTTGAGTGCAGCATGTGCGATCATGAGTCTGATACCAGCAGCAGGTGCTATACAGGGTGCTGTTGGATTAGCAGCATTTGTAGGAATCATGACGGGGGTCCTCGTAGCAATCGGCGCTTTCAGTAAGATTCCCGGATTCAATGAACTGGTAACCTCTGGTGGCGAAACACTTGCGCTCGTCGGATATGCTATCGGTAAATTTGTAGGTAGTATAATTGGTGGTTTTGGAGCCGGTATGTCATCTGGTCTACCTGAAATAGGCTCGAATTTATCAGCGTTTATGCTTAATGCCACACCGTTTATTGCTGGTGTCAAAGCGATTGATCAGAGCGTTATTGACGGTGTTAAAAACTTGGCTGGGGCGATCATACTTCTTACCGTGGCCGATTTCATTAATGGCATGGCTTCGTTTAAGAGCGTTGGTGGATCATTTGCATCGCTCGGTACACAACTCTCCCAGTTCATGATTAACGCTACGCCGTTTCTCATTGGAATAAGAACAATTGATGAGAGTTCTATCACAGCCGCTAAGATGCTTGCCGATGTTGTTTTAGCGATTACAGCATCGAACGTTTTGGATCACATTACGTCGCGGTTAACCGGAACTAGCTCATTCGAGACTTTCGGCGACCAGTTAGAAGCATACGGTAAAGCTATTGTCAAGTTCTCGAAAGTTGTATCAGAGGGATACGTTAACGAAGGTGCTGTGAAAGCTGCTGCTACTGCTGGTAGTCTGATGGTAGAACTTCAAAATAAGCTTCCTGGAACTGGCGGTGTTGTACAGTGGTTCTCTGGCGAGAAGGATCTTGCTAATTTTGGAGCACAATTGCGTATGTTCGGTACTGCTATTGTCGGATTCTCAAGAACAGTATCAGAAGGCGGTATCAATGAGGATGCTGTAAAGGCCGCCGCAACTGCTGGAAACATTATGCTTAAGTTACAGGAGAAACTTCCGTCTACTGGCGGTGTTGTGCAGTGGATCACCGGTCAGAAGAGTCTCGGTAATTTCGGTACTCAGTTGATGTTGTTTGGAACAGCCATCTCGCATTTCTCAAGAGTTGTTTCTGAAGGTAACATCAACGAAACAGCTGTCCAAGCCGCAGCAACTGCTGGAAGTATCATGGTCGAACTTCAGTCAAAGCTTCCGAATACGAGTGGCGTTGTACAGTTCTTTACTGGACAGAAGAGTTTATCTACGTTTGGTGCAAACCTCGTAGCATTTGGCGATTATCTCGTACAGTTCTCCGATTCTGTAAGCGGCTTGAATGTAATGTCTGTTACAGCTGCTGCTACTGCTGGTACTATGATGGCTTCTGTACAAAAGAGCATACCTGACAAGAAGTGGTTTGATGGAAAAGTATCTCTGCCTACATTCGGTAAGCAGATGGCTTCATTCGGTAAACATATGTCGAACTTTTCTGAGAATGTCAGCGATATCAATGCAGGGGCTGTAGACACAGCTGTGAGCACGGCAAGTATATTGGTTACGCTGGTGAAACGACTTGAGAATCTGGACACAAGCGGTATATCAAGTTTTAAGACTGCTATATCTGAATTGGCGTCCATTGACTTCAATCAGCTCACAACCAATTTTAGCGGTGGTGTTACAAACTTTGCATCAATGGGAACAAGTCTTACGACCGCGCTAGCTAACGGTATTACCGCTGGTAAGTCCAATGTTGTAAGTGCCGTATCTTCCGTTGTATTGTCGATGATTCAAGCAGTATCTGCGAAAACATCTTCTATGTCCATGGTTGGAAAGAACATAGTTAGTGGTATTACTGCTGGTATCGATAGCAGGAGACCTGTTATTACGGTTAGTGTCAACAACTTGATAACTGCTATGACGACAGGTATACGTTCTCGTGCATCTATGTTCAGAACTCTTGGCGTGACGCTTATTACGAATTTCGCGAATGGCATATCTGCTAATTCTGCTAAAGCGGCTAATATTATGAAGACCGTTACTGCAAATTGCGTTACCAGCGTGCGTGGATATTATACTAACTTCTATTCTGCAGGTTCGTATCTTGTAGACGGATTTAAGAACGGTATTAGTGAGAACACGTTCAAAGCAGAAGCAACAGCAACTGCGATGGCTAAAGCAGCTTTAGAAGCAGCTAAAGAAGCACTCGATGAGCATTCGCCGTCCAAAGCAATGTATGAAGTCGGTGCGTATGCTGGTCAGGGATTTGTAAATGCTCTAAGTGACTATGCAGGCACAGCATATGACTATGGCTATACAATGGCCGATAGTGCAAGAATTGGATTATCTACAGCCCTCGCTAAGGTACAGGAACTTATCGATTCAAACATGGATATACAGCCTGTTATAAGGCCGATCATTGATTTGTCTGCCGTTCAGAACGGATCAGCATCTATTGCCGGTATGATAGGACAGACGGTACAGCTCGGTACATCGACAGCTCTATCTAGCATAAATACGATCAGTGCCGCTATGAACCAGAAAAATCAAAATGGAGGTTCTGATGAAGTTGTACGTGCTATCGACAAGCTGAGCAAGAACCTGAGTAACGTAGGTAACACTTATAACAGCTTTAACGGGTTGTCTTATACAGACGACCTCGCTCTTTCTACAGCATTTGAAACTATTGTTAAAGCAGCGAGATTGGAAAGGAGAATGTAATCATGGCTAATGTTACTTATACAGTAAAGAAAGGCGATACACTTTCTGAGATCGCTGCAAAGTACAATACAACAACTGCTAATCTTGTTAAACTCAACAACATAAAGAATGCTAACTTTATTACTGTTGGGCAGGTACTGATTATATCTGGTACTGGTAAGTCATCATCTAAGAACACCTCGTCTGGCGTAAAAATCACAGATTGGGGTGTTCTATCGACCAGCGATCAGACCATATACGTGACGTGGGCTTGGGATAAGGACCATACTGACCACTACGATATGAAGTGGGAGTATACTACTGGTGATGGTCACTGGTGGAAAGACTATGATGGTTCTAATTACAAGACAACGTCAAATAAGCAATACTTGTACAGCATTCCATCAGGTGCTAAGAAGGTGCGATTTGCTGTACGAGCTGTTGCGAAAAAGTACAAGAAGAACAAGAAAGAGTATCCGTACTTCACAACAACAGATTTCAGTACGTGGAAGACACACGAGATTACAACAACAGTAGAAAAGCCTGATAAGCCGTCTGCTCCTACCGTGACCGTAAACAAATACAAGTTAACAGCGGCGATTGAAAATCTGGATAGCAAGATCAAGCAGGTTCGCTTCGAGATTGTTAAAAACGACAATAAACGACATGCGCTTCAGGACTGCGACGTGACTCGTAATCGTGCTGCATTTACAACAACCATCGCTGCTGGTTACGAGTATAAGGCGAGATGTAGAGTTAGTGTTAAGCAAACAGCTTCAAGCGGGGGTTCTGGAACTGTAATAAATCCGTACGTATGGAGTGATTGGTCTGAATATTCAAGCAATGTGATGTCGATGCCGTCTGCTTCTGCTGGTATTAAGACTATTCGAGCGTTATCATCAACTTCAGTGTATGTCGATTGGTATAACGTAAGTAATGCGGCATCTTACGAGATTGAGTATACAACAGAAAAACGATATTTCGGCAGTTCGAACGAAGTAAAAAAGATGACTGTCGAAGCTCCAATTGGACACGCTGAATTAACTGGTTTGGAAAGCGGCAAGAAATATTTTGTTCGTGTGCGCGCCGTCAACGCACAAGGCGAATCGGCATGGACTGAGATCGCTTCTGTTGTAGTTGGTAAGAAACCGGCGGCACCAACAACATGGTCGTCCACTACTACGGTTATGGTTGGTGAGAATCTTACATTATACTGGGTTCATAATTCAGAAGATGGTTCGAGTCAACGATACGGTGAAGTAGAGATAACAGTGAACGATCTCAAGAATACTTACACTGTGAAGAATGACTACAATAACGAGGAAACAAAAGATCAGACTAGTTCATATGTAGTAGACACCAGTTCGTATGCCGAGGGCGCCGTCATCAAATGGCGAGTTAGAACAAGTGGTATCACGAATGAATACAGCGACTGGTCTATTGAACGTACTGTCAATGTATATGCACCTCCGGTTGTAGATCTTAACGTAACAGACACCGGCGGTGTATCTATTGATACACTTCTGCAGTTACCGTTTAGAATCGTCGCATCAGCGTTGCCGTACACACAAACGCCTGTTGGATACCATCTTGCTGTAACCGCTAATGAATCATACGAGACCGTCGACAACGTCGGAAACGTCAAAATGGTTAGTGTTGGTGACGAAGTGTTCTCGAAATACTATGACATAAACACGGTACTTAGAGTAGAGCTCTCGGCAAGTGATCTCTCACTGTGCAACAATGTGCAATACACGATTACCTGTACTGTATCCATGGACTCAGGTCTCACAGCAACCGCACAATCATATCTTACAGTAGCTTGGGAGGGTGACACTTATGAGCCTAATGCTAGTATAGTGACAGACGAAACAGACCTAACTGCTACGATAGTTCCTTACTGCGACGACGGCGAAGGTAATTTGTTTGAGGATGTGGTCTTGTCCGTGTACAGAAGAGAGTTTGACGGAACATTTACTGAGATAATGACTGATGTACCGAACACTGGCGCTGTATATTTGACAGATCCGCATCCGGCATTGGACTTCGCTCGCTATCGCATAATTGCCAAGTCTACTAAGACTGGTTCTGTAAGTTACTACGACGCCCCTGGTATTCCGGTTGGAGGAATCGCTGCTGTATTACAGTGGGATGAGGAATGGCATCCGTTTGATGTAACTGAGGATAGCGAGAATATCGAGGATGAGCTGAGCGAGATCACATGGTCTGGTTCAATGCTTAAGTTACCGTATAACATCGATGTTTCTGATGCTACCAACCCTGACGTTGAATTGGTTGAATATATTGGTCGTTCACATCCGGTTAGCTATTACGGTACTCAAGTTGGTTCTACATCTAGTTGGAATATGGATGTACCGAAGAATGATAGCGAGACTTTGTATGCTTTACGAAGACTGTCTATCTGGATGGGCGATGTGTATGTCCGTGAACCGTCTGGTAGTGGCTACTGGGCGAATGTTAAAGTGTCTTTCTCACAGAAGCACAAAGAAGTAACGATACCTGTAACATTAACAATAACAAGAGTTGAAGGAGGAGTGTAAAATGCCTGATTGGACCAAATCGATGCAACAAACTTTTGAGTATTACATTGTTGATCCTGGTACCTGGGCAGACGTTACTAAACTTGAAAACGTCAAGAAAAGCAATATTGTTCGTGACGCAGAGGCTGAGACTCTTGGAAACGCAACGATTGATATTACAGAATCAGTCGGTGAATGTTATATACGTATATATCTTATAACTATTCAAAAGGGTATAAGAGAACGGCATCCATTAGGCACATTTCTCGTACAGACCCCGTCTTCAAGTTACAACGGTAAAATACGGGAAGTGTCTATGGACGCTTATACGCCGTTACTTGAGCTTAAGGAGAATCAGCCACCTCTCGGATATTCTATACCGAAGGGTCAGAACATCATGGATATTGCTTACCAGTTAACCAGAGAACATGTCCGTGCACCTGTCGTCCAGACAACCGACGATACTAAATTAGTATTTGACTTCGTGTCGGATACTGAGGATACGTGGCTGACTTTCAATACTGACTTACTCGCCAACGCAAAATACGCTTACGATCTCGATGACCGGGGTCGTATTCTTTTTGCGCCGAAACAGGATACAGCGTCTTTACAACCGGTTTGGACATATGACGATTCAAACAGTTCGATCTTATATCCTGACATAAGTATGGACCATGACATATACGGTATTCCGAATGTTGTAGAAGTTTTATATTCTAACGGTGCCGGTCATTACTATTCGAGAGTTTCTAATGACGATGCCAACAGTCCGATATCGATAATCAATCGTGGTAGAGAAATTGTGTATCGAGTTACTAACCCGGAGCTTACGAATTTTCCCACACAAAAACAGATTGATGAGTATGCAGAGCAGTTATTGAGAGATTTGTCAACCCTCGAATATACGATAACCTACACTCATGGTTATTGCCCGGTTCGACTTGGAGATTGTGTAAGACTCAATTATGAGCGGGCTGGACTTATGAACATCAAAGCAAAGGTAACACGACAGGCTATCGACTGTACGCCTGGTTGTCCGGTTACTGAAAAAGCAGTGTTTACAAACCGATTATGGAGGTGAGAAATATGGGTCTGTCTAACGATTTGATATCGCAGTTCGTAAAGGCTACAAACGACAATTCGAAAGATAAGTCAGAGCGAACCGTATATGGAACGATTGTGGATAGCGATGGGAAACGGTATGTACAGTTGGATGGTTCCGATCAGCTAACACCTATATTATCAACCTCCGATTTTAGTACGGATGATCGTGTAATAGTCTTGATTAAAAACCACACAGCTACTGTTATTGGTAACATTACGTCGCCGGCACCTCGATCTGACGATGTGAAAAATGCCATTGACGCTAGCAGTAAAATTGCTGAGTTTGAAATAGTGTTGGCTCAAAAGGTTGACACTGAGCAGTTGAACGCTTCGAATGCGCGAATTGACACTTTGAATTCAGAAACAGTTTTAATCAAGAAACAGCTTCTTGTAGCAGAAGGCACAATTGAGACTCTTACGTCAGATAATGTGACTGTCAAAGAAAGCTTGACCGCAGCATCTGCAGATATTGAAACGCTTAAGGTTTCTAAGCTGGACGCAAGTTCCGCGGAGGTCACATACGCAAAAGTTAGTGATCTGGAAGCAACCAACGCGACTCTGAATAACTTGGATGCTACGAACGGCCAATTCCACAATCTTACTACTGAGAAATTCGAGGCTATGGACGCTCGAATCAAAACTCTTGTAGCAGGACAAATAGACGTTACAGAACTGGAAGCCAAGTTCGCTAACATTGACTTCTCGAACATCGGGAAAGCAGCTATGGAGTACTTCTATTCGAACTCCGGTCTGATCGAGGATGTTACTATTGGTGATGCTACTATCTCTGGAAAGTTGATAGGTGTTACTATCAGCGGTGATCTGATCGAGGGTAACACAGTGGTTGCTGATAAACTTGTAATTAAAGGTGAAGACGGTCTTTACTACAAGTTAAACACATCCGGCGAAGGAATCAGTACGGAACAGACTGATTACAACAGCTTGAATGGTCAGGTCATAAAGGCTAAGTCCGTTACTGCAGAGAAAATCTCAGTTACCGACCTTGTAGCGTTTGATGCAACAATCGGTGGTTTCAATATTACTGATTCAGCTATTTACTCAGGCGTGAAAGAGTCTGCTGATAATACAACACGAGGGATTTACTTCGACAAAGAAGGACAGTTCGCTGTTGGTGATTCGAATACGTTCATTAAGTATTACAAGGACACTGACGACACGTATAAACTGGCTATATCTGCCGGTAGCATCAAAATGGAGGCTAGTGAATCGACACTTGAGGAAGAAATGTCTGGTATCCGCGACACGATGGCTACCGCCGAAGGACTTGAATCGTCTGATCAGGCTAGAGAAGATCTGGCTAAAGACTTCGAAGAGAGGATTAATGATGTTCAGGCATCTGTTGAAATTCTCAGAGATTCGTTGTCATTGATGGTTCAGGACGAAAACGGTGCTTCTTTGATGGAACAGACTGAAACCGGATGGATATTTTCAATGGGCGAAACTCTTACTCAGCTTCAGGATGCTGCAAACACGTTAAGAGAGCTTAGCGAAAATGTTGACAATCAGGGCGGGTCAATCGAAGCACTTGAGCATGTTGTAACTGGCCTTGAGGAACTCAGCAATTATGTGCGTATCACGACCGTTGGCGACGAGCCGGCTATCGAACTTGGTAACGAGAGTTCGTTTAAAGTACGTATCACGAATACTGCAATTCAGTTTATGGATGGCACAACAGTACCGGCGTATGTAAGCAATCAGTCTCTGAAGATAGAAAAAGCAGAGGTTGAGCAGGAGCTTACATTCGGCGGTTTTTCGTTTGCCGAGCGTAGTAATGGAAACATGGGTCTTATGTGGAAAGGAGGTAGTTGATAATGGCTACAATTAAAACAGCGCAATTTGGTGGCTCTACGTGTCCCCAGGCACAGCTTGAAGTTACCATATCAAGTCAGACAGCTACCTCCGCTACTTTGGCGTGGACTTTGAAATGGGTAACACATGGATACACGGTAAGCAGTTCGGCGAGTAAAGATTACTCAGTAAAGATCAACGGTGCCACAGTTAAAACTGGCTCATTTGCGGTTGGCGGTAAGTCGTCGCAAACGATTACCAGTGGTACTGTGAATATTACGAAAGGTACAGCTGCTAAGTCGATACCGATCGCTTTATCGTTCGATATGACATTCAAATGGAAGAGCACATACGGCGGAACAAAGACTGCTTCCGGATCTATATCTGTTGGCGCAAAAACGTCTTATACAATCAAGTACAACGCTAATGGCGGTTCTGGCGCTCCTTCGTCTCAGACAAAATGGCATGGTACAAACATTACTCTGACCAAGACCAAGCCTACTAGAACCGGATACACCTTTGTAAGATGGGACACTAACTCGTCTGGAACAGGTACGTCATATAATCCCGGAGCCACGTATTCTGCTAACTCCGCAGTAACTTTATACGCTATCTGGAGTCAAATAACGTACCCTGTAACATACAACGCAAACGGCGGTTCTGGTGCTCCTGCTTCTCAAACGAAGAAACATGGAACGACGTTAACGCTGTCCACGACTAAGCCCACCAGAGCGAATTACACGTTCAAAGGCTGGGCTACATCTGTTACCGGTAAAGTGGCATACGCTGCTGGAGCAAATTACACGGCTAATGCAAAATTGACGTTGTATGCTGTATGGGAATTAGCTTACACAAAACCGGTGATAACCAATCTTAAGGCTGTTAGATGTGGCTCTGATGGTACTGTTTCCGAGACTGGTAAGTATGCTAAAGTTACGTTCAACTGGGCGACTTGTACTATTACTGGTAACGTAGCTACAGTCTCGTCAATCAAAATGGCGTGGGGAAGTTCGTCTGCTACAGCTACTGGAAGCGGATCGAGTGGAAGCGTGTCTCAGGTAGTTGGAGCAAACGCTCTTGATACCGAGAAGTCATACACATTCACTGTGACTGTGACTGATAACAAGAACGGAAGTACTAGCAAATCAGTAACCATATCTGGGACTAAGTTTCCCATCGATTTCAAAGCTGGCGGATCTGGTGTTGCTATAGGTAAGCCTGCCGAAACCGCAGCATTACTCGATGTGAATTACGAAGCATTATTCAGAGCCAAAGTCAAGTCTACTTATGCACCGGCGTCAGCAGCCGAGTCTGAGATTCAGTTCTTAGCTCAAAACGCAACCAGTGGTACAAATACTGGATTCAGAGCTAAGCGAACCGATAGCGGCACGAGCGTGTTCTTCGGTGTTGGTGGAGGCGGTACTAATCATGGTGTCTATAGCGAAGATCTTAAGGCTTGGATGATTGGAAGTAATGGCACAGACACTCAAGTTAATGCTAAAAGCGGTGGTATTATATCGTGTGGAAATACAGTTAGTACAGATGGCTCATTCAGATTGGATAAAGCATATACATCAGCAGCATCTATGAACTGTAGATGGGCAGACAATGCGTTACACGATATCGTATCCAGGGGATCAGATGGTCTTGCTTGTTATCTTGGCCCTACGAACTTCGATAGTACGAAAAAAACCGTAACAAACATCAGAGGATACACAGTTCGTCTGTATAATCATGGTGGCGGTACATATTTGGGGTCAAGCGGCAGTACGGCAGTAACGAGTGATCGAAACTACAAGAAAGATATTGTCGACTTAGGCGCTGCGTATGAGGACTTCTTCAGTAGATTACAGCCTGTTTCGTACAAGTACAACACGAAGGAATATGTAGGTCACCGTGATCACCTTGGCTATATTGCTCAGGATGTTGAGGCTGCATTGACTGCTAGCGGTCTGACAACCGAACAATTTGCCGGTATATGTGTCGAAGAAAACGTTACTCTGAACTATGACACGGACAGCTCGTTAACAGAAGAAGAATGTGAGGCTAAAAAGTGCTGTTACGATAAGTTATATTCTCTTCGATATGAGGAGTTTATAGCTTTGAATACGCATATGATTCAGAAGCTCCAGCAGGAGAATGAGGACTTGAAAACGAGAGTAACTCAATTAGAGACTCTTGTAAATACACTTGTAAACCAAACAACTTAAAAGGAGGTATTGGTATGGAAGATTTTACATTCTTAACAGACAACTTTGTGGTTGTAGTATTTATCGCTTGTTTAGCGGTAGGCTACGTAATCAAGCACGCGACATTTCTGAAGAAGATCCCGAACGATGATATTCCGGGTATTCTTGCTGTTGTCGGGCTTATCCTCAACCTGGTAGTAAGCGGACCTAGTGTGGAAGCAGCTGTCTACGGAGCAGTGATGGGGTTGGCATCTACCGGTGCTCATCAGGCATTTAGTAGATTCGTGGAGGGTAACAGTAAAACCGGCAAATCAGAGTGAGGGCAAGTATCATGGACGACATGCAGTTTCTTGGGTACTTAATTAGTGCCCTTATAACACTTGGCGGCTTCGTAGCTGTCATCATGAAATTTGTTCAGCCCATCAACGATCTTCGGATTGTCATTCAGAGACTGAACGTTATTATCGATTCTCTGAAAGAAACAAATATTATTCAGGACAACAGAATCAACAAGCACGGCGAACAGATCGATGATCTTACACATCGGGTTGGTAAGATTGAAACTAAGATCGAAAGTCAGCATGAGTAACAGAAAAGAGGCTCCGTCAAATCGACAGGGCCTCTTCTTTTTACGCGGTATAAACGTTCTCTATTATGAGAAAGAGACGTTACGGAAACAACCGTTATAAATGTGCGACCGGCGACGTTGAGAAAAGGTTCTACCCTTGAAAGTTTGGCTGACGGCCATCGAGAAACGGAGTAGATTAAAGGTTAACAGGTGAGCCACCTCTCTTTCTTTTATTTTTATCCCTTGCTACAAAGCCATCGGTATCATGTATATCCCTATGAATGAGGGCTTAAATGGTCCCTAAATTAGTCACACTTAAGCTCGATGGATATTTTGTATGGGGGATTATGATACTTTGTACCTTTTGTAAGTTGTACATTATATTTCTCAGCGTTCTCTTTTGTGATCAGTACTATTTGATCGCGTTCATAAACCATCTTGGAGATTACGGTTTTGAGATACTGATTTTTCGTTTTGGCATCTATTTCAGGATCTTCTAATATTCTCAGAGCGTCTTTAGTCTTTATCAACTCGTCTCGATAATCGATATGTTTTGGAGCTGAGTCTTTAGCTTTGTCTAACGCTTTATTTACTTCCTCTTTTTCTTTTAGCACTTTCTCATTCAGCTTAGCAAAGATATGTTGAGGAAGCCGCTTAGCAGGATCTGGATCGTATTGTGCGTCCCACTGTTCGATTTCTTTCTTCTCAAGGTCAGAGAGTTGTTTTGTAAGTCTCTCTATTAGGTCTCTATGAAGCTTTATAGAATCGTCTTGGTCATTCTCTATTCGAACCTCAAAGTCGTCTATACAGTCTCTCAGGACCTTACGTACATAGTCAAATACCTCACTATATTTTACAGAACCCGATTTACAGTGTACTTGGTTGTTACATACTAGCTTAGGCGGTGCGTATTCTACACCATTTCTTGTATAAGTGTTATATCCTATCTTATGTCCACATTTCTTACAAAACATGATACCACTGAATGGGTTCTTAAGAGTCAGATCTCTACGAGTTCTATGACGTTTACCTCTTATCTCACGAGCCTTGTTGAATTGCTCTTCTGAGATAATACCATCATGCTTTCCTTCGAATAGTAAGAACTCGTCTACTTTTGCTTTCGGACGTAGTTTCTTAATCTCCTGATCCTCAATCACTTTAACAGTTTTACGCCAGTTCCAGCGAGTACAGCCGATATAATGATGGTTCTCAAGGATACTGAATATTATACTCGGTTTCCACGTCGTACAACCAGTCTTGGTTTTAGCTCCTATATCTTCAAGTCTTCTACAAATTGCCGTGACACCTATATCTTCCTCACAATACCAGTTAAAGATCATACGCACGATATCGGCTTGATCCTTTCGTTCAATCAGGGTGTGGTATGACTTCTTACCATCAAATTTCTCAATTCTGTCAAAACCATATGGCGCTGTTGAACCGATGTAGTTACCGTCTTTAACGCTCGCTAGTCTACCACGGGCTTGGATCTTCTTGAAATACTCAAGATACTCGTTACCTCGTTTAAGTTCACGCTCGAAGGCATCTCTATCGTATTCATCTCGTAAGTCGTATATTTTCATAGGTGTAATTACGTAAGTATTTGTGTATCTGAGCAATCTTATAAGTCTACCAGCATCTTCGAGATCACCACGACTTAAACGCTGTACCTCAACTACTATGATAGCTTTAACTGCCGGATCTTCTATATCTTTAAGTAATCTTGTTATCTCTGGACGATCTTTAAGCGATTCGCCGCTTGCTACTTCCATATATTTGTTCTCTTCTGGTATCGGACCACCTAAATATTTGACAGCATATTCCTCGACAATTTTGCTATGCTTTTCGAGTATTTCGTCGGTGGAGAGTAGTGGATCATCTGTACGAGATTTCCTCCCGTATTCTTTAGTTTCGTAATAGTAAAACGTTGGATATTCTTTATACATTTATATTCTTCCTTTCTATGTTGTACTGCCAGAGGGGTAAGTTGACATCACCTCCTTTGCTGTTAAGCTGTTTTATTTTTCTCTCATAGAAATTAAGAATTTACCGTACTCCATTAACTTCTCATGCTCCTCATCGGTAAACGGGTCCATACCGAACGCTTTGTGCCAAGCTTCTACGTGTCTCACATAAGTCTCGTTTACAGACGAATACACAGCCTCTTCGTCACCTTCTGATATTTTAGTAGACACCATTTCTTTAGTGTTCCAACCCATTAAATGACCAGGCGTTGTATCTAGTACCTCAGCAAGTGGATTGAGTATACCCAATGGAAGATTCTCAATATCACCGTTCTCATACCTATAAATAGTGGTTCTATTCTTACCTAGCTTAGTCGCAAGATCATCGATAGATAAACCTCGATTCATTCGCAATTGTTTTATTCGTTTTCCTATTGTCATTGTCTTGTCTCCTTTCTAACAATAATTATCATATACTAATATTTGCATATGTGCAAACAAAAAGCAAACCTAGATTAAATTTATTGCGTTATATGCACAAAAAACCTATTGACAGAAAAATTGGAATGGTGTTATCTTTTAGTTGTTGCATGAAACGCAATTAGAAAGAGGTGTGTGCATTGGATGCAAATAAATTGAAAGTTATGATTTTCGAAAAAAGTTTAAACATTGACACAGCTGCCGAATTATGTAAGAAGGTTTGTTGCAACGATGCAATTACAATCGGAGATGTGTTAAAGCTAAAAGAGCTTTTGAATCTTACTGATACAGAAGCAATTGATATTTTTCTATCTTAGAGGTGTTTACACATGAAGACATATCGATTCAAGAACGCTACTATATATGTTCACGGAGAAGTGGATAAGGAGCGATTAAAGAAAGCTACTATTAAATTAGTCAAAGACTCTCGCAAGTATAAGAGAGGAGTGACTAAATGATGGGAACTGTTATTCGACCTGAGGTATCTCGAAAGAATAGATATTGGATTGATAAGCATAGACACTACGAGCTTAAGCATTTCTGTCTGCAGTATCCAGAATGGAAGAAAGCTTACCATAGTAGTCCGAATATTTCATCGTCGACTACTGGTGTGTCACATAGGACTAACGTTCACAGTGATCCTACAGCCAAGCAAGTTATTCGTAGAACTCGATATCTTGAACGAATTGAGATGATAGAGCGGGCTGCTAAGGACGCTGACGAAGAATTACATAATTATATTTTAAAAGCAGTAACAGAAGGGTTATCTTATACATATTTAAAGTCACAGCTGCAGATACCTTGTAGTAAAGATCTATATTACGATCGCTACAGACGATTCTTCTGGTTACTGGATGAATCACGAGATTGATATTTTGGAGGAGATTACATGAATCGCAGAGATAAACGCTCAATTCGAGATAAGGCGCGACTAGCATACTGTCTAGTTGATATTTTGGAATACGACATGGAGAACCTGAAAGCAGACAGCAATGAATGTCGTCCAGAGGAGTTGGAGAGAACGCTAGAGGATACTAAGGTTACGTTACAGAATCTAACCGATCTGATAGTAGAGATAGAGTACATCTTATATTTAGACAAGTTTAGAGAGTCCTGATTGGGCTCTTTTCTTTTTCGCTAAATTTTCACGCAGTATTATAGAAAAACACATTTAAGGAGGTAACAAATATGAGAGATAACGTTTTTACAATGGAGGATTTCGAGAAGGAGATGAAAAAGCGAGATTTCAAAGAGAAGATCTATGCTAAGATCCAGAAGGGAAAAGAATGGGTTATAAGAAATAAGGAAACAGTACTTATTCTTACGCCGATTGTTATCAAAGGTTTAACAACCGTTACAAAGGTTGTAGGCAAGCGAAGCAATCTGCAAAAGGAAGAAGAATTGAAGGATTTATATTGTTATGATCGTTCTTTAGGCCATTATTGGAGACTTAGACGCGAGCTTTCTAATAAGGAATGGCTTGAGATCGACAGACGGAAAAAAGAAGGTGAACGATTGTCTGATATTTTAGACGAAATGAAAGTGTTGAAGTAAAGATTAAGAGTCTTGGCTTAACGGCTGAGGCTCTTTTCTTTTTCGCGAAAAAATCACTCAATATTATGAAAAACAAACACACAAATTAAGGAGGATAAAAATATGACAAAATGTGTAAGTATTAAAGTTAAAGATTTGAATGGTAACTTAATAGTAAGAGCAACGGAACAGAACGAAGCTGAGTATGAAATAAAAGATAATTGTTTATTCGTACGCGGAATCGTTGAACGCGGAACTATTAACGTTACGCAACAAAAGGAAACAATAATAGTACCGTTAAGTAACATATCGACTATTAACATTGTGGATTGCGTTTTATAAGATTAGAGCCATGCGCTCTTTTCTTTTTCGCGAAATAAACATCCTCATTTATGAAAACAAGTAACGTTAGTTATACATATAAAGGAGGTAACATTATGTTGATATTATGTTTAGGAACATGTTTATACGCGTTAGCAATTTTCGATTATTACGAAGCAAAAGATCGTAAGAACAAAGAGGAGGAGTCTTAGGACTTCTCTTTTTCTTTTTAATCTAGCTTTAAATTTTCCGGACTGAGGTTACTGGAAACAATGCTATATTTGCAATGTGAAAAAATCCCCGGAAGGAAATTTTGAAAATACATTTTAAGAAAGGAGGAACATCATGAACGTTTACTTATTATTTTTACTGGGGTGGCTTTCGGATCGATTGTTACTAGAGTGATTATGGATGTAACGTCAGCTCATGGATATTTCAAGGTTGAACCTGTGGAACCAGATGAAGGAACGTACAGTGTAAACATCAGTGTATCTAAAGGCTATAATCTTATGAAGAAAAAGCATATCATTCTTCATCGTGATTCTAATTGCTCGCAAAAATAACGGGTCCTATTATGGAACACGTTAATAACAAAAATTAAAGGAGGAACTAAAATGAGCATTAAAACTAAACTCATTGAGGAGTTCAATGACGAGATTGAGAGATTAGGAAAGATGGAACTTGGTAGCGAGGCGTACAAAGTAACCGCTGACGGAGTAACCAAATTAGCAGATCGAATTATCAAGATCGAGGAATCTGAGAAAGATGCTGAAATGAAAAACATGGACAATAGTATTGCCAATGAACTTAAATTACAGCAGATGGCAGAGGATCGTAAGGATCGGATAATTAAGAACTGCATTGAGGGTACAAAAGTCGTAGGTGGCTTTGCTCTGGCTACATGGGCGTTCGTTGCATCCATGAATTTCGAGAAGGAAGGAACTCTTACAACAGAGGGCGGTAGAACGGCTTTAAGATCGCTTCTGAGATTTGTAAAGTAACAGTTCAAAGGAATTGGCTTGGTGAAAACTGAGCCTTTTCTTTTTATATTTCGCGGTAATAACACTCCATATTATAGAAAAGAAAGGAGTGTAAGAATATGATCTATATTGAAATGAACTCACTTATTATCGGAATGGTGGTAGCTTATTGTGCATCATGTGTAGTAAAAGTGTGGGTGGATAAATTCCATCGCGCAAAAGAAACTAGACTTGATACACAAGAGGTAAAACAGACCGAGAAAGTAGTGAAAATGCAGTAGATTAGAGACTTCGGTCTCTTTTCTTTTCTCCAGGAGTTGATATTTTGAGATACCACTACGAAAAACCATCCCTATACTCGTCTGTATACGGGTTTACATATGAATGCAATCATCCAGTTTACGATAAATGCACTTTATATTTGATAGGTGACAAAGGGCTTGCTGTGATCCAGCAGCGCTATGACCCTATTACTAAACATACATATTGGACCGAAATCGACCCATGGCTTACTGATTCTTTATATTTACATCCTCGATTTAAAGCGGTCTTTGACAATCGTTCCGGTAAAGTAGTAGGTAATTTATACCCTACTATGACTATACGACAACTGATGTGGGCTTTAAAAATGAAACCTATGAAACGAGAACGATGGGAAACCTGCTTTGATAAGCGTGATATTTAGCGTTCGCGACAATAACAGCCCTTATTATAGAAAGACTAATTAAAGGAGGAATAATCTTATGATACTATTAACAATCTTATTACTTATATTAGCAATATTGGTGGTGACAGTAATATTCACTATAGCAGTTGGTGGATCAGCTTTCATCATCATATTCGGTGATGTAATCGTATGCGCATTGTTTATTGTGTGGATTATCAAGAAAATGATTGGACGGAAAAAGAGGAAATAGAGGCTTCGGCCCCTTTCCTTTTTCGCGATAATAACAGGTTGTATTATGAGAAAATATTAATTTCAAGGAGGATATTAAAATGAAAAAATTCTGGAAAGATTATGCGGACTTATGTAAAGAAAGCGGTAGATTTTACAAGAAACACTGGTTAGGTGTTATTGTACTGAATGCCGTTATCATTGCAGGAGAATTTGCATGGTGGAAGCGGGACGACATTAAAGACGCCGTGAAATCAAAACTCAAGAAGGAGGAGTCCTAACGGGCTTCTCTTTTTCTTTTATAGTTACCAAATAAACGCAAAGGGCGTGGAAGATAATGCACAAATTTTGGCACCGTAATGCATCTACTATTTTAACTTGTCTAGGTGGTGTCGGAGTTGCCGTAACTGCAGTCATGGCTGTGAAAGCTACTCCAAAAGCAATGAAACTTATTGAGAAAGCAGAGAAAGAAAAGGGGTCAAACTTGACTAAGGTTGAAACCGTAAAGACAGCAGGTAAATGCTATATTCCTGCAATAGTAACTGGTGTAGCTACAGTTGCTTGTATATTTGGCGCTAATACACTTAATAAACGTCAGCAAGCGGCTTTAATGAGCGCATACGCATTATTAGATAGTTCTTATAAAGAATACATCTATCACGTAAAGGATATTTGTGGCGAGGACGTTCACCAAGAGATTATGGAAGCAATAGCTGCTGAAAAAGCAGAGGCAATATCGTTACATGCGCCTGGTTTCGTAGATAATAACGGTTTATATTTAGACGCACAATGTGGTGAGACTAGATTGTTCTATGACGAGTACGGTCAACGATTCTTTGAGGCTACGCTTGAACAAGTTATATCTGCTGAGTATCATCTGAATCGTAATTACACTATGCGAGGATACACAGTACTCAATGAGTTTTATGATTTCGTCGGTATTGAGCCTACAGACTATGGTTCTGAAATGGGTTGGGTTATAAACGACGACGGAACATTCTGGATTGAGTTTAATCATAGAGAAGTTGATATTCGTGGTACAAAATGTGTGTTAATTGAGATGCCATTTGGACCTAGCCCTGAATGGCGAGAGTATTATTGATTCGTGAAAATTACAGACCGTTTTATGAGAAGAACAATTAAGGAGGTATATCGTATGAAAACATTAAGACACGTAGTAACTTTAATCGTAACGTTTATTTTGGGTTTAGAAATTGGAGGCTTCGGCATGTGGTATATATCAATGACAGCCATAAGGTCTAAACCAAATAAACGTCCTAGATACAGTTACTCACATTCTGGTTCAGACGAGAAATATTGACAACGTTGACGGTTAAGAGTCTTGGCATAATGGCTGAGACTCTTTGCTTTTTCAGGACGCAGGTTACAATAAGCCGTGATATTTTTATAAAGTAGTCGCGGTGATTACAGAGCCTATAATGGAAAGGAGATGAAATAGCATGAAGATCAATGTTATTAAAGTAGCAAGTGTTGCAGTAACAATCGCAGGAGCAGGATTATCTGTAATTGCGAGTATGCTGGACGATAAGAAACTTGATGACAAAGTTGCGAAGGCAGTATCAGAAACCTTAACAAAGACTAAGGGCTAACCTACGGGTTGGCTCTTTGTTTTTTATAAAACATGTCAATAAGAAAGGAGACACTATGAACAAACCTAACGTATCAAAAATGATGAAGACTGTCAGTCAGTGGTCGACTAAACACAGTCCGGAGATCCTTACTGGTGTGGCTATCGCCAGTGGAGTAACAACCGTAGTCCTTGCAGTAAAGGCTACACCGAAAGCTATGAAGCTGATCGAAGAGGAGAAGAAAGAACTTAAGACAGATAAGTTGACTCCTATTGAAACAGTGAAAGTAGCTTGGAAACCGTACATACCCGCTGTATTGACTGGCGTCGCATCGGCTGCTTGTATCGTGGGAGCAAACTCAGTAAATGCGAGACGTAATGCAGCATTAGCAGCAGCTTATCAGATCTCTACGACGGCTCTCTCTGAGTACAAGGAGAAAGTGGTTGAGACTATCGGCGAGAAAAAAGAGCGTACTGTTCGTGAGAAGGTAGCTCAGAGTCGTGTAGACAAGAAGCCGGCTAGCACAACAGAAGTGATCGTCACGAAAAAAGGCGACACTATGTTCTTTGACCCGTTATCCGGACGATATTTTAAATCTGATATTGAGAAGATTAAATCTATCGTAAACGACTTGAACAGACGTATGATCGGCGGCGAACAGTATATGAGTTTGTCTGAGTTTTACTTAGAGATCGGTCTTCAGCCTACACTTGTCAGCGATAAAATTGGCTGGCGAATTGATAAGGCCCAGATTGAGATCGATTACCAGGCTGTTAAAGCAGAGGACGAGACGCCGTGTCTGTCGCTTGACTATCTCACGGTACCTGAGTACGGGTTTGATCAGCTGTACTGATTCGCGATATTTTCACTTCGTATTATGAGAACATACAAAAACAAAATTCCAAAGGAGGACAATAAAATGGAAGATTTAAAGAATGTAGCAGAGGAAACAACAATGGAGGAGACAAACGTAATCGATTTGTATCCGGCTGAAGACGAGTGTGAGACAGAATCTCATGGATTCGGAAAGCTTATGATTGGCCTGGGCTTAGCAGCAACCGCCGCAGTAGTGGCAGTAGCAGTTAAAAACAAGGACAAGATCAAGCAGAAGAAGACAGAGAAAATGATCAAGAAGCTCGAGGAGCAGGGATATTTGGTTGCGGAGGAGTATGCCGACAGCGATGAGGATTTCTGCGAGGAAGAAGAATCTGAAGTGGAAGACACTGAGGAAAGCGAAGAGTAATTCTCACAAAGGATTGCATCCGTAACAGGGTGCTTTCCTTTTTGTTTTGAGGAGGTGCATATGCATAAATTTACTTACACTGGCGCGGTCACGATATTTGGAAAGTATGCTGGACACGTGTCATTAGAAACAAGTGCTGAAACAGAAGCTAAGGCACGTAGTAACTTTAAATACCAGGTGCGTCATAAGTCAAATGTGATGTCTAATGCACCTGTTCAACTCTTAGGAGAAATCAAACTTATATATTAGGAGGTAACCAGAATGACAGAGTTTAAACCCAACTCTCATAAGGCTCGTGAGGAAGCTAAGAAAGAAGCAGCAAACCCACCTGCTAGACGAGCAGATCCTGTGGTAAGCGGTAAAATTCGTAAGAAAAGCGAGATGAGTAAACTTAAGGGCGCGTTCATTGCTGAAGATGCGGCGAATGTGAAGTCTTATATTTTCTCAGACGTGTTGTTACCGGCAGCAAAGAAGATGCTGGAAGATGTGGTGGTCGACGGCATCCACATGCTCATGTACGGGGAATCTGGTCGTGGAGGACGTAGATCAGCAGTTGATCGTGTGTCTTATGACAGATATTCTCGTAGACCTGAACCAGTATCACGAAGAGACGATCGTCGAAAGTCTTTCTTAGATTACGACGATATTGTCTTTGACACTAGAGGCGAGGCTGAGAAAGTGCTTGCGGCTATGGACGATATTATGGCTGAGTATGGACTTGTTCGTGTGCTTGACCTGTACGATCTCGCTGGTTTGACATGCGACTATCCCGGCACTAGCTATGGATGGACAAATATTCAGAGTGCAAGTGTGATCAGAGCAGGCCGTGGATTCATTATTAAGATGCCTAGAGCATTACCAATCAACTAAAGGAGGAGATTTATGATATTCGCGTTTAAAACTATTGAAGAGGCAAAGGATTTTATCCATGGATTAGATACGATACTGGATAAGTACCATGTTGTTACGGTGAACGACGTGTTTACATTGTCTGGTTATGACAACATCGGAAGCTACGAAAAAGGATGGCGTGATCTTGATACTGTTACTATTGCGACAGCATATTTTGCTAATGCGGTTGGCGTGATGTTACCTGACCCGGATAAGCTTATCAAAAATGATGAAGAAAAAACACCGACCGACAATGTTAACCATCCGGCTCACTACAAATCTAAGAGTGGGCTGGAGACGATTGATGTTATTGCGGCATTCACAGATGGATTGAACGGTGTTGAAGCAACGGACACCGGTAATGTCATCAAGTACATATGCCGTTGGGCTCATAAGAATGGCATTGAGGATCTTAAGAAAGCGCAGTGGTATCTTAACCACTTAATTAATCATGTAGAAAAGGAGAGTAAATAATCATGAAAAAAATGGAGTTAACATCTAAAATGACACGAGCATTCGGTAAGTCCAAGCTCAAGGTTAAGAAATACAGCCCGGAAATCCTGATCGTAGCGGGTGTTGTAGGCACAGTAACGAGCGCTGTAATGGCGTGCAGAGCAACTATGAAACTTGATGGTGTTCTTGCAGAAAGTAAAGAGCAGGTCGAGAAGGTACACGGGTATGTAGAGGAGTACGGATATTCTGAGAAATACACAGAAGAAGACAGTAAGAAGGACCTCGCAATCGTGTACACTCAGTCTGCCGTAAAGGTAGCTAAATTGTATGCTCCTTCTATCATTCTCGGAACTCTGTCAATCACAGCGATTCTTACTTCAAACAATATTCTTCGTAAGCGCAACGTAGCATTAGCAGCGGCTTATACAGCAGTAAACACAAGCTTCAAAGAGTACAGAGGCCGGGTGATCGAGCGATTCGGCAAAGAGCTTGACAAAGAGCTTCGTTACAACATCAAAGCAAAAGAAGTAGAGACAACAGTGGTAAATGAGGATGGCACAGAGTCAAAAGTAAAAGAGACTGTGAATGTGGTAGATCCTAGCACAATTGACGACAGCAGCAGAATCTGGTATGAAGGCCAGCCTGGATGGAGCAAAGACCCTGAGTTCAATCTTATGTACCTTAAGAAACAGCAGGCATACGCAACAGACTTACTCAAGCATCAGGGATATTTGTTCTTGAACGACGTATACGAGATTCTTGGTTTCCCGAAAACAGCAGCTGGTCAGCAGATCGGCTGGATTTATGATGAGAAGAATCCGATCGGTGATAATTTCGTAGATTTCGGCATCTATGATATTAACAACACTCAGAAAGCGAATTTCGTAAACGGATACGAGCGTTCTATTATTCTTGAGTTCAACCACGACGGTAATATTCTTGAGTATATCTGAATGACAGGACTCAACAATGTTGGGTCTGGTAATCCGTATCGAGATCTATACGACAACCCTTGGCTTCGTTTGTAAACGAGACTGAGGGTTTCTTTGTGTGAAAGGAGGGACAAAGACGATGACTGGTCGTGATTTGATCATTTATATTTTGGAGAACCATCTTGAAGATGAGGAGCTCTTTAAAGATGGTGCATTTCCGGGTCTTCTTACGTATGACGAGGCCGCTAAGAAGTTCAATGTTGGTGTTCATACAATCAGAACCTGGGTTGAACTTGGAATGCTGGAACAGGTGTCTATTAAAGCAGGCGTTGGAACCATGGAAATACTGTTTATACCCGCAACCGCAGAACTTAACATCAAAGGAGGTAATGATGAGTAAGAAGTTACGAATGACGAGTATACTTACATTGATATTTATGCTGGTGTCTACACCGGTATGTACCGCATGGGATACTGTAGAAGTAGCAGAACGTGAGCCGATTCTGAATGACGGTTACCCTTATATTTTGGAAGCGGCAGAGGAACCCGTGGTTGTTGAGACTGAGAAGATCATAACAGCTGCTCCGAAGCCGGTTCTTGAGATTGAGGGAGTCGTAGAAAAGAAGGAACCTAAAGAGGAAAAACCTGAGCCCGCAATGTCTGTGGACGATATGGAGTTAATTGCCTGGATGGTCATGGCAGAGGCAGAAGGTGAATCCGAGTATGGTAAACGGCTTGTTATCGATACCATCTTGAATCGTGTAAACTCAGACATATTTCCTGATTCAGTACATGGGGTTATCTATCAACCGTATCAGTTTTCATCTATAAAGGATGGACGAGCAAGTAGATGTTATGTAAAAGACGATATTTATGCACTTGTAGAAGAAGAGGTAATTAGCCGCACAGACAGCAATGTTATATTCTTCCGGACTGGTAGATACTCAGACTATGGCTCTCCTATGTTTAAAGAGGGTCATCACTACTTTTCTAGTTATTGAGAGGAGCAGAGCTATGAACATCAACGATAAATTGACATACACATTTGCAACAATAGCTGGAGTATGCTTTGTCGGTGGACTCGTGGTATTAACTAAATAAGGAGCGATTAACGTGGAGAAACTCGATTGGATCATAACTGCGATAGATAGTGCTTTGGATTCAAAGAAAAAACGTCACATAGCAGGAGGGATCTTAATGAGTGTCTCATTATTATTTGGCGGTTTAGCTTTTACCGTCGTAACATTGAGAACGGAGGACAACATAGATGAACAGAGACTCATTGAGTAAGGTATTGATATTTGTAACCGGAGCTGCTGTAGGTGCTATTGCATCTTGGCAGTTCTTAAAGACAAAATACGAGCAGCAGGTACAGGCAGAAGTTGATTCTGTGAAGAAGGAACTTGGATATTTTGATCGTAGCGAAACGACAGAAGTAACCGAGCCTGAGGACGAAGAAGAGCCCACTGAGGATCGTAAATATGTCAGTGCTAAAGATGAAATGAAGCGTATTATTGAGGAGAACGGATACGCAGACGAAAGCGCTGGCGTTGACTATAATGCATATAGTAAAAAGGAAAAGGCGGTAAAGAAAGTAGAAGAGGAAGGAGCTGAAGAAGATATGGCAGCAGAGGACAAGCCTTATGTTATTTCGCCGGAGGAATTCGGTGAGAATGGTTACAAGACGGTAAGCCTCACGTACTATGAGGATGATGTACTCACAGACGAGAGAGGCAAGATTATTAAGGACGTAGATGCCGTGGTTGGTAAGGATTCACTGACTACATTTGGTCAGTATGAGGATGATTCGGTCTTCGTCAGAAATGACAAGCACAAAACAGACTATGAAATCTTAGCCGATGAGCGGTGCTATTACGATCAGAATTAAGGCGGAGGTAAGATGTATAAAGATGAAATAGACAATGAATATTTCTCATGGTTGTACAACATTGTTGCTGGTCGTAGATTTGCGAAAGGGATATCTTACACCAAGGTATTATTCCAGTTGCACGACACAGAATTTCGTTGGACCATACCAAAAGACAAAAATCGCGCCGGAGACGGTATAGAACTTCGGCGTAGATATTCTATGGAAATGGGGTTCGATCCGGATTATTTCGATGACTATCTGGATGGGCCCTGTAGTATTTTTGAGATGATGGTGGCTTTGGCAATTCGCTGTGAGGAAACTATTATGGATGATCCTAGTAAAGGCGATCGCACTAGTCAGTGGTTTTGGGAGATGCTCACTAGTCTCGGCTTAGGTAGCATGGATAACTCAAGATACGATCCGGAATATGTAGACGATGTAACTGAGCGATTCCTTAGCCGTGATTATGATCCTAATGGATGCGGCGGGTTATTTACCATCAGAAATTGCAAATTTGATTTAAGGGAAACGGAGATATGGATACAGTTACTCTGGTATCTCGACACTATTACATGAAAGGAGGCAGACGAATGTAATGTTGGATTTCTTAAGAATTTCGAAACGACGCAAAAACAATGGCGTTGTAGAGTTATACCCGAAATTCATCATAAACAACAAGAGTCAGGATCTTATGATTCGAGGTAGCGACTTTTATGCAATATGGGTTGAAGAACTTGGTATGTGGTCCACAGACGAGCAGGACGCAATACGTCTTATCGATGTTGAACTTGAGAAAGCAGCAAAAGAATACGAGTCAAAGTATCCGGAGAATCTTACAGTGTTATATATGTGGGATTCTGAAACGGGTATGATTGACAAATGGCATAAGTACTGCCAGAAACAAATGCGCGACAACGCCCATATGCTGGATGAAACATTGATATTTTCAAATACTGAGACTACCAAGAAAGACTATTCCAGCAAACGGCTTAGTTACCCTCTCGAAAAAGGACCCACTCCGGCGTACGACAAATTACTCTCTACTTTATATTCTGAGGAAGAGCGACACAAACTGGAGTGGGCTATTGGTTCTATTGTTTCTGGTGATTCCAAACACATACAGAAGTTTATGGTGCTGTATGGTGCTGCTGGAACGGGTAAGTCAACAGTGTTAAACATCATTCAGCAGTTGTTTGATGGATATTACTCGGTGTTCGATGCAAGGGCACTTGGATCAACGAGTAACGTATTTGCGTTAGAGGCATTCAAAACTAATCCACTCGTGGCTATTCAGCACGATGGCGATTTGTCGAAGATCGAAGACAATACTAGACTCAACAGTTTGGTATCGCACGAGTTAATGACAATCAATGAGAAGTTCAAGAGCACTTATACCAATCGGTTTAAGTGTTTCTTATTTATGGGCACAAACAAGCCTGTGAAGATCACAGACGGTAAGTCAGGCTTACTTAGACGACTTATTGATGTTCATCCGTCTGGTAACAAGTTGTCTGCCTCTGAGTATCACACAGCAACAAAGCAGATACCATTTGAGTTAGGTGGGATCGCTAGTCACTGCTTGGAAGTATATTTGGAAGACCCCGGATGTTATGACGATTATATTCCGACTAATATGATGGGCGCGTCCAATGACTTCTATAACTTTGTTCTTAGTTCATATCACGTGTTCAAGCGTGAGGATGGAACAACCCTTAAAGTGGCTTGGGAGATGTATAACACATACTGTGATGAGGCGAGAGTACCGTATCCTTTCTCACAAAGAAGTTTTAAGGAAGAGTTAAAGAACTACTTCTGGGACTTCAACGATACGTTCGATCTCGACGATGGTCAGCAAGTCAGAAGCTACTACAGCGGGTTCCGTACTGATATTTTCAAGCGGGACAAGCCTGAGAAAAAAGAAAAGGAGAAAAAAGATGCAACGTGGATTACGTTCGACGACGGAGATTCCGAATGCGTATTTGACCAATTGTGCGCCGAATGTCCAGCGCAATACGCAAGTGCAAAAGAAACCCCGAGAACCTCTTGGGACAAGGTCAAGACGAATCTCTCCAACCTCGACACATCGAGACTTCATTATGTCAAGGTTCCAGAGAACCATATAGTGATAGACTTTGATATTCCGGATGAGGATGGTAAAAAGTCGTTCGAGAAGAATCTGGAAGCAGCTAGTAAATGGCCGGCTACTTATGCCGAGCTCAGCAAGAGTGGGGCAGGTATACATCTTCATTATATTTATAGTGGAGATGTCACAAAACTTAGTCGAATCTACGACGACCATATTGAGATTAAGGTCTTTAGTGGTAAGAGTTCACTTCGACGTAAGTTAACGAAACATAACAATTTACCGGTGGCGACCATCAGTTCTGGTCTGCCAATGAAAGGAGACGATAAATTGATTAACTTTGAAGGCTTTAAGAGTGAGAACGCCCTTAGGGCCATGATTAACAAAAACCTCAACAAAGAGGTACACTCAAGCACGAGATGCAGCGTTGACTTCATATACAAGAATCTCGAAGATGCATACAACTGCGGACTTATGTATGACGTTAGCGATATGAAGCCTAAAGTAATTGCGTTCGCTGCTAACTCGACAAACCAGTCTGAGTACTGTCTTAAACTTGTGGCAAAGATGAAGTTTAAATCAGAGGAGCAGGATGCCGGAATAGGGGAGAATGACAAACCGCTTGTATTCTATGATGTTGAGATATTCCCCAATCTGTTCTTGGTCTGCTGGAAATTAGCGGGTAAAGACAATCCGGTGGTAAAGATGATCAATCCTAAACCGAGCGATATTGAGGACTTACTTAAGTATCGACTGATTGGCTTTAACAACCGTGCTTATGACAATCACATGATTTATGCATGCATGATGGGATATACGGTTGAGCAGCTCTACAACTTATCTCAGCGACTCATCAACAACGACAAGGTAACCAGCAGAAAAGCTAAGTTCGGTAGTGCGTACAATCTGTCATACACGGATATTTACGACTTCGCTTCAGCTGGTAACAAGAAGAGTCTTAAGAAGCTTGAGATTGAGATGTCTAAGAAAGCGAACGATCCTAAGTCAAAAATGGACGATGACCTGAGAGCTATCCTGAAGACAATCAGACACCATGAGCTTGGTATGCCGTGGAATGAACCTGTGCCGGAAGACAGATGGTTTGAAGTTGCTGACTACTGTACAGACGATGTTCTTGCTACAGAAGCAGCATTCTACTATTTGAAAGGTGACTGGATTGCTCGTAAGATCCTGGCGGACATAACGGGTATGACAGTAAACGATACGACAAACAGTCTGTCTCAGAGAATTATATTTGGTACAGATCGTAACCCGCAGTCGCAGTTCAATTATCGTAACTTAGCCGAGCCTGTTGGAAGCGACCGATACGAAGAGTATCGTGAGAAATTTGGACACGATTACAACTTCCGTGTATTCAACGCAGAGGGTCTTCCTGAATATCGTGATTATATTCCTGGCGAGGTATTACCTGATGGTTGGAGTATATTGCCGTTCTTCCCTGGTTATGAATTCAAGATGGGTAAATCTACATATCTTGGAGAGGAAATCGGCGAGGGTGGCCGTGTATATTCTGAACCTGGCATGTATGGTGGTGTATGGGATGGTGATGTAACCGGTCAGCATCCTAGCAGTATTCTCGCAGAGGTACTGTTTGGACCTAAGTACACGAAGGCGTTCGCTGATATTGTATACGGACGTGTAAGCATTAAGCACCAGGCTTGGGATGATATTGACCACCTGTTTGACGGTAAGCTTAGACCTTATATTCAGCAGGTTATCGATGGCGAGTTAACATCTAAAGAACTGGCTAATGCACTCAAGACTGTTGTTAATGCAGTATACGGTCAGACCAAAGCAACATACGATTGTGTATTCCGTGATCCTCGTAATGTGGACAATATTGTTGCTAAACGTGGAGCTCTGTTTATGACTTTACTTAAGCGTGAGGTTCAGAACAGAGGATACAAGGTTGCACATATTAAGACAGACTCAATCAAGATTCCTGACGCAACCCCTGAGATTCAGGACTTCGTATTGAAATTCGGTCAGGAGTACGGATATTCGTTTGAAACTGAGGCGGAGTTTGAGAAGTTCTGTCTGGTTAACAAGGCCGTTTATATTGCTAAGACAAAGGATGGCGAATGGACAGCTACCGGTGACCAGTTTGCAGTGCCGTATGTATTCAAAACTCTGTTTAGCAAAGAGGATATTGTCTTCGACGACCTTTGTGAGACATTTGCAGTTAAGCAGGGGGCTTTATATTTGGACTTCAATGAGACGTTACCGGATGTATCCGACTTAGAGAAGAAGTTAGACAAACTCGAAGATCAGTACAAGAAAGGTAAGATATCTGACACAACATTTGAATCCGAATCTGCTCAGTTAGTAGAACTTATTAAGGATGGTCACGACTACCATTTCGTAGGACGAGTTTGTCAGTTCTGCCCTGTTAAGCCCGGATATGGTGGCGGTGAGTTATATCGTGTGGACAACGATAAGTATTATGCTGCTGCGGGATCAACCGGGTATCGTTGGGTTGAGACAGACACAATCAGAGGTGTCAATGAGGATGCAGTAGACTTGTCGTTCTATCAGAAGCTGGTAGACGATGCGGTTGATACAATATCGCAGTATGGAGACTTCGAGTGGTTTGCTTCTGATGATCCTTATATTCCGAAAGATCCGTTACCTGATTTCATGAACGTTCCGGAAGGGATGGACGAGGAACTCCCGTGGGATCTTGATTAACAAAAACATTATCAAAAAATTATAGCAAAAGGAGATTAACACTATGAACATTAACTTTGGACCGAGAGGTATTTTACAGATTGACGATGCAAGAATCATCTTCCGTAACTTTGCAGGAAGACCCGACAAGTATAACCGTGAGGGCGATCGTAACTTCGCTCTCATCATTCCGTCACCGGAGATTGCTGATGCACTCATGGACGACAAGAACGACTACGGTGTTGGCTGGAATGTTAAGATCAAAGAACCGAGAGAAGAGGGCGACGCTCCGTTCATCTATCTGCCTGTGAAGATTAAGTTCAACGACCGTGGACCGAATGTACACCTCATCTCCGGAAACAGCAGAACAAAGCTGGACGAGGATAGTATCGCTCTTCTGGATGACATTGATATTCGTTCCGTGGATATGGACATCAGACCCTATGACGGTGAGGGCACTTACGGACCGTTTAGATCCGCATATTTGCAGTCCATGTATGTTGTCCAGGAAGTAGATCGTCTGGATGCCAAGTATGCTCAGGAGGAGTAATCATGAGTTATGTAAAGCTTGATCACGGGTTTCACAAAACAAGAGACGCTATCGAGGATGTAAAGATTGCGCGTGAGTTGAGATATCCTAAGAGTGTACAGGATAAGCTTGCCGAGGAACCTGACGCATTGAAGCGTAGCAAGATCTTGACTAACGCTCGGCATGGTGTTTATTAACTAAAGATTAAGAGTCTTGGCTTAACGGCTGAGGCTCTTTTCTTTATGTCTCTCGTCACTAAGCC
>ERZ808258.141-NODE-141-length-36300-cov-37.713285_pt1 | contig 36300 bp, 55 predicted proteins | sample MGYA00521280_ERZ808258 | MGnify/ENA primary metagenome ERZ808258 (study PRJEB31516, sample SAMN03275585) | gut metagenome | biome: mammalia-associated habitat; material: feces | host: Papio cynocephalus | place: Kenya | collected 2012-07-19 ...
TCTTATGATTCCTGGGGCTGGTCCTGTTCGGGCTGATCCTGGAATACGTCACTACCCAGGCCTTCCGCTTCTCTTCCTTTTCGTTCTGGTCCATGCGTTTCACCGCCTTTCTTCTGGGGTATGTCAGAACGGAAGTTCTCCGTCGTCGTCTTCGACCTCCGTGAACTGCTGGTCCGCGGCGGCGGCCATCTGGTCGGCGGCGTAGGAACCGGCGCCCTGGTCCTTGCCGTCGGCGAACTCCACGGAATCGGCGACCACTTCGACCGTCTTCCGGTCGTTGCCTTCCTTGTCCTTCCACTTCCGGACCTGGATCGAACCGGTCAGGGCGACGCGCTTCCCCTTGCGGAAATACTTGTTCACGAACTCCGCCGTCCCGCGCCACGCCACGCAGTCTATAAAATCCACGGTTTCGCGCTGGAAGCGGCGGTCGACGGCCAGGGCGAAGGACACGACGGGCGTCCCCTTCTCCGTGCGCCTTAATTCCGGTTCACGGGCCATTCGGCCGATCAGTTGAACTTGATTCATGGTGTCGCCGCCTTTCAGAACCGCTTCCCGTGCTTATAGGGGCGGTCGGCGTTGTAGGCCATCTTCTCTTCAATCACGGCGTCCAGGTCGATTCCCAGGTGGCCACACAGGTCCGCGATCCGGATCACGGCGTCGGCCAGTTCCACGGCCACGCCTTCGGGCTTCTGGTTCCTGTACTGACAGGCGTCTTCGTGGCCGTACTGGAAGCACTCGGTTTCGTCCGTGGGGTCACAGGGAAGGGACGCGTCGCCTTCCGTACAATGATACCAGACCAGGGGCCGGCCGGCGCGTTCCTCTTCCAGGGCTTCGGAAAGTTCGCTATGGATCAGCGCGATCGCCGTCCCGAAGGGAAGGGGCGGGTCCCAGAAGCCGTGTTTGACGGCGTTGTCGTGTGCCTTCTGAACGATGTCTTTGATCTCCATGTCTGTTCTGTTTCCTTTCTGCACGATAGCAAGTCGGACTTCGTCCGCTTGTCCGTGCTATCATTTGATTTCAGCTTCTTTCAGTCGTTCGCTATGTAGAACCGGACATTCTGACGGCCGAACTGAAGGGCGTCGTCGTGGCTCTCGAAGTAGACGTCGATCTTCTGGCCCTGGATCGCTCCGCCGCAGTCCTGGACGACCATTTCGCCCAGGCCTTCCACGAACAGGACGGTCCCTGGCGGGTAGATCGACCAGTCGGCGGCGATCGTCACGCCCTGGACAGCTTCGGCGCCGCTGGCGGTATAGACGATTCCGTCCGGCCGGTTCAGCGCCCAGGAACCACAGCACCGTTCGCATGGACAGTACGCGGTCGCCACGGCTTCGATCCACTCCGGTTCCGGCTCCGGAACTGTTTCCGTTTCGGAAAGGGTTCCAGAAGGCTCCTGGAAGGCCGCTGACGGCGTTTCCTGGGTGGGGAGTCCGTTTACACTTCCGGCGTCTTCGGAACACGCACCGGCGAAGGACGTCAGCACCAGGGCCGTTCCCGCGATGATGGACAGGACGCCGGTCAGAAAACGCTTCATCATGTGGGTTCACCTTCTTTCTGTTCTTCCTCTTCAGGTTCGGGGATCAGCCGGAAACAATCGCACCGGACGACGCGGTCGTCGTCGGCGTGGATCGGGTTCGGCCGTCCCTGGTCGAAGGCTTCCACACACGCCACGCAGTAGTCGCCCAGGCGGCCGCGCGCGGGGTCGTTGATGAACTGGATATTGTCGCACTTCCGACAGTTGAAGTCGTAGTGCCACTTCGGCAAGTTCTTACACCTTCTTCCGATCATGGCTTTGCTTCCTTTCTATGGGTTGTCCGCACTCCGGACACTTACGCGGGATTCCGGCTTCGGTCCGTGCAAGGTCGGCACAGCAGAAGGGGCAGACGAAGACGTCGCCGCCTTCAAATATGGAATACTGGATCGCCGGCGGGACGCCCTGGCGCTTCTTCTGGGCCATTCCAGGATCAGGGCTTCCAGTCCGGACACGGCTTTTGTCCGAAGTAGGGCGGATAGTTCGGAAGGATCAGTTTGTCGTGGGCGACACAGCCGATCAGCGTCCCGCCTATGCGGACCAGGTTCCCACACGTCGCACACGCCTTTTCCTCCTTCTCGGCCTTTCGGCGGACCTCTTCAAGGAACGTCATGGTCTTCACCGCCTTCGTGGTATTTCTGATCGTAGAACTTCCCGTCGGCCCCGATGTAGAAGGAATCGGCGTCCCAGTACGCGCCGCACCGGTCCGCACAGCCGGCGACGCTGACTTCCATCGAACCGCAGTCGGTGACGGTGTAGCGTCTGGACACTTTCCCACCCCTCCGGACTTCGAAGTCGCGGGAGGTCTGATACAGGTCGGAAACGACGATCTTCCCGCCGCACAGCGGACAGCGGTCGCGGACTATTCCTTCCATGCTCCGCCGCCTTCCAGGGCCGCTTCGGCCGCTTCCTTCGTCAGGAAGACCGTCTTCCCGATGTCGTGTTCGGTGAACTGCTCGGACGACCAGGCCGTCGTCCCCAGGCGCCCGCGAAGGACGCTGAAGGACGTCAGGCCGTCCGCTCCCGCTCCGACGAACATGACGGTCGCCGACACGACGCGTCGGCGCCGGATCAGCCAGACGGTCCCGTTCGGCTTCACGGGGAGGATCACGCCGCCGGCGTCACGGAAGTCGGCCAGAAGGTCCAGGACCAGGGGGTCCACGACGCCCTTTCCGATCTCGTAGGTGTGCCGGTGTTCGTTGGCGTGGAACGCGATCCGGTCCTTCAGCCGCTGGGCCAGGTCCGCGTCCTTGCCGAAAATGCCTTCGCTCATGGGCGTTTCTCCTTTCAATGGCGGCCCCAGTCAGGGTCGCCGCTCTCGCATATCTCGACGATGTGTTCGCACAGGGCCGCCGGAATGATCGACCGTTCGCGGCTTCCGGAAAGGCCCTGGGTCCCCGTCTTCGCGCCGCGCGGCGCTGGGGTGTGGCACGGGTCGCCGTTGTGACACGGTGGTTTGAACTCTGGGTCTGGGTGGTTCGTCCAGATGTCCGTCGGCTTCATGCGGGTGTCGCCGTACTGGCAATATGTAACGGTGTGCCGCGGAAGGCCGGACATGAAGTCCATTTTCCGCATACCTCCGCGTGGGTTCTCGATGAACCACCAGGTAGGCGACAGGGCCATGATTAGGTTGTGAACGTGAAGGTTCACGCGGTCGCAGAACTGCGCGTACTCTGAAACGGCGTCCAAGTTCTGCCCCCCCCCGCGTTTCCGGTGGTGGCTGATCGCGGCTATACTGTACGTCGTGCAATCGGGGCTGGCCCAGATCACGTCCGGTCGGCCGAATCGCTTCACAATCTCTTCCGGCGTCACCTTCAGGACGTCTTCATAAAGGTCGATGTTCTCGAAGGACTTGTCCCATTCCACGGAAAAGACCTGGTGGCCGTGGGCTTCGAAAGCCTTCCCGACGGACCGTGTTCCCGCGAATAATTCCAGGACTTTCACGCCGTCGCCCTCCTTCCGTCATACCTGGCCGCCAGGGCCATTTCGCGGATCACGTCGGGGATCAGAAGCGCCAGGTATTCGTCGCCGCGGTCCAGGCCCAGGGCTTCGTTCTGGAAGGCCATCTTCCGTCTGGCGTATGCTTCCGCTTCGTCGAAGACCGCCTTCGGCACCTTCACGCCCAGGGTCCGGTCGACGGACGCCCGAAGGCGCCGTCGGCCGATCCACTCGCGGGTCGTCACGGGATTATTCATGGCCTTCCACCGCTTCGCCGCCGTCGGATTCCAGAATGATTCCAGATTCCGCAAAGAAAGCCGGCCGGACGCCGCGGTAGCCGCGGTACGCGTTGTAGCTGTACAGACTGCCGTCCGTGCCGACAGTGCGCGCGACGTTCGCGTAGCCGGCGTTCGGGGTCACAAGCCACCACCAGTCGTCCAGGACCAGAAGGGCCTTGTACTTCAGGAACAGGGCTTCAGGAAGAAGGCTGATCTTCGCCTTCATGTTGCCATAGCCGAAGCCGCCGCGATGGCCAGCCAGGGACCAGTCCGCTTCCACGATGTTCGTGGAACGGATCGGGCCGCCGGCGGCGTCGAAGGCCACCAGGAAGGGGCCGTTCAGTTCGTCCTTCAGGTAGGACAGACTGAAGTCGTTCGGGTAAGGGGTAGGGGCTTCCTCCGGACGGGTCTTCAGGGGTTCCAGGGAGAAAGGACGCCACGCGACCGCCTTGTCGGCGATTAGAAGGGTCGTCCCGTTGGTCATGTGATCCAGGACGCGGACGTCGATCGGGCCGGCGTCAAAGACGGTCCCAGGGGTCAGGTCCTTCAAAGTCTTAATATTTGCCATGTCGTTTTCCTCCTTCGAATATCTCGATAGTCACTTCCACACGGGGGTTCTTCGGGTCCACGGCGAAGTCGTCCGTGAAGCCCTCGATCTGGTTCCAGCCATCGTTCACCAGGACGCCGGCGTGGACCAGGCTGTCCTGAATGAACTTCTTCGCGAAGGCGATGTTGTCCTTGTCGCGGCGGCGGTTCGGCTCGATCCAGCGGTAATGAATGATCACCGGCCGGACGAAGCGGACGCCGCGAAGCTGTGTCTTCACCATGTAGCCGATCACGTTTTCGGCCTGTTTCTTCATGGCGGCGGCCTTGTACTTGCCCTTGACGGCGCGTTCCGCGTCTATGTACTCATTCAGGCCAGGTAAAAGGCCAGGGATCGTCACTTTCCAGGTTTCCACTTGCGGCCCTCCTTCACATTCCCAGGATTTCCTTCGCCCTGTCGCGGCGCGCGGCCGCGTTGACGGTCCTTCGGGATTCTCCGGCCAGTTTCAGCTTGATCGGACACATTTCCAGGACGCGGTCATAAATACGGGCGTAGCCCATAGACGGCGGGTTCCGAAGGTCGTCCAGGGACAGGTTCGTCGTCACGATTAGGGGCTTCCCTGAACGGGACCTGGCGTCGACGACGTTGTAAATCTGCTCGACGGAATAGGACGTGTCCCGCTCGACGCCCAGGTCGTCGATCACCAGGCAGTCATAACGGTTCAGCTTGTCCAGGAAGCCTTGCTTGTCCTCTCCGAAGCCCTGAAGGCGGTTCATAATGCGGGGGAAGTTCGTCACGCTGGCCTTCACACAACGGTCGATCAGGGCGTTCGCGATACAACAGGCCAGGAAGGACTTTCCGGTCCCGACGCCGCCATAGAACAGGATTCCGATGTTGTCGGCCTTCATTTCGTCCCAATGGTCGACGTACTTCCGGCACACGTCCGAAACGGCGGGGTTTCGGTTGTCGTCCTGGGCGAAGGTGTTGACCAGATAGGACGGGTCTGTGATCCCGTCGCGGCGAAGCCGTTCGCAGTCCTGGCGGAACTTGATCCGCTCTTCCTCCTTGCGCTGGGCTTCCTGGCGTTCTTCCTCGCACTTGCACATGACCGGCACCGTGACCACCTTCGGCGGGTCGGTATCCAGTTCCAGGCGATGTTCCTTCCTGGTGCGGCACCGGCCGCAATACAGAAGGCCGTCTTCGCCGCGGTAGTCGCCGGCGCGCTCATGGTCGCGTCTGGCGTTCTGGGCGATGGTTTCCAGGACGTCGGTGAAGTCATTCATGGTCGCCACCGCCCAGGAAGTCGTCCCCGTCTCCGTAGTCCTTCGCCGCCGGCGGAATGGCGGCCGGCTTCACGCCGTCAGACTCGTTCCAGCGTTCGCCGCGAAGGAAGGTCGCGGGGTATGGAATGAAGCGTCCTTCGTCCTTCGTCCATTGTTCGGACCGCTTCCAGCGTTCCACGCCGGCCACGATCCGGTCGACCAGGGTGTCGTCAGGGCTGATCTTCTTCCAGACAGCCACGGCGTCCTTCTTCCCGACGCGTCGGGGATAAGAAGCCCAGAACCGATCAAAACCGTCCGCCGCCCCGCGCCCCGTTTGGGCGCGTTTCTCGTTTTCGTTATCGTTTCCGTTTTCGTTCTCGTTTACGTTTACGGGGACATTTGCAAGCATTTGATTTCCATTCGCCTGTTTGCATTTGCTATCAAACGAAGACGGTTCAGGGTATTTGCTGGACTTCGCCCTGGTCTGTTGGCATTTGCCCCAGTTCAGAAGTTTCAGGTACTTCTTCCCGTCTTCGGGGGCCGTGTAGGTCCCCACCATGTCTTCCCGAACCAGTTCGTTCAGCCAGGACCGGATTTTCTGTTCGGAAGGGGGCTTCTGGGGGAAGCACAGCGAAGCCAGAATACGGGGGTCGCCATAGTACAGGCCGAAGTCGTCGGCCTTCACGACCAGGCGCCAGAAGAACCGTTCGGCTTCGGCGCTGATCGCGGTCAAAGACTCGCTGATGATGATTGTTTCCTTAATGATACGGCTGGGCATTGTCTACACCACCTTTCACGCGTTGCGCTGGCACTTGCGGCACAGTTCGCGGCCGTACTTCCGAAGGGAATAGTCGCGTTCGGCGTCGCTGATCGGGCCGCCGCACACAGGGCAGACAGCACCACCGGCGGGGATAGCGGGAGAAGGGGCGCCCTGGGGCGCTCTCTGGGCCGCCTGGGACGTTTGCGCCGCGGGGGGCGGGGTCTGTGCCTGTCGGCCGCTCTGCGCGCCCTGGCGGCTTCCCTGGCCGCCCTGGTTGACCTTCTTCTGGACGCCGCCTTCGCACAGGAAGCGGACGTTCCCGAAGCGGTCGACGATCGTCAGGTCCACGATCTCGCGGCGGTCGTTGTAGCCGATCTTCGTGACGGAGAACTTGACATTCGGATAGGTGCGGTAGACGTCGCGGCCCTGGACCTTCTCGACCTTCCATTCGCCGTCGTTCAGTTCGACATAGGTGAAAGGGGCGGAATACAGTTCGCGGCCGATCCCGACGTTGAAGCCGGCACGTTTGAAGGCGTCGGACGCCTGTCCCTTTTCCTTCTCCGTGTTGCTCTCGACGCCGACGTCCTGTTTCTTCACCCAGGCCGCCTTTTCGTCGTCCCAGATTTCGATCGTACAGAACAGGTTCCCGTTGATCAGTTCGTGGGTCCTCTGCCAGTTGCCAGGACCGAAGACCTGGTCCAGGATTCGCATATCGACACGGGCGTCCTTGTAGAGAAGAAGGACCGCGCCGACCGTGCCGTTCTTCGCCTTGCTGACAGACTGGACGCGGCAGTCGATGTCTTCAGCCGTCAGAAGGGGAATGTTGAAGTCCTTCACGCTGATTCCTCCTTACTTGATCTGAAGGTTCTGGTTCTCGACCAGGACAGCGCCGGCGACGGCCTGTCCGGCCTGGATTGCCTTTTTGATCGCCGTTTTGTCCGGCTTCGTGGTGACGGTGGTCGTCACGAAGTCAGGGGGAAGGGCGCCTTCGTCGTCGATCTGAACCTGGGTGGACTTGCGGAAGCCGATCTTCGTCCTGGCCGTTTCGACCTTGTCGCGGCCGACGGCCAGCATGGAGGACGCCAGAAGGTCCTTCAGGCGCTCGACGCGCTTTTCGGCGGTCTTGCGGCGCTCCGCCAGGGCGGCTTCCTCCGCCTTCACGTTGCCGACGAAGGCGGTCAGGTTCTTGATGTAAAGGGCGGTCGCTTCAGCCTTTTCGTCGAAGGCGGCGGAAAGGGCGTCAAGCTGGTCGGCGTTCAGCAGTTCGCCGGTGTCGGGGTCGACCTCCATCGCGTCCAGGGCGGCCAGGAAGTCGGCGCTGATCTCATACAGGGTATTCGTCATTCTGCAGCGCCCCCTTCCGTCTTCAGGCTCTCAGTCAGAAGGGCCAGGGCGTCGGTGATCGCCTGGTCGACGTCTTCGGCGGTGACGGTGCCGGCGGAACGCGCGTCCAGGGTGACGGTCAAGGTGGACACCGCGGCGGCGATCTTCGCTTCAGCGGCTTCGGCGCGTCCCTTCTGGGCCTGGTACTGGGTGAACCAGGTCTGGGACTGCCGGCGCTCGAAGTCGACGTCTTCGCGGACTTCCTTGTTCTCGACCAGGGTGTTCAGTAGGAACGCCTTCACGGCGTCCGTATCATAAAAATTCAATTTAGGCATTGAAAACCGTTCCTTTCCGTGATATGATTCACTTAACCTTTTTGGAATGGGCCGTTTCGGTTGTTGTGGTGACGACGAAACGGTCCTTTTCTGTTTCTTCGATCGTGATCTTCTTTTCGCCCAGAAGGACCAGGGCCTTCACGGCCTGTCCGACCTGAACGGGCGACAGGGTCGCCGTGTACTTCATCTTCTCCGTTCCCTCCTTCCTTCGGTGGTGTCGAAGGCTCCGGCGATGGCCAGAAGGCCGGCCCAGATCAGAAGGAAGCCGAACATTCGGATCGCGCCAGGGAGAAGGGGGACCAGGTCCTGTTCGACGGCTCCGACGCTTCCCAGAAGCGCCAGGAAGGCCACCAGGGAAAGAAGACTGGCCGCGTCGCGGACTCTCCGGCGGGTTCGCCGTTGCCTTGCTCTGGGGGTCATTCTGCCGGCCCTCCTTTCCTCCGGCCGCACCGGCGAAGGCTTTCCTGGGCGCGCTTCTGGGCCAGGTCCGCGTCGTAGGACGGCCGGAAGTTCTTGTCCAGCTTGTCCCCTTCGCGGCCGCGCTTCAGTTCGGCGTAGATGGTGCGGGGGGCGACGCCGATTTCCTTCGCGATCTGTCCAGCCTTCGCGCCGGCGGCGTAAAGGGCCGCGATCGCCCTTCGGTCCGGATATTCGATCCTTTTGTAACATTCAGCCACGTTTTCACCGTCCTTTCTCTGGGGGAAAAATAAAAAAAGTGTAACTGCAAAAAGCCTGTCGACTTAATGCAATTACACTATACACGGGGGCTTCGCAAAAGTCAACATATTTTTGCAAAAAAGATAAAAAAGTTTCAGACACAGGCCGCGAAGGCGGTGGAGAAGACCGCGTCAGCAGATAGGAAGCCCAGGATTTCGCGGGGATAGGCGTTCAGCCAGTCTTCGACCTTCTGGATTTCCTGAACGCTGACTTTGCTGAAGTCCGTCCCCTTCGGGAACCAGCGGCGGATCAGGCCGTTCGTGTTTTCGTTGGTCCCGCGTTCCCAGGAAGAATAGGGGTGGCAGTAGTAGACCTTCGTCCGCGGCCCCTTCCGGCGACAGCTTCGTTCCATGCCGTCGACGTCGGCAAACTCGGAACCATTGTCGACGGTTATCGACTTAAAGGTGGCACGGAAGGCCGGTGATCCCATCTTCCGTTCCAAGCGATCCAGGGCGCGAACCACGCTGGCGGCGGTGTGGTCCTGGACTTTGATGATCAGTTCCTTCCTGGACAGGCGTTCAGACAGGACCAGAAGGGCCGGCTTCGTCTTCTTCTTTCCCAGGACGGAGTCCATTTCCCAATGACCGACGGTCGTCCTGGCGTTCACTTCCTCCGGCCGGTGTTCAATGCTGGTTCCAGCGGACGCCCTGGCGCCCTTCTTGTGGGTGCGGGTGTAGCCACGCTTCTTCTTGCCGTGGCGGGGAAGGTCACGCATTTCAAGGGACAGGAAGACACCCTTCCGGATATAGGAATACAGGGTCGACTTACAGATCGACGTTTTGAACTTCAGGCCCTGGACCTGGATTTCACCCAGAACCGCCGCCGGCGAATATCCGTCACCGGCGATCCGCTGTTCAATATAGGCCGCCAGTTCGTGATCGTTGCCGATCTTCAACTGTGGGCCTTTATTCGTGCCGTTGTACTTCTTGACCGCTTCAGCGACGTCACAGCTATAACGGATTTCCTCCGTCAGGTCGGAATTGGTGTGGACATACTGGCCCCGCTTCAGTTCATAATAGACCGTCCGAAGGCTGACACCCAGGGCGTCGGCGATGGCCTGTTTCGTCATGCCCTGGCGCATATACTTTTCGATGTTCAGGCGGTCCGTCCTGGTTAACTGCTTGAATCTGCGACGCTTCATGGTGTTTTCCTCCATTCGGTAGAATAAAAGGCCCCGTCCTTTCGGACAGGGCCTTTCCGGTCACGCGTTCGACTTTGCGATCTGGGCGTCGATCGCTTCCTTGATGAAGGCGTTCACGCTCATTCCGGCCGCCGCCGCGGCCTGGGCGATGATCTCCCTGTTTCCCTTCGGGACCGTGATTTCGATTCTATCATACGCCTTCAGGTTATAGCGTTTGTTTGCGGCTGTCTGCGCCTTTGACATTGTGAATCACCTTCCTTCTGGTGCTTATTATATACTACCGGTAGTATATTGTCAAGCGTTTTATTGCATTTATAAAAAAACGCGTGTATAGTATGTTCAGAAAAACAGAGGGGGAATTTACGTGCAGACCGAAATACTGGAAGATTCAGAACTCGATTTTGAAGAAGGCCACAGAGAAAAAATAGAATATCTTGAAAATGCGATGATTAAGGCGACGCGCAATTCAGACTATGATACATTTATGGCGATGTGGAACGAAATGAAAGAATTGTGCGAAAGTGGCGGGGCTGGCGGCATACACTATTTCTCGCAGTTTTATTCAAACGATCCTCGAATAAAGGAATTGAAGCAAATAAAAGACGGGCCGAAGTATCATAGTGTTCTTGATATGTTATCAGAGGAAGGTCCTTCAGAATCAAAAGATATTTATATGCTTGTGGAAAATGCTGACTATAAAATGCTGCGCTCACTTGTCAGCAAAAAGGCAATAAAAAGGATCCCAGATTCTGCTATTTACTACATTGACGGTCAAGATATTTCCAAAGTAGTCGAACGAATAAGAAGTCAGCAGATGCGTGAAAAAAGAATAGCTGAAGAGTATACAGGGAAGATTCCGGAATTAACCTTTCCTTCAGAAGAAGAATTTCATGGAATGATGTATCGTGCATTAGAAAACATTCAAAGTCAAGCAGAAACACGAAAGAAAAGTGAAAAAACACTCACATGGAAAAGAAAGGGACTATTTTCACTTTTTAGCAGAAAATAACAAAAGCGGCCAGGGGACGTCCCCTGGCCGCTTGCTTATTTTGAATATTTGCTGGAAAGTCGCTTTTTTATTTCCTTGTTCAGTTCTCGTTCTAACCGGCTATCCTGTGTCCGTTTTGTTGCTTCCACAGCACGTTCTAATGTGTACTTTCCTGGCGTAAATTTCACGTACATACCGTTTGGAAATTTTTTTCGATATGGGCCTGAAAGATATTTACCAGGGACGAAGTGGCCGCGGAAGCCGTATTCCAGGGGCTTCGCGTAGTCCAGATTATTGAAGACGTCGATCTTGTAGGCCGTCCCGATCCGGATCGCCTTCGAACTGCTGTTAAAGTTCCGGCGGTAGTCGCCGGTGTTGATGATGTTCTCTTCGGTGCAAATCTTCCTGGCCTGGTCACGGGCGAAGCGGCCTTCGCCGACGACCAGTTTGTCCATGATCTCCGGAATATCGGCCTGAAGGGCGACCAGGGCCTTTCCGAAGTTCGCCAGTCCGTCCAGCTTCATTCCCATCGTCAGACCTTCTTCGCGTAGGACAGGCTGATCCAGCCGGCGCCGGACTTCAGGCGGCCCCAGTTGCCCTTCTGCTCGACGATGGTATAGACGCCGCGGTCCTTGATCTGGCCGGCGACGGCGTAGGTCGTGCCAGGGCCTTTTCGGATATTCAGGACGGACGCCGTGATCCGCACCAGGTAGGGGGTGAAGGTGGTGCCGCTGGGCGTCTGCTCCGGCTTCTTCTCCGGCTCCGACGGCGCGGCCGCGCCCAGGCGTTCGTTCACCTGGGCCGCGATCTGGGGGTGGAGGTTATAGAGATAGTCACCAGGACAGGCCTTATTCGCGAACCACCTGTGAACGGTCATATTCTGCTTGTCCACCTGGCCGATCAGGGACTTGTCGCCCTTCCACAGAAGGGCCTTGATCCCGTTCCGGCGGCAAATGTCCACCAGAAGGTCAATCAGGGCGGCCAGGGCCTGGGCCGTCACCTTGTAGGGGTGCTTCGTGTCGGATGCGACTTCGATCGTGATCGCGCGGTGGTCATTGGAGCGGGACGAACTGCACCAGGACCGGTCCTTTTCCTCCACGGACAGGCCGATTGAACCGTCCTTCCCGACGACGTAGTTCGCGGAACACTCGCGGCCGGTGGTGGCGAAGTAGTCACAGCCTTGCTTCGCCGTCCATTGTCCGACGATACAATGGATCGTGATGGTGTCGATCTTATGATTCCTGGGGCTGGTCCTGTTCGGGCTGATCCTGGAATACGTCACTAACGGGCTGTTGCTCATGTTCTTTTTCCTCCTTTGCGGGTACGGTGTCCGCCGGCGTGTTCAGGATCGCGACGAACTTTGTGAAGGCTTCCTTGATGTACTTACAGGCGACCAGAAGAACCGCGCCGACGATGATCAGATCAGCGAACAGTTCCGCGTATTCGTCAGGGATCGTCCAGCCGACTTCCGTCGCGAAGATCGGAAGGGTGGTGATGGCGATACACAGAAGGGTCAGACCGACGATGAACGTCAGCGCCTTCAGGCCGCCGGTCGCCAGCTTTTCGCGGCTGAAGGGTTCACAGTTGATCTTGATGTTGTACCACAGGGAGAACACGACGTTCGCCAGGTAGGCACACAGGAAGATCGCCATAGCATAGCCGATCTTGATCAGGTTTCCGATGATGATTTCAAACATGGGTTCATTCCTCCTTGTCGACCAGGTCGCCGTATTGCCGGCGAAGTTTGATCCTGTTTTCAGTCTTTGCCTTGCTGTAATAAAAGCCGGTCGCCGTGGCGGCTTCCCCGAAGATGGCCGGTATCAGGTAGGCCAGGGCGTCCGTGTTGCCGGTCCTCCACACCATGACACAGGTGAAGGCCGTCACGAAGATCGTGACGGCCCCCACGGTGCAAACGATGATTTTGGAGAACTCGCGGCGGGGTTTACTGCGCCTTTTCAAGGTCTTCGATCCGGTGGTTCGCGACCTTGATCCGCTCTTCGATAAGGGCGGCCTGTTCTTCCAGCTTGAAGGTTCGTTCGATCACGGAATTGTGTTTGTCGACCTTCTCTTCCAGCTTTTCCAGGCGATAGGCGATCAGGGCGGAACTTTTCCGGTTTGCCAGGTACGCACCGACCAGCGTACCCACAAGGGACAGGGCGGCGATGATGATCCCTTCGGTCATGCCGTCACCTCCGTCCAGCCGTAGACGCCAGGTTCCCAGACGTTCGACGCGACGTCGGACGTCCAGCGCTTCCCGTTGTGGGTCACCTTCGCGCCGGCGTCATAGGCGTCATGTGCGCCGATCGGCTGGGACCATTCGGGCCACTCCTCCGTCGGGTCGCCGATCTTCGACCACAGGGACGCGGCGGCCGCGGGGGTCCAGTCGGCTTGTGAAGTGTGGTCCTGGTTGCACCGGTAAAGGTCGGAACCGTAGCGGCGGATATTGCCCTTTTTGTAGGCGATCGGGTAGGCCCAGGGGGCGAACTGCTCGACGTTCTCCGTGGCGGTGACGTCGTCGATCTGGCCGCCCTCCGCCAGGACCACGAAGGCGATGGAAGTCGCCGCCGCGATCTGGGTGACAGGGTTGTTCTTTTCCTGTTCCTGTGCTTCCTTCATGCTGACGGTTTCGCACTCTTGCGGATTGAAAGACATTGTGATTCCCTCCTTCCATCAGGCGAAACGGATCGTCGCCTGGGTGATCTCGATTTCCTCTGTCCCCTTCAGCATATAGAACCGGTAGCCCAGGCCGTAGCCGTTGGCGACGGTGCTGTTCGTGAAGGTGTGGACCAGGCGGTTCGCCTTCTCCGTGATGTCCTCCCAGACGGGGGTCGCGTCGAACGGGTTGTTCGTCACTTCCAGGTGGAGCGTGGAACCGGCCGGACGGTCGGACGGGTACAGGGAAACGAAGACCTTCGTGACCTTCGCGTCGGTGTTGAAGGCGCGGGCCGCGGCGATCCTGGTGACGGTGCGGCTGAAGGTGATGTTGCGGACGGCCGTTCCGCCGTTGCCGTCGGAAGCGGTGATCTTCAGGACGTGGGTCCCCGCGATCAGCCTGATCCAGACGGAAGACAGGTCGGCGGTGTTCTGGGCGCCGGCCGTGGCCGTGTAGGTGCGAAGGGTGATGGTTTCCGTTCCGTTGGTCAGGGTTTCCGTCACGGTCAGGGTCTGGGTGGCAGACTGGGCGTCGGTGACGGTGTACTGGTAAGTAAAGGGGTCGGTCTTCGCGCCCACGTTCTGGTCGGAACCGCTGATCACGGGCGGGGTGTTGTAGGAAATGGTCTTTCCGGAACCGGTGCAATACGCCGATTCATTTCCGACCGCGTCCACGGCCTTCACACGGGCGTAATAGGTCGTTCCGCTGGAAGGAACCGTGTCCTGGATCGTCTTCGCGGTGGTGATCCCGATCTGGGTCCAGACGCCGAAATCCACCTTCCGTTCCCAGACGTAGGAAATGGCGTCGCCCTCCGGATCGGTCGATCCGCCGGTCGACAGGGTCAGCTTCTGTCCCGCCTGTGGGGTGCCGTAGGTGATGGAAGAAGGGGCTGTTGGCGGCTGGTTCCACAGAAGCGTATAAGCGCCGTCTGTGTCGGCTGTATCGGATACCAGATTCGAAGATGCCAAGAACAAAGCCGGCCGGACGCCGTTGTTGCCGTTGTACGCGTTGTTGTAGTACAGACTGCCGTCCGTGCCGACATAGCGCGCGTAGTGCGCGTAGCCGGCGTACGGGGTCCGAAGCCACCAATACCAATAGGAAGACGCCGAAAGGCTGGAATTAGTATAGGTGGACTTGCTGACAGCTTCCACCGTGGGGTAGCATTGACGCCGCGCCGCAGAACTGAAGTAGGACCACAGGGTCCCTTCGGCCACGCTGTTTTCGTTGGACAGGCCGACTTCGGTATTCGACAGCAGAAAGACCTTCCGAACGATGTCTTCGTAGCCGCCGCCGTCGGTGACGGTGTTCTTTGCGACGCGGATTGTGGAATCCAGGATTGCGTTCCGGAAGTCGGCTTCGAAGTTCGCCAGGAAGCCGGCTTCGCTGTCGTAAGGGTTATAGCCGCTCCAGCAGTTGGCGGACGTGGGCGGGGCGTCGGCGCTGTGCTGGGCGGAATACCAGGCAGACGCCGCGCTGTTCAGCCATTGGTCGATGTTCGAAACGGAATAACGGTTATTGCCGTAGTTCCGGCGGTCGCTGTTGCTGTTGCTGGACTCCTTCGCGTCGAAGCATTTCAGGGTGATCATCTTTTCCGTCACCAGGCCCGTTCGGCCCTGGGACGTGTCCTGTGTGCCGACGATCCACCTGATCGCCTGTCCGTTGTACTTTGTGTTCGCCGACTTGACGACGCTTCCAACGGGCAAAGCGGATAGAGATTTCGCCATAGGGTTTTCCCTCCATTTCTTTCCTGAACAGGTTGAAGAACAGGTCGTCGATCTCGCTGATCAGGTGATAACTGTTGCCGTGTTCGGCGTGGCCGGTCCAGGAATTATAAGACTGAAGGACCGTGTCGAAGTCGACACGGCCTTCGTCTACCAGGTGGCGGAACTTTGTGATTTTCCGCCTGATCCGGTTCTTGCTCTCACGGCGTACCTTCCGGACGACCTTTCCGCTGTCCGTCAGGTAGGTCCGAAAGCCCAGGAAGTCGATCCCCTGGGATAACGGGAATATGGCCGTCTTCTGGTTCAGTTCCAGGCCCAGGGGGACCAGGAACCGGCGGATTTCTTCAAGGCAGAACTGCAAATAGGCCCTGTCCTCATGTATCAAATAGAAGTCGTCCATGTATCGGCCATAATACTTGATTCCCAGACGTTCCTTGATCATGTGGTCCATGTCGGACAGGTAGAGGATCGCGAACCATTGTGAAGTGTGGTTCCCGATCGGAATCCCTGGTCCCTCCGTGGAGTCGATGATCATGTCCAGAAGCCACAGGACGTCGCGGTCCTTGATCAGCCGGCGAAGCTGGGTCTTCAGAACGTCATGATTGATCCGATAGAAATACTTGCGGACGTCGCACTTCAGCACCCAGCCGCCGGCGCCGTTCTTGCGGTAGTAGGCCGCCATGAACGCCTTCAGTCGGTCAAGGCCGAAGTGGGTCCCTTTGCCCTTCTGACTCGCGTAATTGTCATAGATGAATGTCTTCGAAAGAAGCGGTTCAAGGACCTGTTCACATAAACAATGCTGAACGATCTTGTCGCGGAAGCTGTTATACATGATCAGCCGTTCTTTCGGTTCATGCACGAAGAAGCAGTTGTACGGGGACAGACGGTATTTATGGCGCTGAAGCATGACCTGAATGAACAGAAGGTTTTCCAGGACGTTCGCTTCATACTTGCACACGGAATATTTCCACCGTTTCCCTTTGCGCGCTTCTGTAAACGATTGATATAAATTGTTGAAGTCCGTCACGGACGCGAAGTCATGGGTGGGCGTTCCCTGATCCTTCATAAAGAAAAAATCCTCCTTGACGCTGATAGTCCGGCCGTCGCTGTTGAAGGCCTTTCGTCGTCAATCATGTATTTACCGAAGGGACTGTCGCGGCCCTTCGGAAGGAAACGATCTCCTTTGTTGGTGATACTCTGTTTTCAGGCTTCCCGCCCTAATCAGTCCCGTTTTCCACCAAATCCGGCCGGACGCCGTTGTTGCCGTTGTACGCGTTGTTGTTGTTCAGACTGCCGTCCGTGTTGACATTGCGCGCGTTGTTCGCGTTGCCGGCGTTCGGGGTGACAGATCGTTCCCTAATGATTTATGATCAGCCTTCAGGGATCGGGCCGGCCGGTTCGACGGGGATTCCCGTCTTCCGTTCGGCGTCGTACCATCGGGCGGTCATACATTTCACGTCGACCGTCAGCTTCGTCCAGTAGTCGAAGGTCCCGCTGTCAATATAACCGCGGTCCTTCGATAGCTGGATCATGTGCAAAAGTTTCTTGCACTCCGTCAGCGCGGCGCGCTGAAGTTTCAGGCGGTCGGCCTTGTCCTGGTCGTCCATTATGGGGAAGATTTCATTCGCTTCGACCAGGTAGTCATAGATCGCCAGGGCGTGGCCCTGGATTTTATTTGTCACGGAAAATCTGATCTTCTTCGGAAAACGCTTCGGGTTGTCGGTCGTCGACAGGGTGAAGCCGATCATTTTGTCCGCGACGGGCAGTATATGAAGCGGACTTTCGCCCTTGCTGGGCTGGCTCCGCTGGTAGTTTCTTCGCGATCCCATTGATACACCTTCGATTCCGGATATTCTCGACCACAGCGGCGTCGCCGGTAAAGTCGAAGCCGTAGTCCCGAAGGGCCACGGCTTCTTCCGTGCCGGCGTAGGTCATGCCGCAAAGAACCACGCTGTCGCCCTCACAAAAGCCGCACACGGGACGAAGTTCCGTGAACAGGTTCGATATAAGGCAAGAGGTTTCCGACGGCGTGGCGGCGATCCTGGTCACAGATACAGGCGGTTCCTTGTCTGGTCCAGAATCCCTTCGGGAACTCCGGTCCCGTCATAGCCCTTCCAGTAGGAAAGCTGCGCGGGGGCGAAGGTGTGGGTCACGGTGGTTCCGGTGAAGCCGGTGTTTAACTGCTCCTTGATCGCTTCGATGTCGCTGTCCTGGCGGCGCTGGACCTGTTCCGTGTTCTCTCCGGTGGTTTCGGTGATGGTGTCCGCGCCCTGGGTGTGGACCAGGGGCGCCGCGTAGGTGGTCATTTGCTCACGGGTGACATAGGAACCAGGGGCCACCTGGACGGACACGGACGCGGCTTCCTGGTTCGTCACGAAGACGGCCAGGTCGTGGATATGGACGGTGTCGGCGTCTTCCTCGAAGGACGTCGCCGGAAGGACGTTGTCGCTGTCGTCGCCGTCCAGCCAGCCATAGCAGAACATGACTTCCGTGTTGTCGATGGTGTTCCCGTAGACGGCGACTTCCCTGATCCAGACGGGGGCGTCCAGGGCTTCGTTCGTCACCTGGACGGGGATTCGCATGATCGCGGGGTCGCCCTCGATCAGGTCCTTTTCGCCCAGGCTCACGGCGACGTTCTCCGGCGTCACCAGGTCCGCCAGGGTGTTCGGGCTGACGATGGCGACGCCGCTTCCGGCCGCCGCGCGGGTCAGGATCAGCGGCTTTCCGGCCGCGATCAGGGCCGTCAGGGCCGCCGCTCCGGCGTCCGTGACGATAGACTTAAATCTTGCCATGTGGTTTTCCTCCTTATGTGGCCGGCGTGTAGACGTGCCGGTTCATCGTGACCATAGCGGAACAGGCCGCCGTCTGGGCCGGTTCGTCCGTCTGGGGAATGTCCGCCTTCAGCCGAAGGACCAGGTTCGCGGGGATCATCTGGCCCAGGGTGGCGATCAGGGCGTCCCGCTGGGAATAGCCTTCCAGGCGGATTCGAATGAACAGGTCATAGGCGTTTTCGTCCAGGGTGACGGTGAAGTCGTCCGTGATGGTCTTCAGGTACTTCAGAAGGGTCCTGTATGTATAGGGAAGCTGGTCAAGGTATTTGATCAGAATCCGTTCGCGGCGCGCTTCCAGGGTGTCCCCGTCGGCCGCGTGAAGGCCCATGATGGCTTCCCAGCGTTGACACCCATATTCGGATAGGGTCGCCAGGAAGAAGTCGTCAGCGGCCGTCCTGACGTCGTCCAGGGCCGTTTCGAACTCCGGCTGTTCCGCGTTGGCGATCTGCTGGAACTCGACCAAGTCCTGAAGACAGCGCGGCCAGTAGTCTTTAAGTTTCATTCGTGATCCCTCCCATGACGGGGATCGCGTCGGACGCCAGGACGATATTCTGGGTTCCGCCGTTGATCGTCGTCCCCGTGATGTCGATCACGCCGTCCACGGACAGGACCTTCGTTTCCACCTGGGACACGCGGACGGTGATCCCCGACTGGTTCGCCCAGTCCTTCGCCAGGGCCACAAAGTAGTCCTGGATCGCCTTCGTGACGGCGGTCTTCACGGTGTCCCAGGTGTAGCCGGTGGCGAAGGTCAGTTTGAAGGACACGCTGATTGCCGTTCCGGTGACGCCGACGACGGTGACGACGTGGCCGATCGGCGCGATCCCGACGCCTTCGCCCTGGTTCTGGGTGGGGTCGACGGCGGTCTGGACGGTGTCGACCAGGGTCGAAGACGGGACGCCCCAGTCGCTGTTCACGAAGACGATCTTCACGGTCCCGCCGCCGTTCCAGACGGGGAACACCTTCACGGCGCCCACGCCCTGAAGCAGTTCGACCTTCGTCCGGTAGTCGGCGATATTGCCGCCGTATGCCTGGGATTCCAGGCTTTCCTTGTATCGGGCCAGAAGGTCGGCGTCGCTCTCTTCGTCTTCGCCGTTGATCAGAATGTCGGCCAGACGCGCCGCGCCCAGGCCTTCCACATAGTCAATCGGGAAAAGGTTCCCCTGGTACTGATTGCCGGCGGCTCCGGCCGTTTCACACAGAAGTTTGAACTGGCCGGTGGCGATCTTCTCCGTCACGACGTAGTTCAGGGCGTCGCCGGAATAGCGGGAACCGATCGGGACGTCCATCGCCCCGCCGTCCCCGTCTTCGAAGTAGCCCTTCCGGACCGCGGCCGTGGCCGGCGTTCGGAAGACGCTTCGTTCCTGACATTTCAGGGTCAAGTCGTCGCCTTCCTCCGTGTCAGGGAAGGCACGGTCCAGAAGGTAGGCCAGTTCGATATACATGATCGCCAGTTCGGCGGCCGCCGGCGCGATCGCGTCGTAGACGACCGAACCTTCCCGCTTGTCGATGGACGCGGCCACACGGGAAAGGCACCGGTCCATGATGTTTTCGAAGGTCATATTCTCATACAGCATTGTCGCCGACCTCTCTTTCGATAGGGATTTCGCCGAAGATGGTTTCGGCGGTGAACTTCACGGACGCCGTCCGCTTGTCGATCTGGGTGACTTCGAAGTCGGTGACGTCGGTGATCCGGCTGTCCGCCAGAAGGGCTTCGGTGATCACGCGCTTGATTTCACTTTCAAACACCTGATAGCTTTTTCCGACGACTGCGTCCAGTTCAATTCCATAGTTCCAGGAATAGATCAGGTAGGCGAACCGCTCCGTCTGAAGGATTTTATAGATCGCTTGCTTCATGGCTTCCGTCTCATCGCAGAAGCCGCCGACACGGCCGGCGTCGAAGTCGATCTTGTAGGTCCGCGAAGGGGCTTCGGCGGCGGTCTGGACTTCCAGGTCTTCGCCGATCTTCACGGTGGTCGCGTTAGGAATCATAGGTCACACCCTCCCCAGGACAAGAAAGGCCTGTCCGCCCTGGTTCCGAAGAAGGATCACCTTGTCGCCGACGGCCAGTCCGTAATAGTATTCCGACGTTTTGTCGGTGTTGGTTTGGTAGTTGTTCTTCAGGACGTGGGAATGGGAAGCGAAGGCCGCTTCGCCGCTCCCGCCGCCCTTCTCTTCGGTGGAAGGGCCGCCCTTCATGCCGGTGTGGTAATGCGTGGGGTAGTAGCCGGCCTGAAGTTCCTTCGGAACGACGATCGCTTCGCCGGATATGTCGAAGCGGTTATCCACGCGGATCGTCAGGGGCGACGTCTTTGTCACCTTCCCAAAGAACCAGGCCGTCGGCGCGCCGGCGGCGTTGGTGTTCTCCGCGACTTTCTTCATCGTGTCTAAAAGGCCCATGTCACACCACCTTCAATTTCAGGGTCATTGTTTCCTTCAACAGGTCATGCGTGGCTTCCTCGATCAGGAAGAAGGACTTCACGCCCACGGCGCCGATCCCGATATACAGGACGCGGCCGGCACGGACGGACAGGTCCGCGATCGCGTTCAGGCTGAAGGACCGCGACGGCCGGTTGTAAAGTTCCAGCATTTTCGCGCCCCGCTCCTTGATCTGGGCTTTGTTCATGCTTTCGTCGACCGTTTCATAGTCCTGAAGGATTCCCCACAGGGCCATGTTCTTCGAATCCTGGTAGATGTAGACGTCACGTTTGCCGGTGGTCTTATTGTCCTTGACCAGCTTGATTTTGTTGTAGGTGTCGGAGTCTATGTCCTGGTCGTAGGTGTAGCCGGTGGCAAGGCTCCCGTCGCCCACGAACAGGTCCAGCTTCGCCGTTTCGACGTCCGTGATCGCCAGGGAACCGAAGTCGTCCCACAGGACGAACATTTTCCCCGAGTTGATCAGGGTCAGGTCGATCGCCTTCAGGGCGATGTCGAAAAGTGTCTGGCCGTCCTCGATCATGGAGGGGATCGCGTAGCCGGTGTTCGCCAGGGTGCCGGTCTTCAGCTTGAAGTCTTCGGCGATCTGCTTCACGATCTGGTCAGCGCGCTTGCCGGTGAAGACATAGGTTTCCTTGTTTTTCTTCAAATACCAGGTCTGATCGTAGGCCGTGATCTGGACCTGGTCCTTTTCGCTCTGGCTGATCTTCACGACGTAGCCATAGAAAAGGCCCGTGGAACCGTTCTTCAGGACCAGAATCCCGCCAGGGTTCCACGCCACGGCGTTGTCGACGATCGCGGTCACAGTCAGGGAAGCGGGGGAACCGGACCTTTTCGTCGTCCACTTTGCCGCCGTGATCAGCGTCGTCACGTCATGCGCGGCGCCGGTCACGTTGTTCTGGTAAAGAATAGAGATAGCCATATCAGGGGATCGTGAACGTCTGTCCAGGGTAGATCAGGTTCGGATTTTTCCCGATCGTCCCCTTGTTGGCGTTATAGATTTTCGTGTAGTCCGCCCCGTTGCCGTACAGCGCCTTCGCGATGTTCCACAGGCAATCCCCAGACTTCACGGTGTAGGTTTTCGGTTTGCTGGCCGGCTGGCCGGCCCTGGTCGGTTCCTGGGCCTTCGCCGGCTCCGACTTCTGGGCGGGAAGGGTGATCCGCTTCGCGGAATAGTCCCGCCATTCATACAGCTTGATCGAATAGTAGAAGTCGCCCAGTTCGCCGGACCGCTCTTCGTACTCGAAGGACTCCACGCCCATTTTGACGTTCATGTCCAGGTCCGTTCCGGTGATCAGGAAGCGAAGGGGCGTCCGGCTGTCCCTGGCGGACTGGATCGCCTGAATAATGGCGGTCGGGTTCCGGACCTGGCCCGTAGTATAGGGTGCGCTGGACTTCGGGAAGAAGCTGTCCCATTCGATGGTCCGAAGCCCCTTCTTCCGAAGGATCAGGACTTCGCCCAGTTCAAGGACGGTCGTCCGTTCGTTCTTGCCAGGGGAAGACACCTTCAGGGAAGCGGGAAGGACGGGAATGTTGATTTCCCGTCCCCCCGCGATCAGGGTCATTCTGTATCGGCTCATTAGTTATACACTCCTTCCGCGGCGGCGATGAACTCACCTTCCAGCTTCCGTTCGATCGCGCTGACGACGTCGTCCAGGTCCACGCGTTCGCTGATCTGGGCGTCCATCGCGACGGTCGGGGTCAGGGTGACGAAGTTCTGGACATAGCGCATTTCGGCCACGTCGCGAAGGAACTTCAGGTCTTCGTCGGCGATATTGACGTCGCTGTCGATCTTGCCGACAGAACCGACGCTGTCCACATTGCCGACGTCGACCGAACCGTCAGCGTTCCAACTGACCGCGGCGTCAGAATTAGACTGTGCGGCCTGACTTCTCGCATTTGCGTAGGTTTTGGACAACTTTGAAGTGGCGTCGGCTAATTCCTGTCTTGCGGCGGAGTATGTGGCTTCCCGTTCTACCTGGGCTTCTCTTATATCCGCTTCATATTGATTTAGGGAATTTGCGCGGGACTGTTTGGCGGCTTCGTTTTCGGCCGCCGCAGTTGTGGCAAATGTCACCTGTTCGATAAGGTCAATATTTACGCCTGGGATTTTGTTCAAAAGCCCTATAAAATCGTTTATGATGGAAATGGCTCCGTTGATCATGTTCTGAAGGACTGTTAAGACATTGACCTTCATATCCCCCATATAATCAGCTATAGCAACTCCGGCTTTTTGCCAACACAGTTTCAGCTTATCGACCAGGTTCGCAATCCAGTTATACGTCGCAAAAAAGGATACCTTCAAGGCGGCCCACGCCACCAGAAGGGCGGCTTTGCAAATTTCCCACGCGTTCTTTACTCCACCGACCGCCTGAATCATTTTGTAAATCGCCGCGACGACAACGCCAACGGCAAGTGCAATCCAGAAAAGCGGGTTTGTCAGAAGCGTCACAAAAAATTCTTTCGCGGCCCCGTTTGCAATCCACGTTGCGGTTGTCTGTATACCAAGCGCAACGGCATAGGCCGCCGCCGCGGCCGCAAGGCCATAGAAAACAGGTGATATTTTTGACCAGTTTTCATAAATCCAGTTTGCACCGGCGCCGATAGTCTGAATGACCGGTTCAAAAGCGTTTAGGGCGACATTCTTTGCTATGGTCCAGACCTGGGAAAAGGTCATGGGCATAGATTCAAACCTTGCATTGATTTCGTCGGCCGAAGCAAGCATTGCATTTTTTACGACGGTCGACGTGATCTGGCCTTCCTGGGCCATAGCGCGAATTTGGCCGATAGGTACGTCAAGATAGTCCGCAATCGTCTGAATGATTGTCGGTGCCTGTTCAAATACGCTGTTCAGTTCTTCGCCGCGGAGTACGCCAGACGCCATAGCCTGTGTCAGTTGCAACATGGCCGCATCGACACCGGCGGCAGACGTCCCAGCAATCGTGAACTGTTTGTTGATCAGCTCTGTAAATTTAATCAGTTCATCGTTGCTTCCGAAGGCGTCCTTCGCCATAATTCCCATTTTTGAAACAGCGTCGGCGGTTGTCTGGTATGCCGCACGGGAACGATTCGCAGACGCCATAATCATCGACTGAAGTTCTTCGGTCGTCTGAAGGCCGTCGTTCATTAGGTCCAGCCTTGCCCGTGTTGCGGTCATTGTATCGGCAAGATCAAGAATCTGTTTTCCAAATTGTGAAGCGAACCGCACGATAGCAAGGTTCTTCACGGTATTGACCAGTCTTTCAAACTTAGACTGAACCTTTTCCGCTTTGTTGGCGGCTTCGTCCTGGTGCTGATTGAAGTTATTCATTTGTGCATCTGCGCGGCTTATGCTGTCAGCGGCCGTGTCATAAGCGGCCCCCATACCGACTTGATCGGAAATGGTGTCCGTTTTGGACAGAACAGCGTTGACACGTTCGACGCGCTTCGTTATTGCTTCCAGCTTCGCCGACATACTGTCGCGGAGGGTTATTTCCGTAGATATTGCCATTTTATCGCCCCCTTTGAAGCAAATTGAATTTTATTTTGTCCCCCCTCATGCTATAATCAGGCTATCTTGAAAGGGGGATTCAAAATGGTGAAAGATATTGACCTTCTGACGGACGATTTTTCAGAAGAGAACTTCGAGTTACTGGAAAAATATGAAAATACGCTGTCGGAACTGTTTATCGCGGCGCAATACAAGGCGTTCGTTGATATGTGGTGGAAAATAAAAGATTTTTGCGATTCCAATGGTCCTGGTGGAGTGGCCTATTTTACGGACACCTGGGGAAATGATCCGCGCATTGTGCGCGCAAGAAACACCGTTTACTTACAGGAGAAGTATCGCGAAGGGGCGTCTTCTGAAGATGTGCGCGAAGAAGTTATAGACTTTCTTCGCGGGAATGGTGCTGTTCAAGCAAAAGATGTGTTCAAACAGCTTCAGTTTTTCACACATGATCAGATTCAAGGCGCTCTTTCGGAATTATGTAAAAGCAAGACTATCCGGAAAGACCATATCAAGGACAAAGGAAATTTTTATACCCTGATATGACTTTCCGGATAATTCGATTTACTTCTTGCCTTTCCTATCTCTCCGTTTGGCTTGCTTCTTCTCGTTTTCGACCTGAAGGTCGATGGAAGCATAAATGAAGGCCCGTTCCCGAAGGGGAAGGGCCATCAGCGCGCCAGGGAGGATTTTCAGCCGGTGGAGGGCGTAGTGTGCATAGACGGCTTCGCCGTCCGCGTCCTCCTCACGTCCTCCACCGGTGATTAGTTTTTTGCTTCGTCGCGAAGGTCGTTCACGTCGGCAGTGAAGCCGTTAATCTCCTGGACGGCCAGAAGAAGGTCGACGAACTGTCCAGGCTTCAGAAGGACGTCGATCAGGGCTTCGGCGCCCATGACGCCATACTTCGCCTGAAGGTCGGCGTCCTTGAAGTTCGGGTCCACACAACAGGCGATCACCAGGCGGTTATTGTAAAGGTCCATGTCGGTTTCCGTGGTCTTCTGGTGGGTCTTCTTGTCGAAGTTCACCTTCTGACAGGTCTTCCGAAGGGCCTTGTTTTCGCCCTCTGTGATCGACTTGACGGTGAAGGGGACGGGGAAGCCGCTGATCGCGACTTCCTCCGTCACCTGTGCGCGCTCTTCGCTCTGCATAAGAAATTCCTGAAGTTTACCCATGTGTATTTCCTCCTTCTGAACGGTGGGTGGTTAAATCTGGTTGAAGGCCTTCAGAATGTCGAAGTCCTCGAAGGTGAAGTCGGCGTCTTCGTCCAGGGCGTCGTCGCTGTCGCCGTCCAGCTTCGCCAGGATCACGGAATCCAGGTTGCAGTCGATCAGAAGGACCGTCTGCTTGCCGGCGGCGGACTCTTCGTCGTCGTTCTCGACGACCATGTCGAAGTAGACGTCCACGCCGGTTTCCTTCCACTGGCGGATCAGTTCGCGGAACAGGGGCGTCATGTAGTAAAGGGTCATGGAGCCGGTCCCGTTGGCGCCGGTGGTCTTATGGCCCGTCATGCGCTTCCCAATCGCCTTCACTTCGGACTTGTTCTTCTCGACGGTGGCTTCGATGGTCTTCGCGAAGAACAGTTCTTCGTTGTTGCCGTTGATCTTTGCGTAGGCGCGGCCGGCCTTGCCGGAAATGGTATCAGGTGCGTTCAAAGTCTTCATTCTGGGTCACTCCTTTCGTCAGTTCACGACGACGGTCATATACAGCTTTTCCATGCTGTCGTTCGGCTGAAGGGCGCAGTCGACCGCGACGTCGCGTTTGCCGTCGCCCTGCTGAACGGTGATGTCGTCGGACTTGAAGTTGCTGATCGCGTCGATGGACTGGTACTGAAGGGCCAGGGACACCAGGTCAGCCTTGAAAAGCTGGCGGCCGGTGTCGCTGTTCGTTACCAGGCCGATATAGGAATCGCCGAAGATACGGGCGACGTCGTTCGCCCAGCCGTCCATGACGCGGACGACGCGGTTCGACACCCAGTCGGAAGACATATTCTGGCCGATGGTGGTCAGGCTGTTGATGTCCGTCAGGACACGGGCCTTTCCGTAGTCGGCATAGAACACGAACTCACCGGCCTTGATCGCGGCTTCGAACTGGGACTTCGTGTATTTGATGTCGACGTCCACGGCGTCGTCGTAGGCGGTGTTCGTCAGGGACTCGTTCACTTCCGCGCCGGCGGAAGCGCCAGTCACCCAGGCGACGGCCTTGTCGCCGGTGATGGTGGTCCCGTTGGTCAGGACGACGCCGTTCTTCACGTTGATCAGGCCCATGTTGTCGCCGTCGTAGCCATACAGGACGCCGACGATCTTCTTCCCTTCGTCGTCGCGAAGGCGCTTGACGAAGGCCGCATACAGGGACTTGATGTCCTCCACGGTACCAGGGTAGCCGATCACGTTGAAGGTTTCCACTTCGAAGGCGGTCAGGGCGGCGGTGTGCTTCGCGGCGTTGACCGTGGCGTTCGTGCCGCCGGTCAGCGGGGTCGCGGTGGCGGCCGCCAGGGTGGCGACGGTGCCGAAGGTGACAAAGTCGTTCGCGACCAGGGAAGCGGCGCCGCCAGACTTCGCGACGGTCTGGCTGTCCATGACCATATCGTCAAGGTAGGTCACGACGTCCGCCTTCGTGGCGTCGTCGACGTTAGTGATCACGGCGACCTTGATCGCGTTGCCGCGGGTGCCGCCATACTTCGCGGTCACGGTCATTCCGCCGACGGTGGCACTGGCCTTCGTGCCGCCGCCGTTCACGCGGTAGATCAGAAGGGTCTTCGCGCGCTTCATGGCTTCGCGGACCAGAAGGATATTCGCGTCGGTGGGATCGTAGCCGAAGACCTTCATACTGGTCGCGTTGAAGTCCGCGGCGTCCAGCTTGAAGACCTGGCCTTCAGGTCCCCAGTTCAGTTCCAGGGGAAGGGCCGCGACGCCGCGTTCCCCCATTTTGGCGTTGGTCCCCACGCTCACGAAGTTGATGTAAGCACCAGGAAGGACCTTGTTCTGTACGGTGAAAGAACCTCCACCAATAGGCATAGTTACACGCTCCTTTCAAGGAAGTCGGTCACAAGGCGGACCGCTTCTTCCCGTGTGTAGGTCTGGCCGTCCTTCAGGATCGCCGCGACGGCGTCCCTGGGGACGCCCAGGGTTTTAGACTTGACCAGTTGTTCCTTTGTGAAGACCGGCGCTTCCTGGTCGACGGCGACGGTCTTTTTCTTCTGGGCCATTTGTCAGACCTCCGATTTGATCGTGTTGTTCTGATCCAGATAATACATGGACGGGATCACGTCGGGCGTGATCACGAAGTTCAGTCGGGCGTCGAAGCGGAAGGAAAAGAACCGTTCGTCGCCGTCCTGGTTTGCCGCGATGTTCGTCAGCCGAAGCGACCGGAAGACGTCCGTCCCGTCCTCGGTCTTCTCGAAGACGGAAAGGGTTTCGAAGTCGTCCAGCATAGCTTCCAGCCAGGTATTGAAGGACAGGTTGTCCCTGTCCGCCTGAAGATAGCAGACTTCGAACCGCGTCGTCCTGACGCGGCGGCGGTCCAGCTTCTGTTCCTGGGTGGTTTCGATCACGCGGACATAGAAGTTCCCGTCAGCTTCGGCCGGAATCCGGTTGACGAAGACGTGACGGACGGGCCACCTGGCGATCAGCTTCTTCGCGATCGCTTCCAGGAAGTCGTTCAAGGTCACGACAGATCACCGTCCTTTACTTTGATTTCCTGGTGGGTGGCGTACACCGACGGGCGGCCGATCACTTCGAACGTCACTTCCTGGGTGCTGGAAGGGTCGTCGCGGCCGAACCGCTTCACGACGATCGTGTCGCCAGGAAGGACCTTCAGGTCCGGACCGGCAAAGACGACGGCGTCGTGGTCGATGTTCTGTTGTGCGTTTGTCTGCATACTGCTGTTTGTACCTGAATACGACAGCGCGCAAATGATACCAGAATACACCACGTCGGGGACGCTTGCGGACAGGCCGTTCGCGCCCCTTTTTGGTGCTGTCCGGTAGACGGTGGCGGTGTCTTCATAGGTGCTTTCGATCGCGGCGCGCTCCACCGCGGGGCTTCCGAAGGCCATTCCGTCACCACCTTAACTTCCGGTATTCGTTCAGGACCGTCTTCCAGCCGAAGAAGTCCCCGTTGTCGTTCCCCAGGTTGAAGGTGCCGGCCGATCCGGAAGAACCGGAACCGACCGCGAAGGACGTCTGGACGTCGCCGCGCTTCACGGAAGACACGGCCCCAGGCGCCGCCGCGGTGGTTCCCAGTCCGGCGGCCTTGTAGTAGCTGACGCACATGACAGCCAGGACGTTTTCCAGTTCCATGGGAAGTTCGTCCCAGTTGATATAACGAAGGACCATGGTCTGAACGGTCTGGATCACATATTCCAGAACGTCGTCCTGGTCCTCCGTGGTGATCCCCAGAAGGGTTTTGACCTTCTGAAGGACCGTCTGTCCGGACATAAGCGTCCGAAGGACTTCGGCCCTTTCAAGGTCGGTCAGGCCTTCCAGGGAAGCAAGGATTTCTTTCAGCATGATAGACCACCTTTCGGCGGTCCCGTCAGTTCTGCTTCAGGGCTTCGATCAGGTCGATGATCTCCGCCTTCTTTGCGCCGTCAGGGACCGCGATTCCGGCTTCCTGGGCCATTTCCAGAAGTTCGTCCTTCGTGAACTTCGACAGGGGCTTGTCGCCGTCGCCAGGGGCGGCGACAGGCTCCGGATCGTCGAAGGGAATCAGGTCAGGGGACTTCTGGAACTGTTCCAGAACGAAGTCGCTATGGGGTTCCAGGATCGCGCCGGTTCTAATGTGCTTGAACTTCACGTTCTGTTCCTCCTTTCAAACGGGCGTCACGCCGATCAGGTGGAAGTGACGCTGGTGGAGTAGGTGAAGATCAGGTCGGGGGTCAGGGCCTTCGTGCCGTAGTCGAAGAACATAGACACGCCGTAGTCGTTGGACAGGGGGATCTTCTCCGGCTCCTTGTAGGGGTAAATGACCGCCGGCTGGGCGATCGCGCCTTCGATCATGGCGACGCCGTGACAGGTGGTGGTCTTCGTCTTCGTGGACTCCACGGTTTCAGTCTTCACGGGAAGATTGATGGAGGAATAGACGCGGACGCCGTGGAACATGGCGAAGTCCTCCGCCGCGGTGTCGACGTTGGCGTTGTTGGTGTTCTTGTCCAGGTAGTTTCTGGCCTTGCCGTAGGTGACAGGGTCCAGAACCAGGCGGATCAGGTTACGGGGAACGCCGCGGACGTAGTCGTTCTTCACGGTTTCCACGCTCTGGATCAGGCCTTCCAGGATTTCTTCGATCGTGGCGCTGGCGTCGGGGGTGTAGGCGGTGCCGGCGTCGAAGGCGGTCTGGAAGAAGGCGGCGTCGAACTCCGCGGCCACGGTGTCGACGTGGTTGTCGGCGCGGCGCGCCATGATGTTCGTCACGCCGAAGGTGTCCAGGTCGAACTTCGCGGCTTCCTCGACGATCTCGCGGTGGGTGTCCAGGTTGACGGGGGTCGGGGGAACGGTGATCGCGGTTCCCTTGTTCGCGGTGCGCGCGGTGCCGTAGGGCTGGGACGCGCTGTTCTTGAAGCGCTTGAACTCGACGGAACCGCTGGCGGGGTTGCCGGTGTAGGCCTGGGACTTCAGGCCCTGGGCCAGGGTGTCCTTCTGAATGTTCGCGATCACCAGGCCGGACAGTTCGGCCAGGTCGGCCTTCGTGGAACCGCTCTGGATCAGGCTGATAGCTTTAGTTCTTGCCATTGTGTATCATTCCTTTCGTTTTTGGTGGTGTGGTTTACAGGCAGACGGGGCCGTCTGCCTTGCCGGCCGCCGGCGGCGTCTTCGGGCCAGGATCGGCCGGCGTCGCGCCGTGGACGGGCGGGGTCTTTGTGGGGTCTTCCTTGAACAGGTACGCCTTCGACTCCTTGATCGGCTTCAGAAGGCCTTCCAGGTCGGTTTTCAGGCTTCCGTCGTCGCTGACTTCAATCTTGTCCATGTCCAGAAGGCCGATGATGTCGGAAGGGTCATAGACCTTCCCGTTCAAGGCCATCTGAAGGGCGGACCGCTTGCTGATCTTCGCAAGTTCGGCGGCGTGGGTCGTCTGAAGGGTGTCGAACTTCTCCTTCGCGACCTTGACGTCGTCCGCGATCTTTGCCGGATCGCCGGAACCGCCGACAGCCTTCAGGGCTTCCGCGGCCGCCTTCAGGGCGTTTTCCGCGCTGGCCTTCCCGCTGTTGGCGCCGTTGTACTTTTCGGCCGGAACGAAGGTCCCGTCGTTCCCGATCACCAGGTCGACGTCCTTTCCGTCCTTGCCCTTGCCCTTCAGCGCCGCTTCGACCTGTTTCGCCAGGTCTTCGCCCAGAAGATTTCTGATTCCTTCAATGATCATAGGTGTTCCTTTCTCCGCTGTTTATATGGCGGCTTCCACGCCCTTCGCGGTCCCGCCTGGTCGCCGGACGGGTGCGGCTTGTATTATGAAAAAGGCGCCGCCCGAAGGCGACGCCTGTTCCACCTGGAAAAGGGTATAAGAAAACGCCGACCGGTCGGCCGACGTTTACTTCTTCTTCAGTTGTGACGGAAGGAAGTCTTTGAACAGGGCGTCTTCGATCGTGTCCCCGTTTTCGTCGAAGAACTCGACGGTGTAGGCTTCCCCGTTGCCCTGGATATAGACGACGGTCCCTTCCGTGCCGGCTTTGACGCCGGTGTCAGGGTCGTCTTCCAGAAGAACGACGGTGTCATATAATTCAAACATAGGCTGTCACTTCTTCCTTTCCGGCGTTGCCGTGATGAAATGCGGGGCCTTCCCGCCGTTGTCGATCTGCCAGACGGTGTTCAGGCGAAGGAAGCGGTCCTTCCGGCCATACAGGATCACGGGGACGGTGTACCGTTCGCCGAACTGCGTGGACACGGTCTTCGTCACAGGGGACTTCTGGACCTCCGTCAGAAGTTTCTTCTGGAAGGTTTCCCAATTTTCCACATTGTAGCCCAGGACCTGGTTGATCACATGGGCCTTTTCCTTCCCGCGGGGGTGTTCATGGTTCAGAAGGTAGCCCTGAAGTTTGTCCTGGGGCGCCGACGCGGACGCCGCTTCGGGAATGGTGCCGCGGCTGGCGGTGCTGTTGTAAAGACGGACCTTCGCCTTCATCTGGCGCCATTTCTCCGGATTCGTGTATTTCACGTTCTGAAAGGTGCCCAGGGTGGACGGGACTTCGCCGTCCGGAAGGACGCCCAGGAAGGCGTCGAATTGCTCCTGGTCTGCCTTGATATTATACGCTTTCTTCCGCTCGACTTCAACCGAACCTTGACCGTTCGCGGCCGTCTGCCGGCTGTACCATTCCTGATAGGTGGTCCGCTTCGGCATAGGCTCCCCGCTGTTCAGCCAGTCCAGGGCCTCTTCTGGGTCATATTCGACTGTCGTACACCGGCAGTTCGGGTGAATAGGCGGGTAGTTGACGCCAGGTTCCGCGTCGGCCACTTTGAAACGGCGGCCGTCCAGGGCGCCGCAAGTGTCACAGGTGCGTTCGTTGACCGCGGCCATATATTCATATTCCGCGACGCCGGCTTCCTTGTAGGCCCTTCTGTCGGCTTCTGCGTGGATATGGGCGGTTTCGGTGCGGATCAGGCGTTCGGCGTTTTTGTAGGACTGGCCCATTCGGGAGGAAAGGGCGGACGCCATGACGCCCACGCTTTTTCCCTGGATCAGGCCCTGGGTGATGATTTCCCTGGTGTTGAAGACCAGGGCCTGTTTCGACTGCCACAGGCGATCGGAGAACATAGCGCCGGACCAGGGGTAGGACACGGCGTCTTCGACGGCGGAAGCGTCGATCTTCGCGATCTCATTGTAGAAGCCGGCGCGGCTTTGGAGGTCATAGGACTTCTTGTAGTAGCCTTCGACGAAGCCTTCGCCCAGTTCTTCCTTCATCTGCTCGACGCCGCGTTTCCACAGGTCGTTCAGGATCAGGTCGATTTGACCTTGAAGGGCTTCCAGGCGGGAAATGGAACTGTTCGCCGACAGGGCGTCCAGTTGTGCCTTCAGGACCGCCTTCACGCTGGGGTCGGTGGTGGCTTCGATGGTGGCGACATAGTCGCCCAGGGTGGCCTTCCACTCCTGGAACTCCTTCCTGGACAGAAGGCGGACCGCCTTGTCGTAGGTCAGGCCGTACTTGCCGGCGTACTTCGAATAGAAGCTGTCGATCTGGCTTCGGATCGACTTCGCCGCGGCTTCGTACTCCCTGAACATTTTCCCCGACAGGTTCGCGCCGCGAAGATAGGCTTCATTCTCGCGCGTCAGGGCGCGTTCGGCCCAGTAGTCACGGTTATTCGTCGCCATCGGCTCCACCGCCATTCACGGGGTCGCCCTGGCTGTTCTGGCCCTTGCCGGCGCCCAGGGCGTCGCCGAACAGGCCTTCGCCGTATTCCTCCATAGCGGCCTTCTTCTCCGCGTCGATCCGCTCCATTTCTTCGTCGGCGTCCGTTACCCAGGGGTGGTTCTGAAGGATCGTCCGCTTCGACAGAAGACTTTCGCTGGCGACGGCGTTCTGGATCACGTCGGTTTCGTTGACGGGAAGGTCCATGTTGAAGACGATGTCGAAGGTTTCCTTCGAAAAGTCACCCTTGCCGGCGATCTGAAGGTAAACGTCGATGAACAGTTTCAGGCGCTGGAAGGTGTCCTTCAGTTCGGTCGCCAGGGAATCGCAGTCGGACGACAGGTCCATATAACGGAAGTTGATCGCCGTTCCGGACGCGTTCCCCAGGTCAGGGTCCTTCGTGTCGACGGCCGCGGCGAAGTCATAGACGTCGCGGCGCTGTTTATCCAGGAAGGCCATGACGGCGTCGATATTAAGATCGGCCTGAAGTTTGTCCACACCGCCGTCGGTGGTGACTTTGATCGCCATGTGTTCCTTCAGGTCCTTGATGAACTCGCCCAAGTCCTGGCCGCCGTAGTTCTTCAGGATATAGATGAACTTCGCCACGTCGCGGAGAACGTCGGCGGTCACGGACGTCTGCCAGTTGATGTCGTCGATCAGGTCCTTGATGAAGTAGCAAAGGGGAAGTTCCTCTTCGTTGTACTTCAGCCAGACGATCGGGACGGTGTCCCAGTTGTAGGCATTGTTGCCGACGGTGAAATGGGGTTCGGTGTAGTCGTTGGCTTCGTCGCCGTGTTCGGTGTCGACGATGAAGTCGCCGGCGATGGTGCCGGCGAAGGCGTCGGTTTTGAAATACTTGACGCCGCCGGTCCACCACAGTTCGGCGTGGGTGATCGTGTGCTTCCTGGTGCCGATGTAGATCACCTGGTCATAGAAGCGAATGAAGGCGTCCAGCTTCGTTCGCTCCGCGTCGCGCCAGATTGGGACCAGTTCCGCGGACGGGATTCGCATGAAGGCCAGTTTCCCGTCGTCGAAGTAGGGCTGAAGCCATGCAATACCGGACTTCACAGCACCCTTCCCCAGGGACTTGATCTTCCGACGGAAGGTCTGGTCGAAGACGTCGTTCAGGGCGTCGCCGTAGGAACTGTTCTTCGTGTCCACGGTGAAGGGCTTCCCCAGAAGGTAGTTCGCCTTCTGGTCGACCAGCTTCTTCAGAATCGGGTGTTCGATCCTGGTATTCGACCGGTTCGCGACGTCGTTCGTCTTCCGCTGGACGTCGGTCCGATTTCTGTAATAGGCTTCGGCCTGGATCATGTTCGCGTACTGTTCGGACGCCTTGAACTCCCTGATCTCTTCGGTCACGATCTGGGCCAGGGTCATTGTCGCGTGGTCCGGATCGGAAATAATCATGTTGATCCGGTCCATGACGGAATATTCGGCCATGTGGTGTCACTCCCTTATTTCAAAACTTCAATAGCGGAACCGCGGCGGAGTCGTTCGACGGAGTAGCGAAGGGCCGCCATAGCGTCGTCCATGAACTCCACGGGTTCGTCGATATAAAGGTTCGTGGTCGGGTCCTTTTTCCACTTCCATTGTTGAACTTCCTTCAGGACATTCACACAGGAAGGGTGAATGTGGATTTTCCGGCCCTTCAGCCAGTCGATTTGTGCCTTCACGCTTCCAGGCTCTTTCTTCACAGGGTAGGCACGGAAGCCGGCCTTCTGCCAGGTCTTGATCCGGTCCGGCTCTGCGGAATCACAGAACATTTCCACACGCCGGTCGACCTTCGCCCGATTTGCAAGGCCGATGATCTCTTCGGTGTCCTTCTCGAAGACGTAGATTTCGGAACAGATATAGACTTCTCCGTCCTTCCAGCCGACGCCCAGGATCGCGTTCGCGTGGTTGTAGCCGAAGTCCTGGCCGTAGTAGAAGGCGTCGAAGGCGTCCCTGTTGACCTTGAAGTCGTGGACTTCGAAGTTCGTCAGGATCAGGCCGCCCAGTTCGCCCCATTCGCCCAGGCCGTAGACGCGATAGCCTTCAGGGTCTTCTTCCTTGCGGCGCTCCATGCGGCGATAATAGGCGGGGTCTATGAACCGGTTCGTCTTATATGTGGAATGATGGGCCAGGACGTCCGGATCGGCCTTGTCGAAGTATCTGGCCTTGATCCAATGCGTCGCGCTGACGGGGTTGAAGGTCATTGTGATCTGGTAGTACAGGTTCGGATTCATGCCGTCCAGCTTGCCGCGAAGACGGTCGTCCAGAATGTCGACGTCTTCGGAAAGAAGTTCCGTCGCTTCCTCGCACCATATCCAGACCAGTTTTCCGTTTTTGAAGGTGATGGACTTCACCTTTTCCCGCTGGCGCTGGTCCTTCACGCCGCGGAATATGATCCGATTCCCTGTGATCTTACATTCCAGGGCCAGGGGGTTCAGGTTGACCTTCCAGAAGCGTTCGGCGTAGGGGCCGAACATTCGATAGATCGCGGCCTGAAGTTCCGCGAAGGTGGAATCGCGGTTCGTTTCCTCGATCTTCCGGACGACCAGAAGGTTCGCGCCGGTATAGGCGGGGTCGGATAGCTTCGCTATGTAGTCCTGGGCGATGTTCACGGACTTCCCAGAACCGGCCGATCCCTTCAAAATGCGGTAGCGGCCGCGCCATTCGTTGACGGGGCGGAAGACGGGGTTGAACTGGGCGGTCGCCTTGAACTCAACCTTCGCCGCCGTAGTCATAGTTGATCACCACCGTCACAGGGGCGTTCGCTTCAGGATTGTCCTTGAACATTCCCAGGTGGCGGCCGCACAGTTCCAGGGCCTTCAGCTTGTCGGCCATCTTCACTTCGCGTTCGACGCTCGTTCCTAACTCTGTCGGGGTCTGCTTCACCTTGACGCCGGCGATCACGGCCAGGTCGTCTTCGGTGGCGGTGTCCAGGACCTTCGCCGTGTCAAGGTCGATCACGTCCTTCGGGTTCAGGAAGGCGATCCGGCCCAGTTCGCGAAGGACGCGGTCGGCGTTGATTCCTGTCCGCTTCGACCTTTCGGCCATCGCCTGGTCAATGCGCGCGCGAATTTCAGGTTTCTTCAGCAATTCAAATCCAATACTTCCCGCGGAATCCGGAGAATATCCGGCGCGGATCGCGGCCTGGGTCGCGTTCAGGTCGATCAGGTATTCTTCACAGAAGACTTCGTTCTTCTTCGTGATCTTCGCCATGATTCACACCGTCCTTTCTTCGTGATCCTCTGAAAGCGGGTACAAAAAAGACGCCCCCGAAAGGACGTCTTTCTGTACCCTATTCAAAAGGAGGGGGAACACGCTGTTCCCGACTATAATTCTACCACATGGTTTTGCAGATTGAAAGTCTCATGTGTATTCACCTGTATTCATCTTTCAGCGGAAGGAATCGGATTTATACATTGTGGCGAATAGGGAATCCAGGGCCGTTTTCCTCTGGCGGTAGATCGTGGCCTTCGCCATGTGGAGGAAGTCGGCCGCTTCTTTGTAGGACCGGAAGGGGTAGTACAGGGCCAGAAGGACGCACTTCGATTGACTGTCCATGTCCAGGATCGCGGACAGGACGTCTTCGATCTGCTGGGCCTGACGTTCCAGGGCGCCGATCCGGCGGTCGGCGGTGTTCCGGCGCTTCTCCGTCCGTGTGACCATGTTCACCATTCGGGCGTCTGGGTCTGGGGAGGACTGGACGCGGACGCCGGCGTCGGAAAGCTGGCTGGAAGGGAAGGCGGATTCCAGGATTTCCTTCAGGTCTTCGGCCAGGGCGGCCCGCTCCGCCGCAATCTGGGATTCTATGACGCGCGCTTCCTGGTCGTGGTTGCGAAGGACGTCCATGACGCGGAAGCGTACCCAGGCCTTCCGCTTCTCTTCCTTTTCATTCTGGTCCATGCGTTTCACCGCCTTTCTTCTGGGGTGTGTCAGAACGGAAGTTCTCCGTCGTCGTCCTCGACCTCCGTGAACTGCTGGTCCGCGGCGGCCATCTGGTCGGCGGCGTAGGAACCGGCGCCCTGGTCCTTGCCGTCGG
>ERZ808258.143-NODE-143-length-36051-cov-6.841205_pt1 | contig 36051 bp, 51 predicted proteins | sample MGYA00521280_ERZ808258 | MGnify/ENA primary metagenome ERZ808258 (study PRJEB31516, sample SAMN03275585) | gut metagenome | biome: mammalia-associated habitat; material: feces | host: Papio cynocephalus | place: Kenya | collected 2012-07-19 ...
AGAGCCAGAGCCAGAGCCAGAGCCAGAGCCAGAGCCAGAGCCAGAGCCAGAGCCATAGCTTACAACCAAAAACCGCTCTATATCCTTATCTATCGCTTCCATTCTGCCTTTGCTTCAATGTTCTTCATCGCATTGTCGGTGCAAGGGATAATCTGAATTACATTCACTACCACCAACTCAGGCACGGCAACGGTTATCTTGCTGTTGTCATTGCATCCGTCCTGTGATAGCTGCTCAACCGCTGCTGCTCCATCCCAGTACCAAATCTTCCTTGCGTTGGCCATCCGGACGTTCAGCCCGTTGGCCTCGCTGCTCACTTCCTTGATCTCACCGAAGAAAACTCCGGCACTATAGCATCTTACGATACACTTCTTTCCGATGTAATTTTCCATCATTTTGAATTATTAAAAATTAAACAATAAACTTGATGCCGGGCGCGGACTCGGACCGCCTTTGTCAAACATTCATGCGACATTGTGTTTTTGGTATTGCAACGTATTCCCGCGTCCCCGTGGACGCATTCTCCCGGCATTGTTCGCGCATCGCTGCGCTACTGGGTTGGTAGGTTGCCTTCCTGGGCTACCTTGGCCTTGCTTGCGAGGCTTTGGGGTATGGGAAGGAATCGAACCTTCTGGCCGGAGCCAACCCGATGCTCCATACCCTTTTCCCGTTGGTTTTCTCAGGACCTCAGGCAAGTCTGCCAAGACTTTGAGTGGCTCCCCGGTGTGGAATCGAACCATACTGCCGTCCTACGCTTCTGAATGGAGTGTGCTTTGGGGCGTCTCCATTCATCGCTGCCAGAGCCCATATCTGACACTTCGGGGAGTTTACCTCTGACGGACTTCGCAGCCGGCCTTCGGAGAAAACCACATAATTAAACACATAAAACTAATAACCTATGAGCCGCGATAAGACCCGCGCGGCACGGGGCTGCTTCATACTTACCTCATTATTTTCCATTCCTTACCCATTTCCTTTCGCTCTCACTTACTTTCGTCCGTAAAACAAGGGTTTCCTTACCTCAACCCGAAAAACACCGTCAAAACGCCTTATTTCGCTTCATCGTCCTCAACCGGCCTTATCCACCAGTCGTTCAGAGTCCTCCCGACCTCTATCCGCCCCGCCTTCCTGAGCCCCTCGATGGACTCCAGAAGCGCCTTCTCCGTCATCCCTTTGCCTTGGGCCCATCTTTTCAGGTTTAGAAGGGTCTCGTGGCATGGCAGCGCGTTCCTCGACCTCAACCCGGCCACCACCTCCTTGACCCTTCCAAGGATCATCTCGACAATTCCTTCTCCCATAACTCCTCCTTCCTCTTTTCCGCGTGTGTAGGGATATCCGCGCCCGGCATCTCCTCGAACGCTGAATAAGTCTCATTCGGCCTCAACAGCACGGAATCCCCCGCGTGGCCGCCCTCGCGGTTCTTTCCTATGCACATACTGATAAAGCGCTCCCCGTCAACCGCAAGCCTTGGCGAAAGGAATATCACCCTATCACTGTCCTGCTCTATCGAACCCGATCCCCTCAGGTCCTGCAAGGCGGGGTCGCGCCCGTCCTTCACGTTTTCCCTGTTGAGCTGCGCAAGCAGAACCACCGGGATGTCAAGGGACTTGGCAAGCAGTTTCAGCCGTCTCGTTATTCCCGATATCCTCCTCTCCTCGGTGTCCTGCCTCCCAGAAGGCGATGTCACAAGCTGCAGATAGTCGATGTAGGCAACGGAACACCGCCCCTGCTGGTGGCTTACGGTGATGTCTGCGACAATCTCGTCAAGGCCAAACGTCTTGTCTTCGATGTAGAGCCCCCACCGTTCCAGCAAACCCCTAGCTTCCTTCCACGATCCGCCCCAGTCCACGGCTCCGCTCAGCTTCTCTCCCGGCCTCAACCCTCCAAGAGAGTACATCATCCTTTCGGCCAGCTCCCTGTGACCCATCTCCAGCGACCAGACCTTCACGGGGATCCCGCAAGAGGCCTGACACATCATCATCGCCAGCATAACCGCGGTCTTTCCTATGCCCGGCCTTGCCGCAAGGGTCACAAGGTTGCCGCCCTTGAAGCCACCAAGGAAACGCCAGTCAAGGAAAGGGAAACCGGTAGGTACAGCGGCAAGCCCTCCCTTGCTCCTTGCCTCGGCATCCCGCCTTATCATCTCTCCCAGCTCATCAACCGCCTGGACAGCGGTCCTCTCGGAGCACGCCCCGCAACAAGACTCCAGAGTCTCAGCGAAAGCCCTCGCGTCCGACAGCACGCTCTCCGGCATCATCGACACATTCGACGCGGTGCGCATGAGGCGGTCTCCGAAGTTCCACGCGGTGCGGGCGAGCCACATCTGACGCAGAAGCCTCGCGTGGTTAATGCTTGTGACAAGACCGCCGCTCGCCCCCGTGTAGGCGGCAAGGGTCCTCACCGCCTCCGTGTCCGCGACCGACATCATCACGGAGCCGTCAACCGGCTCCCCTGAGTCCCACCGTTCGCACACCTTCAGGAACGCGTCCCGCAGATGCCTGTTCAGGAACATGTCAGGGCGGACTATCCGCCTGATGTCGTCTATATACTCCGGTGTGACGATCACGTCCCACACCAGTAACGCCTCGGTCTTCTCGCTGTTGAAATCAACCATATCCTAGTTCTCAAATCATTTACCGTCTATCTTCTCTTCCTCTCCCTGCTTATCCACAGGTACACCGCGCTCTTCCAGTCCGACATCCTCACCCCACCGGGAAACGTCCAGCCGCGCGCCTTGTAGTAGCCGTAGAACTCCAGCGGGTCCATGTCGGGGGCGGCCTCATGGAAGAAGGCCCTTACCTCGTCAAGGGTCGGAGGCGTGAATACCCCCGCGCTGCCCTCTGCCCTCTCGGTGTCCCTGCGGACCCAGCCGCGCGCCTTCGCGTACAGGCTGAAATACGGATCGTCCTCGGCTCTCACCCGTCCGCTCCCCGGGCGATGGGCGCACCAGTAGTCAAGGAAGCGCGACATCTGGCCCTCCGACATCTCCAAACCCTCCTTGGCGGCAAGGTTCGCGGCCACGCGCTCCAGACTTTCGGCCATCCTCGCACGCTTCAACCCCGCTATCCTGTCCTTGTCGAAACCCACAGACTCCCTCTCCATACTCGACACGTGGAACAGGCCGGCATCGCTCCCGCTGTCATCCGCCACGGAGGGGCAAGGGGGGCTGGGGGGTTCGGGGGTGGTCTTCTTTTGCTCAGAGGATGGAAGGGAGCCGTCTGTCGCCGCATCCGCTGCCTTAACTGTTGGGTCTCCCTCAATTTTCCCGGATCCCTCAACTTCCTCAACGCCCTCGCACGTGTGCGTGTGTGCGGGCGCGGGCGCGCTCTCTCGTGGTTTTTTATTATCTTTTCTTATAGGGATAGGGGGTGTGGGGGGAAGGGGTGACGAAACGTCACTACTTTGTGCTTTTTCGTCACGGGTGATGTTTTGACACCCGTGACGTTTCGTCACCACCTCTAAATCTAATGAATATTCGTTCTTCCGACCAGGGTATCTGACAACCTTCAAAATACCGGACAGCTCCAATCTCGAAAGGAGTTTTACGACGTTGCGCCTGTCGATACAGCAACGTCTTTCAAGATACGGCAGCGACGCGTGGCATGTGTGCTGTCCGTCCTGCGTGAACCCGTAGATGACCGCCACCGCGATCACCTCGGACGGGTTCAGCCCCAGGTCGAACATCCAGTCCTGTATGAGGACAAACGGTCTGATCTCGGCCATGGCTCTATCTTTTCAGCCTCAACGGCAGCTCATACCCCAGATCCTCGGCCTTCTCCCGCACGGGCGGCAGAAGCCACGAGCACACCACAAGAACCGCAAGGGCTATCCCCTTGATCAGGAGCGCAAGCCACACCTTGCACGTGTCCGTGACATCCGACACCAGAACGCAGAGGCTCGCAAGAGCCAGAAGAACGGCCAGCACGTAGGCCGCGATGATGATTCCCTTTTTCATGTCCGTCGGTATTTATTCCTCGTTGACGTTCGTTCCCGTTGTCTTTCCGACCGCCAGTGCCGCGCCTATCTCGTCGAGAACCATGGTCAGGTCCTCACCGTCCGCGCAGTCGCGGAGACTCTCCATCATCAGACGGGCGATAAGAAGCGCCCTCCTGTACCTGAGGAACTCGTCCGTGAATTCCGCATAGTGCTTCTTCATCCTCTCCTCCTTCACCTCGTGGGCGGTGAGCCGCGCCTCCAGCAGCTTGATCCGGTCGTGCAGCAGCCCTATCTCCGTGTCCTTTCGGTCAACCATCTCGCTTAGGTCCGCCACGCGGTTGCCCAGCTCCCTTACATCCTCCTTCTTGGCGGCAAGCTCATCCCGTGCGGCCTCGTACCTGCTGGTCATCCAGTCATAGACGGTCTGCTTTCCGTTCTCATTAATCCACCTGTCGCAGAAGGTGTCCTTGTCCACATTGTCACCCGCGGCCATGTATTCATCGTGAATCGCCTGAAAGTGCTCATCGGTCGGGATGAATCCCGTTCTGTCTGTAAATTCCTGCTTTGTCATTGCTTTATCGTTTTTTGTTGTTGTCTTGAAAAAGCCGCCCGGACGGGCAGGAGGCGGCGTAGAAACCAAGTCGTGAAAAACAAACTCTCATAATCTAATTCGAAACACTGACCCCGTAAGGCGCCAACCCCGGGGCGTCCCGTCCAGCAGCATCACTGCTGTATCCGTCCTAATGCGTGGCCCAGGCCCGCTCTATCTCCGTGCCCTTGTAGTACACCCTCCCGGACTTCATCCCCATGCCGAGCATGGGCCTTATCTGTCCGCTCTCCCTCCACCGGGCTATCGTCCTCCTGTTCACGCCCAGAAGGCGGGCGGCCTCGCTCTCGCAGTACCTTGACGCGGGCGAGACGTTCGGTCTCTCGTTTGTCATGGGAACAATAGTTCTGAGTTGCACTTAGTCTTCGTCACTATGGAGGTCAGCCGGGCGATCTCCTTCCTGTTCACGAAGGAAGGCCGCCTCTTTCCCGTCCTCCAGTACCACACCGTCTGGGGGGACACTCTCATGTTCACATAGATCGCGAACCGCAGGTTGTCCTTCTGGTAGTCGGTCAGGGTCTCCCAGATTTCCGGGAAACTTCTTGTGTCTATGGATTTATTTTCGTTCATTTGCATTTGGCTTTGACGTTCAACTTGGTTTATTACCCCGTTGTTCCGTTTGTTGATGCAAATATAAGAACAATTATTCTTATAAACAAGAATTATAAGAACTTTTTGATTAAAAGAATTTATGAGTAAACAAGAACGACTAAAAACAGCATTCCAATATTTGAAAAACATTGGAAAAGTACACACGCAAAAAGATGTAGCAGAAGCAATGGGCGCTTCGAAATCTAATGTTTCAAGCGCTTTCAAAGGTGTCGAAAAAGTTCTTACTGATAGCTTCGTCAATCGCTTTGCAAGAACTTACGGGCTAAGTTTCGATTGGTTGCTAACAGGTAATGGAGAAATGATAGCAAAAGAGTCCGCCTCAACGGACAACTCGAACCACGGCACCGTCACGACGATCGGGGACATAAGCGGCATCACCAACTCCCCGACCACGGTGAACAACGGGAACGCCGCGGAGCTTCTCCGCGTGATAGAGAGCCAAGAAGAACAGATCCGCGCCCAGCACGAGCAGATACGGAATCTGACGGATATAATCAGGAACCTCACATCGAAGTAGAATATTATGAGACTAAAAATTCTTTTGTTTATGACAATTATTCTCGCGGCTATAAGCTGTTCGGCACCCAAGAGATTAATAATATATCATGCGATTGATTTCCGCCCTTACGCGGATAGTGGGTTCTATTTCTACACAGGCGAATGCCTGAAAGACCATCAACAGCTGGGAGTAATTCACATGGAAATCCCTGGCATTATTGTTAAAGGAAAATCCCTGCCGAATCAAGGACGTTTTGAAGACTCTGTATATTCTAAAGGAGCTATTTTCGGTCAAATCGTGCCTCCAACTGACAAGGAAATCCTTGATAATATCGTGGCGGTCGCAAAAGGTATGGGTGGTAACGGGATAGCGCACCTTGAAATAACGTATGGAGAAGTTCTGTGTTATATTAAAGGCACCGTAGTGCTATGCCGGTAGCCTTTATGGCAAAATCGCCCACCGGCTGCGTTCTGTACCATTTTGCCGACGTCGGCAAACCATCCACTATAAAACACTATAATAACAAATAGCATTATGGAACCATTATTTATTATCATTCTCGTGATCGCGGTCGTGGCCGGCCTGTATTACCTCGCGATCGGCAAGCTTGTCAAGGGCCTTAGATGCTTCGGCAGATACGCCGCGCGATGGAAGTCGGAGGACGAGGTCAAGGTGAACGTGATGAAGTCGCTCGCGCTGGTCTCTGACGGACTCGCGAACTTCATCCTTTTCACCGCCATCGCCGCGCCGGTGATCGCCTTCATCGCGGCGTTGGCCTCTTGAGCCCGGCCGGCTGAATTGCGACCAAATTCACGACCAACAAAAATTTAATTTTTATAAATAATTAAAAATCAACAACTTTCGCCCGATACTTCGGCTTCCCAAGCCGAAGGTCACGAGTTCGAGCCTCGCATTCCGCTCCAAAGTTAAGGGCGATGAATATCAATTGATTACATTGGTTCATCAGCCCTTATTTCTTTGCTAAAACTAAAATTTTACCCTCAAAATAGGGGCGCAAAGTGTGACATTTTGCGGCAAAATAAGGCCGATTCGGGACTAATTCGGGACTAAAAACAAATCAATGTTATGGCAAAGGTATCGTACTATCTCAAAAACGTCAAGGCGGGCGAAGAGGCGCCGCTCTACCTTAAGGTCTCACACGACTACAAAAGCGCCCTGCTGCTAGCCGGTAAGATCAGGCCGGAGGACTGGGACCCGGAGCATCAGACCTTTATCGGCCGGAATACCGGATTCCGCAACCGTCTGAAGAATCTCGCCACCCAGGCGGTGGATATTATCACCGACCTGCGCTACTCCGGCGAACTTGCGACGATGACCGCAAAGGACATCATCGACCGGATCAGGCAGGAAGCCTTCGGTGAAAGACCCGAAAGGAAGGCCGGGGAATTCCTAGCCGCCCTGAAGGATTACCGCGATTCCTGCTACAAGCCGGGGACGCGCGAGGTGTACGACCGCACGGTTAAGGCGCTCACAGCGTTTGACCCGTCCATTGATGAAAGGTCGTTCAGCGACATCAACCGCGCCTATCTGGAGCGGTTCGAGCGCCACTGCATGGACACGATGGCCATAAACTCCATCTCCATCCTAATGCGCAACATACGGACCGTGTTCAACAAGGCCATCGACGACGGCAAGACCGACCTGTACCCCTTCAGGACCTTCAAAATCAAGCAGGAAGAGACAAGGAAGAGGGCGCTGACCGCTGAGCAGCTCGCTTGGCTCCTCAATATGGAGCCAAGCCCTGGGTACGAGGAGGCGAGGGACATCTTCATGCTGTTGTTCTACATGATCGGCATCAACCTCGCCGACCTTCTCGCGGCCAAAAAGACCTCCGTTAAGAACGGATACCTCAACTACAGGCGCGCCAAGACCGGGCGGCTGTATTCCGTGAAGATCGAGCCTGAGGCGGCTGAGCTGATAAGGAAGTATTCGGGGAAAACGAATCTCGTCAACGGCCTTGAGCGCTACGCCACCGAGAACTCTTATCTGTCGAAAATCAACAAGCGGCTGAAATATCTGGGATGTCCGAGGGGCAAGCGCGGCAAGATCTTGGAGAAAGGCCGTTTTCCCGATCTGTCAACTTACTGGTCCCGCCACACGTGGGCCACCATCGCCTATGAGATAGGCGTCCCGGTTGACATAATCGGCCAGGCCCTGGGACATTCAGACAAATCGCATGACGTTACATTCATCTATATCAAGAAGGATCAAAGCAAGGTGGACGAGGCCAACAGGCGGGTGATTGACTATGTGAAGAAAATAGCGGGCCAATAGCCCGCTATTCAATGCCTGTAACGCATACAATGGGCGGCTACTCGAATTTTGCCGCGTCTATCTCATCAGCGTGCGCCTCCAGCCGTTTGGCGATGTCTCTGAAAGCGTCCGCCAACTGGTGATATTCATTTTCTTTAAAAGACATTGACTTGTTTAAAACCCAACAGCCATTAAGGCGTTGGGAAAACCAGCTCTGTGATTTGCCGAAATATTGCTTTGATAACTGCGACTTATTGATAATATCTTCCAGCTCACTGAAGGCCGTTGCCGTAGCATCCGGCTTGTACTCTATACATTTTTTACGGTGTTCCTCATATGCCGCCTTGTTGTGAATATCCCTTTTGCCCAAATACATAATTTGTTGTAAATTTGCCCCCCGATTTCTCGGGGGTTTTGTTAAACTTCCTTGAGAGCATTAAGGAGGCCCTCTATTCTCCTTATGATCGATTGATTAGCCGGGGTTTCGATCAGTTCCAGCAATCTGAAAATCTGACTAATCAATCTTTCTTTATAACTCATTTCATTTTTACACCTCCTTTATTTTGTTGATACAAAGATATATAATTATTTCATTATATACAAATATTTGACGATTATTTTATCAAGAATTATAAAAATCAGTCAGAATCTATAACAGACCCCTCCCGTCACGCCCAAGCCCGCGTTCACCTTTCCCGAAGGCGTGGCCAGCACCGACGGCCCCACGGCCACCCCGAAGCCCCACCGCTTCGGTTGCGCGGTGTTCGTGATTATCTTGGTTTGTGGATACACCTTGACATACTCCAGCTCAGTCCTGAATCCGCGCACCCCGATGTCGTAGTCATCACCCGTGTAGCGGCTGAACATGATGGGCACCTCGACCTTCACCGTGTCGTGTACAATGATGGTGTCGGAAGGATTCACGACCGCGAGCTGCACAGTGTCAACCCTGACCGTCTGTATTTCTTTCAGAACCGGCCTGCAATCAACGAACGTATCGCGGATGATTAATGTATCGGTTCGCTCCACGACATGCGCGCAGCGGCTATTCCTGCCGCCAAGAAAGCCAAGTCCCAAGGCCGCAAGAATGCCGATGAAGAATACAAGTGTCGTTTTCGGTCGTTTTCGGTCGTTTTCGGTCGTTTCCATGATTCTCAATTAAAAGTCCTCCGCGCCTCCCAGTGGGGAGGACTGAACGAACAAAAAAAATAAAACCAAGAGTAACCGCCCCGATTGAGGCCGGGGCGCGGCCTTGTGGTTGTTTCCAAAATGGAAAATACTGCTAGATTCGTCTTGTACTACAACTTGTAGTATAGGAATTATTCGGCTATAATCCGGCTATAATCATCGCTTCACCCCTCCCAGTTCGTCGGCCCATTTCTCGGTGAAGAAATCGTAATAGCTGATGCCGCTGAAACACTTGAACGAAGAATGCAGCCAAGCCCAGATGATGGACGGCAATCCGATGACAAGAAGGTAGAGCCACCCAAGATAGAGCGACTGCCCGTATTCGTGCTTGTGCGTCTTCTCGATGTACGAGCCTTTGCCGTAGGCCTCCCTGTACCTCCAAGGCAGGATGATAAACCGCCCAAGACTGATGCCGCCCTTCATCCTCTCTGAATAGAGGATGCGCGCGTCACCATAGGACACCTCCATACAGTCGCAGTCCACGCTGTAAATCTGAAAAAGGATAAACCCAAGGAGGTTCTGCGGAAGTTCCCACAGACACCTCAAAAAATTGATGAACTCTTTCATATTCATTGAATATTAAAACCTTTCCCCTTTGTATCTTCTGTTGTAGAGCAACTGCTTCCTTTGCGGGCCTCCCTTGCGGTGGCTGATGTGCACGAAGGTGGGATAGAGGATCATCTGGTCAACTTCCTTCCAGATCTCCGGTGTGCTTCTGGCCACGATGGCAAGCAGGAACGGATCAGCAGCCGCGATGTCTGCCGCCTCTCCCTTGACGTGCTGCGACGTGGGGACACCGCCCACTTCCTTGTTGAGCTCTGGGCAACGATACCCGCTGTTTATCCGAAGCGGATGCCCCACCTTGTCACGTAGCGGCTGGAGCACCTTTTCGGTAAGCTCCTTCACCGCGTCACGAACCGCGAACGAAGTTATCACGTTGCAGATGCCTTTACGCTTTGCTGTAGGTGATTCCTCGAACTCGCGGTAACTGAAATCCTTACTGATTATCCCCATCTTCCGCCTCCTTGATTGTTTCCTCGTTTCTCTCGATGCAGACCGCGCCCTCGATGTTAGCACCAGTTTTGGCTTCGACAACCGCCTCAATGACCTTTGCCGCGTCCACCTTGACCTTGGGCTTGTGCCCGAACTTCCAGAAATACCAGTTCTGCACGATGCTGATGAGCTCCACGCCTATGACCACTAGCATCAGCCCGGTCTCGATTATAGTGTAGCCGGTGGCCACGGCCAAGCTCGACGCCAGCACCACCCAACAGAAGTACTCTACGGCCTTGCCGATGGTGCGCCTTATAGCCCTGCTTATCCTGATCCGGTCGCCCTTTCTCTTGGCGGCCCTGATGCCGAACACGAGGTCGATCAGGATGACCACCGCGGCAATGACAAGGTAAGGCAGCATACGCTCGAAAGACTGCTGGAAAAACAATAACAACGTGGCCGATATTCCCGTGCCGACCACGACACTGCCTGCAGACGCTTCGTCCGCAAGGATGTGAATATTGTGGCTACTTATCATAGCTTATCCTCCCTTTCTCTACTCGATATGTCAATATTCGTGTATTCTTTGGCGTATAACTGTATTACTATTCCGTTGTCTTGCTGCTCTATGGTTATCAGCCAGTATTTGGCCAATACCTGCACCAGTTCTACGTCCAACTCTGAAAGATGCAGCACGCTTTCCGGTTCGTGTCTAATTTCAGTATGTTCCATCTCTGATGCGTTGTAATGTTAATGCCCGTTGTCGGTATTTCTTCTTGACGGCTACGACTTCGTAATGACCTTTTATGTAAACCCATTTGAATACGTGTGGCTCTAGCATACAAAGTATCATGCGCCTTTTGTTATATTCGTTAGCGTGCCTCATACAACCTAAATAGCTGTTCACACTGCTAACGGCGTGTTCTACCTGCTCTATCGTTTCCGCTTTGTTGAGCCGACGCACAGCCATTACAAAACTTTTGAGCGTCCGATTACAAGTATATATACGGTCTTTCTTTACCACGCTTCCGGTAAATGCCACACCCTTTGTGTAATGTTGGATATAAAACTTATGCGGATGCAGCGTTAGGCCATATCTTGCCAGCAGATTACGTATTTTAGGCACTGCGGCTAATAACCGCTGTTTGTCGGTGTCAATGACGTAGAAATCGTCCACATATCTGCCGACATATACAAATCCCAAGTCTTTAAGCAGATACCAGTCCAAGATATCCAGCAGGAAGTTAGCGAATAATTGCGCAAACAGATTGCCGATGGCAACACCCAAGCCCTCACCGTTTGTGAACAGCGATTTGTTGGCTGGCAGGTAATCCCAATAAATCAACGGGCTGTGACGCTCGCAACACTTTTCGGGGCTATGCAGCACTACCGTTTTGCATAGGTAGCGCAAATCCTCTATGTCATCGTCTTTGTAATGCTCCAGTATGAAAGCGTCCACCATTTCGGCTAACATTGATTTGCGGATAGACATAAAGAAACCCTGCAAATCAAGCTTCATGATATAGCAGTCCCGTGTATATCCTTGACTGCACGCTGCTATGTCACCGCGCAGCATCTTAACGCCGTACAGCTGTCCTTTCCCCTTTCGGCAATTAAACGTGCGTGGGCTAAAGATTTGTTCAAACAGCGGTTCTAATCGTAAGGCTATCCAGTGGTGTACGATTCTGTCTTCAAAAGCAGCCGCAAATACTTCTCGATATCTTGGACGTGTGACGACAAAGCAGATGGATTTTCCGGGCGTGTAGGTACGATTGTTTATACGGTCGCGAAGTGCTATTAACTTGCTTCCGTAGTCTATTTCGTACATTATCGCACTGGCTGTTCTCCGTTTTCGTTTACGGCAGTCGTAGTATGCATTTAACAATCCCTCTGTAGTAACCATCTTTTTATCTTCTTTGTGTGTTGGCAATCTGTAAAGGTGCTGAAACGGCCCTAACTCTGTTCTTATTCGTCGCCTTAGTGTTGTTGTTCGCGTTGCCGTTGTTGAGGTTCAAATTCCACGCGTTGGTCGCGCTGTACTCGCAACTCCGTGCCGCCCTTGCCTTGGACTGGATGCCCTCGGCCATAACTATAAAAGATAGTGTGCGGCCCATTTTTACAGATAACTTGCACGCTTGGTTAGTCGTAACCGTCCAAAATCCGGCATTTACTCGTTATCCTGTTTGCTGTCTATTCGTATTAACGAGTTCTTCCACGCGGTCGATTGTTTGCCGATTGCGTCCAAAAGCTCGATAATATCTGCGTGTCTGCTTCTTCCTAAAATCCATCTTCTTTCACCTGCTATGCGCATTAAGGTTTTCAGCACCTCAAATTTGGACTGGAAATTGACCAAATACTGAATGCGTGTCGCACGGTCTCTATTCAGATATGCCGCTGAAATGTCCGCAATAAGTCCTACGCCTATATCGTGCATCTTGTTGCCGATAGTGAATTTGTATTCACGCGGAAAGTTTGGCGTTATGTCCAGTATGATGTCCAACAATTTCCGGCAATCTAAATAAATCTGCGTGTTAGATAGCAGTTTCGATTTGTTCATACTCCAATGCGTTAGCAGGTAAAAAGAAAATTTCTATAGTTTAGTACGGCTTGCGCCGTACTTTAAGGTTAAAGTCTAACTATTAACCACTAATAGATAAATGCTGAAACGGCCCTAACTCTGCCCTTATCCGCCGCCTTAGCGCCGAAGATGCCCGCGGTGCCGTCGTCGAGGTACAAATGCCACGCGTAGGTCGCGCTGTACTCGGTGGATGACCAGTACCATGTTTCAGCCAGCTGCGTTGCTCCCTCGATAAGCGATAACGCATAATTGATTTTACGCATATTTGCATAAATCATCATCAGCTCGCCCATCGACGGAAGCCACCATCTGCCAGCCGTCAGACCTTTGCCGTTAGCGTTCACCCTCTGATACTTTGCACAGAATCCCGGTGCGTATGCTTCCGTATTGCATTCAGCGTGCGTTATCTGTGCAGCCGTATTTGCCTTGCCCAGCCAGTCATCAAATGCTGTCAGTCGGTCGGTAGTGGTCTTTCCTCCGGCACTTACCGCCGCGCTGCTCCATAACAGACCTGCGGTGGTTGCCTCCGTCGGAGCTACGACCAACATTTTGCCACCCTCCACGACTACTACGCCCTCCGCTATCTCACCGCTGTTCTGATAACTTGCCCATTCGTCGGGCTTTACCATCCGCGGAAAATCACCGTTCTTTCGATGAAACATAATGAATACGCCATCATTGATACTGTTAAGATTGATACCTGCCAGCAAGGCGGCTTTGAGGTTCTCCAGCGACACTTTTGTGACGCGACCGTTGCCGTCCGACAGCGGTATGAACTGCGACGCGTTCACGGTGCTAACCGTCGTTACGTCTTTCAATGTTTTTGTTTTCTTTGTTGCCATATCATTAGATATTTATAATTACTATTCATCCCATGCGCCCAAGTTTTTCAGCTCGAACATAAATCCGCCATCGTTTAGGGAGTCATCGTCAGCCGTGCGCACTTCCACCCTATACATCGTGGTGCCGTCATATACAGACTTGGCGACACTATACACGTTGGCAAAGATAGCGGACTCACCTCCGCTACTGCTTTTGTTCGGTCCTTTGCCGCATACCATACAGTGTATTTCGGACGCTGAATAATACCACGATGCCGGCAACCACAGGTAATAGATGCCAGTGCCGCCACGTGTCACATACATTTTGTCCGCGCTGTTGACGCTGCCTATCATCAGCTTGTCGAAAGACGCACCGGTCGAAGTACCATTTACGTAACCATAGGCTAGCGTCTTTACCGCCTTGCCTTGAAAATAGGTCGTGCGGAAATCAGTATTGTTCACGACCACCCAGCCGTAGAACTTATTTTCTGTTCCCCAACCGATAAGCTCGGTCATGGCCATTGAGGTTTTGAAAGATTGTGTGGTCTGGCCATTTAGGAAATAATGCTGGCTCGCGTCCGTTGGAGGTTGGAACTCAGCGCTACCCAAAATCAGCAGACGCCTTCCCGCTTGCTTAGTGTCCCAACCAAGCGTTATATAAAGATGGCTACCCAAGTACTCGGTAAACATAGTGTCATCATCCAACGCTGAAAATGAAGAGTCAATTTTCGTAAACGGATTGCGCTGCCGCTTAATCAGAGCGTCGGTAACGGTTATGCCGTTAAATACTCCGGTCTGGCAGGTCACGTTACCATCCTTGGCTTGGAATAATATGTTATCGTCAGCGTCTTTCATCTCGATAGCCTCCACACCTAGGTTTTTGACCAGCGCATAGGTGGCAAGCAGTATTTTTGTTGCTACCAATTCTATGGCATCCCCAAGTCGCCAATAGCCGTTGGATTCAGATGCGGCACTTCCGGGATAATTCGCTGCGGTCTTTGTATGTGACTTCTTACAGACAAAGTAGTTGCCGTCGTACAGCACTACGTCTTTCCATTCATCACCGGTTCCTCCGGCTTGGAAAGCATACCCTATGGCGCAGTCGCTCCACGCTTGCGGCCCCCGAAGTGTCGGGCCTTGCTCTCCCTTGTCGCCGGTGTCACCTTTGCGGATGTACTTTACTATCTGTGTCTTCGATACCCTGCCCATATTACGAAACGCTTGTTATTGTTACAGAGACATCCCCACCGGCCTGCACACAGTGAGCGCGCGTAACGGTTTGGCTTGTTTTCGGGGTGGTTCTGTCAGTATTTAGATATACCCCCGCTGCATCTTTCAAAACGAAATAAAACTGCGTATCTAATGCCTTTGTGGACGTTCCGCGCTTGACAACGATGGGTGTATATGTCACCTGTCCGTTGCCAGTAGTGTCCTCGGTTATCGCCTCATCCTCAGGATTTGGATGTGCATCAATATCGTAAGGGTCGCTGGCGTCCATCACGCCCTGTATATCCGTACCAATCTCCGACCCTGAGCGCGATATGCGGACACGATATTCGCCATACGTGTTAATATCATCACCGTATACAGTGAGCGTCTGCGAAGTTGCGCCCGTGATGGTCTCCCAACCGGTGGCTCCCATCTTTTCCCAGACATACGCCAGGTCTTTTGTCAGAGCATCCCCAGACTGATACGCCATGGCTTTCAGCACACAGCTGCCGCCCTTTTCGTTAATGACAAAATTCTTTGCATCTCCGGCCATAATTGTAACCTTATAGCTACTTCCCGTGGCCGGCTGTATAGGTATCGTGTATGTAGCCTGAATAGTGTCGCTCTGCGTGCCATAGCTTACTGTGGCCACCATCTTGATGACCGCAGGCGCATAGCCGGCCAAATCCGCGATATTCTTGACGATTTGTAGGCCGTAGTACAACTGTTCACCGCTTGGCGCAACGCTCTTGAAGTATCCAGCGAATGTCCCGGTAGACACGCCTCCGCTGAACGAAATCTTTTCACCGTTGAAGTAGTACTCTATCTTGTCCGGGTCTGCAACTCCTTCGGCCACGCGGCTGCTGGTACAGACGAAATACAAGACCGGCTTTAGCTCCGCAAAGTTCGGATATATCGCTGTAGGGTCTTCCGCTGTACCCTCGTAATCTTGATACAAGTCACCACTTGGTGACATTATCAGAGCGGTGTACGTACCCGCCTTACTGATGAACTTGATGGTTCTGCTGGTGCTCGATACGCTCATAGCTAATCCTCCTTTCCTTCAATGTTATCCTCGTTCCTAGCCGCATTTTCCTCTGTCGAATCTGCGGAGGTGTCGGTGTTATTGTCCGCGTTAGAACTTTCTTCCGGCTGTTGCTCTCCACTCGTTGATTCTTCAACTTTCTCGATCGCGAAGTGGCTGTCAGTGGCCGTTGGCAGCTCGCGGCATACCGTACCATCCTGCTCCTGCCGCGCCTCGTGAGCCGATAACGCGATACCGCCTATTTTCTCCAATATCTCCGGCAATTCGGTAAGCTTTCCGAATGTCAACATGTCGGCCTGCCATAGCAGATAATTGCCGTCCTTTACTTGGTTTCTGTCATTCTCCAAATGCAGGTATTTTGCCACCTTTGGATTCGCTTTAATGTAACGTGCCATATATTTTTAACTTTAGTGAATAATCAAAACCGCACCGTCTGCATCACAGAACACCGCACCGTCTGCCGCATCCGTGAACGCCCCGGCATTTCCTCTGTCCACTACGTCCAAGCCAACAACGGCCCCGTAGTTGTTATCCATCTTCGTTGTCTCGATAATAGGATTTGCGCCATGCGCCACCAGTGAATAGCTCAGGCTGCCACTGGCCTTGTTGGTGGCTATATACCATAAAGGCAGCAATTCTTTCTCCGCGTCCGAAATCTCCCCGTTTGTCGTGCGTATGATAGCGGTAGGAGCTATCGTAAGAAGCCCTGCCGGGATGTTGTAAGGTACGCCTGTAATATCGAACTCATATTTGGGGATTCTACGGATGAACGCGACCTCGGCAGCCGGGCTTGCGTCCGTCAGTTCTACACCGTCGGGTTCTCCGTCCGCGCTATACTTAACGCGGCAACGCAAGTGCATTTCCGCACCCATCAACCAACGGTTAATGGTTGCCGTGTTTCCGTTGATGGTAATGTCGTAGTCCATCACAGCATCCGTTTCCGCAACGCGCCAAATGTCATCATCGCCCAGCACCTCCCAAACAAGTGCGTATTTGCTCGCATCGCAAATCTTGTCGCCCAAATATACCGTGGCAGTAACGGTCTGCGTCTGCGCATCCGACAACGGGTTGAATATTGTTTGCTCTGCTGCGTCTAGTTCCACGCGCACGGCATCGGACGCGTTGTCGCAACTGACTAGATAACTACCCTGTATTATCAAGACCTGCCCGTTACGGTTATCTATATACTCGGCATAGAAACCTAGAGTGACGGGAATTTTCGGTTCCACATTCCTTTTTACCTTGATTCGTCCAGCATCGCCCCCGCTTGTGGTAATTTCATAATTCGCATTATCGGATGTTATTAGAGTCTTCGTTCCGTTGACTGTCTCGTACCAACGTATGTTTGTCAGTGCGTGGTTCACACGTCCTGCCGTCAATACCTCATCCTTGTCCAGTATGGAAACAATCGGCTGGAGTATAAACGGTGTCAGCGTGTAGTCAGGCGTGTATTCCTGCGTGTCGGCATTGTAGTTCTGCTTGCCTGGCACGCTCCCGTCCACCGCAAAGGATATTTGCAGCTGCAACGGCTTCCAGTTAAAATCAAATCTTTTAGTCTTCATTTTCGTATGCCTTTCTACTAATATTGGAAAATCGCGTTTTCGGTACCAGCCACGTTGCCCATTCCGTCACGCAGCGTCACGGTGGCTATAAATTTCAGTGTCTTCGGTACGTAGCCATTAAAGTCGCAGTCAGCGGTGGTCAGTGTTATCGCCTTTCCTGCTCCGGCTCGCTTCAACGCCCACGCTTGGTCGGATGCCACGCGCTCGTTTCCGTCTGCATCCTCGCTGTATCGTGTCCACTGCACATCAGCGTCAAGTATGTCAGCCGTCACGTCCATATTGTACAGTTTGGCTATAACGGAAAGCGTAAGCGCGAAACGGTCGGGGTCAAAAATATAATCCGTGTCGGCAAACTCCACCGTAAACTCCGGGTTGCCCTCCACCATAGCCCAGTCGGTGTTGTTCCACGCAGGGGCTGTCTTTGTCCCTGTCTTGGCGCATCTGTATTTGCATCCGTTATACCACACGTCCGAAATCTCGTATATGTTCGTGGCCGGGTTCAGAGCCTCGCAGTAATAGTCGGCTTCGGCATCCCAGAGTCCCCTATCTACTACTTCACTGACCGGGCGACCTTGGTAGTCGATGCGGATAATATCTTGCACTACCAAGCCGCGCGCATACACATAATCCTGCCCCTCGATAATAGGCAAGTCCATAGCGCGCAGAAATTCCGGCAAAGTGCCGAATGTAGCCCCGTAATTGCTCGCGTCTATGATAGGCTTCGTTACCCCGGTTAGCCTCACGATGCGCCCCTCTGTGCTCGATAGGTATATGCAGCTTTGCCTCTTTGTGTCTGTCTGGTTTCCCCACCGCGCTATCTTCATTATTTCACACGGTGCATAGTTCTTTCCTGCCGGTGTCTCCTCATCTGGATATAACGTCACCTCGATGTAGTTGTTTGCCGTGTTCACACTGTTCACACGCAGCCAGCTTGTGTAATATACGCCACTACCTGCCGCCAACGTGTTCACTATGCCTTTCAGCACATTGTTTTCGGATTGGGCGGTGAAATATCCGTCCCATTTGCTTCTGAGGTGCAGGCCATAGCAGTTGTCGCCCAAATCATCCACGCTCTCCACCGTGTCGCACTCTGTCAGCAGCTGGTCGCCCTCTATGGCTGAAAGACGGTTTATTATAAGTTCCAAGCACTCGAAGTAACTGCGTACCCTCACGCTCTCAAACTCTGCGTTTCCTAGTTCGTCGATACCTGCGCCCTTTCCTGCATACAGGTTTTTGACGAACTCCCCGAACTGCGCACCGCCCTTGAACACGGACAACCCAAGCACGGTTATCATCCGCTCAAAGGTTATGTTGCCTTTCGCCACATCATCCGCCAGCCGGGATAGAAACTGCTTTCTTACCGGGCTGTCTTCCGTCAAGTCCTTTGCAACGTCCGCAAGCTCGGCTTTCTTGGCGGTGTCCGCGAAGCCGGCCTTGGCCTTTTCGGTCACTAACTCGATTGTCGTTTCGCCCGTGTCCGGGTCCTCTACTTTCTGCGACTGAGTAAGATATATGTAGCCATCTTTGTCTGTGGTAATCTGATCCAAATATTCCTTATTGGAATGGGTATGCCCGTTATTCGCTGCCCCGGATCCTCCACTGGAACCACTGGAACCGCCAGAGCTACCACTGGAACCGCCAGAGCTACCACTGGAACCGCCCCCGTATGTGTTTACGGTCTCCAAGGAAGTATATGATAGACTCACGGCTGGGAGGCTGAGCATCGAGATGTCAATCTCTCCGGTAATAAGATTAAAGGAATATTCCTCAACCAAATAATCCAGATTATCAGCGGACGAATGGGCTGTTCTGACGAACTCAGGGAGGGCCCATGCCGCAGTCTTGGACATGATAAGCCCCGACAACCTCAACCGTGGAGTGGCTACAGATAACGCGTTGTCAATAGCCATGAATGAATTAAAGTCTTTTGCTTCGGTGATGGCGGCTGATGTGAAAGCAGTCTCTTGAATGATGTTTTTGCGGCCCTTGTCGATGTCCGCCCCGAAGGCAAGTGTAACTTCATCTCCAATGGTCCGGGCTGAATTGTCTAGAATAACTTTCGTTGCTAGGCCATCGGGGAAATCGTCATTATGAAGCTCCACATCGGTTAGTCGAGCAAGTACCTGCCAATCCCTTGCTTTGAAAGCGTTGATATGGTCAACTCTTGCCGCAAAGCTGCCTTTTAACGCAACAAAATCCTCATCATCAACACTGAGCGGGATTTCAAAAGATAGGGAATATTCGCTAAAGGTGGCCCCGATCTCCACTGATATCGGGTAATCGTCGCCCGAATATTCTGAGCTATATTTTCCCTCTTCGTTATAGTAGATAGACTTTCCGTTGGCATCTGATATTATGAGGCCATACCTAATCTTTGTGTTAGTTGTTAGGATTTCCCCACGGTCGTTCTTTTTACCCGCTCGTGCCCTAAATGTCAGACGATATTTCCGCCCAGATGTCACACGGGGGAATAAAACCCCGGCTATAGCATCGTAAGAGTGCGCTGGGCCATTAGTTGTCTGTGTGTTTCTTTCGTAAAGATAAACCTCCTTGTCTTTCCATGTAGGTGTTCCAAGGATAGTTTTCATGTTTTCCTCGTTAAACTCATCCGCGATATTGCGCGCAACGATCTCTTCACTTACGGTGATCTCCTTCCTTGCCGGTTCGATCTCCATCGAGAGGTTTCCGACCGGAAACAACCTCCCCGATCCGGAGAGCGACGAGAATGTAAGATAGCTTATTCCCGAATAATCGCTAATATCGGTTTCTCTCAAAATCAGCCACCTAAGGTTTACCGCGTCAAATCTTATATAAGCATGGAACGTCTCTAACAATCCGTCAAGGACTTCGTAATAGGTGCTTCCGGTCATTGCATCCATGTTTACGGTAAGGCTCAGAATCCCGTTGCCGTCACCGGATAAAGAGCTAATAGCCGTTATGCTCGTCACGTCTTGGTCGGTCTTGCCCAGCAGAAGAAGGAGAAGCTCGCGGACCGTTTTGTTTCCCTGCTCCTCAAATTCGTAGTTTTTCAGCTCAGCCAAATTATCGGAGGCTGTAAGGGAAATGTCATAGGGCGCGTTGACCCACGGGGCAGAATACAGCTCAGGCGTTATGAATCCTCGCCAAACCCTCGAACGATCGAACAGGACCGTAACCCTGTAAAGGGTCGGATCGGAGGTGTACAAATCCGCAAATTCGTCATCAGAAACACACTCGGCAGACCATTGAAGGGACGAGCCCAGAATGTGGCCGTTCCTTTCCCTTTTCAGCACTGCCGAACCTCCCACAGCGCGCCCATAGGCCGCCCCGGTGTAGTCTTTCTTTTCTATCGAGATGGTAACCTCCGGCCCGTTGTTCGCGTCAAAGGAAAACCTGTATAATTCCCCGTAAGCCATGACTAAGTGGTATATTGTTTTCTGTTCGCCTCGTTGTTCAGGACGGCCACCAGCTTCGAGCCGTCCGCCTGGAGCGTTCCGGTCACGTGAAGGGTCATCTCTCTCTCCCAGCTGCGGTCGCTGGAGCTGTCGCTTGAATATCCCGAACTCGCCACCGAGCTCGCCACATAGGACGTTCCGGTCGCACTGTTCACCGCCGCCTGTAATCCCGCCTTGGCCGCCGCTCCCACCGCTATGAGGGCGGCTCCGGCCGCTATGGCGGTGTAAGGGTTGGTCAGCATAAATTTAAGCGATTCCGCAGCCAGGCCTTGCGCTACCAATATCTCGCCCATCTTGACAGCGGCTTCGGCAAGGGGCGAAAGGATGGCGTTCAACAGCCCCGCGGCGCTGATGTTTTCCAGCCCGGCAAGGCAATTGGCGAGATACTGGAAAGAGCCTGCCATCCCGTCCACGATGGCGCCATTTATGACTTCAGAGGCATCCACCGTCTCGTCTTTCGCTTTATTCAGCCAGTCGTAATATTTTTGCATTTCAGGCGATAGACTAGTAGGGTCTATCGCCTTCAATACTTTTTCAACCTTGTCAACGCTGGCTATCCCTTTATTTTTCAGGTCCGCAAGGTCCAACGCACCGAGGTTCACGCCCCCGATTATTCCGGGTTCATAATCAGGTTCCGCCCGCCCCTGTGCTTTGGAGGAATCTGTCGGCTTCGAAATGGAGTCACGGGACATCCTCTCACGCAGTTCCAACGCCTTCTCCATCTCCGCGTTATACTTGGCGATCTCCGCTGTTCCAGTCTCTATGGCCTTGTTGACCTTGTCGCTCCACGCCTTGGCGGTCGCCGCAGCGCTGTTGGCGATCTCGTTCTGTAGGCTGGTCATTTCGCGCAGCTTCTGATTAAGCTCCCTAGATGTGTCCTCTATTGCTGCGTAAGCTGCACGCTGTCTGTCCATGTCCTCAACGGAAGAGCTAGCAAGGTCGTTCTGTGCCTTGATATTATCCGCGAGCGTTGTCTGCATTGCAATCTGCTCACCGCTTACCTGTTTTTGCAGGGTCATGGCTGCGGCCACGGCCTCTTGGCGTTCCTGGTATGTTTTTGACTTATCGGAGGCGGTAAGCATCAAAGCGGCTACTTCGGCTAGGCTTTTCTTCCATTCGATGGCCTTGTCCTTCATGGCCTCTGTGGTGTCGAATATCTCCTTTGCGTAGACCTCCGCCTTCTCCGCTGCCTTCTCCGCTGCCTTCATCACGGTAACTACTTGCGCCACATTCCTCGCACCCTGCCCAGTTTCCCCGAACAATTTCCCGTTCAAAGCCGCTCCTGCCAATGTTTTCGCCTCCGTCCACCACTTGGACGCGTTGTCTTGTTGGGCCGCTGTCCATTTTCCGACCCCGGACATGTCGCCCGCGGCTTGGGCGAATGTGCCTTTCCACGCGTCGGTCTGCATTGTCTGCGCTGTTCCCTCGACCGTGTTGCGGTAACGCTCCGCCTCTTCATTCAGAACCTTGAAAGCAGCGATCAAGCCGGTCAGCGCGATTCCGCCTATCGCTCCCGCCGCCACACCAGCACCCAGCGCTATTTTCTGGAATGCGGTCTCGCCCTGGGCCGAGAACCCCTTCATCAGCCCGGCCACGTTCTTTATCTTGGAGCCGATTTCAGCGATTGCCCCCACGGGAATGCCAAGGGACCCCTCGACCTCCGAGGCCACCTGCCCCACGGTCTTTGAGAAGTCCTTCGTGGCGCTTTTTGCAGCCGCCATCTGCTTTTTGAATCCTGAGGTGTCAGCATCAACGCTGACCTTCATCTTCTTACTTGCCATTCCTTTTATCGCTATTCATTATCTTTAACAGATTCGCCAAAGAACGCTCTTTGACTTCTTTAGGCGGTTCCTTAAAATCTGAGTCTAAGTCATCCCAAGGCATAGGCCAAAACTTGGACGGATCCTTTATCTGATCCTTACGCCTTAGCTGCACATTGAAAAGCCTCAGTGCGGCTCCCCTTGCCAATTCGCCCAAATGCTTAGCGTTTGCCTCCTCCTTGATTCCGTAGGCTCTCATAGCTTCCCAGAACTCTCCGACAGGCATCATGTAGAACTCAGCCCGCGGTATTCCAAGAAGACCGAAAGCCCATCCGCGCATATCCGCGAAGGTTACGCTCGGATGGGCGTCCTCATCTACTCTTTTTTTTTGGAATCCTGACCGGATGCTCCTGGCGTAAGCTCTTTGAAGATTTCCGCTATGGCGATCGGGATTTCCACCAAAGAGTCAGGAATGGCTCCTACCTGCTCCGGGGTGAACCGCTCATCCTTGCCGTCTATCCTCAACCCCTCATTAACGCAAGCCGCCACCAGCGCCGGGCAATCCGATGGGGACAGCTTGGAGATGTCCATAAGCCCCTCCATTGTGTTACGCCCTACAAAGGCAAGGAAGGCGGCTACCGCGTTGAAGTTAGCAGTAGCGGGGTAATCCACCCCGTTAAGTCTTACGCGTGCCATTATCCCGTTACTTTAGACATCTCTCCGGAAACCTTGAAGTTCATCGTCCATGACGCCGTGTCCTCGGAGTTGGAGCTTTCGGTGTAACCTGTACAGACGCAATTCCCGGAATAGGAATCGCCACCCTCGCATGAGTACACAAACGGAATGATAGCCGCGGACCCTTTCTTCAGGGCCATCTCAATCAGATCATCACGGTCCAGTTTGGTCGCTTCTCCGGTCGCTGCCACTTCAACCAGACCCTGCGCGGCAAAAGTGACCTCTTGGCCAATGATGGCAATCTGCTTGTTGCCCTGATCGTCCTTGGTGATACTTTCCTTCGTGGTCGGGGTGATCGTCAGATCATCCTGAGTGCGTCCGGCAAGCGTCTTGCTGTTGAGTTTGAATGCAATATTGTATCCTTCAACCATAACTATAAGTTGTTTAATTGTTTTGCGTTATCTGAAATCTGACCTCGCTTTGCCATATACCCTCAACGCAGCGGTCAGCCCGCGTAACTGTCAATGAACGGAAGGTGCCGTTGTTCATCTGGGTCAAGACCGCCGAATCAACGCGGTCGGATAAGTCTTTAGCCTCGGCAAAGGTTTTGGCATAAACCGTGACCAACAGGCTGCTGACGATTTTATAAACGCCATCCTTTGTCCGGAAGTATTCCGGAGAGCTGTCATAGACCGCATAGGGATAGTCGGAGGCCTCCGCCTCGTACAGCGAAACCGGAATTATCCCTTTAGTTGCCTCGACAAGCTTTTTTCCTATAATATCAGTCATCTATGTCGTACCCCTGCCTTTTCAGGGAATTTTTCAATTCGGAAAGAAACTCACTTTCCCATCCAGCAGCCGCGTCTTCAAAAAAACCTTCCGGGTATTGCCCTTTGTCGTTTCTTCTAAGCCTGCCGGTTGCCGAACTCTTAGGCTTTACCGGATTATCGAACTTGTGATTCGGGTCGCGCCTCTCCAGTGTCCCGTAGTCCGCCCAATAAGCCTTGAACCAGTCAGCGACTGCTTTTGCGCCCGATTGGTGCCCAGATGCTTCATGGCCGTTGTACAGACCCATGTTGGCGTACAGATTGCCGGTCTTAGAGAGCTTGACCTTAGACTTTATCAGCTTCTTCCATCGTGCCGGGATTGAACACCTCAGCTTGCTTGCAACCTTGCGCGCAGCAGAAGTCATTGCCTTCTTTCCTGCCTTCTGGAGTTCCTTTGGGGCTCCGTCGAACATACGAAGAACATCCTCTAGGCCGTCAATTTTGATGGAAGTTGCCATAAGGTTAAATTATCGCCCTGACGGAGATCTTGCATATAGGCGAAATTCTTGACACCGGGTTGATGCTCTCAATGGCATAGGCGCTCCCTCCTATCAGCACCCTCCAACGGGTGGTCAGGTTCGGGACTTTCCAAATGGTCAAGGTGAGAGCCGAACCCTGCTCAAGGTTGCCGTTGTCTACAACTTCATCCTCATTGCGCTCTACCTTTGCGAAAGCCTCGCGCCCGCTCTTCCAGTTGTAGATCTTTTCTCCACTGTCGCCTTGGGTAATCACACACTGTTGGAGCACTATCTTAGTGTCCATCCCCCCTATGTCCATTCTATCCATAACTATCCGATTTCGTAGTTACGGTAAGGCCGCAGAAGCGCGGCTGATGCCTTAGGCAGCGTTTCCACGCTATCCAAGGGGTTATTAAACAGAGAGGATGCGATTAGAAGGATAGCGTTCATGAGATCATCAGGAACCTGCTCCATTCCCGAAGTCCATGCAACCTCAACCTCGTTACCTGCCACAGACTGGTCGAAGAGAATAGACGAAGTTGCGTGTTGCGTTGTCCATCCTTCTGTGATTGGTGCCCCGTCCACCGCCACAGATTCCACCGCAATAAGCGGGGAGTCTAGGCGGATTTCGGGCGAAAAAGGGATTGTGTCAACGAAGTCGGAGCGGAAAATGACGCGTCCAATCTGATGCTCAGCCGAATAAACAGCCGCACGCAATTTCTGCTGTAGCTCTTCATCCAGGTCGTCCGCGGTCAGCCTTAGGTGGCTCTTCAGTCTATTAAGGCCTTCCGTTAGAATGTCTTTGTCAAATTCCCGCTTCATAAATTCCGTGTTTAGTCGGTTGTGATGTCAGTAATGGCAGCAAAGCTCTTAGGTTCAACAACCTTGACATCGTTCCATGCGTTCAGGGTGATATAGACCTCACCGGTGCGTGCTCCTGTATATGGGTCAACCACGATGTCTATACCGCCCCACTGGCCAATATAGAGATCTTGGAAGTTTCCGAAGATGAGAGCCGAGCACTTGTCCGCGGCTGTTCCCTTGGTCAATCCTGACGGAACGAGATTTGACCACGCGAACGGATATCCGTTCAGCACGTTCGGGGCCTCGTTAGAGAGCAGGAAGCGTGCGGTTCCGGTTGCCATCTCGGTAACCTTTAGGGCTCCGTTCACTTTCGCATTGGAAAGATACGCAAGCTTACCTCTATTGGCGTTCTCGGAGTTCACCTTGGTTTCAAGAGCTACGATAGACTTCCATGTGATGGCCCCACCGTTGGTGCCCATGGCCACGCTTCCGATTCCAGAAGTGTTCAAGATGCCCGTAGGCTCTCCATCGGAGCCAGAGCCTGTGATTGCGGCCTTTTCAAGCAGGTCTGCGTGCGCGCTAGTGATCTTATTGAGAAGGTCGGCCTCGACATCGAACGAGGTTTGACGGAGCAAATCCTTAGTTGCGGCCACTGTCACAGCTGATCTATGCGGGGTCATGGATAGCTTGGTATAGCTAGCCTTCTTGAGTTCATCCTTGTCGGCTTCGCCTTCCCAAGCGGCCTGAATGGCAGAAGAGCTGATTGCCGTGAATGTGCCTACGAGGTCGGTCAGCACTGTCGCGCCCAATCCGGCCACAACCAGTTTTTCTCTGAGGATGTCAAGGTAGCGTCTTTCGCCTTCCTCAATGAGGTTGCCACCGTCTGCGGCAGTAGTGTAGTTCTGGCCACTGGCAGCACGGAGATAAGCGGACGGGATGACATGACCGCGCTTCTCCAGGCCAAGGCGCTCATACTCCTTCGCTCCCATCTCATCAACCTCTTTTTCAAGGCCGGAAAGGTCTCGATTAATGATGCCATTGATGTAGCGTACCAACGAGAACGGCCTTCCCGCCACCCTCTGCTTTCTGTCAAGCTCCCTATCGGCAGCCTGCTGAGCGGCTGCCTCAACGGCCTCCGCCTGTTCCAGTTCGCGCATCAAAGCCTTGAGCTCTTCGATCCCCTTTTTAAGAGTCTCAGCATTCTCAGGGCTTGCTTTGATGCCCTTGACCTCCTCGGCCTTGGCCGCGAGATCCCTTCTGATTTCTGCGATTTTTCTCATGATGTTTAATGTATTAAAGCAGAGCTGCCTCCGCTATAGTTATTTGTCTGGTCTTTTCAAGTTCAAGAGCCGCGGATTCATCGATGCCGCGTTCCGGCCCGCTCTCCTTTCTGAGTTCTGCAAGCTCCTCCTCTTGCGCCTCGATGGACTTTTTCAAAGCGTTCGGATTTGAAGGAAGGTTGACCACTGACACCTCCAGCAGCTCTTGCCCAGCGTAATAATATGTTGGGTTCTGTCCATCAAGGGCCTCTTCGCCTTTGCCCCACGAGCCTTTGCCTATAGGGAGGAATCCCACCGACACTGCTTTCAAACTTCCAAATAGTATCTTGTTATAGATTTTGTCTGCCAGTTCGTTGATTTCCTTCGGTTCAAAATCTACGTCTACGTATAATTTTCCATCTTTGGTGTAAGCTTTGCCCTTGCCGATGACGTTATCAGGATTCTCAGTGTCGTCCCATCCGCCATAAACCTTGTGCTGATAGCCTATAATGCCGTTCTTGTTGAACCTATCCAGCGACCAATTCTCCTGATTCAAGACGGTTCCGGCAGAATCCCTCGTTGAATCAGACGCCATGAAAGTGATGCGCCTAGACTCCTTGCTTTTGGCGTCCAGCATAGCACCGCCTTCCATTGTTCTAAAAAGTATCTTATCCATCGTTATCGTTATTAATTTCCTTACCAACGACCCCGGAATTAAGCGGGTACAGCATATCATCAAGTCCGTCCTTGTGCTGCAATCCTTCCAACTCCCTAACCTCGTTTCTTGACATATAGCCGTCAAGTATAGCGTTATGGTAGTAGTTAGACCGTGCTGCGGTGTCGCCTCTCAAAAGGCCTCCGAGCTCGAACTCTACATCATATTTTCCAACCTCATCCTCAAAGAATAGCTTTGTCCTGAGCTCAACTTCAAGCCTTTTGATAATTGGCCTTAAGGTGTATTCCACAAATTGGATTGTCTGATGCTCTATGTTGCTGAATGTGGCATGTGACAGTTCCGCGATCATGTGTGGCGGCACATTGAGGATTCTTGCAACATCCTGAATAGACAGCGTCTCGCTTTGAATCAACTGAGCAGCTACCGGGTTAACGGACAACTGCTTGTATTTAATACCATATTCCAAAAGCGGAGTACCGAAATTTCCCTCAGACGCGGCCTTGAAGTGCTCCATGAATTTGTTGTAAGCATCGTCACCAAGATTGCCATCTGTTTCCATGACGGCTCTGATGTTGCCCTTTCGCGTGTAGAACTCACTGCCAAACTTTTCGGTAGCAAGATTCTTCCCTAAGGCTATAGCGTTGTAGATAACCGGATTCACACCAACGAGACCGTCCAAGGTCAGCAGCATAAAATGGAGTATATCGTCACCGCTGTACAGTCCATTGAGCCAAGACAGTCCCGAATCGGGGATAATAACCCGATACCACCTTCTCCCGTTAGAGATCGTTGAGCTGATATTTGATGGGTGCACCTGGTGTAACGATACGGGCTTGCCATCTGCTCCGCGTTTGATTATCGCATAAGCGTTTCCCCAGCCTTCGAGCCAAGTTGTAAGGCAGTTCCAGAAGTCAAAAGAGTTCGTGTAATCATTAGGCCTTACGGCTACTAGCCTGTAAGCCGGGTGATCGGAGGCTGCGACAAGGCCTTTATCTGTCCTTTGTCTCACAGTTCGCGGCAAAGACGCGATATTCTCTGAAATTAGCCTTATTCCTGCATAGAACGCAGTGATTTTCATCGCGGTGGAATTACATACCGGCAGGCCGTAATCCACAGGCGGGGGAGTGACCACGCTCCCGGTCGGAGCGACCGTGACCGCGCGCTTTCTTGCGAAGTTCCCTATTATGCTGCTAAATATCGACATCGCCCGCAAGATAGTAAGCGAGCTGAAATAAATTGTGGAAATTTTTACCAAAGTAAGGGGTCACTTCTTAAATTCTTTAGAGTGCCTAAACGTATCATAAGAAGCGAACCGTGGTTCACCAAACTCTGACATAAATAATCCGTTGAGATAATCGTAGACCTCGCGTCTTGAAGTAGTCTGTTTTGCAGCTCTACGATGTCGTAATTCTGCCCAGAACTCCTTAGCGAATCCATCTTTCGTGACCATTCGCCACACTCTTTCGTCGATCTCTTTCATATTACCCTTAAATCATGATTCGAATATATAATCTTGCTTTCTTGTCCTGCTGTTTCGTTCAGCCATCCTCCTATCGCGTCAACAGACGCCACGACTCCGTCTATTTTATTCCGCGACCTTGCTTTGTCAAGCTTGATATTTGCGTTAGGGTCTCTATATACAACAACGTTGCGGAACATCCACCGAATGACGGGATTCCCCAGAAAATCCAGCTCATGCCGGAGTACCGCGGCCTCCAACCACTTCGTGGGGACTGACATGTAACGAATACTTTGCTGATATTCCATGAGCCGGTCGCAGTATCGCCCGAACTTAGGCAGAATGTTCCATATCGCCCATGGGTCATAAGCTATCTTCTTGACATCATATAAATCCATGAATGAGATTAGTGTTTGAATGTACCAGTCTTCATCCAATGTTTTACCTGGTGTCACCACGAGCCAGCCCTGCTCTCTCCATTGCCTGTAATCCACGCGGTCGGACATTTCAGCCACTTTGCTTTCAGGTACACAGAAAAGATAACGAAAAGCCTTGAATTTAGGGAACCACAGCGCGGCAGCCGTGATATCGTTCTTTGAAGCCAAGTCAAGACCGACATAACATTCTTGTCCAAGCAATGCGGACGGGTCAAGTCCTTTGCTGTTGGCCGCCACGTCGTCATCGGTTATCCACACCTCCGGAGCGTCAACCCACATGTTTAGGTTTTTGGTACAGAATGCCGCAAGCGTGCTTCCGCCCTTCTTCTTCGCCTCTTGAAACTCGTTCTCCATGTACTCGGGATAAAGCGACACCCCGTAATTTGGGTTAACCTTACGCCAAACCTCCGGGTCGTCCCATCGGTCGCCATCATCGGGCTCAAAGAGCATTATGAAGTGATTATCCTTCTCCTGGATGCCGTTCATTACGTCTCTCAGGAACTCCAAATCGCGGAAATATGGATAACTGGTGTCTACGCCAGCCGTGGAGATTGAGAAAACGAGCGGCTGCCTTCTTGAACCTATACCGGTCTTGATGACATCATAGATCTCGTTGGTCTTCCATGCGTGCCGCTCATCGCATATTGCCGCCTGCGGGTTTAGTCCGTCTTTGTTCTTCGTATCTTTGGTCAATGGGCGAAACGCGGATGCGGTGTCTATTCTGGTGATACTTCCCCTGTAAATGTCGGCAATCTCAGAGATGCCGCTGTTCCTCAGTAGTTCCTTAGCGGTGTCGAAGCAGATTTTAGCCTGTTCTTTATCCACCGCTGCGGCATATACCTCGGCAGCCGGCTCCCCGTCAAAGAGAAGCATGTACAGGGCGATGATGGCCGCGAATGTCGTCTTGCCGTTCTTTCTTGGCACATAGACATCGGCATACTGGTACCGCCTCCGTTTTGTGGCCGCGCGGTACCAGCCGAACACGTTGGCCGCCACGAAGAGCTGCCAGTCCTCCAGCTTTATGCGTTTTCCCGCGAACTCGCCCTTGAAATGCTTGAGGGTTTGGGCGAACCTCACAAAACGCAGGAATTTGGCCGAATCGAAATACAGGTCCTGCCTCTCCTTGTCGTGTTCGTACCTCTCGCAGGCTAGCCGCACCATCCGGCAAGAGGTGGCCGCGCCTGATGTGATGTCCGAGGCGTATTTATCAACCCGTGCGAGATACGCGTCACTGCTCATCCGGTCCCTCTCCATCCATTATCAGGTTAATGATCCTGGCCGCGGGGTCTTCACCCTCGACTTTGGCCTTAATCCGCTGCCTGTCAACAGGCGAAAGCCCGAAGTTGGAGCCGATTTTCGCTATATGGTTGAAGGATCTGTCCATCTGCTTGATGGAAGGATTCTCGACCGTTCCGATGACTTGCCCTTCTTCGTTGCGCTTAAGAGTGTACATCCCATTCTTTTCAACGTCAGCAGCGGCAATCAGGTACATGTCAAACTCCTTAGCAAACATCACCAGTTCCGGCAAGTATGCCTGTTCGATGATGCCCAATGGTATAAGCTGACGGCAAACTGACAGGTAAATCTCCCTTTGCCTTTCGTTCAGAAGTTTATAAGACAGCGTTCTGCACGCGTCCTGGACCCTCTTGACCTTCCGTCCTTCTAAATTCCCGTCATTTTTGCGCCTGCACGCCCGATAAGTGCCCTTTAACTTAGCGAGTTGCGCGGGCTGTTTTTTACGTCCGCTTCCTGTTCCTCCCATATCTATTTGAGTTTTTGCACATTACGATTCATTGGGCGATTTTCTGGCCTCGCGTCTTCGAAAGTGGGGGCGTGGTCTTGGGAAGAATCGGCAGAGAGATTTGAAGCCCCCTCCCCCTTACGAGACGAGACGGACCGCGAACCAGACGCGTCCGCGACCGCCTTGCCCCGTCCGACAGCGTGCGCTCTACGCCATTCATTTATAATCACTTTATCCCTGTTACCTTTAGCGATGTTGCAATCAGAGCAAAGGCTTTGGAGGTTTGATAAATCAAAGAAGTCCTTACATACGGGGTAAGGTATGATATGGTCAACGACCTCAGCCGCCTTCAATCTCCCGTGCCTTGCGCATTCCGCGCAAAGAGGGTGTGACTGCCTGAACGCCCGGCTTAGTCGTGTCCACCTAAACGTGTGGTATAAGTCTGATGACCTTTCGCGTTGATAGTCACCTTGTTCATTATCTTTTTTTCTTTGAGAATCCCATGCTAGTACTGTCATCTGTCCTCCTTGTTAAAAGTTATGATCTTATCAAAGTAATCCTTGTAAAACTCGTACAGCCCGCGGTCTATCGCGAGACTGGCCTGCTCCGTTCTAGGATTTGTATCAAAGTTCGCTGACGTCTGTAAACCGAAAGCAAACTTATCACCTACACCAGTAATAATCTTAGAGCGATTCCTGAATATAGCGATACGTCCGCGGTCGGGGTTTGCGGCATACCATTCATGCAGCTGATTCCACACTGCCCCGTAGCTCCCTTTAAATATCTCTCCGACATACAAATCCAGCCTACCAATAACGCGCTCTTCTAACCAAGTGATGATTTGAAAGGCATCACCTGCCGACATACACCAAGTACTTAAGATACAATGTGATAACTTTTGACACCTCAACACGGCCTTTAGGTAAGACATTCCATCAATGTCCCCAGCTGTCAGGAAGTTGTAACAGTGCCCAGCCTTGAAGTCGAAAGACCCGAACAGGTCCATAAGTTTAACTTCTGAGTAAGCACGCCTGTACAAGTATTCGGGTGTAAACTCATACATGGCAGCACGCTCTCTTCTCTTTGGCTGTTCATTCTCAACCTTAGGGTGTTCAACCTTTCGGGCACTCCAATCGTTCTCGTGGGAGAACAAACTGACATCTTTAACCTCATCGCTCATCACACCAACAGTTTAGTTATTCCCATCCAATCATCGGTAAACATTTCAGGGTGCTCCGGTGCTAGAGGTCGCGGCTCCTTGATATGCTCACTAATCCTACAATCAAGAGCTCTTTCCCTTCGTTTCAGAGGATAGCGTATAAGGTCGTTCTTACTACATCTCCTTTCCGCGCCATCTTCCGCCCGCCATAGGTAAATCTTCCTTTGGCCGCCTTTTGTTTGGCGAATAGTAAGTAATTCTATAGCGGTAAATCCCGCTATTGTCTCCCCAACGTAATTAACGCCATGAGGGCCTCGCGGTCCTGCTCTTTTCCCTCCGTACTTTTTGTGGTAATTATTGATCGCCCTTGCGCTGGAGCAATCCTTGCATTCTTGATTATACCCATCGAGGACCTTAGCGTTTTTATAGAATCTCTCAAATGGGAGCATCTTCCCGCAATGGCAGCATAGCCGCAAAGAATCTAGACCGTTTCCTCCACCCACGAAACCATTGCAACGATTACTCTTACTTACTAGCTTATAGCCTGCTTTACAAACACCGAAGCCATCTATATTTGTCAAGTTTTGACAAATCCGGCAACAACTTTTCATGCTTACGCCCTCCCGAATACCAGCATGGCCGCGTCTCTTGAGTGCTCCGATGACCTCAACGTGCAGCCCGTAATTGATTCAAACGTACCAGCCGACCACTTTGTTATTCCCTTGCATGGCGCAACCATCTGAAAGGGTATTTTCATTCTTGTCAAGAAGTCCTCCCAGATCTTGGCATCACGCTTTATTGATCCGGCACCTAGTCTACGAGACATCTCTTTTCTGATGTCATGCGTGTTTGGCACCCATTTCCGCTGCCTTGCATCCTCAACAATAACCGTGATGTCTTGATATTCCGCCACTAAGCCAAGGACGCGGAATATAGCCTCGTCTATTGTTACCGTGTCCATCATGATTAATTCTCGCTTCTTAGCGTCCCATGCGGCTATTCCTGTGTGCACGCCCGTATCAATTCCAACCCAAACCATGACTACCAGTTTTCATCTGTGTTTTGTTGCTGTTGTTTCTTTTTTGGGTTCGCCTGCCAAGGCTGGAGTTGCCCGATAAAAGGCAGGTTGTAAACCTGCGTTTCGCTCATCCGTTCAAAGTACTCCTTCGATACCTGCGGCTTAATGTAGTGACTAGAATTGAAGTTTTGATTCGTGCCCTCGTAAGCAGTAGCCAGCAGCTGGACGTGAGCTAGGGGCTTTGATGTCATCCCTCCGAGCTCATGATCAAATTTCTTGTACTCATCAATGACTGTCCCGCGCTCGTTGTCAATCGGGATAACGATACACTTGCGCGTTGTCATCTCGCCTTTGATGTCCATGATCTTTGCTCCTGGAATCTTATCCAGCTCAATTTTGATGTTAAAATTTCCCATATTCTACCTTTTGACAATAATTTCAAATAAAAATCGGTCTCCGCCCATAGGGACGATTCGACCAAAAGAAAATTATTCCCCGTCCTCCTTCTCCTTGAACGCCTCACCCGGCTCGATGTAGAGCTTGCTCTCGACATATTGCAGCCGCTTTTTGAGCTTGCCGATCAGTATCGCCCTCTGCTGGAGTGCCAGCCTGTCTTCCGAGAGGCGGTCGTCCGTGTCCCTGCAAAGCCACTCTATGCGGCCCCACATCTTCGACAGTTCCTCCTCAACCTTGCGTTTCCGCTCGCAGTAATCAAGAAGCATCTGTATTATGCCCACTGCCGCAAGCGGTATAAGGCAAATAACCGCAACCGCGGTAATATCTCCTATGTTCATATTATCAATCTTGTTTTCAATTCATCATATCCTAATCCATTTCATTGTTCTCGCCCAATCTCCTGACGGCCTCCCTCTCGGCATCGCTCAGCTCCCAGACTATAACCCTCTCCGCAGCCTTCCTCTCCGCAGCCTTCCTCTCCGTAGCCTTCCTCTCCGTAGCCTTCCTCTCCGTAGCCTTCCTCTCCGTTATCAGGAAGCCGTGCCCGAAGATGGTCTTGCCGCAGGCCTTCTGAGAGGCCAGGGCCGAGATACGCACGGCCTCCGACCGCCTTATCTCAAAGTCAATCCCGTGCGTGGAGAGGTAGCCCAGCATCGATGACGTGAGCACCTGCGGGGGATAGTTGTACTTCGGCAGCGATGCCGACCCATTCTTGCCCGCCTTGAGCTCCTGAGCCTCCTTCACCCTCAGCCTCAGGTCGGGCGCGGACATCGCCAGCAGGTCTCCGAAGAGGTTCGACACGAAGCCCGTGTTCACCTTCGCCCCGTTGGCGTACTCGACCGCGCAGGAGCAAGGAATCGAGGTGACGGAAGAAGAAGAAGAAGAAGAAAAGATCGTGAGTTGCGGGGCGAACAGGAAGAAGCGGATGTTTCGCTCGATGTAGAACCTTATGATTCCCGCCAGGATGGAGAACGGCGGGTTGTCAACCACCACGTCATCCTCCCCGTAGTCATAGGCCTGGTAGTCACCGCCCGGCCAGAAGGGGCGGACAATGTTACGGCCTTCCAAGTCCACCTTCTCCCCCAGCCATCCAAGGACTGCCTCGTACACCTCAACGGGGGTGTAGCAGTCGTCCGTGGTGAGTTTCGGTTTAAACTTCTCCGTGAACGTGTTGTAGTCGTCTTTGCCGCCCTTCCCCTGAATGAACTTCGCTTTCTCTCTGACCTCCTCGCTGAAGAGGTCAAGCTGCTTTACAACATCGGCCATATACTACCTCCTTGTCACAAACAGACCCTTTGCCCCAGCCTGGCCGAACATCCAGTCATCGCCCACAGACGCGGCAAGCTCGACAAATCCCGGATATTCCACGGCCTTCTCCGCCATGGGTTTCCTTCCGGCCGACGGCACGGGCTTGGCGCAGCCGCAGCTCTTGGTCTGCCCAGCCCTCAAACTCTGGGCGTAAACCACCCTCTCCGTCCCGCATTCGCAGCGGCAAAGGCACGCTGTCCTTTTGCGCCCGTCAGTGGCTTCCTTCTTGGTCATCCTCAGCACCGTCCACTTCCCGAACCTCTGCCCGGTCATGTCACCGAATCCCTTTCTTTCCATTTTCCTACTGCATTTTTGAAAAACCTTGTCAGGGCCTCCGCGTCGAACCCCGGCACGGCCTTGAAGTTTCGCTTTCATCTCTCATTCTGTTATAGTTTATTCATGATTATTCCTCGCGCAAATCACATTCAACATCAACGTCACCGACATCATGGTATATGATACCTTTCATATGCTGGCAATCAATGCAGTTTCCAGGGCATTCGCGCGGGACATCATACGGAGTAATCTCCGCTATTTGCTTCCATTCCATAACTCTAAACTTTAATGTTTTTCGCCAAATTATTCAGTCCTACCAAGCGCATGGCGTGCTGCAACTCGTGGACGTATGATAGTGCCAGATCGTAGATGTGGCACATATAGAAAGGATGCCCCGATATGGTGCCCTCCTGCAATCATACTCGCCTACAATTCAAGCCTGTACTCTTTCGCCACCATTCTGATTACATCACCGCCATAGTCGTCCTTGGTCTTGTCAAAGAAAGTCCGCAGCGTGATGCTGTCAGTGGGCTTGTATCCGCGCTCATCGCACCAGTTGCGTCTCCCGAACTCGCAGGATCCGGTCAGTGTGTGGTGCCACTCGAACAAATCTGAATATTCATCATCCAAGGACGGATGCGTCTTCACAAACTTCGCAATCCTTTCTTCGAGCGGTCGATTTTCGTACCACTTGGCATACACGGCCTTGACGGCTTCACGCAGCGTGTCACCGTGGGCAAAGAAATTGCCGTGCTTGGCTATCCAGCAGTCCTTTATCGTCAGGTCTTTGCCAAGTATCGCTCCTTTCGCTGCATTGCCGCGTATGGCATAGATAAGTGTCAGCACACTGTCGATATTATAGACCTTATGACCGTCAAATTCCTTGATGTCAGAGCCATCGCCAGAGCCAGAGCCATAGCCAGAGCCATAGCCAGAGCCAGAGCCATAGCCAGAGCCAGAGCCAGAGCCAGAGCCAGAGC
>ERZ808258.146-NODE-146-length-35653-cov-5.151357_pt1 | contig 35653 bp, 66 predicted proteins | sample MGYA00521280_ERZ808258 | MGnify/ENA primary metagenome ERZ808258 (study PRJEB31516, sample SAMN03275585) | gut metagenome | biome: mammalia-associated habitat; material: feces | host: Papio cynocephalus | place: Kenya | collected 2012-07-19 ...
CCATCACCTAACTGGCAGGTGAGCTAATGAAAATCTGAACTCAAACATTAGCTAAAAATTCTTTTTAATAATAAATCTTTATATCGTCAAAGAACTTTGCTGACTTTAAGAGTGTCTTTAAATTACATATTTATTATAACATAAATTTTAAGTTTTTCAAATCTTTTTGTTAAGATTTTTTATTTCTTAAAATTTACCATTATAATTATAACAAAATTTCTTTTTAAAATCAATAAGGAATTTTTTATGCGACATACTCCTTCAACTTATTTGCGCGAATAGGATTACGCAGCTTCTTCATTGCGGCAGCTTCAATCTGACGCACTCGCTCACGAGTAACACCAACTTCCTTGCCAACCTCTTCCAGAGTAAAAGAGCGCGAATAACCTACACCAAACCGCATCATAATAACGGTTCTCTCGCGCGCGCTGAGGGTATCCAAAACCGCATTCAGGGTATTTACCATATCCTCTTGTTCATAAGAATCCTGAGGATTTACATTACTGGTATCCTCAACCAAAGAACCAACAGTAGCATCGCCATCTTCACCAACAGGAGTATCAAGAGAAGAAGCATCCACAAAATGGCTCTGAATCTCCAGAGCGTCTTCCACAGAAACATTCATCTCTTTTGCAATCTCCTCGATAGTAGGCTCAACACCATTCTTCTGTGCCAAATCCTTCTGAGCCTTTTGATACTTACTCATATTCTCAATCATATGAACAGGTACGCGAATCATACGGCTCTGATTTGCAACAGCACGAGTAATTGCCTGCTTAATCCAATACATCGCATAAGTAGAAAACTTAAAGCCAAGAGAAGGATTAAACTTATCTGCCGCGGTCATAAGACCAATATTACCTTCCTGAATTAAATCCAAAAAAGTCATACCATGACCCATATTCTTCTTTGCCTGAGAGATAACCAAACGCAAATTTGCTTTTACCAGCTTATCTTTTGCATCCTTATCACCCTTTGCTGCGGCTTCGGTGAGATTCTTCTCTTCTTCTGCGGTCAGCATCTTCGTCTGACCCATTTCCCGCAGATACATCTTAACTGCGGAATCACAAACCATCTCAGTCTGAGGAACTTCCATTTCATCCTCAGAATCCAGAACGTCAATATTCAGAATATCATTAAACTCTGCCATATTTTTAGCCCCCATAAAATGATTTATTTTTTATTTTTCCCTTACTGTATATATATTATAACATTTTTTTAATAAAAAATCAATAAGGAATTTATTAATTTACAACATATACCCTATGAGTGCCATAGCCATCCCATTTAAGCGCATTAACATGAGTGTCAACCGCCACATCAAGTTTGTGTTTCTTGATTGCGCTTCCTGTATCTTGAACAACCCTAATGCCAACACCCTCAATATAAAGAACAGTACCATAAGGAAAGACACTCGTATCTGCGGCGACAGTGACCCCAGGAGTCGCCTTAGCTCCAGAAGAAGTGATGCCTTTACCTTCCCCGCAAATGTGCTTGTATTTTTCTACACAGTATGCTGTTGTTTTAAAATCCCCTACATAAGTTAATTTCAGTCCTTCTCTAATTTCAATATCTGCGGACTGTGCAGTATCTAATTCACTTTGAGCTTCATTTAATTCTGCTTGCAGATTTGCAATAATATCTTCATAACTTCCGATTGTCTCTTGCATTTCTTCAATAGTAGAAATATAATTTTGCTGTTCAATAGTTAATTCATTAATTTGATTTGAACGTGAGACAAGAGCAGAAGCATTAAGAGCAACAATGCCACTCATAAAAAATGCGGCTGCTGCAATTTTAATATTTTTCTTAATTCTCAATGTTATTCTCCTTTTGTTTCTAACGTGTAGTTAATAATAAAAAATTAGACAGCTCATTTTATTGAAACTGTCCAATTTCCGCGAGAAATATTTTATTATCGCTACTGGCGGTTGCGCATAGACTCGAACTATGAACCTCGTCCTTGGAATGGAAAGTATATTGCAGTTATTGTTTAACACTAAACAAATTTTTACACACTCTACCTGTTGAGCTACACAACCATATGGTGCTGCGAGCAGGACTCGAACCCGCGCCACTGTCTTATCTGGACCAAGGGGTATAAACCCAGTGCTTTAGCCGCTAAGCTACCGCAGCATAAATAGATGTATCTTTTAAATACATCTATATTATAACATAAATTTATTTTATTGGCAAATTTCTTTTACTTCAATAGGAGTTCCAAACTCATCATAAACCACATTCCAATCACAATCAAGGTTTTGGTTTACAATAACCTTATGAAGAATTTCTTCTTTATCTTCTTTAGTTATAGGCTTTTCAGGGTATGCCCATTCCAAAATAGTCTGATAACAATAGCTGTTAGGAGTATATTTTGGGTTCAGAAAATAATCCCAATCTTCTCCGTTAATCCATTTTGAAAGTGCGGCTGCCACACCTGCAGAACGCGACTGACCTGCTTCACAATGCACGATAAAGAAATCAACTTTATCCAACTTACCCTCAACAAAAGCAATAATGGCTTGAGCCTGAAAATCAGTCATTGCAACGCCATAGGACTCACCAATGTAAACATCGTCAAAAGCAAGGTTAAGACAAGCAATCATTCCGCAATCAGGAACTGCGATTTTCTGCAGAAAAGCTCGGTCTCCCCGTACATTTGAAATAGAGATAACCGCGTATTTTTCATCATGCTTTTGAGAAACATACTGCTCAGCAAGATGACGACTCATAACTCGAAATTCCATTATTGATTCTCCTACTAATTAAAGACCAAGCATTGCCATCAGTTCTTTGACTTTTGCCTTTTCATCTGTGGAAGGCTCGGTTTTCTGGTCTGTAAAATTCAGCACATTTGCGGAAGTCGCAGGTGCATCGCTCGACATACCTAGGGTTGCCGCATGGTCAATATTAACCTTTGCCGCAGTCAAAGTAACTTTAATCTGAACCTCTTCGCCATTCTCCATCATAGGGATGCGAATTTCCTTGTCATTCATAAAGCTACCATTAAAAGTTTCCAGAATTTTCTTAGTGATGTCTGCTTTTGCTTGAATACCTTTTACTGCCATTTATTTTTCCTCTTTTCTTTTTCAGTATATATATTATATCATTTTTTTAAGAAAAAATAAATAGTTAATTTTTTTCTTTAGCCATTTTTTGGGATACATTAGAAATAACAAAGCACATGCGGCAATGTCCTCTTTTAGCGCAGACTTTATTACAAGTTAAACGTGAATTACCAAATTCTGGCATTACATAGCGGCTATCAATATCATTTTGTAATCCTAAGATGCATTCTTTTAGAGGTCCAAACCACTTTTTATCAATAGTATAAACTTTATAGAATACATCCATACTATTGCGAGAATCTGCAGCAATCTCAAATACATCAATTAATCCGTCATAAAGCTCAGTATCTTCAGGTCTAATATAGAATTGAGTTAAAGTTTCGCCATAAGGGAATGATGATTGACAAATATTAGGTAGCACTCGCACTTGGACTCCAGATTCATGGACTTTTTTAGCTACATCCCGCACACAAAAGCCCAAATCCCCTGAAATATAGACATCTGTTGGTTTATAAGAAAGAAAACCATTTAATAAATCCCAATCTCCGGCAAAATTTGCAAAGAAAAATCTTAAATCTGTACTTTTTACCATTTCTAATACTTGCGTATTGTTAAAATCAAATCTGAGCTTGAAATTATAATATTTTTTTGCAAGAGCAGAAAGTAAATTTATATCTGTTTGCGCGGTTTCCGCAGGTAGATCGATGATAATAATCTAATGCTTATGCGCTTCTAAGAAATCAGGTAAAGTAGTATCATGGCTATTGTAAGTAATAGCTAATTCTTCGCATTGATTTTGATACTTAGAATCAATGTAATATCTTAAGCAATATCTCATATTTTTCTCCTTATACCAAAAAAGGGATAGTTCATCACTATCCCTTTGAGTAATTAGTTATATATTTTTACTCAGCCAGCTTATAGACAGTTGCTTTCTTACCATCGGCAGTCTTAGTGACTTCCTTAGTTGCAGTGCCCAGATTAATCAGCTGTGCCAGACGAGCAGTAACCTTAGCACGAGTCAGCTCCTCATCGCCAACTTCATCCAGAATAGTAGCAATATCCTTAGGCTCAGAGGTCAGGCAAGCAGCAATCTTCTCACGCAGCTCATCGCCCTCAACCTTCTTTTCAGCAGCCTTTTCCTTAGCCTTAGCAGCCTTAGCATCCAGCTGTGCGATATTGGTATCAATGAAAGCCAACAGATTGTCCTTATCCACGGTATCAGTTGCAGCAACGATATCCTTCAGCATCTCAAAATAAGCCTTCTTAGTAATCTTCTCAGTAGCCATAATAAAAAATCTCCTTTTATCTCTTTTTAATTTATCTATTTGTCATTTCTGACATTATCATTATACCAAAAAATTTTTGAAATATCAATTATTTTTTGGATTTTCTACATAGTAAAGTCGGTAATCGCCAAGACAGAACTCAATAGCATCTTCAATCAGCTCCATCCGCTTGGCTTCATTAACAAAAGTATCTGAAATCAATTCCAAATTATAATATTTGCGGGGAATGTCAGTATTAAGTCCCATAAAGATAGGGATATAAGTCCAAATATCATTTTCTATTGTACGACAGAAAATAATAATATTCTCTTCACCGACATAAGGAATTAGAGCTTCTTTGATAGTCATATATTACTCCCAATCATCATATCGACGCTCATCGCGGCGACGCTGTGCTTCCTTCTTCTCTCGCTTCAAATTCTTTTTTGCGAGTTCAGCACCCTGCAAAGGAAGGTAGAGACCACAATGCTGACACTCCTTATAGAATGTACCTGCACGTCCTCGTGCACAATTACCTTCGCACTTATAAAACATACACGCAACAAAACGGTCTTTTGCCATAATTTTCCAATTCTCCTTTAAGAATTATAGTCAGTAAAATCAATGATGCAGGGAGTTCCATCCAGCCTATACCCAAAATTTTCATTGTGCATATCCTGAAGCGGGGAATCATCCTTTTGAATATACTCTTCCAAAGCTCGAAGGGCATCTTCGCCATAACAATCAAGAGCTAAAGCCCACCAGTCAGTATCATAAATATAGTCAAAAAGACTTAATTCACTGCGGTTTTCCATATTTTTAATATGGTCTTTAGACTCTTGACTAGCTTTCTTACTACTAGAGCCATGACTACGAGGATATGCCTTCTCCTGAATAAAAATGCGGGAACCATCCTTAGTAGTGCCAGCAAACTCAGTCTCTGCGAAGAACATACCTACGCCAGCCGCCTTCAAATCCTGATATTTTTCATACTCAGCAAGGCAGTAATCAGAGCTATCACTACCGCCAGAGCCACAAAACTGTTCAAAAGTATAACTATCTTCATCCTCATCTTCCAGTTTATTATCATCATACTGTTGATAATAAACGCCAGAAAAAGAAACCTTAAAGACGAAATCGCAATATTCAGGAATAATTACGAGTTTAGTTACTCCAGATGCAAGATAGTAACTATCATCAGGTAACACGCCCTTCATATCTGCGTCGACCGCATCAAAAACACCATAAAGGTCATCACCATCTTCATCAATTCCAAAATCTGCAGGAATAAGAAGAGAGTTGCAAACATCAGAAATAAGAGCTTTATCAAGAGTCATATACACACTTCCTTTTCTTTATATAAATATTATAACATATTTTATATAAAAAATCAATAGGTAAGATTCTATTTTAAGATAAGTATGTTAGAGGAATGCGGGAATCATCTTTGTAAATGCGATATACATAAGAATTAAAGAGTTTATAATCCATAATGCTTTTGATATATTATCAACTTCATTAGGAATACTAAATAAATTCATACCTATAACCGCAAAACATAATAAAACAAACAAGGTTGTCATATAATCACCTCAATATATATGAAAAATATATAAGGTGAATTATTTAATTATGCTTCAATAGAATACCATTCAGTATCGCCCCAAGGCAAGGAAAGACTCATACAAACTGCGCCTTTAGCCATCATATCTACTAGAGCATCTTTTGCGGCTTCCCATGCCTCTTGATAAGTGTCGAAATTAAGTTTAGAAGTATAAGGTTCATAAATAATTAATGCTTCGTCATGCTTATTCCAAAACATAATAGTATACATTCCCAATTCCCCTCAACCGCCTGCATCATAGTGTATTCGTCAATAGGAAAAGAATCATAATAATCTTCAACTGCGGGATAATCTACATCAGGAATAGGAATATAGTTATTATCAATCATAGATTTATATTCTCCTTTTATCTATTGTTCATTTTTCTATAATAATTATACTATAATTTTTGCATTTTGTCAAGCGGGAATCTTTGGTATGAGGCGCTTTCCACCTAAGGCAGCCCGCAAAAATTTATGATATAATATAGTAAATAAAAATACATATTATAATAAAGGATGGATAATATGGAATAGGAATTATTGACTATTGTAGTATTAATTTGTGTGAATTTATTCATGGTTATGTTCGGCTTCGCCGAAATAACCATGAAACTAAATGATGTAAGATTAGATATTATTGATTGTATCAATAGAAAGGTGAAAGATATGGAGTGCGTTGTTTGCGGGAATCAATTGTGTAAGTATCAGAGTGAAGGTAAATGTAGTAGAATGGCTGTAACTCTTGATAGTGATGGTAAGTGCGTGCGGTTTGTACCAAAGCCTGAATTTGAACATTTCTTTGCGGGTCAGGGACAAGTTGTGTAGGATCCCGTCCAGAAGATTGCTAAGGTGGTTCCCCGCAATTTTGTAGGCTATGTGGATACTTTTGTTGAAAAAGATGATGAATGAATAGAAATTGAGTAAAAATAGACTAAAATTCAGTCTAAATTTGACTTTTGGACAGATTCGGAAAAAGGATTTTAATAAAGATTCATATATTCTTGAAAGTAAAATTCCCAGATAAAGAATAAGGGAATTTAATAAAGGAGAAAATATATGACAGCACAAGAATTATGTTAGAAGTATGGTATTTCAGAAAATTATTTAGCTAGAAATTTTCCTACGGTACAAAAATCTATTATTAAAAAACATCAGATAAAAATAGAAAAAGAAGGGAGAGGATAGGCGGCTATATACCTAGAGACCCCGCTTGTCAATGATAGAGCTATGAGTATGTATGAAGAAACTAAAGATAATTTTGCATTAGATTCAGCTAGTTTTGCATTGACTAGTGCGGATTTTTGTTGTTTAGTTGCAATTATTCTTACTCCTATGATGGTTTTTAGAGGTAGTTTTAGAGACTTTTGTCATTATATGTAGATTAATGATTCTAAAGAAAATATTGCTGCAATTAAAGAAGCTTTAACCCGCCTCGATTCTTAGGATTATATTAATTTTGTTATTGATAAAACTGATAATAATTATTTTGCTGCAATTCTTTATCGAAAAGCTGAGTAGGATATGCAAGTTGGTATTGATATGGTAAAGAATTGTAAGAAGATTGCGGATGAACATAATAAGAGAAGCTGGGTTCCTCTTCTTAAGACTTGGTTAGGAGTATAGCTAGCCGCAGAAAATCAACCTTTTACTATTGCGGAATTAGAAGCTATTACTGGATTAAGTAAATATTAGATTACTGAATCTAAGAAGTTGTTGGAATCTAATGATATGTTTAAAACATCTAAAGCATATTAGAGTTATCATAGATGTATTGGACAAAATGTTGATTTAAATGCTTTTTATAATTGAATAAAGTAATTACTAGAGTTGGAAAAAAATGAATAGTTTTATTTAAGGTTTATAGATGCGATCTAAGTTAAGTAAACTATTTATTTTTAGGGGAAATATCTACAAATGAATAGAAATATTTAAAAATATTCATTTAAGGCGAGATATGTTTAAGGATTATGGAAACTACAAAGTTTAAATAATCCCGCTAAATTTAAATGGTTTACTTGACGAATATATATATTATATTATTCGTCAAGTCTTTTATCTAATTTTAGCGGGATTATTTAAGAAGTAAAGAAATATATACCTTAGTTTATATGATACGTATATGATACATCACTTCGTGATGTATCATATAGTAAGAGCGGGGCACCCGCTCATTTGCGCCCAAGGAACAACCGCAAAACTCATATGCAATATTTGAAAAACTCAAAAGTAGTATGGGAAAAAATGAAAGGAAAAAGAATATGCGGGAAACGCTAACCGACTTTTATAAGCTCAACATTGTATGTTATGATGAAGAAGGAATGGATGAGATTGAGTATTTGTATAATAATTATGTGAAACCGCATCTCACTGATAAGCTGGAGATTAGGATGACTAGAGGGGTATCCCGCATCACTTTGGCTATTGTTTATAGAAATGAAATTAGTGAAAAAATTTTTGAAAATATTTTTTTAGTTTTAAGTTATTGGGCTATTGTTGTTGAAAGAGAAAGTATTGGAGTTATTGAGTTAAATATGCGAAGTTGGGGTAAAGATGAATGGTTTGATGCGGAATGGCAGCTTAATGATGCATTAGAGATGGGTTAAAAAAGAGTATAAAAAAAAGAGCTAGCATAAAGCTAGCTCTTTAATTTTGTTCGTGGAAAAAGTTTAATTAAAAATTATTATGAAAGGAGATTGGTAGAGTAGAGTAGGTTTAAATAAAAGTATTGAAAAATTAATAATTTATTTAAGAATTAATGCGAGAAGGGGTAGGTTTTGAGTGGAAATGAGATGAGATTTTGAGTGGGAGATAGGTAGGTTTTGGTATGATAATAGAACTGAGTTAGTGGGTCTAGACCTAGGTCCAAATCTAGATCCAGAATTCTTTTAACGGAATTCTATAAATTCTCAAGGTTCAAAAAAAGGAAGCTAATTTCTTAGCTCCCTTTTTCGCATTAGCCCAGCTTAGCTAGCACATCAGCCAGAATATCAGTAACCTCAGCTTTATTGCTCTTTACATCTGCGTCAACCGCACTCTCATCTGCGCTATTGTCAATAATCATATTAATAATAGACATCATCTTAGTGACTTCATTTTCAAAGTCCTTCAAGAACTCTTCCAGCTTCTCCATGTCTTCCTCAGACACAGTATCAACATCCAGAACACCAATAGCATCCAGATATGCGGTTAGAGCAACCATCAAATCTTCACGGCACTGACTTACACCATCATCATGTGCGGTATTAGCCTTTTCAGCTTCGATCTCATCCTGAGCATCCTCAATTGCGTACTTAAAGTCACGCATCAGGTCTTCAAAAGAGATACCATCATTCAGTGCGTCCTTAATATCAATAGAATACATATGTAGTCTCCTTGCTTTCATTTATATATAAATTTTCTTTGAAATGAGTTTACAGGTTTTGTCCTGTAGATTCCTCACTTCTTACATTATTATTATAACAAAAAATTATAGTTTTTTCAAGCGGGCAGGGATTTAAATTTTGCAAGGGCAATATGGAACTACAATAGGTAAAAGTATTAGAAAAAATGATTTTGTGAAAAGATGTTGGAAAGTAGTTTTTCATTTAAAAAAATGTGTGCGGGAAACGTAGCTTAAAGGCGCGAACAACCAGCGTTAACTGCCATATGAGGATGAGTGATGCGGGTTTCGGGAATTAGGTCTGGAGATTCTAAAAGGCAAACAACTAGAAAAAAATCCCATATGGGTCTAGATTCGGGGAAGTCGGGTCGCTACAGCCAGTCGCGACCCGTTGCTATTATAACACACTTTCAAAATTTTGTCAAGCCTAAATTTTGCATAAATTGACGGAACTCATTTTAGCTAATTTTGCTAAAAAATGCGTTTTGTGAATAAATTATCATTTTTACAAAATCTTGGCTAATTTTGGTTAAAAATAACAAAAAAGGAGCGGTTTTCCGCTCCTAAACTGTGGTTTTTATCACTTTTTGTTGGGTCTATGGCAAATAAGAGTAATAGAATAGTCATTTTCACCAATTTTGAACGTAACTTCACGCTCAATCTTAGGAATTTTCACATCTTTCACCTCTTTTTCGCTCAAAAGGTCAGCAATCCACTGAATAATTTCACGCTTTTCCTCATTCGGCTTGCGCTCTCTAGCTACGCTCGCCCGCTTTTTTGCGATACCATGGTCAGGCTTAAATGCCTTGCCTTTTTTATCCAGCTCTTCCTGCTCCTCATTAGCTTCTACGCCCTCATCCTCAAGCCAAAGCTGAACCGCTTCCATCTTGCTGATTTTGAGCAGTTGCATCTGCTTAGACAAGTAGTCATCGGGGATATTGTACTTAGTTCCATTTTTGCTATATAGCATTAACCGCACCTCTTTCTTTAGCTCTTGTTTCTATACATAGTATAGCATACACAGGGCATTTTGTCAAGGGGTAATTATAAATTTTTGCAGGCTTCAAAAATTTCATCTGCCTGTTGTAAATCAAAAGTTACGCCCATGAATCGGTCATTCTTTACAAAAGTGTTGGGGTATTGCTTAATATACTTAGCTCTGAAATAACTCTCAAAACATTCTGGCGAGACCTCTCCGCAATCATAGACCTTATCACAAATGATTTTAGTTACGCCTAACTTAGCATAGCTTTTGTAATGCTCTCGCATCCGCTGTTCCACTGTTCTAGTAGTAGTGCCAATCTTAGAAAAGAGTAGCCCTGAATCAGTGTAAGCCCGCATCAGATAAAAATAATTTGCGGTTTGCTTGAGCTTTTGCTCAATTTTGGTAATAGTTTTCTTGATGGGGTCAATGATATACTTCTTACTCCACTCTTGAGAAGAATGGAAGATTTCAACACAAATGTTGAACCACTTGTTCACCCACGTTTTAGAAGTATGACCCCACCGATAAAAAGCTTCCTCAAAATCACCATTCGCAAGGCATTCAGCCATAGTCTTTCTGCTCATTTAACTTACCTCTCTTTCAGTAAGTATAGTATACACCTTTGGCTATTGTATGTCAAGCGTTTTGGGATAATTCATTAAGCAATTTTAACCAAATTTTTGCCCGCAAATTTGTGCAAGTAGCCTATTGACGTATAAAGCGTTTCGTGGCGCAAGAACACGAAACGCCAAGGGCTTTTTACACCCTTGGCATCTCGCAGAGCCTTATTTTTTAACCTCGCAGTTCACTTGCGAGGGGTGAATCACTCCTCAATCTCGCCGTCATCCTCGGCATTGCCCTTAATCACCTCGTACAGAGAAACCTTCTTCTCTTTCCACTGGCGGACACGAGTGCCCTTCATCTTAGTCAGCAGAGAAGTGACACGCTGGGACGAAACCGCACCAGCCAGACGACCAGCGCAAGACTGACAAATCTCACCGACAGTCATGGGGCGGTCAGCCGCTTCCATGACTTCCAGAATCACCTGCGAATCAGCATCGCCCGCAATCTGGGACTTAGTGGGCTTAGCAGAGCCGCCAGCCTTCTTCGACAGCAGACCAACTTCGTGGTCAATCCACGCCAGCAGTTCATCGTTGGTCATCTCCTCGATGAACGAGCCATCACAGACCTCGATGCGATTGCGGATAGCGTTGAGAACCTGAACCTTAGTCATCTTAGTAGTAGCCATAAATACAACCTCTTTCTTTTGTTTGATGTGATTTTCGATGTTCCTCTTGGAACATCTTTATTATACCACAGATTTGGAAGTTTGTCAAGTGCTTTTTTTAGATTCGCAATCTTTTTGTTTCGCTCACTTGCGAACTTCCTTGTCTGTTGTAATTATTATACCATAGAAAGTGGATTTTGTCAAGAGGAATTTTTATCAATCAAGATATTTCCTTTTGTCTTATTTTCCCTTTCTGTATATATATTATACCATACATTTTCAAAAAAATCAATAGGTAATTTTGGGAATCAAATCATAGAAATTTTGTGCACATTTTCTATTGACAAAATCTGAAAGGTGTGGTATAATAGAATTTTCGCCCCGCAATGATAGAGCGCGGGGCGTCCGAAGGATGACAATAAAAAAGAAGGGCAGTTAGCCCTTCTTATAACCCTCTACAAAAGCCCCATCAACAAGATACACGTCTGTATCTTCAAAAGTGTAGTCACGCTCACCATTTTCAATACCAATGCAATTCCACATTGCATTGTACTGGTCTTTAACAGGCTGTACTTTCATATAGATTGGACCGTCAATAGTTTCCCTGTAAGTGCATCCCTCTTCCAGTTCAGAAAAGAGATAAGTATTTGCTTCGACTTCATTGATAATTTTCATGTAAGCGCCCCCTTAATAAACACCATAGGCTTCAAGCGCACGATGTGCCAACTCTAGCAGGCAATACTCGCCCTCATTGTCCTGCATGAAGTTTTCAATCTCTTCATTCACATCATGGTTGCGGTCATTGCGACAATCTACCAGCTTGCCCTCTTCATCAAAAGTAAACTCAACATCGCAAGCGCAATCCTCTCCATCATCCACATAGAAAGTGACATACTTCCTGCCGTCATGGTCATACTCGTGCGGATAGGCGTTGTAACCTACTTCGGATGCGTTCTCATCCATCCGCTGTGCCAGTTCCTTAACCAGCTCATAATCAGTAACCTTAGAGAAATCCATAGCTAAACCGCTCCTTTCGACACTCTTATTATACCAGATTCTTAGACTATTGTCAATAGCCCAGAATCTGAATTTTGTGGATGGAATGCTTGACATCAAACTTATAATCATGCCAGAAGTTACGAGCAACTTCACGGATTTCTTCCTCAGTCTTATACTGAGAACCATCAACCAAAGTGCGGAAACATTCCAGCTTATCCCCATCAACATACCAAATCTTAACAACCACAGTATTCATAACTATTCTCCTCTCTGTTTCTATAATTATTATACACTATTTTTAGGAAAATGTCAATAGCAAATTTCAACGACAAATCTGCGGAAAAATTGTGCAAGATACCTATTGACAGGAAAAACGTCGCAGGCCGACAGTGCGCGCGACGTCAATAGGCAGGGTAAACAAAAAAGCACCCTGCTTTTCAGCAGAGTGCCAAAGGGGATTGCGGTTAGGGGCTTAGCCCTCGGTGACTTCCTCGCCATCCTCATGCTCGTTGCCCAGCTCGAAGTAGGCAACCTTTTTAACGTGGGTGGACTTCACCAGACCTGCTTCACGCAGTTTGATGAGCATAGCGTTCATCTTCTGGTTGCTGGTAATCTCGGCCAGCTCTTCCTTGCCCTCGGTCAGAATCTCGGTGATAGTAGCAGGGCGGTCAAGGCGTTCCATAACTACCAGCACAGCATCCATCAGCTTCTTGTTGGCTTCCTGCTTAGCGGTAGGCTTCTTGAGCGAACCACGCTTAGCGTCCAACAGTTCGACCTCGTGGTCAATGAAAGCAATCATGCTGTCATAGCCCTCGGCGGTTTCAGGCAGAACCGCCTTAATCATTGCGAAGTAATCACGCTTGGTGAGCTTCTTGGTGGATACGGACACAGTGTTCATGTTAGCCATAGTACGTTACCTCTTTCTTTTGTTTGGTTGATGTTCTTTGTGATTTAATTATACCACAGAGTTGTTGTTTTGTCAAGCACTTTTTTTCTTTTGAAAGAATTTTCTGTTTGCTTGCTTTGACTTCCCTTACTCTGTATCTATATTATATCACGTTTTGTGCGGTTTGTCAAGAGGTTTTTTGAATCTTTTTTGCGGGGGCTGTTGTCCTCGCTGGACTCTTAACCCCTCCTGACACTATGTATTATACCAGAAACAAGAGCAAAATGGAAGTGGCAAAATGACGAACTTTTGGGATAAATGCTGGTGAATATTTGTGCGGTTTTACCCTTGACAAATCTTGCGGGCGGTGGTATAATAGAATAACGGCGGAGCCCGATTGAGGGCGGAGCGCCAAAATGCCCCTACCACCGAAGTGATAAGGGCATTAGGCTGAAAGGAAACCGTGAACAGAGAGGTAATAGGGAATCGTGGTGGGAAAGGTGGGTTTCGCACCCACATGGCTAGCTTGTTCTACTACTTGAACTACTCTCCCAGAAAGAGGGCAGAGGGTGCGCTAACCCTCCACCGCAGTTCCTCTCTTATTGCATTATCATTATACCATAATTTTTTTTATTTGTCAACTGTTACCACAGATATTTCTGCATCTTTTTGTGCTGGCGGTAACAGTGGGCGAGAATCTGGGTTTCAATCAAAACGTCCTCAAGTCCAGTGTGCTTTTCAGTAAAATCCGCTTCACCGCTAATATAGCGGTACAGAATTTCAGCGGTCTTTCTTACCTGTCCGTTAGCGCACACATAGCCATTTTCTTTACACCACTTAATGTAGGTAGGTTGCTTACAAATGGTAGATTGTGCCATTTTCATAGTGTCCATGAATCGAGTGCCGTAGGGGAAAAAGTAACGCTGCTTCGAGGAAGTTTCATAGCGTAAAGTCACATGGGTAGAACGATAATCAAACCGTGCATTGTGAGCGCAAACATCGGTGATACGATACTTTTTCATCAAAGTCCAAACCGCCTGCCGAATCTGGTAGAGAGTAGCCATCTTGCGCTCACCCGCCCAAATCTGTTCCCAATACTGGGGGATTTTGTTGGCGTAGTATGCGGATTGCATCAAATCCGCACAGCCTTTGAAAATATCCTTGTTTACAAAGCTGGCGGTTTCATACACATTGCCATGAGTGTCAACAACCGCACAGCCAAGGTCATACAACAGGGGGTCATTCAAACCGTTGGCGGTTTCAGTGTCAATCATCAGAATGTAGTGACGGCGGAAATCAATGTTGTTCATGTTATCAATCCTCTTTCTGCAATTCAGGCTTAACTTTTTTTCCTGACTGCTCTTATATTATACCATAGGCTTTAGCTTTTGTCAAGCCTTATTTAATGGAAAATAAAAATTCCTATCAACAGACCCAAGCCAAAAATTGCCAATCCAAACAAGAAATCATTGCGATGTTTGTATTCATCAGTTTGCATCCATTCCCATTCCTTGCGAGCATCCCATAGATACTTGAACCACGACCGCTGTTCAGGGGTCAGCTTATCAGTGTCAGCCAACAGGACGTGACTAATCTCTTTTGCAGTCATGTCAGAAAGCTCTTTACCATTGAAAGTCATATTTACTACCTCTCTTTATTCTGTTGTATCTCTCACTGGATATAGCATATCATATCTTGAGCCTATTGTCAATACCAAGTTTTAGGATGTGGGCGGGCATTTATTTGTGCAAATTTGCTATTGACAAAACCTGTGAGCTGTGGTATAATAGTAAAACGTGCCGCATTGACCAGAGGCGGCACGAAAAAAGCTAGGGTTCCATCTGCGCCCTAGCTAATTATACTATCTGTTTACTCGGTGACTTCTACCTCAAACCATTCGCAATCTCTATCATCAAGCCAACTCTCTGCTTCGCTTTTAGCCTGTTCTCGAATATCATCTTCAATCCGCTGTCTGCCTTTTTCAGTTTTCATCCGTTTATACAGGTCACAACAAGAGTAAAGGTCATTCACAGTTTCTGCGACCCAATCTTTGTCTTTCAAAAGTTCTTCAACACGATGGTTAAAAAGCTCTTCTTCTACATCCTTATTCATGCGGACTTCAACAGGCTCACCATCGACAATATGCACCCAAACAGTCATGTTCATCTCTCCTTAATCACAGAAAATAATCTCGTTAGTTTCGGGGTTGCTAACATTCTCAAGGTCATTAAAACCGTCCTGCCTACAAGCAACCTTATCTGCCCATGCTCGAATTTTATCTTCCTCGGTATAGTCACATGGATAAGGTGCGTTCAGCGGGTCTTTCTCGTACTCTGCCCACTGCTCCTGATACTTGCGATAGGCTTCCACGATTTCAGGCGGGGCTTCTACCTCAATCTCATGGTAAGCGGAATAACCAATAGTCAGTTTCATATTTCATAGCTCCTTTCGACACTCTTATTATATCACTTTTGGCTGTTGTTGTCAAGAGGAACTTTTCATTCCTCGACTTCAACCTCAGTCCACATTTCATTGAAAGTGTCCACAGCATCATCATGGATGTACTGGCGCATCTCTTCCAGTTTGCTTTCCTTATCGGATTCAGTAGCCATGAAATCCGCAACCAGACGGATGAAAGTATCCTTAGAGCAGGCATACTCAATATGGCGAGGGTCAGTTTCAATCTCGTGGATAATGGCATCAGCCTTATCAACAGACACGACACGATAATCTTCATTGCTCATGTAAACCTTCATACTTAGTACCTCTTTCTTTTGTTTAGTTCCTTTCGGTGATTATAGTATACACCTTTGGGGCTAAAATTGCAAGCCTTTTGGGAAAAATAATCTTGAAAAAATTTTGCAAAAAACTCTTGACAAAATGCGTGCGGGATGGTATAATGGAATAAGCGGAGCCAAGCAATTGCGCAGGGGACGCAAAAATGCAAGGGCTATTTTGCCCTTGCACCATATTATTTTTCACCCCTCATACATGGGCTTCACTTGCCCTTCCTTGTAAATGCTTGCGGTGGCAAGCCGTTCCACCTCTTTGCCTAGCATCATTTCCGCCTGATAAACCAGCTCTTCAACGGTTGCATCCTCAACCGCTTCAACAGGGATAGACACCAGTAAATTCACATAGTATTCCATAACCTTAACCGCCTTTCTATTAAGAGGGGCTTATACCAGCCCCCACAGCTCTTCCATCATGTCCACAGCGTTGATTGCATCACCCAGATTCCACGCATCAAGGTTTCTATCCTCGTCATCCACCAGAATGGCGGTTTCAGCGGTGGCGACTTCCTGCTTAGGCGTGCCATACTTTACAACGTGGATTTCCTCGGCGTAGGGGAAGTATTTCGCCAGCCATTCACGCTTAACCGCCTCAACCTGTGCATCAAATGTGGGAGTGCCAGATTTGGAACACCAGCTAATCACGCCAATGTGATAGCCCTTGCTCTTGAGTGCCTGAATCAGAGTGAACATCTTGAGGGCGTCGAACAGAGGTTCAGCCAGTTCGTAGGGGCGAGTGCGGAAGTTCTGCAAGTCGTTCAGCCAGCCATTCACGCCATAGAAGTTAGCCAGAGTGCCGTCCATGTCAAAGTAGATAGTCATAATCTTTGCCTCTTTCTTTTGTTTTATCTCTCTGTGATTATATTATATCATAGGTGGTGCGGTTTGTCAAGGGGTTTCTTAAACTTTTTCTCCAACCAGCCAGTTGTTAAGCTGACTAAACAGGAAGAAGAAAATCAGCCCGATAATTGCAACAAACCAGTTCATACCATAACCAGCGAACAGGTTAGATAAGACCAACCAAATCAGACCGCCGTTGAAAATCATGCCGAGGATAGAAGCTACATACAGGGGAATCCAAATCGTGTTTTTCATTTTTATTACCTCTCTCTCTGTGATTATAGTATACCAGATAGGGAAGCTATTGTCAAGCGTTTTAGGAAATTTGCGGGTAACAGATTGTACAACTTTTTCCTAGAGAAATCTGTTGAAACTAGTCATTTTGCCTAAAGCGGCGCCAAGCGCAGGTGAAGGCGACGCGAAAAATTCCCCGCCTTTTCTGGCGGGGAAGGCTTGGTTTTTACTGACCACAGGCGAGCTTTGCCAGCTCTCTCATGCACTCATTGGTGGAGATGACCCCACGGTAGCGGAGGCGAACCACCCGCTGAACCTTGTCGCTTAGCACCTCGTCACCCGCAGTCTTGATGTATTCAGCGTACTCTTTGATGAACTTCTCCATTTTTTGTTACCTCTCTTTCAGTGATTAAAGTATATCATACTTTAAGGCTTTTGTCAAGCCTTTTTCTTAAAATAAATATAAGTTTCGTCCCAATTATCGACTTCAACATTTTTAATGTATCCATCTTTTTCATAACCATTTTGTAGATAATTATGGATAAGTTCAAATCCATACTTGTTTGCCCATTTTTTCAGATAGAAAGGCACTTTCTTAGCGATCTCATAACTATAGTAATGCCATTGCATACTATAATACAAACCGTTTCGCTCTTCATCCCATTCCAAAACATAAGGAAGCCAATAGTCAAGAACTTTCTTTGCAGTTTGCTCATTCCATTCCTGTTTGTTGTACCACCAATCATTCAGCTTATCCCATGCAATAAAGAAAGGTGCAATGGGGAGGGCAAGGAAAAAGATTTCATACTTGCCCCACTTAATACGAAAAGAAAACTTTTTATGGTTCTTCTTAGAAACCTTGGTCGTAGCTTTAGTCTTAGCGAAATCAAACTCTTTCATAATATATTCCTCTCTTTCATGGTTTTATTATATCATAGAATGGGACTTTTGTCAAGCCCCACAGGGGTCAACGCTTGACCGAAATAGCGTCAATCTCCTGCTTGTCATTCATGTGGAACTCGCACAGGGTATAGCTGGCTGCGAGTGCCAGATTCTTCCAATAGGTCAGATGAGAAAAACCCTTATCAATGTGCCAGACCTCGACGTATTCTGCGAAGCGGGTGGTGGTGGAAGAGCGAACTTCACGAATAAACTCACAAACCATCATAATAATTACCTCTCTCTAGCTTTTTAACTCTCTCTCTGTGATTATAGTATACCACTTCATTCCCATGCTGTCAAGGTTTTAGGACAAAAAATAAATAAAAAAATTTTCGCAAAAAGCCTTGACAAACCTCGATGGATGTGGTATAATAGAAAAACGCCGCGCATTGGTGGGGCGCGGCGCGACAAAGAGAAAGGCGCCCTTATAGGCGCCTTCCGCTTAGAACTCCGCATCATCGTCCAACTCGACCTTGCCAAAAATGGCTTCATTCAACCGCTCCCGCAGTTCATAAATCTTCTTGGTGTACCAGTCATACAGCTCAATGTTCAGCAGGTTCTTGCTACGCTCATTATACAGACCAGCCAGTTCCTTTTCCATTGCTACAACGTTCATCATGTTACTTACCTCTCTCTGTTGTGTTTTATCTTCCCTGTGATTATATTATAGCATAAGGGGCTTGTTTTGTCAAGCCCCTTTTGATATTTTTTAAGCCAGCCAAGTGAGCTTCATGTTACGCCAGCAAAGCACAGACTGCTGGTTATGCTGAATGCCAATAGCCACGGCTTCACGCTTGGTGTTTACTCTCTTGGAACTGTCAATGTAGTAAATGCCATTGCTCAGCCACACGCCACAGTCACCCATAGTCTGGATAAACACAGCGGCGACCTTAGCATCTGTGGTTTCATAGCCATGAGTAGCGACCTGCCAACCGCTCTTGTATGCAACAGGCTTGCCCGCCTTAAAAGTCTTGCCATCATTATCAGCCAGAGCCATCAGCATTGCGACCAGTTCATTGTAGTTCATCATAAGTCTTACCTCTCTTGTTATGTGTCTCTCTCTTACTGTCTATATTATACCACAGGCTGTGGCTCTTGTCAAGGGGCTTTTTAGAAGATTTTTGGCTTCATTGCTTCACCAGTAGAAACCTTTAAGAAGCAACCAGCATTGCAATAATATTCTTTGCGGTCAGGCTTGCCCTCTTCATGGACTACGCGCCAGATGGCGGTATGAGTGAGAGTAGCCAGCTCTTTTGCACGCTTCCAAGTGAAGCCGAAGGGCTCTTTATCCACGCCAACAATCTGACCTGCGGCAATGTAAGTGTACATCTTCATAGTAGTTACCTCTCTAACTTCTCTTGTTCTCTGTGATTATAGTATACCATAGTCATGGTATACTGTCAAGCATTTCTTAAAAATATTCTTAGAAAAATTTGCGAAAAAAGTATTGACAAAGCGGGCGGTCTGTGGTATAATGAAGTGGGAGGGCTTCATCTAATAATCTACTGGATGAGAGTTTTTCTTATTATAATCAGCCCGGCGGATAATGACCAGATTATTATAATATAATAAATAGCAGTTAGTATACTATAACCTAAGCTATTGGTATGTCTATACTAACTGCTAAATACTGAATATTAAATTAGGATGAAAAATGAGTTAGCTAATGCAAACAATTAGCAACAAAAAACTACAAAGGTGTTAGCTTATGCTAACAACGGGGGATGGCGCTTGAGAGCGCCACGAGCAGCCTTTGCCCGCTCTACGCAGCGTATGGGGGGTGGGGTTTTGGGATAAAAAATATTTGAAAATGAAAAATGGGTATGTGCTGGTCAACAAAATCTCCAAAAGTTATTTCAAAATAATAATACGAAAAATCAAAATCTCCAAAAGTTATTTTAATTTTAGATAACGAACAAAATCTTTAAAGTTCTAAATTTCGATAGCTTTTTTTAGAATACTCCCCTGTACTAATAGCAGCCTTCACATCGCCATAACCACCAATAGGTTTAATATTAAATAATTTATTATTATGAATTACTTTATTGTTCCACCAGCTTTGATAAGAAGCACCATTAAACATTGCCCATGTCTTTCCCGCATCCGTACTATAACAATAGCAAATAATACCATTATGCTTACTTGGAATCTTATAAGCCTTAGCTTGTTTTGCGGGAACTCCTTCACTTATTAGCAGCTTCTAAAATCTCTTCCTCGTCATCTACCTTACTCCATTTCAACTCAATATCATCATCAACTCTGCTGGTATCTAGCCATTCCTACTTGCTCATCCCGCATTTACACACCAAGATACACAGCCGCAAAGGATAACCCATGCTATCAAGCTAAATTACATTACTTCTTTCATATAACTTAAAATCATGTCGATGGATAAACATATTCTCTCAAAATCTCCTCATTTACATAGCCATCATTAATAGAGAAACTAGTTCTTCTTCCTCTGTCCCAATGAAAAATCGGTTTTTTCTTTTCGGGCTTCTTCCATCCCATTTCTTTAAACCACTGCGGTCTCATTTTTGTTAAATAGACAATAAAATTGTAACAACCTTGATAAGTAGTACAATCATATCCTAAAATGTCATTTGCTAAACATATTTCTTTTGCAGTAAATGTAAATGAATAAATTTTAAATGCACGGGCTTGTCTTGACGGACAGTCAATACTTATCAATAGCTTCTAAAATCTCTTCCTTGTCAAATAAACCCACTCCTTTTCATAAACAAATAGTCAGACAACCATCTGCTATAATCCTCACTAGTCCATTTGCGGTTTCCCTACCTCACTGACGCGATGTACCTACGTCATCCGCTTCTTCAATTACTATTGATTCAGCATAAGTTTCAATAATAGATGCTTTCATAATCTTATAATTTTCAGCCTGAAAGGCTTCATCATTAAGATAAGTCTCTTTAGCTCTTTTCAAATAAAAAGTTAGTCCATCTTTCGCGGCATCTACGCTCCGCCATCTTTCAATTTCATTTGACCACATCTGAGTGAAATAAAAAGAATAATTGGTTCGTCTCTTAGCTAGAGCTTCACCTCTTGAATTAATAATGATATAATAAGTATCTTTTACTGCTCTTGATGACTTTGTTGAATCCATAAAATCTCCTTATTGTGTTACTCTTCTTTTTCATCCATATCAATTTCAACTTCGGTATCTTCCATCTCTTGACCCCAAGTCTTCAAATCAATATCTTCAATTTTTGCTCGAACTTCAAGGTCATAAAGATACTGACCCATCATACTTGCCTGATGGCGCAAAAGACTCATATTGCAAGTTGGTTCAAAGCCAAGAGTTCCCGCATCATAAGACGTAATCATATCATGCAATTTATCATATCTAATTTTAGTCTGCCAGTATTCTGCGGCGAACCTAGCTTTATAGCTTCCATCGACCATTGCCGCAATAGTATTTTTAAGTTCCATTTTTATTTCCTTTCTCTGTATCAACTGCTTTTTTCATGCTGTCTTCAAGCTCATGTGCCCCAGTCAGCTGCTCTAGTACTGTATAAAAGTGCATTTTTTCATTACTTGCCCATCGTCTCCACCATAGAGGGTCTGTATTTGGCTCGATAGGATCTCTAGGCTTAAGGCGCGCCAATTCATCAACAGCCGCAGCATACCTAAAATAGATACTATCAAATCCAAAAGCTAATCTATCAGTGACTAGCTTTTGATGCTCTTCTTTTGAAATGGTTACATTAGGATTTTCCTCTCTTAGCGCTTCTGCAAACTTTTCATAATTTTCAACGAGTCTATTAAACTCATGACTTTCTCGATTCATTTTTTAAAATCTCCTTTAATATTATTCGACTACTTCCAGCAATGCTCTTGTCGTCTGATTTTCGATTTTAATTTGACAAGCCTTCATTGCATTAAGCGCAGTAATATGGCTTACAGGAGTAACACCAGCACAGCAATAAGCATCTACAATGATAGGCACATTAGGCATTTCTGCCTTCAGCAGCATTGCATTACTGATAACGCAAATATCAGTGCAAACACCAATCAAAGTAATACTCTCAATATTAAGCCCGCCAAAATCAGAATTATAGCTCCAAATATACTCACTTTCAGGATTAAAATATTCCATCAAACGAGTTGAACCAAAAGTAGGTTTATCAAAAGTATTGTCTTCAGTGACAAAAGGTTTTAGCTCATCAATAATCTCCCAGCCTTCTGTCTGATAAATACAATGCGGGACAGGTAGGTTTTTACCTTCCTGGGTCTCAAGATAATTATCAAAATGGGTGTCGCGAGTGAACAAAACAGCTCCATCCCAATTCTTCACCTTATCAACAACTGCAGGTACGATTTCCCTTGCGTCTGGCGTACCAAGACAACCAGTAATGAAATCATTCTGCATATCTACAACAATAAGAATTTTCATATTAAACCTCTCTTACTCCCAATTACAATTAGGATTGTACATAGGCATCGGCAACAGCTTAAAAGTATTAGCATCATGCATCTTATCAATGCGGGCGGCAGTGGCTGTGTCGTTACCAAAATCTCCAGTTCTGATGTAGCGGTCAAGGAACTGATAAGTAAAACCGAAATTATCTTCATCGCTCTTATCAGTCAAACCATCTGCGGGAATCTTTTCAATAAACTTCTTAGGGAGACCCAACTCATATCCAATCTGTTTTACCTCAGTAACAGTCAGCTTACCCAGAGGACTAAACTGACCAGCGCCATCACCAAATAAAGTCGCCCAACCGATATAATCTTCGCTAAAATTACAAGTATTAGCAACTCGACCATTTACGCTCTGAGCAACCATAAACAAAGTTGCCATACGAAGGCGGGCAGGCAGGTTAGTGGCAGCATTAGAGCTAAGTTTAATATCATTAGCCGCAAGTTCCTCAGTCAGACTATCATAGGCTTCGCCAATATTAATGTCCATATAATCAATATCAAGATACTCGCAAATCTCTACTGCAATATCACTATCTTTCATAGTATCATTAGGCATAATCACGCCAAAGACTCTATCCTTACCAAGAGCTTCACAACACAACGCTGCCACAATAGTAGAATCTTTACCACCACTCATGCCAATGACTGCATTACAATCAGAACCATTCTTGCGAAAATAATTACGAATCCAAGTTACAATCTCATCTTTAGTCTTCTTTGCATCAAAACTATAAGGTCTAATCATATTTCTTAATCTCCTTTATTTATCTTATAATTTATTATACCATATTTTTTATAAAAATAAAAGGGTAAATTATTCAATTTACCCTTTTACATTATTTAATCTAACTTCCAAAGTTCACAATGAACATCCTTAAAGATTTCTTCAATCATAGGCTCAACGATACTCCAATCCGCACCGCCCCGCACACAACCAATTTTATAGGGCATAGCTACTTTACTATTGTTCTGTTTAGCGATTGCGGCAACTGCAGATAGTGCGAGCTTTAGAGCTTTGATGTTTGTATACTGCCCGCCATCATAACCATAATTATCTTGAGCAAAACAATTTACAATGGTTCTATTGGGATTAACTCTAACAAACTGAGCCTGACCCAATAGAGAAGTACCTAATCCTACAGACCTCTCCCAAAGATTCATGTACTCCCAATAAACATCAGGATAGCGCTCTCTAACTTCTTTAGCAACACCACTTGCCATCTTACCTTTGCAGTTTACCTGATGACAAATATATTTTGCATCAGTATCAAAAACATTACCAGTTTTAATTTCTACCATTAAAATGCAGTTTCCTTTCCCTTAAAAGTCCGCAATCGATTGCGAATAGTCTGTAAGTCCTCTTCTTCAATCATCTGACTATCCTTATAAATAGTATCAAGCCAATTATAAGATTCAATAGCGTCCCACTGTTCCTGATTTAACCCATCCTGATAAATAAACTGATTATCCTTAGTATTAAAACTTACATTGCACAAACCCTTAAGACTCTTCTTAAAATGGTCAGTATCAGTTTTAGGATTCTTAAAGATAGGAATTTCCTTACCATTAATGACTCCATAAGTTGCCTTAACCGCCATACCGAAAGTGTCACGAGTAAAAGGCTTCAGAATTCCATCCTGCTCAATACACTGCATAGAGAAAGAACCAACACCAAGACTAACGTTATTTGCAGCAAAGCCCTTACTTTCCAGTTCCTTATAGATAGCTTCACACCGCTGAATAGTAATAGAATCGCCATACAGAGCCTTCACATGAGGATCAAGAACTTTATAGCCCTTACTATTGATAGTTCCACCAAAAATATCCCACAGATGGTAAACAGTCTGAGTTACAATATTAATAGGATTACCAGAATCGCCACGAATCAACAGGGTACCGTCATGATTCATAATTTCATCCTTCAGCTGCGGCAGAATATTATCAACCATATTCCAATAGTCATAAGAATCAGAAACCATAGAGAAACTAGAATGCGGGTACAGCTGAGTCAGTGCGCGACGGACAAAAGAAATCTCATCTCCATCAACCGCTGCATTAGAGCACATAACACTATGCTCAGTGCTGATTGCGCCAAAAGCCACAGGCTCCTTAGAACAGTCGCAATTATACATTTTCTCAAGGTAAGGAATGGCGGGAACAGTTGCAGTATTAAGGAAACTCAAACACCAACCCGCACTAGACTTAATAGCAGACTGCATACACTCCTGACCACGGAAACTAAAATCACCCAGAGCTCTTGCATGAGGAATATTATCTTCCACAGTCATATCATAATACTTATCGACAATATCACGATAAAGAGAACCAACAGTTGCAGAAATCATAGGATGCCACAGCTCAGAACTCATAAAAGACTCCAAAAACTGCGGAACCCACGCAAAATCAGGATGAGTGTTACTCATCTCAAGAAAAGGCACATGAATAGGACACAGAGAGCCTTCAGGTAGAGTCCGAATTTCAACAGGTAGATAACCCAAATCATGCAAAGCCATAATTTTATTAATATCATATGCGGTAGAGCCAAGGGTGTTATCAAGCACGTGCTGATACTCTTCCTTCACCTTATCCGCAGGCTGATTAAAGAAATTCTCATTAAAATAATCAATCAGATAATTCTTACAAAAAGCCTGAATACCAAAAACAACCACGCTATCCACGCCATCAAGACGGCTCATACGAGGAGTAAAATAACTTACCAGCTTAGTAGTCCCCTTAGGAAACTGCTGGGCATGAGTAGTCTTATAAAAATCACACATCAACATAGGATTAATATTCATAAATTTTATACCTCTCTTTAAACTCTACAACTTGCAATCATACTCTGTTCTGCAAGGAAAATAAAAATATTTTCATTCCGCTTAGTAAGAATACTATCAGTAGTATAAACAGTTTCAATCAATTGTTTATTAGTAAAGATTTTTCCTTTGTTGGGATCAAGGATACTATCTTCACAATGAGTAACATACATATCAATACTACCGGCACCAGCCTCTTTCAGAGCTTTTGCGCTGTAATACATAGTGCCGCCATAAGCACAAATATCATCAATCAATAGAATTTTTGGACGAATCATTGTTTTAAGAATATCCTTACCAACAATTTTAAGTCCTTCAATTTCACCAGTATTCCAATCACGAATTTTGTCTCCATGAATTACTGGCTTATCACAGCACTGATGAATAATAGATTCATAGCGTTTCATTGCGCCTGCATCAGGAAAATAAATTACATCAGGACTACTACAAATAACAGCTTTCTTAATTGCTACGATAGGCTGATAATTAATACAATTATCGAGTAAACCAACAGAAACATCGCTATGAGCATCAAGAACATGAATCTCTGCAAAACCTACTGTATTAAGCATTTTTGCGAAATACTTAAGAGTAAAAACATCATCTTTATGGACTCTATCCATTCGAGCATTAGGGATATAGGGCATATAAAGAACAGGCTTGTATCCTCGGCTCTTAATATACTCGCCAATCATACAAACAATAGGAAATTCACTCATATCATGGTAATGCCAACTTACAAAACCATCCATTGTCATAGTAAGATTTTCTTTCAGATGCGGAGTTCCGTCAGGAAACTGACTAATATCGATACCTCGTGCGTAAATCATTAAATTCCTCCCATATCGTGCGGATCCGTAACTCCATCGCGCTCACTAGCTGAGGTCTTCCGCATCATAACAATATCATGTTCTGCTCGTTCATCTGCATCGTGCGAGACACTACACATAGCAAAAACAAAAAAATAAACAAAAGAAATACCAGCAAAAATTGAAATCCAAATCCAATTATCAATTAGCCATTTAATCATTCTTGTCCTTCCAATCATTATTAATAAATTCATCAATAAAGACAATTATCCAACAAATACAATAAAGAAGTCCCATAAGGGCGAGAGCAAAAATAACTGACGCTACAAGACAAATGATAATATAAATAACAAAAAGAATAAAAATATCAACCATAATATTTTAACACCTGTTTCTTAATAAATTGCTCTAACTTAACAGTATCAAGTTCTCCAGGAACTTCTATATCTGTCGCAGGAAAATAAATTACTTTAATCGCGTGTTCCTGACAAAATTGAATTGCTTCCCAATCTTCGCCAAATTGATTCCCATCCCAAAAGATAAGACACATATCAGCATCAAACTGTAACCCCATACGAACTTCAGTAATTTTTTCGCCACAAAGCTCACATGCGTCTTTAACCCAATTCATTGCGCGCAACATATCTACGGTTCGCGCGTGATTAAATCGAAAATGTTGAATATCAAATTTCATCAGGCTCTTCCTTTCTATAAAGTTCTTTTTGCTCTTGATACCAATTCAAAGTTGAAGAGGGGCAAATACAGCCACAACAAAACCAATCACATTCCATAGAACATTGACAACTTTCATCTAAACAATATGGAATTTGAACTGGCTGTTGATGAGTTGTATTTGTAAGCTCCCATTCTTTCGCTAATTGAATATTATAATTATTTACAATCCAATAATAACGAAAAAGAAATTTATGTTCTTGATATTCTTTCTTTTGTTCATCGGTATATGGAAAATATGCTTTCCACATATGTTTTCCATTAATAGTCCAATCTTCCTCTTCTTTTGGTCGTTCAACAATCCAACCTTGCTTTTCAACTTTTTGAGCTTCCGCTTCAGAATGAACTGTTTTTGTTTTAAAAGGGTCAGAAATATGAGCTAAAATACAATGGTCATTCCAAGCCAAATCAGAAAGCAAAGATGCTGAACCAAGTGGGGTAAGTGTCATATTTATTCCTTCTTTTTTCTTTTGATAATTTATTATAACATTTTTTTATAAAGTTATCAATGGGCAAATTTTTGAATTACTGAAAAAAATATGATATACTAGAAATAAAAAGGAAGAAAGGAGATTTTTTATTATATGGATGACGCTTATAATAATAAAAATCTAGTACTAAGAGATGAGGATGATGAAGAAGATCCCTCAAATGATTTAGATTATGTAGACTAGAGAATTGAAGACTTAACAGAGACAGAAACTAAAAAATCTTCTACTAAGTTAGATTATTCTCTTTAGACAAAAGAAGAACGCAATGCTTTAGTAACAAAAATTATTGCGGAGACTCCGCCTGAGCAACTTACACCTAAATACTTGGAGATTTTGGCAGACTACATTGTATTCGCTATGGATAAAGAAGAAAGAAAAGGAAAAAAGACTCTTACTCCAAATAGAATGGTTACAATAAATAAGCGGGAAACCTCTTATGAAGGGCTTGTAGCTAAGCTAGAAAATGGAGAAGATGGTATTTATGGAATGATTTCCGATTTGGGAAAAAATATTCTGTTTACGCCAAAGAATGAGATTACTCAAGCTGATATTGATGAAGTTCCAGGACTTAAGGAATTACGCGATAATATTCAATAGCTTGAAGAATAGGAAAAGCTAGCCCGCGGCAAACGTAAATATCTTTTAAAGAAATAGATTATTGAGATGCGGCAAGATTAGTATGTTCTTAAGAATGAATTTAGAAAGCCTATTCATGTTATGAATGTCTTTAAAGGTTTTAATCAAATTGATTTTGATGAACATATTACAATTAATGATGATGGGACTGTATCAAGTGATGGTATTATTTCTTTCTTTAATCCTAAACATATTTCCGCACTTTTATGTAATTACTCCAAATTAAAAGAAAATGCTTGGGGCGTATTTGAGAGCGATGGATATTACATGATGGAAGATCTCGATCGCTTGATTGAATAGACTCTAAAAGATAAATACCCGCTTTACTATGACCTTTTGATTTATAAGATTGATGGCAAAGCTAACGCAGAAATTTAGTCTTTACTTTTTAGAGATCACCATATTAAACATTCTGTTGAATACATTTCCTGTCTTTGGCGCAATAAGATTCCTAAGCTATTGGCGGAATAGGCACAAGAGAACTATATAATGTGGTACTATACTACTCAAGAGAAGGGTAAATGGAAGAAATGTGGTCGTTGCGGTCAAGTAAAACTTGCACATAACCGCTTCTTCTCTCGCAACAATTCTAGTAAAGATGGCTGGTATAGTATCTGTAAAGAATGTAGAAATACTAAAATTCCTAAATTTTCTATGGACGAAATGCCGCAAGAAGAAACTTGCTAAAAACATATAAGAGAAAAGGAGGTTAGTATTTATGCCTACATATTCTGGTGTATATAAAGTTTGTGCTAGATGTAATCGCAAACTTAAAGAAGAAAATTTTTATACGATGAAGACTGGCGGAAGAGCAGACCTTTGTAAAGAATGCTTAACCGCACATATTGATAATTTTGATCCAAGTACTTTTCTTTGGGCTCTTGAAAAAATGGATGTTCCTTATATCCCTGGCGAATGGAATGTGCTAAGAGATAGAGCCTATAATAAAGACCCAAAAAAGATGAACGGTATGTCTGTTTTTGGTAAATATCTTTCTAAGATGAAACTAAAACAATGGAAAGATTATGGCTGGGCTGATTCTGAAAGACTTCAAGAGGAAGCTGGAGAGAAAGCAGCTAAAAAAGAAGAAGAAAAGAAAGAGTTTGAAAAAGATTTAAAAGAGCGACATGAGAATGGTGAGATTTCAGATGCGGAATATCTTACCTATATGAGTACGGAAAGTTAGAATGATGAATATATTAATAACTTACCTCAACAAGACGTTGTTGGAGCAAATAATTATTTCCGTGAAGAAAATTATATTGATTAGTCTGAACTCCCTGATCCTGCCGCACAATTAACTCAAGAAGATAAAATCTATCTTGCAATGAAGTGGGGTAGACTTTATAAGCCTGATGAATGGGTCACTTTAGAACAAAAGTATACAGATATGAAAAAGTCTTTTACTATTAATGATTCTGATTCTGAAAGTGCTTTGATTCTTATTTGCAAAACTTATTTGAAGATGAATTAGGCGGCTGATGCAGGTGATTATGACACATTCCAAAAGCTATCCCGCGTTTATGATTCTTTACGTAAAGGCTCTAAGTGGACAGCCGCACAAAACAAAGAAGGCAAATCTGATGCTGTTGATTCTGTTGGCGAATTAGTGCTGATGTGTGAAAAATAGGGTTTTATTCCTCGTTACGTAACTAATATCCCTCAAGATAAAGTTGATTAGACTCTTGCGGATATGAATAAATATGTTTACAACTTAGTTACTAAAGATTTAGGTCTAGGTCAATAGATTGAAACTCAGTTAAAGAAAATGAAAATCCATGAAGAGATGGAGCATGACGAAGAAACTGGTAATACTCAGCTTACTGACCAAGACCATGAGGATTTTTATAAAAGTGTTTTTGCTCAGCGTCGTAGAGATAATAATGCGATTGAGGAGGAAATCTAATGGCACTTGCAGATTTATTGGCTCTTGCAGATTCAAAAGAGTTAAAGAAGTAGGATTTAACTGAAGAGCGTATTTAGGCTTGTATTCCTGTTTTGCGGTAGTATGTAGCCTTTTGGCGCGAATATCCTGATATTTTTGTTGATTTCCTTTGTGGTGGAGACAATGCAGGTCCAGAGACCCTGCATTTATTCTTTTACCAAAGAGTATTTTTGCGGGCGGCTATGCGACATCGTCAAGTTTATGCAACTTTTCCGCGTGCATACTCTAAATCTTTCCTGTCGGTTTTAATTCTAATGCTACGTTGTATTTTGTTTCCTGGCTCTGACTTATTTGTTACCACTGGTGGCAAAGAGCAAGCTGCAAGTATTACAAAAAGTAAGGTTGAAGAGTTATGTAAATTAATTCCTGGCTTGAAAAATGAGATTAACTGGGACAGAGGACAATCTAAAACTTCTAAAAATGCTGTTGAATATATTTTTAAAAATGGAAGTAAACTTAACATTCTAGCCGCTACATAGGCATCACGTGGTCAGCGTCGAGTCGGAGGACTAATCGAGGAGTGTATCTTGGTTGACTAGGATACTCTAAACGAAGTCATCATTCCTACAATGAACGTCGATCGTCGGCTTCCAGATGGCACCCGTCATAAAGAAGAGGTCACGAACAAATCCCAGATTTATGTCACGACCGCCGGATGGAAGAACTCGTTCGCTGGACTTATTATCGTCATAGGCGAACTAAAACTGTGTGAACTCTAAAAATAGAGGTGTGAATTAATATTTATTAATTTGCTAATGGTGAAAGTATAATTAGATAATTATATAACGCTATGCCAAGCTATTATAGAAATATAATAGAAGGTTCAGAGACTATCGAAAGCTATGTTGCTAAATATAAGTGAGTAGAGTAGGGGTTTAATGAAATGTAAGCCCCCAAGCGCACAGAATCTAAAAATTTTTGGACAAAAATAAAAATGAGTGATAAGCAAAAAATCAATTACTTATGAAAGCAAAAATAATCGAAAAATAAAGGAGATTATATTATGGAAGAATGGAAAGTAATTGATTTTGCAACAAATTATGAAGTGTCTAATCTAGGACACATTAGAAATCGCACTACAAAAAAAGTGTTGAAAGGACGAGATACTAAAAGTGGTTATCTTCAAGTCTCATTAAAATTAAATAGTACAAATAAATTCTAGAATTAGTATATACATCGTGTAGTTGCTTTGATATGGATCCCTAATCCTGAAGAAAAAAAAGAAGTAAACCATATTGATGGCAATAAAACTAATAATGAGATTTCTAACCTAGAATGGGTGACAAATAGTGAAAATCAACTTCATAAAACTCATATTTTAAAAAAGACAGTAACAAGCAATAGAAAAATTGGAATGTTCTCTAAAGAAGGAGAACTAATTAAAGAATTTAATTCTGTTGTAGAAGCTGGTGCTTATTTTGGGAAAAGCAGAATCAATATTGATAATGCTTTAAAGCATAAGCAGAATTAGCAAACTGCTTATGGATTTGTTTGGAAATATTTAGATTAAGAAATAGTCCATTTTATAAAACTATAAAATATATGAAAAATTAATCGAGACCCTTGTTAAATAGGTGCTAAATCCAGGCGAAGCTATGATCTTGGGCGGTACTTATAAAATTCCAGTTATGGAAGAATTATTAAGCAAGAGCTTCGTTCAAGACCTAAAGTTAGACGGCACTTATAACGATTCTTCGTTTTCAAGAGAATATGAATCTGAGTGGTCTGGCGATGCAGAAAATGCATTCTTCTCAGCTGAAACATTTGATAAATATAGAGTGTTATTATAGCCTGAGTATGAATCTAGTGGACGCTCTTCTAAAAATGCTTATTATATTCTTGGAGTTGACGTTGGTCGTATCGGATGCACAACTGAGGTATGTGTCATCAAGGTAACCCCGCAACCGCAAGGCTCAGCATTAAAATCCTTAGTTAATATTTACACTTGGGAAGAAGAAGACTTTGAAGCTCAAGCTATTAATCTAAAGAAACTTTATTATAAATATAAAGCAAGATAGATTGTCATTGATGCTAACGGTCTAGGTGTTGGTTTAGTTGATTTTATGACAAAAGTACAGATTGATAATGAGACTGGCGATGAACTTCCAGCTTTCGGTGTTTCAGGAGGCACTGCCGCAGATACAAATGATTTGTATAAAAAGATTCGTGGTGCTGATGTAGAAGAAAACGCTATGTATTTAATGAAAGCTAATGCACCCATCAACACTGAAGCGCATACTTATGTTTAGACTTAGCTCTCTAGCGGACGTGTAAAATTCTTAATTGATGAGAACTAGGCTCAAGTTAAATTAATGTCTACTAAAGTTGGTCAATAGATGGATGCAGATAAGCGGGCAGAGCATTTGAAGCCATTTACTTTAACTACAATTCTTCGTGAATAGATGCTTAATCTAGTAGAAGAAAATGAAGGTGTCAATATTATTTTGAAACAGTCTTCCCGTGGTATTAAGAAAGATAAGTTCTCAGCTTTTGAATACGGTATGTATTATATTAAATTAGAAGAAGAGAAACGCCGCAAACATAAGGCGTCCCGCCTATCAGATTTTATGTTCTTTACTTAATAAGGACAAAAAATAAAAATTCATAGAAAGAGTTTTTAATATATAAATAGAAACAGAAAGGAGGAAGAGTATGAGAGCTTCAAGAGGTGAAATTAAGATTGAAGAAATTCTTAAGATGGCTGGTCTTGATTTTGAAGAAGAGTACACTTTTCCAGACCTAGTAAGTTCTTCTGGTCATCCTTTACGTTTTGACTTTTGTGTTTTTGATGATAATAAAGATATAGATTTCTTGATTGAGTTTCAAGGAATCTAGCATTATGAACCTCGCAGTAAATTTGGCGGGTTCGAAGGCTTGCGGAAGCAATAGTACAATGATATGTAGAAGCGAGTCTATTGTGATAAACACGGATTAAAGCTAGTAATTATTCCTTATACCGATGAAGCGCGTGTGAATTATGATTATATTATGCGTGCGGCTGGGTATTAAATAAAAATCCTAGTTTTAAATAAAAGTTGACTAGAAAGAAATTTTGTGATATACTAATTTAGAAAGGTAAGGTGTCATACTTGATAAATAGAGTACAAGAAATCAAGAAAAAAGGTTTTTCTATGACTCCAGCAGACACCGAAAATATTAATCCTTTTGTTCCAGTAGACTTTTCTAAGGTGCAAATTGGTACTAAGAAAGTCGAAGATGCAATTTATGAATTAGGTGATTTTAAGAAAGCAAATCCGCGCTTTGGCGATAAGAAAGTTGTTCTTGATGCTATTTAGCGTAGTGATTATAACCTAATGCGAGATATATCAAATTTCTATTATAAGACAAGTGGTATCTATAATAGATTATGTCGTTATATGGCATATATGTATAGATATGATTGGTATGTTACTCCTTATATTAATTCAGATTCAGCTAAAGATGAGAAGGTATTAGATGGCTTCAATAAAACTTTAATGTATCTTGATAATTTTGGAGCAAAAAAATTCTTTGGTGAAGCTGCTCTTAAAGTACTAAGAAATGGTGCTTATTATGGTTATATCACAAAGAACGCAGATAGACCTACCATTTAGGAGCTTCCACCTAAGTATTGCCGCTCTCGTTTTACTGCGGCGACAGGATAGCCACTTGTTGAATTCAATATGAGATTCTTTGATGACTATTTTAGCACTGCCGCACAAAAGCAAAAGATGCTAGAGGTATTCCCGCCAGAATTTAAAAAAGGTTATGCTTTATATAAACAGAATAAGTTACCGCCAGATTTTGCAGGAGATACTTCAGGATGGTATTTATTAGATGCTGAGAGTGCTATAAAATTTAATATTAATGGAGAAGATTTTCCAGCTTTTATTTCTGTTATTCCTTCTATTATTGCTCTTGATGAAGCATAGGGATTAGATAGAAAAAAGATGGAACAATAGCTATTAAAGATTATTATTCAAAAAATGCCAATGGATAAAAATGGTGATTTAATCTTTGATGTAGATGAAGCAAGAGAGCTACATAACAATGCGGTTCGTATGCTTGGTCGTGCTATTGGTATTGATGTTCTTACCACTTTTGCTGATGTTGAAGTTGCAGATATGCATAGCACAAGTGCAACGAATGCAGACGACAAGAGTATGGATAGAGTTAAATCAGCTATTTATGATTAGGCTGGTGTTTCTTAGATGCAATTTAATACTGATGGTAATATTGCTCTTGAGAAGTCTATTTTGAATGATGAAGCATCAATGTACAATCTTGTTCAGCAGTTTGAACAATTCCTTAATATTCTAATTAAAGACTTTAATAAGAGTCCTAAAAAAATTTATTATAAAGTGCAAATTTTGGGCACAACCATTTATAATTATAAAGATTTATCTAAATTATATAAGGAACAAACTCAATTAGGCTATTCTAAAATGTTGCCACAAATTGCTTTAGGTCAATCTCAAAGTTCTATTTTAGCAACTGCTCATTTTGAAAATGATATTCTAGACCTTGTTTCTACTTTTATTCCACCTATGTAGTCTAGTACTATGAACGCTGATGCAATTAAGCAGAGAAATGGCGGCAATAATGAAAGTAAAAATAATGGAAATAATGCTAGTGATAATGGTAATGGTAGACCTACTAAGGAATCTTAGGGAGAAGCTGTTACTGAAAAGACAATGCAGAATAGAGAAAGTGCAAAATAAGAGAAAGGAGATAAATAATGCATATTAGTGTAGCAACAATAGATTCTCCAGAATTTATTAATTTACAGCCTATGGATATTAATCCATTTATGTCAAGTTGTGACATTAAGGTTTTATATCTTGGAGAAAATAGAAATCATAGCTATATTACAAAAGAAGTAGCTACTGATATGGCTAAAACTTTGCGGGGAGCCCCGATTGTTGGATACTTTAAATCTGAGAAAGATGACTTTGCAGACCATGGTCAGTAGATGGTTATTGATGATGAAGGTATTAAGTTTAATTGTTTGACAAAGCCTTATGGTTTCGTAGCTCCTGACGCAAAAGTTTGGTTCCAAAAATTTGAAGATAAAGATGATTTTGGGAATAGTATTACTAGAGAGTATCTTATGACTACTGGCTATCTTTGGACTCATCAGTTTGAAGAAGTTAAAAAGGCGGTTGAGGGTGAAGGCCGTCCGCAGTCTATGGAGTTAGATAATGATACTCTTGATGGAAAATGGTCAACAAATGTTAATACTGGTGTTGACTTTTTCATTATTAATGACGCAATTTTTACAAAACTGTGTATTCTAGGTGAAGATGTTGAGCCTTGCTTTGAAGGTGCTAGTGTTACTGCCCCTGATGTAAGTACTCATTTCACTAAAATGGATGATAGTTTTACTCAAACGTTATTTACTATGATGCAAGATTTGAAGAAGATTGTATCAGAAGGAGGATAGAACATGGCTTTAGATAATACCACTAATCCAGTAATGGATGAAGGCAAGCCTGCTACAAATTTTTCTGAAAATGGGGACAATTCTAATTCAGTAAATCCCGCAGAAAATAATAATAATACAGAAGGCTCAGCAG